>ERZ869936.142-NODE-142-length-91986-cov-8.703669_pt1 | contig 91986 bp, 73 predicted proteins | sample MGYA00520876_ERZ869936 | MGnify/ENA primary metagenome ERZ869936 (study PRJEB32218, sample SAMN09650985) | biofilter metagenome | isolation source: enrty point of leading RO module | place: Saudi Arabia: Thuwal, RO plant located on Red Sea | collected 2016-02-17 ...
GTTCAAAAACCACCCCGACACGCCAGCACTTGCATAATGCTGGCAAGCGAGGGTTTCTTCGTTTGGCCTTTGCGGTGTGTCAGCGGGACCCTCGCTCGCGCTTCGGGCTCGTGTCTTACCCGGCGCGTCGCAATTGGAGCGGTCGCGACCGGCGGACTATAATCCGGGCTGGCGGTCACATGCTGATCGTTCGGCACTTGCAACCCTTCGCTCAAGGATCATCTCGATGAGCCCGCAGAATCCTCTCCGCTCGCGCCGCGCTTTCCTGCAAACGAGTCTCGCCACGGCGGCGCTGGCTTCGACGTCGCTGGTGCCCAGGGCGCTGGCCGCGGACGACCAGCAGCACAGCCTGAAGAAGGCCGTCAAGTTCGGCATGATCAAGGTGCCGGGGGCGTCGATCGAAGAGAAGTTCAACCTGATCAAGGGGCTCGGATTCGAGGGAGTCGAGGTGGATAGCCCCAGCGGCATCGATCGCGAAGAGGCCAAGGCCGCGCAAACAAAAACGGGCATCAAGATCCACGGCGTGATCGATTCGGTCCATTGGCATAAGCGGCTCTCCGATCCCGATCCGGCCGTGCGGGCCGAGGGCGTGAAGGCCCTGCGCACGGCGATCGACGACGCGGCATTCTACGGCGCCGACACCGTGCTGCTAGTGCCGGGCAAGGTCACGAACCAAGAAACCGAAAACTACGAGCAGTGCTATGCCCGCAGCCAGGAGGAAGTGCGCAAGGTGCTGCCCCAGGCCGACGAGGCGGGCGTGAAGATCGCCATCGAAGTGGTCTGGAACGATTTCATCACCAAGCCCGAGCAGTTGATCGAGTACGTGGACGACTTCGACACCCCGACCGTGGGCGCCTATTTCGATTGCAGCAACATGGTCAAGTACGGGGTGCCGTCCGCCACCTGGATCCGCATGCTGGGCGATCGGATGCTGAAGTTCGACTTCAAGGGCTACAGCCACGCCAAGAAGTGGGTGCCCATCGGCGAGGGAGACGAGGACTGGCCCGCTATCCTGCAAGCGCTCGACGACGTGGGCTACGACGGCTGGGCCACGAGCGAAGTGGCCGGCGGCGGCGAGAAAGAACTGCGCGAGATCGCCGAGCGGATGAACCGGGTGCTGGGTCTCTCCTGAGCGTGCGATGCGTAAGGCCCTGGTCACGATTGCCGGCGGCGCGTACTTCGAGCGGATGGCCGCGCTCACGCATCCGACGCTTGAAGCCTATGCCGAGAAGGTCGGGGCCGATTTTCTCGTCTGGTCGGATCTGAGCGGCTACCAGGTTCCCGAGTACAAGAAGACCGAAGTCCGCGGGCTGCTCGATCACTACGACCGCGTGCTGTACGTCGACACCGACGTGATCATTCGTCTCGACGCGCCGGACATCTTCTCGGTCGTGCCGGAAGATTCGCTGGGCGCGCTGGACGAAACGCCCTACTACGATCGGCGAATCGGCACGCTGCGGTTCATGGAGCACGTCGGCTTCGATTCGACGAAGTGGGACGGCCACTACTACAACGCCGGCATCTTCGTCTGCTCGCGCTGCCACCAGGACATGTTCGTCCGCCCGCCGGTCGAGTACAACCACTTTGCCGACCAGACGTGGTTCAATACGATGATTGCCGACCGGCAGGTGAGGGTGTTTTCGCTGCCGTATCGCTTCAACCGCGTGCTGGCCTTCGACCGCTTCTACGGCGAGGATCGGCTCGATTCGTGGTTCTTGCACTATGCCGGCGTGCAGGTCGTGCTCTCGCGCGAAGAGCGGCTGGAGCTGATCGCGCACGATCTGGAGATGTGGCGCCGCGCGGCACCGGCCTACGCTTTCCCGCACCATGTGGTGTTTGTCGTCGAGGGCGACCTGGGTGAGCAGGTGGCGGCCGAGGGTGCGATTCGCTACGCCCGCGAGGTGCTCTGCCGCGGCGACGACCTGGTGGTGGTGTCGCGGTTACCCGAAATCTTCGCGCACCTGGGATTGCCGTTGTATCCAGCGCTCGAACAGGTGCCCAGTGAGGCGAAGTACCTCAAGCGGTATACGCTGGGCGATAACGCGGCGAGCTGGCGGCGGCACCAGGTCCACGCGACCACCGCGGCGTCGCTGGCGGCGCTGGGCGTCGAGCTGCCGATGACGTACAAACGCCCGCGACTGGTAGTGGGCGCTACGGCGCTGGCTTCGCTGGAGCGAAAGGCTGCGGGTGTCGATCTGACATCGCTGGTGCTCGTGCATCCGGCACGCGGATCGGCGGCGATCACCTTTCCTGCCGACGTGTGGCAGGCGTACGTCGACGCGTTGGTCGCCGCGGGATACGCCGTGGCGGTTGTCGGCGATCGCAGCCTGCCAGAATTGAACGTCGTCGAGTTCGATCGCTCGCGGTATCTCGACCTGGTCGACGCGTTGAGCATCGCGGAGTTGATCGCGCTGGTGTCGCGCGCCCGGGTGGTCGTGGCGAGCGATTCGCCGGTGGTGCAGATCGCCGGAGCATTCGACGGGTGGATCGGCCTGATCGCCACGTGGCGGCATCCGGAGTACGTGCTGCCCTGGCGCGAGGGCGCGCAATCCTATCGAGCGAAGCACCTCGAGCGGGCGCCGCTATACGAGGATTACTTCCACGAGCCCTCGGGTGGTGAGCAGCCGCGGTTGGATGCATGCGACCCCGCGCGGCTGCGGCAGTGTTTGCCCGACGCCCGCGCGGTCGTGGAGTTTGTCGCAACCGCGAGCGTCTAGGTAGCCGGCTCACTCCGTGAGCCGCCAGCAGCGCGCCGCCACGCCAGGCGTGCAACCTTCGCATGCCGGATCCTATGCGGATTGACAACGCCAGTGTAGTTCTGCGACGGCTCGCGGAGCGAGCCTGCTACAGACGGCCGTCGTCGTGTGCTTCGACAGCGCATTCAAGTCCGATAACAAGTGCCGAAGCCGGGGTGCCATGCTCACGCTCGTCGTGAGCATGCGATTCGTGGAGTCGACCGCTCGCAGCATGCTCACGCAAGCGTGAGCATGGCACCCACTCCACAATTTGCCGAAAGCTCACGATCCCTCGTGGGCCAGGATGCGGGCGGCGGGGTCTTGGCGGAAGTAGCTGGAGAGGATTTCGTACAGCCGGGGATGCTGCTCTTTGAGATCGACCGGCACGTCGAAGAAGCACTCAGTGGCCACGGCGAAGAACTCGGCTTCGTTTTCGGCGCCGTAGGTGTCCAACAGCGTGGCCCGGCCGTGGGCGGCGTCGCGGCGGAGTTGCTGAAACTCGCTGGTCATCACCTCGTGCCACCGGCGGCGCTCCTGACGGGTGGCCAGCGGCGGCGTGCCGTTGGTGGCGCGGTCGAGCATGTCGAGCTGATGGGCGAACTCGTGCCAGATGAGGTTGTTGCCGTAGCCGGGATGCTTCGAGTCGTCTTCGATCTCGGCCCAGGACAGGATCACCGGTCCGCGATACCACGACTCGCCGAGCCGGGCACTTTCGCCCTTGACCGACCAGCCCTGATGCCAGCGCTCTTCGGGCACGGCGTACCCGGCCGGATAGATCAGCACCGAGAGCAGGTGGCGAAACGGCTCGCCTTCCAGGCCGAGGGTCATCAGGCAGGCCTGGGCGGCGACGGTCACTTTCATTTCGTCGGTGAGGACCAGTCCGCCGCAGCCCTCCCAGTTCTTCTCGGCGACGAAGACCTGAATCTCGTCGAGCAATCGGGCCTGTTCCTCGGCCGACAGATAGTGGTAATGGGCGACGTTCTTGTCGATGCACGCCACCCACTCGGGCGGAAACGGCTGGGCCAGGATCTTGCGCCGCCGCCGCTGGCGAAACCAGGAGAAAATCATCGCTAGCGCCATCCGTGTTGCCGCGCACGACGCGGGCCTACAGCTCCCAACCCTTGCGGTACTCGCGGTGCAGGTACGCATCGGCGTCGGAGGTGTTCGTGACCTTGAACGCTTCGCCGTCCCAATCGAGCTGTTGCTGGCCGGCGCGGTACGAGACGTTGCCCAACAGCACGGCCTCGGCCAGGGCGCCCGAGTAGTCGAAGTTGCAGGTGGTCGGCCCGCGCGACCTACAGGCATCGGCCCATTCCTTCCAGTGGCCGACCGAATTGGGAATCGTTTGCGGCGGCTTGGCGGCATCGGCGGCATCGCCGAACAGCTTGTTCGAGCCGTAGTCGGCCAGCAGGCGTCCCTTCGTGCCTTCGAACAGCACGGCCGAGCGCTGCTCGTATTCGGCAGCCCAGTCGGGCGTCCAGTCGCCGTGGTACCAGGTCATGTGCACCGCCGGCTTGTCGCCGCGGGCTGGGAACTGGTAGTCGACGCGCATGTTGTCGGGCACTTCGTTGTCGCCGCCGATCGTCTTTTCGCCCTTGGCCGCGACCGAAGTCGGATAGCGCAGATCGAGGGCCCAGAACGGCAGGTCCATGTAGTGGCAGCCGAAGTCGGCCAGCGTGCCGCCGCCGAAATCCCACCAGTAACGCCAGTTGAAATGGAAGTGCGACGGGTGAAACGGCCGCATCGGCGCCGGGCCGATCCACAGGTCGTAGTCCACGGTCTCCGGCGGCGTGCCCTGCGCCACGCGCACGCCCGCGCGGTTCGTGTTGCCGATCCACACGTGCACCCGGGCCACGTCGCCGATGGTGCCGGCCTGCACCATTTCGACCACGCGGCGGTAGTTGTCGCCGGCGTGAATCTGCGTGCCCATCTGGGTGACGGCCTTCTTCTCGGCCGCGGCGTTTCGCATCTGGCGGACTTCGTACACCGAATGGGCCAGCGGCTTCTCGCAGTACACGTCGAGTCCCTCGCGCAGCGCGCGCACGACCGGCATGGCGTGCGTGTGGTCGGGCGTGGAGACCACCACCGCGTCGAGGTTCTTTTCCTTGTCGAACATCTGGCGGAAGTCGACGTAGGTGTTGGCCTTCGGAAACTTCTCGACCATGGGGCCCAGGTGCAGGCTGTCGACGTCGCACAGGGCCACGATGTTTTCGCTGGTGAGGTTGTTGATGTTGTGGGCACCCTTGTTGGCCACGCCGATGCACCCCAGGTTGAGCTTCTCGTTGGGACTGCGGGCGGCCAGCACCGGTCGCGAGCGCAGCGACAAGGTGGTCGTGGCCGTCGCCGTTCCGGCCAGGAGGGCCGCTTTGAGAAACTCGCGCCGCTGGAGGTTCTTCGACATCGTGGGGCTCCGCGAAAGGTTGGCGTGTGTTCGGCCGGCGCCGAGGTGGGATGCTAAGGCCCATTCTGAATGCTGGCCGCGCGGGCGTCAATGCGCCGCGATACTCGCCCTTTAGCCCGCACATTCATGTGCGGAGCCGCGACCCCATCTCGGCTACTGCACCGCCGTCGGCGGCAAGCGTTGCGGGCGACCCGGCGGCAGCACGCTGCTGGAGTATCCCGGCGGCGGCGTGGTCGGCGCGGTGGTGGCCGTCCAGGGCAAGCGCTCGAGTTTGCTGGGCGGATGCTGCGAGGTGTCGATTTCCACCAAATGCTCGAGCAGCACGCGCTGCACCTCGAGGATGGTAAGCGGATGGCGATGCAGCGACGAATGCTCGGCGTCGACGACCACCTCGCTGACGGCCTGATCGAAGCGGGCGCTGTCGTACGAGACGACGCCGTCGCCGTCGCCGGTGATCTTTTGCCACCAGCCCAACTCGGCGGCGCGGCCGGCGACGTTGTGGTAGCGGACCCAGGGCGCGGCCGGCGCGCCGAGCATCACCGGCAGGATGGGCGAGTCGGGCGCCAGCGAGTCGATGCTGGTGTTCACGTCCAGCAGGTTGTCCGGACGGAAATAGCCCGGGTTGTCCTGGTAGAGCTTCTGGCGGCCGTTGACCAGCATGGTGGGGATCTTGATGATCTGGTTGCTCAGCCAGCGCGTGGTGGGGTTGGCGAACTCGCTGCCGCGGAAGGGCGTGCCGATCGTGACCACGCGGCGCACCGAGAGCGTGGGGCGGAAGAAGAACGTGCCGGCCAGCCGCGTCTTCGCCTCGTGCGAGGCCTTGATTCCCTCGAACGGCTGATCGCTGACGATTCTCCAGAACTCGTTGCCGCTGTCGACCGTTTGCAGCCGCGCGAGCAGACCGCCCATGCTGTGGCCCACCAGCACCATCTGGTCGATCTCGCGGTGGCGATGGTAGGGATCGATCACCTGCCGCGCCTCGGCCAGGTCGCGCCGCAGTTGGGCCGCGCTGTACCAGAACGGTTGCCCCGTCGGGTAGAGATAGAACCAGAACTGGTAGCGATCGCGGATCTCGGGCGTGCCGCGCAGGTCGTTGAACATTTCCATCCACGTGATCGGGCTCGACCACAGGCCGTGGATCATCAGCACGGGAATCTTGCCCGGCTGGTACGGCTCGAGCATGTACAGCCCTTGCAGCTTGGCCGTCTTGGCCGGATTCAACAGGCCCACGGTCGACGAGTCGAGGTTCTGCAGCTCGGGCTGGTTCAGCGCGTAGGCCAGCGGCGTGGTCAGGTCGCTTTCCAGCGGCACGCGGCGGCCGTTGACGCTGGTTTCCGACGTGTTGAGCGGATCGTACAGCTCGAGGTGCACGACGTGGTGCCCCCGCGCCGGATCGCCGCCGGGCATCACGCGCAGGAAGGCCGTGACCGGCACGCTCATTCCCGGCGGATAAAAACGCTCCTCGGGGCTTTCGTTCTCGTGGTGCTGGCACACCGCGATCAGCGGCACGCCGAGCCCATAGTTGTGGTAATCGTTGCGCAGGCCGCGCACTTCGTAGTCGGAAACGAACTGGAACTTGGCGATGTCTTCGGCCCGCCAGCTCTGGCCGCGGATGACGATCGTCATTTCCACCGTCTGGTCGCCGGTGCGGATCGTCTGCGTCGTGCCGGGCACGAGCTTGCCCTGCTTCTGGAACACGCGCAGCGCGCCTTCCAGGGCTTCGTTGTAGAGATCGCACGCGCCGCGGAACTCGGGATCGTAGGGATTGCGATACAGCCCGAAGCGATCGTCGAACAAATAGCGATAGGCGTTCACCACGGCCAGCCCGTGATACTCGAGCGCCTTGCGGCGGCTGATCGGCTCGGCCCGCTTGCCGGCCAGGTAAGAGATCTCGGCCATCGCGTACAGCTTCTCGGGCGACGGCTCGTCGCGGGCGATGTCGCGCAGCTTGGGCAACAGCTCGGTATCGCACTCGTCGAGGTCGTCCTCGAGCCCGTAGCGCCGCACCAGCAGCATCGTGCGTTCGGTGGGCTTGGGGCCGCTGGGCGAGAGCAGTTGCAGCGGCCCGGCCAGCGGGTTGTCGGGCACTTCGCGCACGCGAACCCAGCTCTGCTGCGCGCAGCCGCACAACAGCAGAACCCAGAGCAGCGCGATCTGTGCCGGCCGCGGCGCGCGCGCGTGCGCGCGCCCGGCGGACTGGGGATTCGGTCGCATGCGTACTCGATTGCGAAGCGAAAACACGGCCCAAAGCGGGGCGGGGCGCGCACCCTCGCCCGACCCGGTCAGCCGGGGGACGCGCACCGGGGGCGAACCATAGAATCTCGGCGTACTGCGGGCAACGGCGCTTTGGGCGAGCGAGCTTGCCCAGACGCGTCAGACCGCCGAAAGCGCGAACAACTTGGCGCCCGCGCGCGTCTGGGGATATAACGCGCCAGCTAGCGAGCCGTGCTAGCCGGGAGTGCCTGCGACCTTTCCGAGCCGTGACCGGTCATGTGCGCCGAAGAACAAGCCGCCGTCGATCACACGGTCGTGCTCGAGGGCGAGTCGATCCGGCTGCGTCCGTTCGTGCTGGCCGACGCCGAAGAAGTTTGTGAGGCGGTGTGCGCGTCGAAGACCGAGATCGCGCCCTGGATGCCGTGGTGCCACGAAGAGTACTCGATCGCCGACACGCGCGAGTTTCTGGGCAGCCGGGCCGAGGCCTTTCAAAAGACGGGCGAGTACACCTTCGCCATCGTCGAGAAAGCGAGCGGGCGCATCGTCGGTGCCACGGGGCTCAACGAGTTTGACCCGGCCACGCTCTCGGCCAACCACGGCTACTGGCTGCGCACCAGCGCCACCGGGCACGGCTACGCTACGCAGGCCGCGCGGCTGGTCTTGCGGTGGGGTCTGGAAACGCTGCGGCTGGAGCGGATCGAAATCATGATCGCCAAGGAGAACACTCGCAGCCACGCCGTGGCCAAACGCGCGGGCGCCGTGCGCGAAGGCCTGCTGCGGCGGTCGATGCGAATCGGCGGCGTGCAGCACGACGCGATCGTGTATTCGGTCATCCGTGCCGACTTGGGCCTGTAGCGGGCCGGCGTATCGGCTTTGTTCGCGTGCCCGCGGACGAGTACAGTGGGGGAGTGCCGCCACGCGGTGTTCGTCTTGCAGGAAATCCGGCTTTGAGAGCGCACATGCCAAGCGATCCTTCGTCCGACATGTTGGCCATTCATGGCGGACCTCGAGCCCTGGGGCGCGAGCGTTTCAAGTGGCCGCCGCCGGATGATGGGGTGCGCGCGGCCCTGTTGAGCGCCTGGGACGACGGCAGTTGGGGGCGCTATCACGCCGAGCATACCGGGCGCCTGGAAGAACAACTGGCGCGGATGCACGACGTCGAGCTGGCGAGCCTGTGTTGCTCGGGGACGTTTGCCGTGGAGTTGGCGTTGCGCGGCTTGGGCATCGGCGCTGGCGATGAAGTGATCCTGGCCGGCTACGACTTTGCCGGCAACTTCCGCGCGATCGAGGCTGTCGGTGCGGTTCCCGTACTGGTCGACGTGGTGGCCGATGGCTGGCTGCTCGACGTCGATCAGCTTGAGCAGGCCGCCAGCGAGGCCACGCTGGCGGTGATCGTGTCGCATCTGCACGGCGGCCTGGCCGACATGTCGCGGATCATGAAGCTGGCTAGGCGACTGGGTCTGGCCGTGGTCGAGGATGCGTGCCAGGCGCCGGGGGCGAGCGTCGGCGGGCGCGTGGCCGGGTCGTGGGGCGACGTCGGCGTGCTCAGCTTCGGCGGCAGCAAGCTGCTCACCGCCGGACGCGGCGGCGCGATCGTCACCCGCGCTGCCGACGTGCACCAGCGGGCCAAGATCTTCTGCCAGCGCGGCAACCATGCCTTTCCGCTCAGCGAGTTGCAGGCCGCGGTCCTGCTGCCGCAACTGGCGCTGCTCCTTGAGCGCAACCAGCGGCGGCGCGAGGCCATCGCGCGGCTGCTCGAACAGACGGCCGGCCTGCCGGGCCTGCGTCCGCAGTCCGACGGGGCGGCCGACGCCGCGCCCAGCTACTACAAAATGGCCTGGCGTTATGTGCCGGAAGAGTTGGGCGGGCACTCGATCGAGCAGTTCGTCGTCGCCGCCCGGGCCGAGGGACTGCCGCTGGACACGGGGTTTCGCGGCTTTGTGCGTCGCGGCGCGAAGCGCTGCCGCAAGCTGGGCGACCTGCCGCACACCCGCCGCGCGGCCGAGGGCACGGTGCTGTTGCACCATCCCATTCTGCTCGAGGCGGACGAAACGATCGATGCGCTGGCACGCGGTATGGCGAAAGTCGCGCGGGCATTTGCCGCCGTGGACCGACCCGATAGCACGAACCAGGAGACGCCGTGAACTTCTTGCTGACCAACGACGACGGAGTGGACGCGCCGGGGATCGCGACGCTAGCGCAAGTGTGCGAGGGATTGGGCCGGGCCGTGATCCTGGCCCCGGTCGAGCATCTCTCGGGCTGCAGCCACCAGGCCACGACGTCGCGCGGGTTGGAGCTGAAAGAATTGGCGCCCAATCGTTACGCGCTGGATGGTGCGCCGGTGGACTGCACGCGGATCGGCCTTTATCACGCGGCGCCCGAGACGCAGTGGGTGCTCTCCGGCATCAACGCAGGGGGCAACATGGGGCACGACGTTTATTTGTCGGGCACCGTGGCGGCGGCGCGCGAGGCGTGCCTCCTGGGCAAGCCGGCGATCGCTTTCAGCCAGTATATCCAGCGTCGCCCCGTCGATTGGGACATGGCGGGGCGTTGGACCCGGCATGTGCTGGAGATGTTGCTTGAGCGACCGCCGGCGCCAGGGACGTTCTGGAACGTCAACCTGCCCCAACCGGGCGAGGTTGCGTCGGCCGTGCCGGATTGCGTCTTCTGCGACATCGATCCGCATCCTCTTCCGCTGAACTACGAACTTGAAGACGGCAGGCTGCACTACCGGGCTCGTTATCGAGACCGCATGCAGGCCGCCGGCCGCGACGTCGCGCTGTGCTTTGCCGGGCACATCACGATCAGTCAAATAGGACTGCACTCGATTCCGCCGCAGTACCTCGGTGACACCGGGCGTGCGGACGCTGAAGCGTGACACGCGCTTCAGCTCCGGTCGTTCCCGGCGGTTGGCCCGTGGGGCTGCTTCCACCGCGGCAGGGAATCCAATCCGGTCCTACCGCGGCCTGGCGGCCCACACCTCCTCGTGATCGCGTTTTCCTGCGTGCACCTTTTCGGCGGGTCGCTCGTCGAAACGGGGCAATTCCCCGCGGACGATACGCACATCTTGCGGCGCCTCAATCCCAAATGTGACACGCTGCCCCAAGATTCGCTTGACCACCAGGACGATCCCATCACCGATGACCACCTTCTCCCCGATTTTGCGACTGAGAACAAGCATCAGACTGCTTCCCTCCCTGACTTGGCATCACTTGAGTAAGTGTCCCGCCCCAACTCCGCTGAGTTGGAATCATGCGGTTTTCGCTGGGCCCTTTTTGCAAGGCCGGTGCCATCGCCTGGCTGGCACGATCTCGGGGTGTGATTCTTGTTTCGTAAGGCATTGCGATTCAACGTCTTGCAACTTTCTATTGGTGTGCGCGCGATGCCGGGGCGACCGTTGGCCCGCTGTCCGAATTTGAGAGTTCCGTCTGAAATCGAGACAGGCAGTCCCCCCTTACGACGTGTTCGACGTCAACAATCAGGCGACGTTACGTGTAATTGGAATGCATGTACACGATTGTCATTCTAGATATACTGGGGGCATGGGAACAGAATTTGAGAGTTTTTTCGAATGCTGCGTCGTGCCCTTTCGACGCACCAGTGCCGGCACGGAGTTCTGTCTGGTCACGCCGCGGACGGAGAATCGCTGGGAATTCCCCAAAATTCGCCTCGATGCGCCCGGCACGTGCGAGCCCGATCGGGTCCTCGAGGCGGCGAATCTGGCCGGTCTGCGGGGGGATGTGACCAGCGGTGAGCCGTTGGGCTCGTTTGTGGCCACCCGACAGAACCAAACCCGCAACATGGTCGGGTTTCTGATGCATGTCGAGCACGTCGAGGATGCCTGGCCCAGCGAGGAGAGCCACCGCCGCATCTGGTGCCTGCCCGAGGAAGCCCGGGTGCGGATCCGCCGCAAGCCGCTGCGACGGTTCATCGACCTGGCGCTGCAGAACGTCCGCCAGGGACATCACAACGGCTCGGCCCACGAGCGGCCGGATCGACCGTAGTCTGATCTCGCTTCCTTCCGCGGACGACGACTCGTTGGAACGCCGGTGTGCGCTGCCCTAGAATGCGTCGACCGCGGGCACAACGGACACTTTGGAATGTCGTGCGCCGCGGCAATGCTTGTCTTCAAGCGGGGCTGCCGATGCGGACGACACTCGTGATCGTGTTGCTGTTCCTTAACGGGGCGCATGCCCGCGCTTGGGAACCGTCGCCGGCCGACGAGGCGCTGGCGGCACGACTCCGCTCGGCGACCGAGGCGATCGACGCTTCGCCCCGCGACGCCGATGCCTATGCCCGCCGGGCGGCGATCTACGCTCAAGCGGGCCGTCCGGCCGAAGCGATTGCCGACTACGACCGGGTGATCGAAATCGATCCGCGCCGCGCCGCCGCCTACGATGCCCGGGGCAGCGAGCGATTCAAGATCGGACAGATCGACGCCTCGATCGACGATTTTGATCGCTTCATTGAGTTGCGGCCCGACCAGGAGCCGTGGCACTGGAAGCGCGGCATCTCGTACTACTACGCCGGGCAGTTCGACCAGGGGAAGCGGCAGTTCGAGGGCTATCAAACCGTCGACGACAACGACGTCGAAAACGCGGTGTGGCGCTACCTGTGCATGGCCCGCGCCTCGGGCGTGGAGCAGGCGCGGGGCGACATGCTCAAGATCAAGCGCGATCCCCGCGTGCCGATGATGGAGGTTTACGCCCTGTACTCCGGCGACGCCGAGCCGGACGACGTGTTGACTGCTGCCCGAGCCGGCTCGCCCTCGCCAGCAGAGCTCAACGCCCGGATGTTCTACGCGCACCTTTATCTGGGCCTGTACTACGAATCGCTCGGCGAGACGGCCAAAGCGCGCGAGCACATCAGCCAGGCCCGCGAGCACAAGATCGGCCACTACATGTGGAACGTGGCCGACGTGCACGCCAAGCGGCTGGCCGCCGAAGAACGCTAGACCCAAGCGGTTGGTACTTCACACCAGCCCGAAGCGCGAGCGAGGGTCGTCACGTCGGTGGTTTAACGCCGCGCCAACGACCCTCGCTCGCGCTTCGGGCTGGTGTGGGACGAGCCGCTGGGCTAATTGGCGGTGACGGCGGCGGGGGCTTCGCGGACGCGAATCACGCGGGCCGAGGTGTACTGCTTGCCGTTGGCGTCGGTGGCGCGGACGCGGAGCAGGCCCACGCCCACGGGGAGCTCGGCCGGCAGCTTCGCCTTCCAGAGATGCGACGAGGCCTTGGGCTTGGCCAGTTGCCGGAAGTTGGGTGCTTTTTCCAGCACGGCCGCCTCGGCGTCGTACACCTCCTGGAACTTCGGGTCGATCTCGCGGGTGTGCTGCATGGCGACCCAGTCGCCGCCCTCGAACGACATCTCGACCTTGGATCGCTCCGAGCCGTTGAACACGTTGACGTAGACCATCGTCTCGCCGGCCTGGTCGGCGGCGACTTCCTCGGGCGCGTGGATCTCCATCTGGTAGTCGGCCGGGCGGCCGGCGGCCTTGAAGTCGAGCGTGTAGTCGGTGCCGTCGAAGCTGATGATCGAATAGCCGTTGGGCGCTCCGTCGGCCATGGTGGTATGGGGGATGCCGCGCTCGTCGGGCGTGCCCGACCACCAGCTACCGCAGACGGTGACGTTGATGATGTGGTGGTGCGGCTCAGGGCCCATCCAGCCGTCTTCCTTCGTGATGTAGCGGTGCTCGTGATGGTGGGTGTGGCCCGAGATCGAGATGCAGAACGGCCGCTTCTCGATCAGCCGGTACAGGCCCTGGCGATCGTGGATGCCTTCGAGCGGGATGTGCATCATCAGCACGACCATCTGCTCCGCGGGGATCATCGCCAGGTCGTTCTTGATGAACTCGATCTGATCTTCGCCCAACCCGCCGCGGTATTCGCCCTTGCCGCCGGGCTTGGGAAAGTACCACTCGATGTCGTCCAGCACGATGAAGTGCACCTGGCCGTAGTCGAACGAGTAGTACGGCGGGCCGTAGACGCGCTCGAACGTTTCGTCGCTGTGATGGTCGTGCTTGGCGTCGAAGTTGATGTCGTGGTTGCCGATCACGTTGTACCAGGGAATGCCGACGAGCGCGATCGTCTTGTTCAGCGCCTCGAAGGTTTTCAGGTTGTTGAAGGCGATGTCGCCCAGCGTGACGCCGAACGAAGCGTCGGAGCCGATCAACTCTTCGACCACGTCGTGCCCCACCCAGTCGACTTCCTTCTGATTGCGCGGCTGGGGGTCGCCAAACAGCAGGGCCTTGAACTGCTCGGGCTCCTTCTGGGCATACAGCGGAAAATCGATCGACTCGGGCAGCGGACCGGTGGGCTCGACGCCCGGATAGTGCGACGGTGGCGAGCCGTTCGGCTTGTGGATGTAGTAGAACCGCGGCAGCTTCTCGGGCGACAGCGGCGTGCGGTAGCCGCGGGGCTTGATCACGAAGAGGATGTCGTCATCGTCGACGGCGATCTCGTACCGGCCCGCGTCGTCGGTTTCGACGATGGTGCGGCCGTTGGAGACCTTGATGCCCGCGAGCGATTGTTCGCCATCGTCGTACTTGCGGTTGTCGTTGGCATCGACGAAGACGACACCCTTGGCCGTTTGCTTTGCGGCCGGCTCCTCCGCGCGGGCAGCAGCGGCGGCGAGCGACAAAACGCACAACGAAGAAACGAGCCAGCGAGTCGGCGACGGATTCATGGAGAGCCTCCGGAGGCGGGTGGTTCGGCAGGACGGGATGGGTGCTGGGCCTATTGTCATCAGCCGTCTGGGCCTTGTCCAGCGACACGCTGTGGGCCGGTTGCACGCGAGCACGAACTCGGGAGAATGGGCCTAGCGTGTGCCTGACATTCGAGCGTGCGTTCCCTTTCTGCCGGAGAAGCCATGAACCCCGCCATCGATCCCTACCACACCGATCCGGCTGCGTCGCGCACGCGGCAGCAGCGCCTGTTGGGGGTGATGCGGCGCGAGAAGCTCGACTACGTGATCCTCACACAAAACGCACACATTCAATACTTTGTCGGGCCGCGGTTTGGGTGGACGTTTTCGCCGGCGGCGGCGCTGGCGGGTGACGGGCGGATGACGCTGGTCGCTCCCTCGCAGCCGAAGGACGCCGCGGCCGACGACGTGCGCACTTACGAGGCCCAATCGTTTTCGACGCTGCGCAACGACCAGCGGCACAAATCGACCGACGTGCTGCTCGACGCGCTCAAAGGCAAAACAAAATCACGCCGCGTCGGCGTCGAGGGTTCGTCCTGCGGGCCGGAGATTACCGCGCGGCTCGAGGCGATGGTCGTCGACGTCGAGCCCCAGATCTATGAGATGCGCCGCCGCAAGGATCCCGACGAGCTGGCCAAGATCAAGAAAGCGATCGACGGCACCGCTGCCATGCACCGCCGGGCCCGCGAGATGATCGCGCCGGGCGTCAACGAACTCGACGTGTTCAACGAGTTGCAAGCCGCCGCCGTGCGCGAGTATGGCGAGATGCTGACCGGCACCGGCAACGACTACGCCTGTGGCGTGCCCGGCGGACCGCCCCGCGATCGCCCGATCGAAGCGGGCGAGTTGTACATCCTCGACCTGGGCCCCGCCTTTCGCGGCTACTTCGCCGACAACACGCGCGTGACCGCCGTGGGCGGCAAGCCGACCGACGCCCAGCTCGAAGCCCATGGGCACATCGTGCAGGTGTTCGACCTAGTGGAGAAGGAGGTGAAGCCCGGCAAGAGCTGCCGCGAGCTGTTCGAGCAGGTGCATGCCTACTTGAACCAGAAGCCGTGGGAGTTCGAGCACCACCTGGGCCACGGCATCGGATTGTTTCCGCACGAGGCCCCGCACTTGAATCCCTGCTGGGACGACACATTTCAGGAGGGCGAGGTGTTTGCGGTCGAGCCGGGACTATACGGCGAGCCGCTACGCGCGGGGATTCGGCTGGAGAACAACTACCTCGTGACGGCGGACGGGGTGGAGTTGTTGACGCCGTTTCCGCTGGAGTTGTGACGCGCCGTCGCCGGTGGCTCCGGGATAAACGGAAGAGAGGAGTCGACGCCGCTAGACAGCGCGGCCGGCGTGCCGGTATCGGTGATCGATCGGTGCCATGCTCACGCTCGTCGTGAGCATGCGATTCTTGGAGTCGACCGCATCGAGCAGGGTACTCGAGCGACTATGTGCCGCGGGCGAGGTTCATGGCCAGCAGGTCGACCTGGCCTTTGAGGTCGGCCAAGAGCATGTGCGGGCTGGCGGATTCGGCCATGTGGCTGTAGAAGGCTTGCGAGGCCGAGCCGTGGGTGACGCCGAGCATGCTGGTCGTGCGCTCCAGTTCGACCAACTGCGTGTCGAGCTGCCGCAGCTTGTGCACCGCGTAGCGGCTGTTGGTCCAGATGCGCTCCAGTTGCAGCGCCAGGCCGAGCAGGAAGACGCAGGCGCCGCTGGCCGCGACCGGCAGGCCCAGGTTCCACAGCTCCGGACGTTGTTCGACGATCGAACAGCCCAGCAGCACGCCGCCGCCCACCAGTGCGACCAGTCCCAGCCACAGCGCGCTGGGAACCAGCAGGCCGGGCGAGGCTGCGCGGGCCCGTTTGCGACGCCGGTGCGGCGCAGGCGGTTTGGTGTGTGCCGCGTCGATGCGATACTCCGGCCGACGGCTGGGCGCCGGAGCTGGTTGTGGCTGCGTAGCCTGCTGTTGAGGGCGCGAGCCGCCCAAGCGGGCTTCGAGTGCGTGGAGGTTCTGTGCGAGTTGCCAGTCGTCGAAGCTCGGACCCAGGTCGAACGACTCGCCCAGGTCGAGGCCGATCTCGGCGGGGTGCTCGCGGGTCACAAAACGGTTGCCCGCGGTCGCGCGCGAGGCGGCATCGCTTTGGCCGGCTCCGAGCACCTCGCCGCAGCGTCCGCAGACGATTCCCGGCGGATGGGCGGAGCGGATACCCGGCGTGTCCTGGCGACAGTTCTTACACCACATGAGGCCGTCTTTCGAATCGTGAAACGCGGGATCGTCTGGCTGGCCCCCTTCCTGTGCCGCGAGCGCAAAAGCCCGGGGCAGTCACAGAAATCGGCCGCGCGAGTGGAAAACTGCATCGAATCCGCAAACTTTTCCGGATTCGAAGACCCTGCGGGGCGATGCGCGTGCCGACGCTACGAGCTAGCGTCGCTGTCTTCCGACTCGGAGTCCTCGGCATCCGCGCCCGTAGGCTCCGAGTCAGCGGGTTCTGAGTCAGCGGGTTCTGAGTCAGCGGGTTCCGAGTCAGCGGGTTCCGAGTCAGCGTCGCCGGCGGCGGGGCTGTCTTCGGCGGCATCGGCTTCGGCGGGGCTGGCTTCGTCGTCGGCTTCGAACGTGTCGGTGTCCGCTCGTTCGGCGCCGCTCGGTTCGTACCATTCGCCGCGCAGCCAATCGGCGATCATTTCGATCGCGTGGGGAGAGAGCCGCTCGCCGAAGGCCGGCATGCGGTCGTTGGTATCGGGGTAGAAGCGCTGGTGGTTGGGGTTGCTGATCATGCCGATCAGCCACGCGCGCGACCCGTAGCCGGTCAGATCGGGAGCGACGCCCAGGTTGTAGTCTCCGGCGTCGCCGAACTTGTGGCACATGGCGCAGTTTTCTTCGTTGGCGATCAGCGCCCGGCCGGCCTCGATCTGCTCGGCATCGTCGGCATCGGCCTGTTGCTGGGTGGGAAGCTGGGCTTCGGCCGAGAGCGCCATCACGACTTTCTCGACGTCGGCCGGCTTCCACTCGCTCAGCGTGTCGACGACGAAGCCGGCCATCTCGCCCTCGGCGTGGGCCGTGTTGCCGAAGTACAACGGGCCGGTGAAGTGCTCGCTAAGAAGGCCCGAGAGCCACGCGCGCGAGGCAAAGCCGTGCAGGTTGGGCGCCGTGGCGTCTTCCACCGCCGGCGGCAGCGACTCGGCGTCGAGCGCCACCTCTTCGTACGAGTGGCAACTGGCGCAGTGCGTGCCAAACAGCTTGGGGCCCTGCGTCTTGGGGTCGTTGCGCAACAGGGTGATCGCGCCCGAAGTGGGAATGCCGGCGGGGGCCGAGGCCAGGTCGATCGCGCGCTGGGCTTCTTGCTCGGCCTTTTCGACCGAGCGGAGATACTCCTGGCTCTTGCGATAGCGCTGGTAGGCTTCGCGCTGTCGCCGGTACTGTTCGATCTTGCCGGCGTCGCCATCGAAGTGGGCTTGGATCTTCTCCTCGTCGCTCCCCAACTCTTCGACCAATGGCTTGATCTCTTCGTAATCCTCGGCCGATGCCCAGGCGGCCTGGTGATCTTCGTAGTAGGCGTCGACCGTCAGGTAGAGGACGCCGCCCAGCAGGATCATCAGCATGCCGATATTGAAGCGATGGCCCAGGTTCCAGCGGCCGAGGATCGGCATCAGAAACAACAGCAGCATCACCAGCGAGGGCACGACGACGGCGCCCATCAACTCGCCGTATTCGCCGCCGCCTTCAAAGAACTTGAGGAACTGGAACAAGAACAAAAAGTACCACTCGGGCCGCGCGGCCGAATACTGGTTGGCCGGGTCGGCCGGCGCGCTGAGCTCGGCTCCCAACTCGGGACCCAGCGGCGGCATGCCGCCCGAGGAGAACCACTCGGCGGGCCGCAGGCACATCACCAGCACCACGATCAACACGGCAAGGCAGGCCACGGCGTCCTTGAGCACCTGGTCGGGCCAGAACGACGTGTCGGCAAACTTGGGCGGCAACCGGTAGCAAATGCCGTGGCGGCGAAACAGCGCCACGTGCAGCACCAGAAAAAAGATGAGCGCCCCGGGCAGCACGCCGGCGTGCAGCGCGAAGAACCGCGTGAGCGTGTGGTGGCCGTATTCGGCCCCGCCCACCACGAGGCTTTGCAGCGAGGGGCCCACACCGGGCACGACGCTGAGCAGGTTCGTGGCCACGCGCGTGGCCCAGTAGCCTTTTTGATCCCAGGGGAGCAGGTAGCCGGTGAGCGACAGGCCCAGCACGATTTGCATCAGGATCAGGCCGAGCCAGAAGTTCACTTCGCGCGGGGCGCGGTAGGCCCCGTCGATGACGACTTGCATCAGGTGCAGGGCCAAGAGCACGACCATGGCCTGGGCCATGAAGTGGTGCACGCCGCGCAGCAGCCAGCCGCCGGCCGTCTCGTGCTGGATGTAGTACACGCTCTCCCAGGCCGTTTGCGTGCTGGGGCTGTAGTACATCCACAGCACGATGCCGGTGATCACTTGCGTGAAGAAGGCGAACACCAGCGTGCTGCCCCACACGTAGCGCCAGCGCGAGCCGCCGGGAATGCGCTCGTAGAGCGCTTCGTGAATCAGAGAGCGAATTCCGGTGCGGCTATCCAGCCAGTTGACCAGAGCATTCATTGCTTGACGACTTTATCGGACCGACCGGTGTAGAAATCTTCGAACTTCACGAGCACGTCGTTGCCCTCGACCTTGCAGGCCAGCGAGTCCATGGGCCTTGGGCTGGGGCTGGGTGGAATGATCGCCCCGTCGACGGCGAACGCGCTGTTGTGGCACGGGCACTTGAACTCGTCGGACGGGCCGTCGAACGCCACGAAGCAGCCGGCGTGCGGACACGTGGCCGAGAGACAATCGGGCTTATCCGCCCCTTGCGGCAGGCGGAGGTACACCGCGCCGACCGGCTCGCGCGAGCGGTTCCAGGCGTCGACCCGATTGGCGATCACTGGAAACTCGCGGGGGGTGCCGTCGGTGGGCAGCGCGTCGAGCGTGGTGACGCGGACGAACTTGGCTTCGCCCGCGCGCTTGCGGAGCGGATTGAGAAACACGGCCAAGGCCGCGGCCGTCGGCACGATGGCCAAAAAACCGCCGATGACGATCGCCGAAGCGGCCGCGAAAAAACCGCGCCGATCCGACGTCTGGTCCGGCGTTTGAGACTCGTATGACATGCCGCTTCGCCTCCGTTAACGCAGCTACCGCGAGGGCTCTTCCGGTGGGCGGGCGCGTCGAGCGTTCACTTGCACGTTCGACGAGCAAAACTTGGCAGGCAGCTTGGGCGGGAAATCGTCGAGTCGCTCTCCTCGGTCTTGCCCGACGACTCTACGCTCGATTATCGCATGGCTTTGCGCACAGCGTCAAGCACCTGCGATTGCGCGGCGGGCCACGGCGCGTTGATCGAAGCTCCCGCGGCCGCTTTGTGCCCGCCGCCGCCAAAATGCTTGGCCAATTCGCTGCAATCAACCTGCGGCGTGCGGCTGCGAAAGCTGAGCTTGAATCCGCCGGCGGACTGCTCGACGAGAATCACCGCCACTTCGGTGCCCGCGATGGCCAGCGTCATGTTAATTACGTCCTCAGTGTCCGAGGGCAGCGCGCCGGTTTCGTCGAAGTCTTCTTTCAACGCGGCGGTGTGCGCCAGCCGGCCATCAAGCTCGGTGCGCGTGCGATCGAGGATGCGTCCCCGCAGCCGCAGACGCGCGAGCGAATCGTGCTCGTACAGCGCGGCGTAGATCTCGGCCGGTACGGCTCCGGCTTCGACCAGGTCGCCGGCATAGCGGAGCGTGAGGCCGGTGGTGGAGTTGAAACGAAACCAACCGGTGTCGGTGGCGATGGCGGCAAACAACGGGCGGGCGATCTCGGGCGTGATCCGCACGCCCAGGTGCCGCGCGGCTTCGAGCACCAGCCGGCCCGTGGCTTCGGCCTCGCGGTTCTTGAACAGCTCGGCTCCCAGGTCGTCTTCGCCCACGTGATGGTCGAGCACGGCCTTGTGCGCCTTGCTCGAGCGAACGACTTCGGCCATGGAGCCGAGCTGGGCCCAGGCGCTGGTGTCGAGCACGATCAGCACCTCGCAGCCTTCGAGGTGAAAAGGCTCGACGTCGACGCCGAGGGTCTTGAGCCGCTTGTCGGGATCGATGAAGGCCAGGTTCGGCGGCGTCTGCTGGGCGTTGACGACCAGCACGTCTTTGCCCAAGGCTTCGAGCACACCGGCCATGCCCAGCTCGCTGCCCAGCGCGTCGCAGTCGGGCCGCACGTGGCTGGTGAGCAGAAAGCGATCGTGCGAATTGATCAACTCGGTGAACCGCGGCCAGGAAATCGACATGCTCTCTCGCTTGTGGGTTTCGAGGGGTCCCAACGTCGGCCGTGCTGCAACTATCCGCCCCCGGGTCCGCCGGCCAGTTTGTCGGCCAGCTCGAACTGCTGGAATGCCTGGCGGGTCCGCTGGATATCGTCTTGCAGTTGGGCCACGAGCGCGTCGGGGCCGGCGAAGCGTTGAATGTTCCGTAAGCGGTCGAGAAAGTCAACCTCCAGCGGTTCGCCGTACAGCGGCGAGCCGTCCCAGCCGACCAGGTGGGCTTCGACCTTGAGGGCCCCCTCGCCGAAGGTGGGATTGGGCCCGATGTTGATTGCCGCCGGATAGCGTCGGTCGCCCACGATGCCCCGTCCGGCGTAAACGCCCGGGGACGGCAGCAGCGTGTCGATGGCGTCGAGGTTCGCCGTGCCGAATCCCAGCTTCGCGCCGCGGCCGGCCCCGTGCACGACCATGCCGCGAATGCGATACGGCTGGGTGAGCATAGCCCGAGCTGCGGCTACTTGCCCATCGGCCACGAGCTTGCGGATGCGCGAGCTGGAAACGTAGTCGCCATCGACCACGACGGGCTCGACCACGTCGAGGCTGATACCGTCGGCCTCGGCCAGGCTGCGCAGCACGTCAATCGTCCCCTTGCGACCGCGGCCGAAGCAGAAGTTGGGTCCCTCGACGATCGCCCGGGCGTCGAGTTGCCGGCGGACGATCCGCTCGAAGAATTCCGAGGCTTCGAGGGCCAGCAGTTCTTCGTCGGTGGGAAAGGCGATCACGGCGTCGATGCCCAGCTCGGCCAAGAGTTGTGCCTTGCGCTGCGTCCAAGTCAGCGGCGGCGGCGCCTGTTGCGGGCGCAACAATCGCACGGGGTGGGGATCAAACGTGAACACCAGGGCGGCTCCGCCGGCGTCGCGCGCTTTTTCGATCACGCGATCGACGATGCGGGCGTGGCCCAGGTGCACGCCGTCGAAGTTGCCGATGGCCACGGCGCCGCGGCGGAGTTCCGCAGGCAGGTCGGTCACTTGACGCAAAAGCTTCACGAAATCGGCCGTGGGCTGACGCGATGCGGCTGGGAGTACGAGTAAGCCATGAATTATGCGGCGGCGGCGCGGGCAGGGTCAATGCGAGGCGGTCGCGGGGGCTTTTTCGTTGACCATGACGGAAATGAGACGGATAATTTCAATGGTACTTCTAGAGGAATTCAGTCAATGTCCATCGAATCCTCCAGCGAAATGGCGATCTTCGAGCGGCTCGTGTGGCCTTCGGAGCCGCCGCTTTCGGAAGAAGCGGCGCGTTCTCTGCTGGCAGTGGAGTTCGGCTCGACCGATGCCGAACGTATGCACGTGCTGGCCGAGAAGGCGCGCCGCGGAACGCTGACGCCCGAGGAGCAGCGCGAGGCGGACAACTACGAGCGCGTGGGCCACTATTTGGCGATTCTGCAATCGAAGGCGCGGATCGCATTGGGCCGTTCGACGGATGCCGACACGTGATGGCCCTATCCAAGCCGCTCTTGGAGTTGGTTCCGATGCGAGTATTGCCAGTTGCCTCAAGCCTACGACCCGCTCCAGTTCGAAGTGGATCATATCATCGCCCAGCAGCACTCGGGCGCATCGACGGCTGAGATCTTGCCCTGGCATGCTTCGCGTGCAACCACCACAAGGGACCGAACATTGCCGGATACGATGCGGTCCTTGAGGCAACGGTACCGCTGTTCCACCCTCGGCGCGACAAATGGGAGGACCACTTTCATTGGAATGGTCCAGAACTGGAGGGCACTAGCCCCACCGGCCGCGTGACGGTGCAGGTCTTGGCAATGAATCGGGACTATCGGGTCGCGTTACGGCGTGCGCTCATGCAAGAAGGGGTTTTTCCACGCCAGCCGACCCCGGAATGAGGCGTGGGCGTATCCGCGCCCTGCGCGCTCTCGGCGGCTTGTGCTATCCTTGTATGCTGATTCGTGCGGACTCGTGCCACCCCCTGAGGCTCCATGGAAGAGAAGCAGTTTTTCCTCTCCCCTGAGCTCGCCCAGCGGTTGGGAGCGATCGACATCGGCACCAACAGCATCCGGCTGATGGTGGCCGAGCCGCTCAAAGGCGGCAACTATCGCATCCTGGACGAAGAAAAGGAGTCGACCCGGCTGGGCAAACAGCTCAACCGCACGGGGCGTCTCGACCCCGAGGCGATCGAGCTCTCGCTTTCCGCTCTGCGGCGGATGAAGAAGATCGCCGAGGGCTTTCAGGTCACCGAGCTGCGCACGATCGCCACCTGCGCCGTGCGCGAGGCCGCCAACGGCGAGGAGTTCTGCCGCCGGGCGCGCGAAGAGCTGGGCATCGAGATCGAGATCGTCGGCGCCGAACAAGAGGCGCTGTTGGCCTTCTCCAGCGTGCAGCGGGCCTTCGATCTGTCGGGCAAGCATCTGGCCGTAGTCGATATCGGCGGCGGCAGCACCGAAATCGTGCTGGCCTTCGGCAACCTGGTCGAAGCGCTGTACACCACGCGGCTGGGCGCGGTGCGGCTGAGCGAAGCGTTTCCCGACACGTCGTCGGCCGAGGGCTTCGGCGCGCTGGTGGACCACATCGACCGCCACCTGAAAAAGCACACCAAGCTGCCGGCCTTTGCGCCGCACATTCTGTTCGGCTCGGGCGGCACGTTCACGAGCCTGGCGGCGATGGTGATGGCCGCCAAAGGACAAAACGGCAACCCGGTGCGGGGTTACCAGGTGAGCCGCGCCGACGTGCGGCACTTGCTCGACCGCCTGCGCAAGACGCCCCCCAAGGAACGAGCCAACTGGCCGGGTCTGAGCCCCGACCGCACCGACATCATCGTCGGCGGGCTGGCGATCATCGATCGCGTGATGGACCGCTTCGCGATCAACACGGTGCAGGTCCACAACCGCGGTGTGCGCGACGGGCTGCTGCTGTCGATGATCGACTCGGCGCCCGGGGTGGAGAGCGAAGCCCCGAGCGACCGCGAGGCCGCGCTCGAGCGTTTGGCAGCCAGTTGCGGCTGCGAGATGGAGCATAGCCGACACGTGTCTTACCTGGCCGGGCTGATCTTCGCGCAGTTGGCCCCGCGCTATCACCTGCGGGTCGAAGACCGCGTGCTGCTCGAGGCCGCGGCCAAGCTGCAGGACGTGGGCTACCTGATCAACTACGACCAGCACCACAAACACAGCTACCACCTGATCATGCACAGCCGACTGGCCGGTTTTCAGCCGGCCGAACTGGAGCTGATCGCCAACTTGGCCCGGTACCATCGCGGCGCCGAACCCAAGCGGAAGCACGACAACTTCCGCCAACTGGCGCCGCGCGACCAGAACCGCGTGCGGCAAATGGCCGCCATCCTCCGCGTGGCCGGCGGGTTGGACCGCAGCAACACGCAGCAGGTGTCCGACGTCGCGGTGCAGTTCGGCCGCAAACGGCACATCAGCCTGCGGCTCATCTCGCGGCAATTCCCTGAAGTGGATATTTGGGGCGCGCGGAAACGGGCGAAGTTGTTCGAGAAAGTGTTCGACGCCGATTTGTCGATCGAATGGGACGAATCGGGCGCCCGCCGCAACGCATCGTCCAACGGCAACGGCAGTGCGCAATCCCGCGTCGGCGAGCCGGCGAGCAAGTCGCACTAGCAGTCCGTTGAGGTAAGCCGTCCTGGCCGAGGGCGGCTACCAGTTGCTCTCGATGCCCAGCAACACGCCGTGGAAGAAGACCGTGGACGAGGTGTCGATTTCGAACCCGTCGGGCACGAAGCCGCCGATTTGCGTCGAGCCGGCGGCGACGCCTGAGAGCCACAGCAATTGGTATCCGGCGCGGAGCGCCCAGCGGTCGCTGAGCCGGTAGACGCCAGTGAAGTTCAGGTCGCCGACAAACGCGGTATGATCGCGGCCGAGGCGAAACAAGAAGCTGTCGCCCGTCGTTTCGCTGCCGCGCAACGTCATGCCCGCCCCGTTGGCGTAGACGCCGGCCTTGATTGCTCCTTCGACCTGAAAGCGGCGGCTGGGCGCCCAGAGGATGGCATCGGCCCCGATCTGAAGTCCGTACAGGTCGTTCGTGGTGCCGAAAACGGCCCGCCCGTAATCCGAAAAGTCGGGCGCGCCGGCGATGAAGCCCATGGCGTCGCGAAATGACAGGTAGCGCAGCCCGGCCAGCCATGTCCAGCGGGGCGTGACGTTGCGGCGCAGATTCAGTTCGAAGCTTTGCAGCGAGCTGGATCCGAACAATCGGGCGCCCAGCGGACCGGTGAAGGGCGGCTCATCGGGGATATTCAGTTGCGCGCCGGTGTCGGTGAAGACGGGGCCGTACGCGGCGTTCCAACCTTCGACGCCGAAGTAGCGAAATTCGAGGTCCGCCACCGTGCCGTGCCATAGCAGGCCCACGTCGACGCCACCCCGAAACGGGAATTCCAACTGATCGGGATCGAGCAGAGTGCGTCCCGTGCCGAGTTCGGTCAGCAGCAGTTCGGATCGCGGCCGTGACCGCTGGAGCAGCACCGCGCCGAGCCGGCCGGTGAGACGCGGAGTCGGGCGCGCGGTTGGGGTGAAGGACAGCGGTTCGTCGAGCCAAGCAGCCGGTGGATTTTCGTGCCAGGCCGTCAGTGTTGGCGGGGCGAGCGGCCATTCCACGTCGGCACACGCCCGACGCGGCGCCGACGTGCCGGCCAGGATGGCCAGGGCCACCAGCCAGATCGCAGTGGATTGGCGCGTGACTACCATGCCGCCTCCAGACCGACCAGCACTCCGTGGTAGAAGGTGCCGTGCGAGGTATTCGTGCCCACGTCGCCGGTGTCCAAGTCGAGGCGATGGATTTGCTCGGACGCGATGGCCACGCCGTTGAGCCACAGCAATTGATATCCGCCCCGCAGAGCCAGATGCTCGGTGAGTTGATAGACGCCCACGAAGTTTAAGTCGCCGACGAACGCGGTGTGATCGTGGCCCAGCCAGAAGATCTGGTCGGGGTCTCCGCCGCCGCCTGAGCCGATGTGGTTGACGCCGATGCTGCTGCGTGCCGAGTTGGCGAACACCCCCGCTTTGAGCGCGCCTTCAACGCGAAAGCGTCCGCCGCGGTCCCACAGCAACCCTTCGGCGCCAATCTGCAGGCCGTACAGGTCGTTGTTGGCGTTGAAGCCAATGATGCTGCCGTTGGCCAGCGCGCTGTCGCCCGCGAAGAAGCTAAGGCGTTCGTGCAATCGCACGTAGCGGAATCCGGCCAACAGCGAAAGGCGGGGCAGGATATTGCGGCGGAGGTTCAACTCCACGCTGTCCAGGGACGAGACGTACCACGAAGCGAGCGTGAAAGAACCGAACGCGGGGTCGAAGCCGGGGATCGGTAGCGTGAAGCCGTCTGGCGAATCGAGAGGGCCTTGTGCCGCTTGCCAATCGTGAACCCCGAAATAGCGGAACTCGACGTCGGCCCAGCGACCGTATCGCACGAGCCCAACGTCGGGACCGCCCTCAAAGGGAAAGTGGAAACCCGCCGGATCGATGAGGCTCTGGCCGCTGACCGGATTGAGCAGGAACGGCGTCGAGACGGGCCGCGCCCGCTGGAGGATCACCGCACCTACCGAACCCGACCAGCGGGGTTGAAACGAGAGCGACTCCCACTGTTGGGGCACGATCTGCGGCGTCGTGAGCAGGCTTTCGCCGCTCCACGTCTGCTCGTGCACAAAGCGCCCGACGGGCGGCAGCTCTTCCGCACCGTGCCCCGCGCGCGGCGCCAGCGCCATGCAGCAGCCAGCGACGAGCAGCAGCGCGGAGCAGCGCTTCGGCATAATCCGTTTACCAAAAGGGATGAGGTCGTCGTCTCGCGACCCCCGCTGCCCCGGACAGGTGCGAAACCGCCCGGCCTCCATTGCCGGACTGCGCACGTATCGGTGACTCGCGCTGGGGCAGGTGAGTGATCGCGCGTGGACTGCTATACGCTGCAGAATCGCTGAGGCCGCCAGAACACGTAGCGCTAGAGCCAGCCCGCGCAATCGCACCGTGGATCATCCGCGCAAGCGTCACAACCGGGGCAACTGCGCGTGGGCGTTTCGCGGCCCCCCAAGGATTCGAGCGGCTGCGAGATCGCACGGCCGCGGGTTGAAGTCGGCCCGGATGGCTTGCCTCAACGGTCTGTCAAGTCTCGAGCGACGTGGCCAGTTGCCAGGCGGTGGGGAGAAAGTCGATCAGGTCGTGGGCGATCATCGACACTTCGCCCAATTCGCTGGCGGCCAGGTCGCCGGCCAGGCCGTGCACGTGGACGCCCAGCCGCGCCGCGTCGTAAGGCGTCAAGTGTTGGCAAATGAGCGCCGTAATGATGCCGGTCAGCACGTCGCCCGTGCCGCCGGTGGCCATGCCGGGATTGCCCGTCGTATTGAGAGCGAAACGCTTGGGATCGGCGACGACCGTGCGGTGACCCTTGAGCACGAGCACCAGGTCGTTCGTGCTGGCAAACTCCGTGGCCAGCTTCTTTCGGTCGTCGGGGGCGATCGTGTCGAGGCCCGTCAAGCGAGCAAACTCGCCGGGATGCGGCGTCAGCACGCGCGGCCCGCCGGCTGCGCCGAGCACCTCGGGCTGTTGGGCCAGGGCAAACAGGGCATCGGCGTCGACGACCATCGGCAGCTTTGTTTCGCGATAGAGCTGCCCGACGACTTCGACCAGTTGCTGCGAGCGTCCCAGGCCCGGCCCGAGCGCCACGACCGTAGACTCGGCGATCAAGTCGGTCAGCAGCGGCAAGGCCGTCTTGGCGATCCGGCCGTCGGCGTCGCACGGCAGCGGCACCGACATCAGGCTGGGCTCGAAGCCGGCCGCGGTCGGCTGGCAAGCGCTGGGCGTGGCCAGCTTCACCAAGCCGGCGCCCGAGCGCAGCGTGGACAGACTGGCCAGCGCGATGGCTCCGGCCATGCCTTGCGAGCCGCCGATGAGCAGCGCGCGGCCGAAGTCGCCCTTGTGGCTGTCGGGGCTGCGCGGTGCCAGGCGGGGCAGGGGCGCGGAGCTCTCGTCGCGTTGAGTCATCAAGTCGGGTTCCGGATAGCGTGCGCGCGCGAGGCGATGAGTCCGGCCACGTAGCCGCCTTTGAATCCGGCGTCGATATTCACCACTGTAACGTTGGCCGCGCAGCTATTGAGCATGCTCAGCAGGGCCGACAGTCCGCCGAGGTTGGCCCCGTAGCCGACGCTGGTCGGCACGCCGATCACCGGACAGGCGACGTGACCGCCCACGACGCTGGGCAGCGCCCCCTCCATGCCGGCGATGACCACCACGACGTCCACATCGGCAAACTGCTCGAGATGCTCGAGCAGCCGGTGCGGTCCGGCCACGCCGACGTCGAAAATCATCTTCACTTCGGCCCCCATCCACTCGAGCGTCTCCCGGGCCTCTTCGGCCACGGGCAGATCGCCCGTGCCGGCGGTCACGACGGCGACGCGCCCGCCGGGGCGCTGGCCGTCGCCACCGGGTTTGGGAATGCGAAACGTGCCGGCCGTGGCGTTGTAGCGGCCCTGGGGAAATCGGGGAGCAATCTCGGCGGCATGTTCGGGCGTGACGCGCGTGGCCAGCACGTCGACACCTTCGGCGATCATCCGCTCGAAGATCTTGACCATCGTGGCGGCCGTCTTGCCTTGGCCGAAGACCACCTCGGGATAGCCGCAGCGGCGCTGGCGATCCAGATCAATCTGGGCTTCGTCCAGGTCGGCGGTCACTTCGCCGCTGGCGGCCTCGACGAAGGCGGCCAGCGGCAAGCTGCCGTCGAGCAGTTGGCGGGCCAGTTTTTCAAGCTGCACCGGGTTCATCGCGTTTATCCTACCCTGTCGCGCGGGGCTCTGCGAGCAGGGTGTAAGCGGCAGGCGCTTGGAGACGAACCTGCCCGGCCCGCCGAGGCTTTCCCAGGGCAAATCGTCCCAGGGGCGGCATCTAGCGGGTTTTCCGGCTTGTCAGAATCGGCGGCCAATGTTAGCAAAGTGCATGCAATCGACCTGCATCTCCCCAAGCGCCGAGTCAAAACCTTCATGAGCCAACACGCCGCGCGCCGCGACAAGCTCCGCCGCTCGTTTCGCAAGCTGGGTCTGGATGCCCTGCTGGTCACTAATTTCACGAACGTTACGTACCTGACCGGGTTCACCGGCGACGACAGTTATCTCTTGGTGCTCTCCAAGGGCGAGGTGCTCGTCAGCGATCCGCGCTACACCACCCAGCTCGAGGAAGAGTGCCCGGCCATGGAGGCCTCGATCCGGCCGCCGGGCACGGGCATGGTCGAGCGGATTGCCGACATCGCCACGCGGGCCAAGGTCGGCAAGCTGGGCATCGAAGGGGCGTCGATGACCGTGGCCCTGCGCGACGAGATCGCCGCGGCACTGCCGAAGGCCGAATTGCAGAGCACGACCGAGCTGGTCGAAGATCTGCGCATCGTTAAAGACAAGGACGAAGTGGCCGAGATTCGCCGCGCGGTGTGGTATGCCGAGCGGGCCTTCGGCGTGTTGAAAGCTTCGCTGCGCGAGGAGCGCACCGAGAAGGAAGTGGCCGACGAGCTGGAGAACAACATCCGGCTGTTTGGCGGCAAGGGGTGCAGCTTTCCGTCGATCGTGGCCGTGGGGCCGCGGGCCGCGTTGCCGCACGCTCGGCCGACCGACCAGCTCATCGGGGCGGCTCCCTTCGTGCTGGTCGACTGGGGGGCCAACGGCGGGCTGTACATGAGCGACTTGACGCGCGTGTTAGTGACCGGTAAAATCCCGCCCAAACTCGAACGGATATATAGAGTTGTGTTGTCGGCGCAAGAGCAAGCCATTGCCGCGATCCGGCCCGGGCTCACTTGCCACGAAGTGGACGAGGTGGCCCGGAAGTTGATCGCCAAAGCCGGCTTCGGCAAGAACTTCGGGCACGGCCTGGGACACGGGATCGGCCTGGAGATTCACGAAGCCCCGCGACTTGCCGCCAAGGCGCACCGCAAGCTCGAACCGGGCATGGTCGTTACGGTCGAGCCGGGGATCTACCTGCCTGGTTGGGGTGGTGTGCGCATCGAGGACGACGTGCTGGTGACCAAGTCCGGTTGCGAGGTCCTCACCACAGTAGGCAAACAGTGGGAAGACGCCATCATCGCCTAACGCCGCAGGGCGGATCGAAAACGACGTTCGGTCCGGTGCCAATCCAGAGGCGAGCGAAGGTTGTACTCATGGCGAGTAATCGGGAGAAGTGACTGATGGCGGGCTCGCAGTCGAATCAAGGCGACATCTTCGACGTCAAGCGCATCCGGCGCCTGGTCGAATTGATGAACGAACACGAGTTGGCGGAGATCGACCTGCGACAGGCCGATCAGCGCATCCGGCTGCGAAAGGGGGGCGAGCCGCTGATTACCCCCGCGGTGCAGCCCGCCGTGACGGCGGCGCCGGCCCCGGGCAGCGAGGCGGTGGCCGCCGACGCCCAATCCGACGCGCACCTGGTCGAGATCAAGAGCCCGATGATCGGCACCTTCTACCTGGCCTCGAGCCCCGAGACGCCGCCTTTCGTAAAGGTCGGCGACCACGTGGGCCCCACGACCACGGTCTGCATCATTGAAGCCATGAAGGTGTTCAACGAGATCCCGGCCGAAACCTCCGGCCAGGTCGTCGCCGTGCTGGTCGAAAACGGCGAGCCGGTCGACTTCGGCCAGCCGTTGTTCAAGGTCGATCCCCAGAAATAGCAGGGGATCCGGCGGAACGCTGAATAGGCCCGGGTGAGTCGATGTACAAGAGAATTCTGGTTGCCAATCGCGGCGAAATTGCGCTGCGGATCATCCGTGCCTGCAAGGAACTGGGCGTGGAGACGGTGGCCATCTTCAGCGAAGCCGACCGCGGCTCGGCCTACCTCGAACTCGCCGACGAAGCCTATTGCGTGGGCGGTCCCCGCGGCGCCGACAGCTATCTCAAGATCGACCGCGTGATCAGTGCGGCCGAGATCGGCAACGTGCAGGCCATTCATCCCGGCTACGGCTTTCTGTCGGAGAACGCGCACTTCAACGAGGTGTGCCGCAGTTGCAAGATCGATCTGATCGGGCCCACGCCCGAGGCCATGTCCCGCCTGGGCGACAAGAACGAGGCCCGTAAGCTGGCGCGCGACGCCAACGTGCCGGTCGTTCCAGGCAGTGCCGGACTGATCAGCGACGAGGCCGAAGCGGTCCGCACCGCGCACGAGATCGGCTTTCCGGTGCTGGTCAAAGCCAGCGCCGGCGGCGGCGGCCGCGGCATGCGGGTGGCGCTGAACGACCTGGCGCTCAAGACCGCATTGCAACAGGCCCGCAGCGAGGCCGAGGCGGCTTTCGGCGACGGCAGCATCTACCTGGAGAAGTACGTCGAGCACCCGCGCCACGTCGAGGTGCAGGTGCTGGCCGACCATCACGGCAACGTATTGCACCTGTGGGAGCGCGATTGCTCGACCCAGCGGCGGCATCAGAAGCTGATCGAGGAGAGCCCCTCGCCGCGGCTGAGCCAGGAAACGCGCGTGGCCATGTGCGAGTCGGCCGTGCGGCTGGTGCACGCGGCCGGCTACACCAACGCCGGCACCGTGGAGTTCATCGTCGACGAGCAGGAAAACTTCTACTTCATCGAGGTCAACGCTCGCATCCAGGTCGAGCATCCGGTCACCGAGCTGGTGACCGGCATCGACCTGATCAAGTGGCAGATTCGCATCGCCTCGGGCGAGCCCTTGACCATTTCGCAGTCCGACATCGTGCCCCAGGGCGTGGCGATCGAGTGCCGCATCAACGCCGAAGACCCGCAGGCGGGCTTCCGGCCGTGCCCCGGCAGGATCGAGCGGATGATGGCCCCCGGCGGTTTCGGCGTGCGATTCGATTCGCACGCGCACCCCGGCTACGTGGTCTCGCCGTACTACGACTCGATGATCGGCAAGCTGCTGGTGCACCAGCCGACGCGACGCGAGGCGATCGACTGCATGCTGCGTGCGCTCGACGAGCTGCGGGTCGAAGGCATTATGACCACGGTTCCGCTGCACCGCGAAATCCTCAGCCACGCCGCTTTTGCCGAAGGGCGTATCGACACCACGTTTGTCGAGCGTAGCGGGCTGGTGTAGCCGCCGTCCCCCGCTGGTGCCGGTCGGCCTTCACGCCTGCCTAACCGAAGCGCCCTAGAATAGAGAGAGACCACGTAGCCCTCCGCTCCCGATCTATTGATGACCCTATCGCGACCGCCCAAAGTTGAGACCTCCATCCGCCGCGCGGCGATCCTGTTTGCCGGCGGACCGGCGCCGGCGGCCAACGCTGTGATCTCGACCGCCGCCAATTCGTTCTGGCGCAACGACATTCCGGTCGTGGGCATCATGTACGGCTACTCGCGGCTGGTAGACTTCAGCGCCGAGCGCGGACTCGTGGCCGGCCGCGACTACATCAATCTCGATCAACAGACGCTCCGCCGCACGCGCAACTCGCAGGGCATCTTGATCGGCACTGCCCGCACGAATCCGGGGCGCGACGTATCGCATCCTTCGCACCTGTCGGACCCCGAGCGGGTGGCTCCGCTGCGAGCCGTGTACGAGGCGCTGCGGTCGATCGGGGTCGACGCGCTGATCTCGATCGGCGGCGACGACACGCTCAAGACCGCCAACAAGTTCAAGCTGTTCCAGGACCAACACGCGATCGGCCCACGGATTCCCGTAGTGCACTTGCCCAAGACGATCGACAACGACTACTCGGGCATCGACTTCACGTTCGGCTACTTCACGGCCGTCGACACGCTCGCCGAGGAGATCCGCAACCTGCTGGCCGATGCCGAGGCCAACCGGGCTTACTTTCTCACCGAAACCATGGGCCGCAGCGCCGGCTGGCTGGCCTACGGAGCCGCGGTGGCCGGCGAGGCCAGCCTCGTGATCAGCGTCGAAGACATCACGGGCAAGTACCGCGACACCGAAGAGGTGGTCGATCCCCAGTCCGGCGAGCGTCAGACGCGGCATGTCATGAAGGTCGACGAAGTGGTCAGGCGCATCGTCAAGACGATGCGGGCTCGCGAGGCCGAGGGGAAGGAGTTCGGCGTGGTGGTGATGGCCGAGGGCCTGGCCGAATACCTGCCGATGAGTTACCTGCAGGGAGTGGCCCGCGACGAGCACGGCCACATCGCAATCAGCCAGTTGAACTTGAGCCGCACGTTCTCGAAGCTGATCGCCGACGAGTTCCACACGCAGACCGGGCGGAAGCGCAAGATCACGGGACTGCAACTTGGCTACGAAGCCCGCTGTGCCAAGCCGCACGCCTTCGACGTGATGCTCGGCAGCCAACTCGGCGTGGGCGGCTACCGGGCCCTGGTCGAAGAAGGGCTCGACGGCGTGATGGTTTCCGTTTCCGGACAGTTGGACCTAAACTACGTGCCGTTCGAGAAGCTGATCGACCCCGATTCGCTGGTGACCATGGTTCGCTACGTCGACCCCGCCAGCGACTTTCAGCGGTTGGCCCGCTTTCTCGAGACGTACGTCAACGAGTAACCGTTTAGGCCGGAGCCAACGGCGACGGCGCGTCCGTCGTCCGAGTGGAAAGCCGGGCAACTGCGCCGTCGCCGATGGCTACGGGCTAAACGGCGAATTCGTCTGGGGGCTCGTGCGATGCGATACGTCAATCTCGTCGTGCAGTGGCTGTTCGCGTTGTTCTTCGTGCTGGCCGGCGTGCAGCACTTTCGCGACGAGGAATTCTTTCTGCGGATCATGCCGGACTACATTCCGCAGGAGCTGCATCGACCGGCGGTGCTGGTGAGCGGCGCGTGCGAGATCGCCTTGGGCGTGCTGTTGCTGATTCCGCGGACGACGCGGCTGGCGGCCTGGGGCATCATCGCACTGCTGATCGCCGTGTTTCCGGCCAACATTTATGCGTTTCAGCATTCCGAAGAGCTGTTTGGCATCAGCAAGGCCCAACATTTCATCCGGCTACCGCTGCAGGGCGTGATGATCGCCCTGGCGTATTGGTTTACTCGACCACCGCGTCAAGCGAGCGCCGTGTCGCCCGAAACAGAGGATGCGTCCACCGTTTAGCCGGAGCCGACGGCGACGGCGCGTATTTCCGGCTCGTTTCCACAAGGGACGCGCCGTCGCCGTCGGCTCCGGCTAACGGCGAGGAACCGCGTCAACCGGAGAGCGTGCCCTTGGTGCTGGGGATGCCGGGCGAGCGGGGGTCGGGCTCGACGGCCATGCGGAGCGCTCGGGCGGTGCTCTTGAAGATCGCTTCGCTGATGTGGTGGCTGTTGCGGCCGTAGGGCACGACGACGTGCAGGTTGCACAGCGCGTTGGCCGCGAACGCCTGCCAGAAGTCTTCGACCAACTGGCTGTCGAACGAGCCGATGGTGGGCGTGGGAAACGCCGCCTCGAACACGAGGTAGAACCGCCCGCTCAGGTCGATGGCGGTGGTGGCCAGCGCTTCTTCCATGGGCAGCATGAAGTGGCCGTAGCGGCGGATGCCGGCCTTGTCGCCCACGGCCTGCTTGACGGCCTGGCCCAGGCAGATGCCCACGTCTTCGACCGTGTGATGCTGGTCGACGTGCAAGTCGCCGACCGCCTTGATGTTCAAGTCGAGCACTCCGTGCTTGGCCAACAGCACCAGCATGTGATCGAAGAAGCCGACGCCGGTGTCGATTTGCGATTGGCCCGAGCCGTCGAGATTCAACTCGAGGTCGATGTCGGTTTCGGCGGTCTTGCGCTGGATGCGTGCGGTGCGGGCCATGGTCGTGAGGTGTGCGGTTGGCGGCGACGCCGGGAGCGGATCGGGATTCGTCTAAATTATCGACTTCAGTAGCGTCAGGCAGGCATCGATCTGGGCGTCGGTGCCGACCGAAATCCGCAGCCCGTCCCCCCAGCCCTCATAATCCATGTATCGCACCAGGATCTGCCGGGCCTTGAGCTGCTCGTACAGCGGCTTGACCGGCACACTGGGGTGCGGGTTCCAGAGGAAATTCGCCTGCGAGTCGACCGTGGCAAAGCCCAACGCGCGCATGGCCGCGGCCAGCCGCGTGCGGGTGGCGATGACCTTGGCCGTGTTGTCGGCCAACCACGCGGTATCGTCGATTGCCGCGGTGGCTCCGGCGATGCTCAAGGCATCGACGTTGTACGAGTCCTTCACTTTGCGGAACTGTTCGATCATCTGCGGCTGGGCCACGAGGAACCCGAATCGCAGCCCGGCCAGCGCGTACGACTTGGAGAGCGATCGTGAGACCATGATCTTTTCGTTCTGCGCGACCAGGCTCAGGCAGTTGGTCTCGGCAAAGTCGCCGTACGCTTCGTCGACCAACAGCGGGCACGGCAACCGATCGGCCAGCTCCAGAATGCGCTCGGGCGGAAGCATCGTGCCCGACGGGCTGTTGGGGTTGGGCAGGAAGGCCAGCTTCAATCCATCCAGCGGAGCGGCAAACTTGTCGGACAGCGACCAGTCGGTCTCGAAGAACACTTCTTCGGCGCCGGCGCCCTGCAGGTGGGCCAGGGTCTTGTAGAGGATGTAGCTGGGGTAGGGCAGACGCAGCCACTCGCGCTGGCCCACCAGCGCCCGGGTGACGATCGTCAGGATGTCGTCGCTGCCGTTGCCGCACAGGATCCAGTCGGGGTCGACCGAGAGCACGTCGCCCGCGCGGCGGCGAAAGGCCGTGCCGGTGGGATCGGGATAGCGGGCCAGTCCCCCTTCGGCCACCGCGGCAATCGCTCGGGCGACGGCCGGCGAGGGCGGATAGGGATTCTCGTTTGTGTTGAGCTTGATGAACTTGCCGGCCTGCGGCTGCTCGCCCGGCACGTAGCCGGCCATCCGCTCGATCTCAGGACGAAAGTAAGACATGCGGGGCCTGTGTTACGGGGAGGAACGCGGCGACGGCGCGCGGCTACTTCTTAAGACCCTTGGCCGGGTTCGACGGTTCGGACTCGAAGCGCACGTCGACGCTGGCACGGTGCGCGGTCAGGCCTTCCTTGTCGGCCAGCATCCGCACGTCGTCGGCCAATGCTTCGAGGCCGGCTTGCGTGCAGTGGATCACGCTGTGGCTGCGCAGGAAGTCGCGGGCCGAAAGTCCGCTGGCAAAGCGAGCCGTTCCGCCGGTGGGCAACACGTGCGAGGGACCGGCCGCGTAGTCGCCCACGGCCACGGGGCTGTAGTGGCCGAGAAACGCCGCGCCCGCGTGACGGATCTTTGCCAATAGCGTTTCGGGCTCGGACGTGGCGATGTGCAAGTGCTCCGGCGCGATCTCATCGGTCACGGCCGCCGCCTCGTCGGCGTCGCGCACCAGCACGAGCGCTGCGAACTGTTCGAGGCTTTGCCGTGCCAGGTCGCCGCGCGAAAGGTGCTCCGTCTGGCGCGCGAGCTCCGCGGCCACGGCCTCGATGGCCGGCTCGTGCCAGGTGACCAGAATGCTTGCGCCGGGCGCGTGCTCGGCCTGGGCGATCAAGTCGGCCGCCGTGAAGTCGGCGCGAGTCGTCTCGTCGGCGATCACCACGACTTCGCTGGGGCCGGCGATCGAATCGATATCGACGTCGCCGAAGACGCGCTTTTTGGCCAGGGCCACGAACAGGTTGCCGGGCCCGACGATCTTGTCCACCCGCGGCACGCCGTCGACGCCATAGGCCAAGGCGGCCACGCCGTGCGCTCCGCCCATGCGATAGACCTCGGCAATGCCCAGCTCGTGGCACGTGGCCAGCAGGTCGTCGTTGTAGGCGCCGAACTTCGTGGGTGGGGCGATCACGGCCAACTGCTTGACGCCCGCGGCCTGCGCGGGCACGGCGGTCATCAGCACCGTGGAGGGATACGCCGCGGCGCCGCCGGGCACGCACAGCCCCACGCGGTCCAGCGGCAGATAGCGCTGTTCGAGGTAGCTGCCGCCAGGACGGTCAATGCGCACGTTGGTCGGCACGAGCGCTGTTTGGAATTCGAGAATCGAGTCGCGAATGCGCCGCACGGCGGCCAGGAATTCCGGCTCGGCGCGGGCATGTGCCTCGGCGAGCGTTGCGGGTTCGACGCGGAGCGTTTCTGCCGTGAGCTCCCGCTTGTCGATGCGGGCCGAATAGTCGAGCACCGCGGCCAGGCCTTGGTCGTAGACGTCCTGGCAGATGCGCTCGACTACCTGCTCGGGCGTGAGCGGCTCGCCGAACACTTCCTGCGTGCGGCGGCGGCCTTCTTCGCTGACGACGTTGCCGCGCGGGCTGAGCGCGGCGCGCAGGGCGGCCAACTCGGCGGTGGCGTCGGCCGAGCGGCTGTCGATGCGTTGGATCTGGAGAGGTTTGGCTTCCACTGGTCAGTGGGGTAGGGGACCGTTACCATGAGCTTATCGCGCACCGGCGGTGGCGAATTCTCCATTCTGCCCGGCCGATGGCGCGAGGGAAAGCCCGAGATCCGCCCGACGAGCCGCGCCATGCCCGAGAAGATCCTCGATTTCCGCAGCGATACGGTCACCCGGCCCACCCCCGGCATGCGAGCAGCCATGGCCGGGGCCGAGGTCGGCGACGACGTGTTCGGCGAAGATCCCTCGGTGATCGCCCTGCAGGAGCGGTTGGCCGACATGCTGGGCAAGGAAGCGGCGCTGTACGTGCCCTCGGGCACGATGTCGAACCAGCTTGGGGTGCGCGTGCACTGCGGGCCCGGCGACGAGTTTATCTGCGAGGCGGGCTGCCACATCTACAACTACGAGCAGGCCGGCTATGCCCAGCTCAGCGGCGTGGCTCCCCGCCCGGTCGAGGGCACCGGCGGCGTGCTGCGGCTGGAGCGACTTACCGGACTGATTCGCAAGGACGACGAGCACCTGGTGCGCACGCGGCTGGTGTGCCTGGAAAATACCCACAACCGCGGGGCGGGCCGCATTCAGCCCTTCGAGACGTGCGAGGCGATCTGCAACTGGGCCCACGAGCACGGCCTGGCCACGCACCTGGACGGGGCGCGGCTGTTCAACGCCGTCGTGGCCAGCGGCATCGAGGCGAAACGCTGGGCCGCGGGCTTCGACACCGTGAGCGTCTGCTTCAGCAAGGGGCTGGGCGCGCCGGTCGGCTCGGCACTGGTGGGGCCGAAGGACTTGATTCGCAAGGCCCATCGCGCCCGCAAGCTGTTTGGCGGCGGCATGCGTCAGGCCGGCTTCATCGCTGCGGCGGCGCTGTATGCGCTTGCGCACCACGTCGAGCGGCTGGCCGAGGATCACGAGCACGCCCAGATGCTGGCAGGCACCGTGCGCGAGGCCCCGGGCATGGAGTTGATCGGCGAGACGGTCGATACGAACATCGTTATCTTTCGCATCGCGCCGGAGCTGGGCACGGGCGCCGAGTTCTGCGAGCGGCTGCGACAGAAGGGACTGCTCGCGCTCTCGCTGGGTCCACAGGAAGTGCGGGCCGTGACGCATCTCGACCTCGACGAAGCCGACACCCGGCGAGCCTGCCAGATTCTGGCTCAAGCCGCCGAAGAAGCTCCCCGCAGCAAAGTCACCGCCGGCAAAGGCGTGTCGTACGCGTAGCCTTTACGTGGCCCCGCCGAGCATGGTGGCGCGGCCGACGCGGCCGATGCCGAGCATGTACGAGGCGGTGCGCAGGCTCACGTTGCGCTCCTGGGCCATGGACCAGACGCGCTCGAAGCTGTCGGCCAAGACGCGGTCGAGCTCCTGCCGCACGCGGTTGATCCCCCAGGAATAGTGCTGGCGATTCTGCACCCACTCGAAGTAGCTCACCACCACGCCGCCCGCGTTGGCCAGGATGTCGGGCAGGACCAGCTTGCCTTGCTCGTGAAACAGCACGTCGGCATCGGGCCATACCGGCTGGTTGGCCGCCTCGATGATCATGGGGGCCTTGATCCGCGGAGCGTTGTGGGCGGTGATCACGCCGCCCAGCGCCGCGGGAATCAGCAGCTCGACGTCCAGTTCCAGGAGCTTTTCGTTCGAGATGCGCTCGGCCTGCTTAAAGCCCTTCAGACCGCGATGCTCGCGCGAGTACTGCAGCACGGCCGGAATGTCGAGCCCCTCGGGCCGGTAGTAGCCGCCGCTGACGTCGCTGACGGCCACGATCTTGAACTCGGCCTCGTGCAGAAACTTGGCCGCGTGCGAGCCGACGTTGCCGAAGCCCTGCAGGGCCACGCGCGTCTGTTGCGGCTTGCGGCCCAGGCGTCCCATCATCTTGAAGGCCAGAATGCCCACGCCGCGGCCGGTGGCTTCCTCGCGGCCGGGAATGCCAAACAGCTCGACGGGCTTGCCGGTCACGCAGCCGGGGTTGAAGCCGTGGTACTTTTGATACTGGTTCTGTATCCAGGCCATCACCTCGGAGTTGGTGCCCATGTCGGGGGCCGGAATGTCGACGTCGGGTCCGATCACGTCGTGGATGCCGTCGACGAATTTGCGCGTGATCCGTTCCATTTCGCGGGGCGAGAGCTTCGAAGGATCGACTGCCACGCCCCCTTTCGCTCCGCCGAAGGGCAGGTCGACCAGGGCGGTTTTCCAGGTCATCAACTGCGCGAGCGAGCGCACCTCGCCCAGGTCCACCTCGGGATGAAACCGCAGCCCGCCTTTCATGGGGCCGCGGGCATCGTCGTGCTGCACGCGGTAACCGATGTGGGTCGAGATCTGCCCGTCGTCGAGTTCCACCGCGATTTGCACCGAGACTTCGCGCTTGGCCGTCAGCAGCAGCTCGCGAATGTTGGCGCTTAGGTCCATGTGGTCGGCCGCACGGTCGAAGTACAGCCGGGTAGCGTCAATGGCTCGCATCATTGGGGGTCACTCGTTCCGAGGAGCGTGTCAGGATGGGTCCGGCGTCGGCAGGCCAAGCGAAGCGACAGGTGCACGAGCGCTTCAGCAGCGCATCATACCCGCCCTACAAAAGTACAACAGACGAAATGGAGAAGCTGGGGAAGTGCGGATACGCGCGATTTTGTTGAGAATTGGGTGTACGAGCGTCCTGGCCGCAGGCTTGCCACGCTCTTTAGATGCCGCAGCCGTGCTTTGAGTTTCGAGCCACTGACCACGGTAGGTCAGTGCGTGGGATCGTCGGTTTCCCCGTACCCGGGACCGGGCGCCAAGACCAAGATACCGTCGGCCTCGGGAAACAATCGTTCCAGTTCGCGCTGCTTGGCGTCTACCTGCTCCGGCTCGACGACGACACCAACGCGGGAGAGTCCTTGTTCGCCCCAAAGACGTATAGTCCACGGCGCGTCTGTTTCAAAGTACGGGCGTTGGTCGATCGGCATGTGGTGCCAGTGCTCAGCTTGGGTTGCCATCCAGCCAACTGCGGCTCTTCTCTGTCGAATCCAGTTGGCTTGATAGCCGAGCCAACATCCAAAGATCGCGGCGAGAACGAGTAGCGTCCGCAGCGAATAGCGGAACCAGTGTCGTTTCGGGGCGTCGCTCATGCTAGCTCCTTCGGCTTCTGCTCGACAACGATGTTTTAGTCCCGCCAGCTTTCAATCGCGACTTCATCGGCCGAGAGCGAAACCGTGATCGCTCCGCGCTTGGCGGTTTGGAGGACGCGGCAGCCGCGCTCGGTGTAGGCGGCTTCGACGGGACCGAGGCGGTCGCTGCGGCCGCCGCTGACGATGGCCCACTCGGGCGTGCTCCAGGCGGCGAAGCCGGGCGGGTCGCTCGAGGCGCTGCCGTGGTGCGGGGCCATCACCACGTCGGTGTCGTAGGGCAGCTCGGCCAATAGGTCGTTCAGGCCGGGAGATTCGACGTCGCCGGTCAACAGCAGCCGCCGGCCGGCGTACTCGATGGCCAGCACGATGCTGTTGGCGTTGTCGCTCCCCAGCACGCCGCGGCGGGGCGGGTGCAGCACTTCGATTTGTACGGCTTGGCCGGCGTCCAAGTGATCGCCGGCCCAGACTTCGGAAAGCGGCACGCCGCTGGCGTCGATGGCCTCGTGCAGCGCGTCGAGCGCGCGGCTGCGCTCGAAGAACATCAAGGGTGAGACGTACACGGCGCCGGTGGAGAATTGGTCGAGCAGCTCGGGCACGGCGTTGTAGTGGTCGGCATCGGCGTGCGAGATGACGATGGCGTCGAGATGCGTGATGCCCCGCGACCAGAGATAGCCCGCCACGGCCCGGGAAGCTCCCTGCGGCGAGCCCAGCCGGCCGGCGTCGTAGAGCAGCGTCTGCCCGCCGGGCAATTCGAGCACCACCGCCGTACCGTGCCCCACCGAAAGAAACGTGCACTTGAGTTGGTCGCTCTGGTGCGGGCGGGCGATCGACGCGAGCAGCCCGATTGCGACCCAGGCGGCCACCAGCCCCACGCACCACTGCGGGCGCGGGCGCACGCGCGGCACCAGCGCCCAGGCGGCCAGCAGCCCGTAGAACCCGGCCAACCACCAGCCGGCCGGTCCGGTCACCCAGAGATGTCCGACCGACAGCCGGCTGGCCGCTTCGACGGCAGTTTGCATCAGCGCCAGGCAGTAGCTGCAGACGATGCCCAGCGGCACCGCCAGCGGCGGCGCCAGCCATCCCAGCGCCAGCACTCCCAGCCCGCTGGCCATGGCCACGGTCATCGGCAGCGCCAGCAGCGGTCCCAGCGCCACGGCCACCGGCGAAAGCAAGTGGAAGCGAGCCATCACCAGCGGACAGATGACCAGCCAGATCACGGTCGTGGCCAGCACGGTGCCCATCACGCCGCCGCCGAGTTGCCGCATCACGCGCTGGGGCCAGGGACGCGTGCGGGCGATGAGCCTGGCGAGCGGATCGGGCTCGGGCCGGGCGAGCCGCACCTGCGCCAAGAACGCCAGCGCTCCCACTGAGAGAAACGAAAGCTGCGTGCCGGCCTGAAACAGCTCGGCCGGGTTGATCGCCAGGACGACGAGTCCCGCGGCCGCCAGCGTGTTGAACGCCAGGGCGCGGCGCGAAAGCACCAGCGCCAGGCAGCCGGCCAGCACCATCACCGTGGCACGTACCACCGGTGGCTGAGCTCCGGTGGCCAGCGCGTACAAGATGCAGGCGACCATCACGATGGCCAGCGACCACCCGCGCGGCACCATCGCCACGCGCATCACCGAAAACAGGCACGTGGCCAGAATGCCGACGTGCAACCCCGACACGACCAGCAAGTGGATGGTGCCGGTTTCGACGAAGGCCTGCGTCACTTCCGGCTCCAACTCCTGCCGCGAGCCGAGAAACATAGCGACGGCCAGCGGCGACTGTTCGGGCGGCAGCTTGCGCCACAGCAGGGCTTCGCCCCGCCGCCGCAGCGCGCTGGCCAGGCCGTGCAGGCTCCAGGTGTGGCGCTCGCTCACGCGGGAAACGCATTCGGGAAACTCGCAGCGGGCCCAACACAGACGCCGGTCGCCGCGGGCCTGCGCCGCGAAGTCGAACTCGCCGGGATTGTCGGGGCCGGGAATCGCACCCAGTTGTACAAAGACCCGCAGCCGGTCGCCGGGTTCGATGTCCAGCACGTGCCCGTCGCAGTAGATCGTGGCGTGCCCCGAAGCGTTGCGCCAGAGGTCGCGATCGCGGAGGCCGACCACGTCGACTTCCAGGCGCGTTCGCTCGGGCGTGGCGATCGTGCGCAGGGGATCGGGGGGCGGCGCGGGAATACGGCGCGGTCCGCTGGTGGCCAGCACCTCGAGCGCGGCCGGTCCGGCATTGGGCGGCGCAAGACGCACGACGTGATCCCGATCGAACAGCGACCAGCGGCAGTGATGCCAGGCCGCTCCCACGGCGGCCACGCTCACCAGCAGCGCCACGACGGCCAGCCGCACGCGGCCTCGCCGCCACAAGACGCACCACGTGATCCAGGCGGCCAGGGCCGCGATCCACCACAGCGGCGCCGCCCACGCCAGCCAGCGATCGAGCACGATGCCCGTGCACGCCGCGGCCAGCACGCTCACCAGCGGCTGATAGGCCGAGCGGGCGCGCGGTGAGGCGGCGGGCGGAGTCATGGCAAAATTGTCCTACGAGGCGCTCGGCCCATCGCGGTGGGCGTTCCCCACTCTAGCAAAGGCCCCCGCGGCATGCACGTTGCGGGGGGAATCGCAGGCCCCGGGTGCTTGGCGAGTTCCGGCTCGACCGATAAGCTGAACCGCGCCTAAGGTGCAACCCAACGCGACCGGAGCCCAGCGCGGCCTCCCCGGATGAAAGGATGATATCCATGACGCTTACACGCATGTGCAGCCTGGCGGCCCTGTTGGCGGCCCTGACGGTGATCGGTTGCAGTCCCACGGAGAAGAAGCCCGAGCCCGAGGAAGTGCCTCCGCCGGAGCAAGCGGCCCAGACGGAAGCCCCGGCCGAGAAGAAGGACATGCCCGCCGAGGAGCCTTCGGCCGAACCCGAGACGGAGCCCGCGCCGAAGCCCGAGGCCAAGGCGGACGAGCCAGCCGAAAAGTCCGACGACGCGGGTCCGGAGTTGCCGCTCAGCGCGGCCGACAAGAAAGAGGGGGCGCCTGAGCCGAAAGCGGAAGTCGCCGCGAAGGAGGAGCCGAAGGAAGAGGAACCGGCCGAGGACGATGGCACGAAGCTGATCTCGCGGCAGGTGCTGTTCGGCAATCCCGACAAGGCTTCGGCGCGGCTGAGCCCCGACGGCACGAAGCTCAGCTACCTGGCGCCCAAGGACGGCGTGCTCAACGTGTTTGTCGGCCCGGTCGACGACGTGAGTGCGGCCAAGCCGGTCACGGACGACAAGAAGCGGGGCATCCGCATTTACTTTTGGGCGTACGACAACAACCACATCCTGTACCTGCAGGATACCGGCGGCGACGAGGACTGGCACGTCTACAGCGTCGACCTGGAGTCGGGCGAGACCAAGGACCTGACGCCGCTGGATAAGGTGGCCGCGCAGATCGAGGCGGTCAGCGAGAAGTTTCCCGAGGAGATCATCGTCGGCATCAACGATCGCGATCCGCAGTTTCACGACGTGTATCGCGTGAACATCGGCAGCGGCGAGCGCGAGCTGGTGCAGAAGAACACCGAGTTTGCCAGCTTCGTGATCGACGACGACTACAACGTGCGGTTTGCCTCGAAGATGATGCCCGACGGCAGTATCCAGTACTTCGAGCCCGACGGCGAGGACGGCTGGAAAGAGTACATCAACGTCGGCCAGGAAGACACGCTGACCACGGCCATCGCCGGCTTCGACAAGTCGGGCCGCAAGCTGTATTTGACCGACAGCCGCGACCGCAACACGGCGGCCTTGGTGCAGATCGACCTGGACAGCGACGAAGAGAAGGTGCTGGCCGCCCATGACAAGGCCGACGTCGACGGCGTGATCGTGCACCCCACGGAAAAGAACATCCAGGCGGCCAGCTTCGACTACCTGCGGCCCGAGTGGGACGTGCTGGACGAGTCGATCGCCCCGGACCTCGAGTATCTCAAGACCGTGGCCGACGGCGACCTGCAAGTGGCCAGCCGCACGCTCGACGACAAGAAATGGGTCGTGGCCTACCTGATGGACAACGGCCCGACGCGCTACTACCTGTACGATCGGCCGAACAAGAAGGCCGACTTCCTGTTCACCAGCCGCCAGAACCTGGAGGGCCAGCCGCTGGCGAAGATGCATCCCGAGGTGATCAACTCGCGCGACGGCATGGAACTGGTCAGCTACCTGACGCTGCCGCTGGGGAGCGACCCCGAGGGGAGCGGCCGGCCGCAGGAGCCGCTACCGATGGTGCTGTTGGTGCACGGCGGACCCTGGGCCCGCGATTCGTGGGGCTATGATCCCGAGCATCAACTGCTGGCCAACCGGGGCTACGCGGTGTTGAGCGTCAACTATCGCGGCTCGACCGGCCTGGGCAAGGAATTCACCAACGCCGGCAACAAAGAGTGGGCCGCGAAGATGCACGACGACCTGATCGACGCGGTCGATTGGGCCATCGAGCAGAAGATCGCCGATCCCAACAAGGTCGCCATCATGGGCGGCAGCTACGGCGGCTATGCGACGCTGGTGGGCCTGACGTTCACGCCCGAGAAGTTCGCTTGCGGGGTCGATATCGTGGGCCCCTCGAACCTGTTCACGCTGTTGAGCACGATTCCGCCTTACTGGGCCCCGATGATCCAGATGTTCAAGGACCGCGTCGGCGATCCGACGACCGACGAGGGCAAGAAGCTGCTGGCCGATCGGTCGCCCTTGAACCTGGCCGACAAGATTGTGCGGCCGTTGCTCGTGGCCCAGGGCGCCAACGACCCGCGGGTCAAGCAGGCCGAGGCCGATCAGATTGTCGAGGCGATGAAAAAGAACGACATCCCGATGACCTACGTGCTGTTCCCCGACGAGGGACACGGCTTCGCGCGGCCCGAGAATCGGCTGGCGTTTTACGCCGTGGCCGAGGCCTTCCTGGCCGAGCAACTCGGCGGGCGGTACGAGCCGATCGGGGGCGACTTCAAGGGCTCGACGATCACCGTGCCCGACGGAGCCGACCAGATTCCCGGCGTGGCCGACGCGCTTGAGAAGCACGAGGAGTCGGCCGAGCAAGCCAGCGCCGCTCAATAGTTTCGCGGGCCATCGGCGACGGCGCGTTGCATGTGGCAGTGCTAAGCCGCAAGCGGCCCGTTGCCGGCATGCGCTGCTGGCACCGGCGAAGCGCGGCAAACTTTACCGGTCGCGGGGGATGCTCAAGATGTTCGGGTATTTCGTCGATAAGTCTGATTGCGTCCACCATCGGATTTTCCCGGGCGTCGATATCTACACGGCGTGCGGCGAGCAGATGATGTTTTCGCTGGTGGAAATGGAGCCCCACGCGGTGGTCGAGGAACACAGCCATCCGCACGAGCAGATGGGATTGATGCTCGAGGGCGCGGCCGACTTCACCATCGGCGGGAAACAGCAGCGCGTCACGGCCGGCCAGATGTGGCAGATTCCCGGCGGAGTGGTGCACAAGGTGGTGGCACTCGACCAGCCGGTGCGGGCGTTGGACGTCTTTCATCCACCGCGGGACGACTATCGCTAGCCAGGCAAGGATGCAGGCCCAAGTGATCAACGGTGCAAGGCTGACAGCGATCGCGCCCGTGCTGGCGTTGTGCCTGGTGATGGCCGGTTGCACATCGCTGCCCGAGTTGCCTTGGGCGCCGGTGGCCCGCGATGCTTCGGCGGGTTTCTATGAAACGGCCCGCTTGGAGTACCGCCTCGATGCCGGCAAGCTCGGCCAACCGCTGGACACGGTGCGCGTCGACGGGCGCCACGTCGGCTACGAGCAAATTGCCGCCTGCCCGGTGCCGGGCCAGTCGACCGCCACGCTGCTGATCCAGTATCCGCATCCGGCCGGCCGGGAAGGGTTCGCCCGGGTCACGTTTTCGATCGACAGCAGCCGCGAGCCGCCAGAGTCGGGCGGCCTGAGCTTGTGGAAGACCGACGAGCTGGAGATCCCGGCGTTCGGCAATCACGAGGAAGTGCACGAGGTGTGGGCGCTGGACATTCCGCGCGGCGAGTCGGATCGTTACTTCGCGCTGCTGACCGAGCGGAACTTCTACGACGGGCAGCCGATGGAGAATGGCCCGGCGGTGCTGGCGGCCACGATCAACGGCAAGCGGCTGGAGAAGCCGTGGGAGCGGCTACCCGATCTGGATGCCCTGGCCCAGCGCGTCCGCGGCGACGGACAACTCGTGGCCTACATCCGCCCGGCGGCCCTCGCGGGCAACACCACTAGCCCCATCGCCAGCACGCAGGCCTATCGCGAGCTGTTGGCCCGCACGCAGGAATCGACGATGCCCGGGGGCGTGTCCGGCCCTGCCGATACCCGGATGGCGCGGCTGCCATACGCCTCGAAATAACCCGCCGTGGGGATGCCCGCGCTCGTTGTGCCGGTTGTGCTGCGCGGCGTGGTAAAATATCGGGGTCGGGCCGGGCTTGCCATCTTGCAAACGCCGCCGAGCGTAGCCAGAATGAGAGACATGATGAATTCCTACCACGGCTACTTTTGGTACTTTTTTAGCCCGCGGGTCGCGGGGCCGTGGGAGGATCGTTCTCGTTCCTCCTAGGAAGCGACAAGAATCCAAAGCCCCGAGACTCGCTTAGCCGGTCTCGGGGCTTTTTTCGTTTCAGCGTCCAACCAGCCATCCATCCCAAGCTCGACAGTACTGGAGTTTCCCCGTGATCGTTGTCATGAAACAAGAAGCCAGCGAGGGCGACGTTGAACACATGGTTCAGCGCATCGAATCGCTGGGGTTGAAAGCCCACGTGATCGTCGGCACGGAACGCACGGTCATCGCCGCGGTGGGCGATGATCGCAAAACGCACAAGGAATCCCTGGAAAGTGGTCCCGGAGTCGCTTCGGTCATGCCGATTCTCGCCCCCTACAAAGTCGCCAGCCTGGAACTGAAACGCGAACCGACGATGATACGCGCCGGCAGCTTAAGTTTGGGCAACGGCGCCGTCGGCGTGATCGCCGGGCCGTGCTCGGTCGAGACCGAGGAGCAACTGATCAAAACGGCCGAGGCCGTCAAGAAGGCGGGCGCCACGGCGCTGCGTGGCGGAGCGTTCAAGCCGCGCACCAGCCCTTACAGCTTCCAGGGGTTGAAGGAAGAAGGGCTGCGGCTGCTGGCCGCCGCGCGCGACGCCACGGGCCTGGCCATCGTGACCGAAGTCGTGGCCACCGAGGACGTGGACCTCGTGGCCCGCTACGCCGACGTGCTGCAAGTCGGCGCCCGCAACATGCAGAACTACCGCTTGCTCGAGGCGGTGGGCAAGACCGACCGGCCCGTGCTGCTGAAGCGCGGCCCCAGCGCAACGATCGACGAGTTGCTGCTGGCGGCCGAGTACATCCTCGACGCGGGCAACCCCAACGTGATGCTCTGCGAGCGCGGCATTCGCACCTTCGAGACGCACACCCGATTCACGCTGCCCCTGGCCACCGTGGTTTACCTGCACAGCAAGACGCACCTGCCGGTGGTGGTCGACCCCAGCCACGGCACGGGCCACACGTATCTGGTGCCCAAGATGGCCGCCGCCAGCGTGGCCGCCGGAGCCGACGGGTTGATCATGGAAGTGCATCCGGACCCCGAAAACGCCCTGTCCGACGGCTACCAGTCAATGACGTTCGAGCAGTTCGACGACACGATGCGCGAGTGCCGCAAGGTGGCCGAGGCGCTGGGGCGGAAGATGTAGGAACGGCGAGGCTCGAGCGTGAGACTTGAGGCGCGAGGGTTGCGCTGGCGCGGAACTTCTCGGCGCGCTAGCGGGCGGTGATCACGATTTGGCCGTCGGCGAACGTGACGGCGAGGCCGGCGCTCTTGATGGCGGCGGCCAGGGCCGCACCGGCAGTGGCGGGCTCGAGCTTGACGCTAACCGGCGTGCGGCGATGCTTGCCGGCGCGGCGGAGCGCTTCTTCGTCGAGTACGACCGGCACGCCCGTCAGGTCGCCGATGAAGCCGGCAAACTGCGCGATGGGCACGTTGTCGAACTCGACGGCCGCCACGCGCACGCCCAGCCGCGCTCGGATTTCGGTCTCCGGCAGCGGTGTAGGCGTGGCCGGGGTGTCGGCGTCGGTTGGCGCCGAGTCGCCCGGGGCAGGCGGATCTGGGATGCTGACGTCGTCCGGCGGAGTGCTTTCGGTGGAGGACGACGGCGTCGAGGCCCCGGCGTCACCTTGGACCACGCCGGACGTCAAGTTTCCGCTAACGGGTACCGGCTCGAGCTTGAGCGAAGGGCCGGACGGAGCGGGCGCCTCTCCAACGGTGCCCTGCGGCGCGGGCGCGGGTTGATCGGAGCTGGGGCTCGGCGTTACAGGACGCGTGGACTCTGCGGCCGGCTCCGCTTCGCGAGGCGTGGGCGACGTCGTGGGTCCGGCAGCCAACTGATTCTGTGGCGGTTGAGGCTCGTCAGGCGGCCCGGGTTCAGCGGCTGGCGTCGCGGCGGCTTCCGGCTGCGGATCGGCCGTGGGGGTCGAGGTAGCCTCGAGTTCACTGGCGGCAGGTTGGGCCGCCGCGGGCGCTTCGGCCACGGTCTTGGGCGCCGGGGCCTGCAGCGCGATCACCGTCCAAACCGTACCGCCCAGAGCGACGCCGCCCAGAAGTCCGGCCAGCAACGTCCAGTGTTTTGTTGCCAGGGACGTGAGTTGGGCCAGGAGCGTGGGGGCCGGTTCGGCGGGAGGTGCCGGGCTGGCGGTCGCCTCGACAGTTTCCGGGGTCGGTGGTGCTGAGGCGGCGGCACTCGGTTCGGCGGCGGGGCGCGGGGGCAAGGCCGGCGGCACGGCAGCCGCAGCGACCGGGCGGGGCTCTTCGGCCGCTGCCGGTTCGGGCTCGGCCGCGGCAGGCTCCGCTTCGGCCACGGGCTCGGTTGGGCTATCGCCGCTTCCCGGTTTCTTCCAATCGACCGGAGGAACGACCTGCACCATGCTTCCGCACTTGGGACAGGCCAGAATTTCCCCGATTACCGACTCGTCTTTGACGAGCAGCTTGGCTTTGCACGTCGTGCAGTGGATGGAGAAGTGTTCCACGATCTGGGCATGGTCCGAAAGGTGCCCAAGGGAGCGTCGCCGCGGGTCAACTCTCCAGTATAGTGTTTGCCGCGCGGCAACTCGCGAATAAACGCGCAGAATTCGGCGTTTTTTGACGGTACAGGCCCTGCAGCGGGCACCTCAGAAGCCCGCGGGCAACGCATCCCCGCGCTTGGCGGCCGCCGCCCGAGTTGTGATCCAGACGGTTTCTTGGCCCTGGTCGTCGGGTTTGACGACGTAGATCAGCTTACCTTCGGGGTTCGCCAGCTTGAGCAGTTCGCGCAGGATTTCCGCGGCCGGCTGGTCGCGCTGGTCGACGTTGGCCAGCGATTGGTTCTTGGTGATCCCTTCCAATTGCAAGTCGGAACCGAGGATCACGATCGGCACGCCCATCTCTTGCGAGACGGTTTCCATGGCCCGGTCGAGCGCCTCGCGGGGAAAGCTGAGTGAGATCTTCTGCTTGAGCGCTTCGCTGACCGTGCGCGGCGCGGCGGGCGTCGCCACGGCAGGAGCTGCGCCGACGCCGGAAGCTTCGAGCAAGGTGAGCTCCGCGGCCATCAGCAGATTGTGCGCGGCCTGGGCGGGAAGGTAGGCATTGAGCACGGCCTGGCCGTCGACGGCGCCAGAGCGCGTGTAGTCGCGGGCCAACTGCAGCATCCGCGGAAACCGCATGATGACCATCCGGCCGTGCGGCTGCGTGTCGAGCCGGGCGACATACGACTCGACTCGTTCGGGCACGGTGCGCCAGCGTCCTTGCAGCATCTCGACCAACTCCAGCGGCTTGCGCTCCACCGGCGCCACGGCCCGCAACTCGACGAACAGTTCCGGCTCGACATGGGCACTGGCCAGCACGGCCTCGATGTCGTTTGCCAGGAAACCTTCGAGCGGCTCGATGAGTTGCGTTAGATGGCCGGCCAGCAGCGGGCGGCCGTCGGTCAGCAGGTAGCTGGGCGTGAAGAGGAGAGTCACCTGTCGGCTAGCGTCGGACTGCTCGAGCAGCTTCTCGATGCCGCTGCGCAACAGCGGTTGGCCGCCGAACTCGAGAATCTGTTCCATCGTGGCAGGCGACGCCACGGCCACGACGCGGCCGCCGCCCGACTCGGGCAGATAGTAAGCGCGCTTGTCGCCGAGATAGTAGCGCGTTGATCCTTGGAGCGCGGTGCGGGGTTGGCCCCAGGCGGCGAACAAGTCTTTTTCTGGCACGTCTTCGGCCAGCCGCATCACGTACGACGTTTGCGGCACCAACTCGTCGTCGGGTGCCACGGCGATGGTGAGCTGCTCGATTTGCGCCAGCTCGACGCCCAATGTCCGGCGGAGATGTTCGACGGCCCAAGGCCCGGCCGGACCGAGGGCATCCAGCAGCTTCGGCCCTTCGGACGTGGCCAGCAACTCGGCTGGACGCAGCACGAGGATCACCTGCGCTCCATTGGGCAGGTACGCGAGCTCGAGCGGCGGGCCCGAGGTGGGCGATGCCCAGAGGGTCTGACCGTCGTCGGGGATGTCACCAGCGGTCGGCTCGTCGACCTCGAGCGAGGCTTCGTTTGCCTCGAGGGTATCGGCATCCGCGGAGCCGGCCGCCGCGGCGTTTTCTACGGCAGTCGCGCTGGCGGCGTCCGATGCCGGTTCGTCGGAGCCTCCTCCGAAGAAGATCAGGACCGCAACGACGATCAGCAGCAGGGCGCTCGAGGCTCCCGCCACGATCAGCGGCAGCCGCGTCGACTTGGATCGCTTGCGATGCCCGAGGAAGGGCGGTCCATCGTCGGTGGCTTCGGTGACGACGACGGGAAACGCCGAACCCGAGCTGTCGTCCTGCGCTTCGTCCTGTTCGATCACGATGGCCGGCGGCACGTCGGTAGGTGTCTCGGCATCGATAGGCCTGGCGGGTGCCGCGGGCTCATCCGGCTCGATGGGCTCCGCCGGGCTGCCGGTTACCGCAGGCTTCGCCGCTTCGGCCTGCTTGGCCTGCGGAGCGGGTTTGGCTTGTTCGGCGGGTTGCGTCTGCGAGCTCGGGGCCGCCCGAGCGGGTTTGGATGCGCTCGCAGGTTTCGTGGTCTGCGGCGCCGTCGCGGGGTTGCCGGGCTCGACCTCGACGGCTTTGACGGGCTTGGCGGCCGCGGCTCGCAACTCGGCTTGGGCCGCGGCCGAGAGCGGCGCGCTCTGTTGCGGCGGCGGGGCCTTCCAATCCGCGGCGCGATGGGCCCCGTAGCCCGCCCGGGGTTTGCCCGCATCGAGATTGGGCGGCCGCTGCGGACGTCCTTTGCCAGGCGACACGAAGGGCGCAAGTTGATCGACCACCTGGCTGGCCGATTCGCAGCGCAACAACGGATCCTTGGCCAGCATCTCCTCGACCAGGTCGGCCAGCTCTGCGGGGATCTTGGAATTCAAGGCATCGAGCCGCTGCGGAACCTCGCGCTGGTGCCGTGCGATGCGCTGCTGCGGCGTTCCGCCCGGGAAAGGGACGCGGCCGGCCAGCAACTCGTACAACACGCAGCCCAGGCTGTAGACGTCGGTGCTCGTATTCGGTTTCGCGTTGCGGTCGCTCAGCTCGGGCGCCAGGTAGTCGACTAGCGGCGGCTCGTGGCGCTTTTGCCTCCACGTGGGGGCGACCAGCGGAAACTGCATCAGCCGGGCCGTGCGCGAGGCGTCGATCCAGACGTTGCGCGCACACACCGCTCCATGGACCAACTTTTGGCTTTCCAGCGCTACCAGCCCTAGCGTTGCCTGCAGGCCCAACTGGCAGGCCCGATGCACCTTGAGTTGCTGATGGGCGAGCACCTCGTCCAGCGTGTTGCCCTGCAGCCGCTCGACGACGATGAACGGTGCCGCACCCTGTGTCACGGCACGAAAGGTGCGCGTGACGTGCGGGTTGTCGATCTTCGCGGCCCGCTGGGCCAGCTCGACCAGGTGGCGATACTCGCGCGCGTCATCGGTCATCTGCGCCAGAAACACCAGCAGCACGCGGTTCTTGCCTTGCTGGGTCGCGCGGTAGATGCCCGAGAGGCGTCCCTGCTGGACGCGGTCGGTAATCACGAAGGGACCGAAGACGAAGGGTCCGGGGCGTCCGGCAAGCAGGATTTTTGCCTGGTAGGGCGTGAGCACCTTGGTGGCCACGAGCCATTCGGCCACGCTGCGGCTGTTGGCTTGCCCCGGGGCGCCCTTCAAGCCGGCAAAATCAGCGCGAAGCTGCTGACACCGCTCTTCGGAGAGCAGGCCGCTGGCCGCGGTCAGTCGCCAGAAATCGTCGATCGAGACCGTCATCTGCGCAAAGCCCCTTCCGCATGCTACTTTACCACACCGCCGCGTCCGTGGCCGCGTGAAACGCCGCGGTGTTTCGCCTATGCTGTAGTTTTCCCCGTTCGCCTTTCCCCGGCATTCCGCCGAGCAAGTTTCCGATGGCCACGGCGCCCGACGCATTTCAAGCCGCCTTCGCCCACCATCAGGCTGGCCGGCTGCGCGAGGCAGAAACGCTCTACCGGCAAGTGCTGCAGGGCCAGCCGGGGCACGTCGACGCGCTGCACCTGCTGGGCGTGCTCGCGCATCAGTGCGGGCAGAACGAGACGGCCGAGAAACTGATCGCCCGGGCCATTGGCCTGGCCGGCAATCGGGCTCTGTTCCACGCCAACCTGGGCGCGGTACTCAAGGCGCAGGGCAAGCTTGCCGCGGCCGAAACGTCGCTACGCCGGGCGCTGGAACTCGACGCCAATCAGCCGGATGCGCACAACAACCTGGGCAACGTGCTGTTGGCCCGCGGGCTGACCGACGAGGCGGCCGAGGCCTATCGTCGGGCCATCGGCCTGCGCGAAAGCTTCGCCGAGCCGCACAACAACCTGGCCACCATCCTGCACGGCCGGGGCCAATTGGACGAGGCGGCAAGACACTTTCGCCGGGCCATCGAGCTCAAGCCGAACTACGTCGATGCCCACAATAACCTGGGCACAACGCTCAAGGAGCAGGGTCAGCTCGCCGAAGCCGAGACCGCCTACCGGCAGGCGCTTGGGCTGGCTCCGCAGAACAGCGTGACGCACGTCAATTTGGGCACGGTGCACCAGGCCCGAGGCCGCCTGGACGAGGCCGCCGCCGCGTACCGCGAGGCACTTGCGCTCGATTCTCGTTCGGCCGTAGCGCTGAACAACCTGGGAACGGTCTTCAAGGAGCAGGGGAAGCTCGACGAGGCCATCGAGCGATTCGAGCAGGCGATCGCCGCCGATCCCCAACTGGCCGAGGCGCACTGCAACCTGGGCGGCGCCCGGCAGGCTCAACAGGATTACGCGGCCGCGAGCGAGTGTTATCGCCGGGCGCTTGCGCTCGATCCGCGGCATGTGTCGGCGCTGGTGAACCTCGGCAAGCTGCACCACCACGCCGGACGGGTCGACGAGGCGCTCGAGCATTTCAATCGGGCCATCGCGGCCGACGACAAGATGCCGGCGGCCTACCTGGGTCGGGCCGATACGTACAAGCTGCTGACGCGCACCGCCGAAGCCATCTCCGACTATCAAACCGCGCTTCGTCTGCAGCCGCACTATCCCGAGGCCTACAACAACCTGGCCGTGCTGTACACCGATCTGGGGCAGCCCGAGCAGGCCGTCGAGTGCTGCCAGCAGGGGCTTGCCCAGCAAGACGACCTGGCGGCACTGCATGCCAATCTGGCCACGGCGCTGGCGTGGCAGGGGCGCCGCGACGAGGCCGTGGTCGAATCGCGCCGCGCGGTCGAGCTGCGGCCCGAGAGTGCGGCCGAGTTCAGCAATTTACTCTACGGGCTGAACTTCGTGCCCGGCTACGATCCGCAAGCACTGTTCGAGGAACACCTGGAATGGGCCCGGCGACATGCCGAGCCGCTCACTGCCGTTGCCGCGCCGCATGCGAACGATCCCACGCCCACCCGGCGATTGCGGCTGGGCTATGTCTCGCCGTACTTCCGCGAGCACGCCGTGAACTTCTTCAGCGAGCCGCTGATCACGTCGCACGATCACGACCAATTCGCGGTCTTCTGCTATAGCGACGTGCGCGTGCCCGACGCCGCCACGCGGCGCATCGAGCAGAGCGCCGACCACTGGCGGCCGGTGCGCTACCAGAGCGACGAGCAACTGGCCGAACAGATTCGCCGCGACCGGATCGACATCCTGGTCGACCTCACGGGGCACATCGCCGGCAACCGCCTGCTGGCGTTTGCTCGCAAACCGGCGCCGGTGCAGGTGACCTACATCGGCTATCAGAACACAACGGGCATGTCGGCCATGGACTATCGCCTGACCGACGAGCGGGCCGATCCGCCGGGCCGCACCGAACACTTGCACACCGAGCAGTTGGTGCGGCTGCCTAAGAGCTACTTCTGCTATCGACCCGCCGAGGACGCGGCGGAGATCACGCCCCTGCCGGCGGCCGAGTCGGGCCGGGTGACGTTTGGCTCGTTCAACAACTACAGCAAGGTCACGCCGCAAGTGATCGAAGCCTGGATCGAGATCCTTTCCCGCGTGACCGACTCGCGGCTGCTGGTGCTGGCCAACCGGGGCGGCTACGCCGAGGAGACGTTTCATCGCCGGGCCGCCGAGCGGGGTATCGATCCGGGTCGGATCGAGCTGTTCGACCGCCAGCCGCGAGCGGGCTACTACAAGCTGCTGGCCCGGGCCGATGTGGCGCTCGATCCCTTTCCGTTCAACGGGCATACGACCACCTGCGATTGCATCTGGCACGGCGTGCCGGTTGTGATGCTCGAGGGCCAAGTGTACGCTTCGCGATTTGGCGGCAGCGTGCTGGCAAACGTGGGCCTCGAGGAGTTGATTGCCAGCGACGTGGAACAGTATATCGACCTGGCCGTGGCCTGGGCGGGCGATCTCGAACGCCTGGCACGCGAGCGGGCGGAGCTGCGGCAGCGGATGGCCGAGTCGCCGCTGCTCGACTTCGAGGGCTTCACGCGCGAAGTGGAGCAGGCCTATCGCCAGATGTGGGTCACCTGGTGTCGCGAACGATCGCGCTGGGAAGGATAGCGACGCAATGCAGTCCCTTGAAGAAACCTTTCAAACCGCGATGAAGTGCCACGACGCCGGCGACTACCGCCAGGCCGAAGCGCTCTATCGCCAGGTGCTCACCGCCGACCCGCAGCACGCCCAGGCGACGCACCTGCTGGGGTTGTTGGCCTATCAGGTCGGCAAGCACGAGTTGGCCGTGAAGCTTGTCAGCCAGGCCATTCGCCTCGACGGGGCGCAGCCGACGTTTCACACCACGCTGGCCGAGGCCTACCGGGAGCTGGGCAAAGTGCCCGAGGCCATGCAGTGCTACCGGCAGGCGCTGCGCATCAAGCCCGACTATCCGCAGGCTCACAATAACTTGGGCGTGCTGGTGCAGGCTCAAGGCAACCCGGCCGAGGCGATGGCTCACTATCGCGAGGCGGTGCGCGCGGCGCCGAACTATGCCGACGCGCATCACAACCTGGGATACGCCTTGCAGCAGCAAGGCCAGTGGGAGGCGGCGGCCGCCGAGTTTTCCGCGGCGCTACGTGCTCGCCCCGACTATGCCGACGCGCGGATGGCGCTGGGGGCGACGCTGCAGGCCCAGGGCAAGCAAGCCGAAGCGATGGCCCACTTCCAGGAACTGGGCAAAACGCACCCCGACTCGCCGCAGGTGCAGTGCGCTCTGGGGGCGGGGCATCAGGGGCTGGGCAACTATGCCGCCGCCGAAGCGTGTTATCGCCGCGCGATCCAGCTGGCCCCGACCTTTGGCGAGGCGTACTACAACCTCGGCACGGCCTTGCACAACCTCGACCGCGACATGGAGGCCATCGCCGTCTACCAGGAAGCGCTCAAGCACAATCCGCAATTGGCCATCGCCTGGTCGAACCTGGCCAATACCTATCTGGGGCTGGTTCGTCCCGACGAGGCGGCCGACGCCGCCCGCAAAGCGCTCGAGCTGACGCCGCAATCGCACACCTCGATGGGCAACCTGGCCACCGCGCTGCAGATGCAGGGGGACATGGACGGCGCGATCGCCGCCTTTCGCCGCTGCATCGAGCTGAACCCGGGCGACGCGGGCAACCACAGCAACCTGCTGTATACGCTCAATTTTCATCCGGGCTACGACGCCGAAACGCTGTTTGCCGAGCACCGTGCCTGGGCCGCGCGGCACGCCGACCCGCTCACGGCCGCGGCCGCGCCGCACGCCAACGACCGCACGCCCGACCGCCGGCTGCGCGTAGGCTACGTATCGGCTCATTTTCGCCATCACGCCGTGGCGTTCTTCGCCGAGCCGATGCTGGCGGCGCACGATCCGCAGCAGGTCGAGGTGGTGTGCTACGCCGATCTGCGCCGGGCCGATGCCGTGACCGAGCGCTTTCACCAGCGGGCTCACCAGTGGCGCGACATCACGCGGTTGCTGCCGCATCAAATCGCCGAGTTGGTGCGGCAGGACCAGGTCGACATCCTCGTCGACCTGGCCGGACACATCGGCGACAACCGCCTGCTGGCCTTTGCGCACAAGCCTGCCCCGGTACAGGTGACGTACCTGGGCTACCAAAACACGACGGGCATGGCGGCGATGGATTATCGGCTGACCGATGCCCATGCCGACCCGCCGGGAATAACCGACGCCTACTACACCGAGCAACTGGTGCGGCTGCCCGGCGCGTTCTTTTGCTTTGCGCCGCCGGAGCCGGCCCCGCCGCTGGTTGCCCCGCCGTCGCAGCGCGAGGGGCGCGTGACGTTTGCGTCGCTCAACCACATACACAAGCTCACCGACGAGGCGTTTCGAGTGTGGGCCCGCATCTTGCAACGCGTGCCCGATTCGCGGCTGGTGGTGCTGGCCTATCCGGAGGGTGTGCTTGCGAAGCGGGTGCGAGACCTGCTGGCTGGCGAGGGCGTGGACCCCGGCCGGGTGGAAGTGGTCGGCAAGCGGCCGCGGTACGACTACCTGTTAATGCACGATCACATCGACATCGCGCTGGATACGTTTCCGTTCAACGGCCACACGACGGTGTGCGACGCCCTGTGGATGGGCGTGCCTTCGATTATGATGGAGGGTGACCGCTACGCCTCGCGGTTCGGCGGCAGCACGCTGCTGGGCGTGGGATTAGACGATCTGATCGCCCGCGACGCCGAGACGTACGTGGAGAAAGCCGTGGCGCTGGCCCAAGACGGTGCGCGGCTGGCCGAGTTGCGCGCGACGTTGCGCGAGCGGATGCAAGCATCGCCGCTGGTCGACGCGAAATCCTTTACGCAAAAACTGGAAAACGCCTACCGGCAGATGTGGCACACGTGGTGCGCGAAATAAAGCACGCCCCCTCGTGCCACGCTGCCCGACGGATTTACACCATGCCCGAATTGAACGAAGTGCTGCAAGTCGGACTGGAGCATCACAAGGCCGGCCGCCTGATGGAGGCCGAGCGGTCGTATCGGCAGGCGCTGGCGATTCATCCTCGCCATGCGCAGACCTTCCACCTGCTGGGCCTGCTGGCCTTTCAGGCGGAGAAGCCCGAACTGGCGGCCGAGTACGTCGAGCAAGCGATCAAGATCGACGCCTTTCACGCGCCCTTTCAGGTCGACATGGCGGAGATCTACCGGGCCCTGGGCCGCACGAACGACGCCATCGCCGTGGCCCGCAAGGCGGTGACGCTGGATCCCGAAGCGGCCGATGCCCACACGACGCTGGGCATGCTGTTGGACGAGGCCGGCCAGCACGAGGAGGCCGTGGCCTGCTACCAGCAGGCGATCGAGGCGAATCCTGAATACGCCGTCGCCCATGCCGCAATGGGCACGGCGCTTGAGCGTGCCGGCAAACTGGACGAGGCCCAGGCGTCGTTTGAGCGGGCCACGCAGCTCTCGCCCGGCAGCGCGGAGATCTACATTCAGCTAGGTCGTCTGCTGCACTCGCGCCAGAAGCTGGTCGAGGCGGTTGCCTGCTACCAGAAAGCCAAGCAGTTGCAGCCGGATCATCCCGTGGCCGACCAGTTGGCCCAGCAGGCGCGCGCCGCGATCGCTTCTCAATCGTAAGCCACCGGGGGCACGACGCCTCATGTCGAATGTTGCCGAAACGCTGCAGCAGGGCCTGGCCCATCACCAGGCGGGCCGCCTCGTGCAGGCCGAGCAGCTCTATCGCCAGGTGCTGGCCGCCAACCCCCAGCACGCCGGCGCCTTGCACCTGCTGGGGCTCGTGGCCCTGCAGGCCGGACGCAGCGACCTGGCCGTGGAGTACATTTCGCGGGCCATCCTGCTGGATGGCGGCCAGGCGGCGTTCCATGCCAACCTGGGCGAGGCGCTTCGCGCCCGGGGGCAGCTCGAGGACGCGAGGCGCAGCTACGTCCAAGCGCTGCGCCTGCACCCGCACCTGGCCGAGGCTCACAACAATCTCGGCACGATCCTGCAGGCGCTGGGCAACGTGGATGAAGCCATTGCCCACTACCAGCAGGCCGTGGCGGCCAAGCCGCAGTATGCCGACGCGCACAACAACCTGGGCAACGCCTACCAGCAGCAAGGGAAACAGGACGCCGCCACGGAGTGCTACCGCCGCGCGATTGAAGTCGAACCGCGCTATCCCAAAGCGCACTACAACTTGGGCGTGGCGCTGGCCAGCCGGGGCGCGCTCGAGGAAGCCGCCCAATTGTTCGAGCAGGCGATTGCGCTAGTGCCGCAATACGCCGACGCTCACTACGGACTGGCGTTGACGTTGCAGAAGCGCAACCAGCGGGAGCGGGCCGTCGCCGAATACCAGGAGGCCCTGCGGCTACGCCCCAAATGGCCCGAGGCCTTAAGCAGCCTGGGAACGCTCTATCAGGCCGAGGGCAGGCTCGACGAGGCCGCCCGGCAATACGAGCAAGCGCTGGCCGTGCAGGACAACTACGCCGAGGCCCACTACAACCTGGGCACGCTCTTCAAGGAACAAGGACGCATCGACGAGGCCATCGCGCGGTATCGCCGGGCAATCGAGTGCAAAGCTTCCTTCCCCGAGCCGCACTACAACCTGGGCACGCTATTGCAGCAGCAGGGCCATCTCGAGGAAGCGGCCGCCGCCTACGAAGAAGCCGTGCGCCTGCGGCCGAGCTACTCGCTTGCCCACAACAACCTGGGCAACGTTTATCGCGACCTCGATCGCACCGACGAGGCCATCGCCTGCTACGAACGGGCGTTGGCCATCGAGCCGGAAAGCAGCGAGGCGCATCTCAACCTGGGCTCGGCCTTGCAGCGGCAGGGGCACCTCGAACGCACGCTGGAATGCTATCGCCAGGCGATGGAGAGCAATCCGGACTGCGCCGAGGCCTACAACAATCTCGGCACGGCCCTGCAGGAGCTGGGACGCTCCGACGAAGCGCTCGAATGCTACGCCCGCAGCATCGAACTGTCGCCCGAGGTGGCCGAGCCGCACTTCAATCGAGCGCTGGTGCAGTTGAGCCGCGGCCGCTTTGACGAGGGCTGGGAAGGCTTTGCCTGGCGCTTGCAGTGCAAACACTATCCGAAGCGATCGTTCGACAAGCCGCTGTGGGACGGCGGCAAGCTCGAGGGCACGCTGCTGGTGCATGCCGAGCAGGGCTTTGGCGACACGATGCAGTTCGTGCGCTATCTCGACGAGGTCAAGCGCCGCGCCGGCGGCCGCGTCCTGCTCGAGGTGCAACCGCCGCTCGTGCCGCTGCTGCAATGCTCGGGCTACGATGAGGCCTTTGCCTCGCGCGAGGACCTGCCAGCGCTGGACGCGCACGTGCCGCTGTTGCAGTTGCCGGCGCTATTTCACACCACCTTCGAGAATCTGCCCGGCGAGGTGCCGTACCTGGAGGCCGATCCGGAGTTGGTCGAGAAGTGGCAGGCGGAGTTCGCGAATCGGCAGGGCGTCCAGGTCGGCATCGCCTGGCAGGGGAATCCCAAGTACTCGTTCGACCGGCGGCGATCGATCTCGCTGGCCGAGTTCGCGCCGCTGGCCGAAGTGCCGGGCGTGCACTTGTTGAGCCTGCAGAAGGGGCAGGGCAGCGAGCAGGTGGAGGCATTGGCCGGGCGGCTGGGCGTGGAGGACCTCGCCGCGCGGTTGGACGTCGATGCCGGCGCGTTCATGGACACTGCGGCCGTGATGCAGCACCTCGATCTGGTCGTCACGTCGGACACGGCCACGGCGCACCTGGCCGGCGCGCTGGGCGTGCCGGTGTGGGTGGCATTGTCGACCGCGCCCGACTGGCGCTGGTTCCTGGATCGGACCGATTCGCCCTGGTATCCTTCGATGCGGCTGTTCCGGCAGCCGTCGCCGGGAGACTGGGGCAGCGTGTTTGCGGCGATCGCCGAGGAACTGGGCAATCGCTGAATCTTGGCCCCGCCGCGTGCAGGAGCTTGGCCCCATGCAAGACGTCGCCGAAGCACTGCGCGTGGCTTTGGAGCATCACCAGGCGGGGCGCCTGGATGCGGCCGAGAACGTCTTTCGCCAGGTGCTCGCGCAGGACCCCAACAACGTCGCGGCGCTGAACAACCTGGGCAACGTGCTGCGCGACCGCGCCGACTTTCCCCCCGCGGTGGAGTGCTTCCGCCGGGCCGTGGCGTTGGTGCCGCACGTGGCCGAGCTGCACTACAACCTGGCCAACGCCCTGCGAGCTGTCGGCCAGAAAGAGCAGGCGCTCGAGTCCTATCGCCAGGCCATCACGATCGCGCCGCACCTGGCCGTGGCCCACAACAACCTGGGGACGCTGCTCAAGTCGCAGGGCGATCTCGAAGGCGCCGAGCGGGCGTTCGCCGAAGCGGTGCGGCTCGAGCCGAAGTATGCCGACGCGCATTACAATCTCGGCAACGTGCAGCAGGCGCGGCGCCACTTTGCCGCCGCGCGGAGCAGCTACCAGCGATCTTTGGAATTGCGGCCCGACAACGCGGCCGCCCACTACAACCTGGGCACGGTCTGGCAAACCGAAAAGAACGACGAGGCGGCCCGGGCGGAGTTTCTCGAGGCACTCCGCATCCAGCCGAGGTATCCGGAGCCGCTTTGCAACCTCGGCATCCTGCATCTGGCCCGCGGCGAAGATGAGCAGGCGCTGGCCCATTTCGAGCAGGCCCTGGCGATCGACCCCGAATGCCCCGAAGCGCATTTCAATCGCGGCGCCGTGCACCTGGCCCACGGCAACTACGCCGCGGGCTGGCCGGAGTATGCCTGGCACACGCGCTGCCCGCTGTACGGCGATCGCCAGTTCGACAGCGTGCGCTGGCAGGGCGAGCCGCTCGAGGGACGCACGCTGCTGGTGCACTGCCATCATGGCATGGGGGATACGCTGCAGTTCTCGCGGCTGGTGGGCGAAGTGCGCCGCCGCGGGGCGGGCCGCGTGCTGCTGGCCGCGCAAGAGAAGCTGCATCCGCTGTTGTCCGAGGCGGGGCTGGACTGCGAACTGGTGTCGCCGAACGACGTCGAGCGCGAGCTGTCGTTCGACGTGTACGTCTCGCTGATGTCGTTGCCGGGCGTCTTGCAGTTGACCGATGCGACGATTCCCGGCGAGCCCTACCTGCGGGCCGCGGAAGCGCGCGTCGCGGAATGGCGTGAGGCGCTCTCGCGCTTCGAAGGCTTTCGCGTGGGCATCGCCTGGCAGGGGAATCGCCACTATGCCTGGGATCACCTGCGATCGATTCCACTGGCGGCGTTCGAGCCGTTGGCCGGCGTGCCCGGTGTGCAGTTGATGAGCCTGCAATTCGGCTTCGGGCGGGAACAGTTGGCCGACGTGGCGTTTCCCGTGACCGATTTGTCGCAGGGGATCGATCGCGAGGGCGCGTTCGTGGACACGGCCGCGATCATCGCGAACCTCGACCTGGTGATCAGCTCGGACACGGCGCTTGCGCACCTGGCCGGCGCGCTGGGCGCGCGAACGTGGACGGCGCTGCCGTGCGGAGCGGAGTGGCGCTGGCAGCGCGCCGGTAAGACTACGCCCTGGTATGGGTCGATGCAACTATTTCGTCAAACGTCCGTGGGACGCTGGGACGACGTGTTCGCCGAGATGGCACGCCGGTTGCAAGAGGAGGTCGCCGCGAAAGATCGTGTGTCGAAGCGCGACGGCAGTGGAATAATCGAATAGAATAGCAACGAACGATTCACGGTTTCTTAACTGCCGCCGCCGCGCACCAGAATCTAGTTGCCCGGCGCCGCAGATGCATCTACGATCCAGGGTGCATGGCGCAAGCGCGAAGACTCCCTGGTCGAAGTGCTTGCTCGCGTTAGCCACCCGTCATCAAAGAGTCTGGTTCATGACGACTCTGGAATCTTTGCAGAAAGCGGTCGAGTTGCACCGCTCCGGTCAGCTCGACGAAGCCGAGCGGATGTATCGCCGCGTGCTGGCCCTCGAACCGGCCAACGTTCACGCGCTGCACCTTTTGGGCTTGACCGCGCACCAACGCGGCCAGCACGCCCAAGCGGTGGAGTACATCGGCCAGGCCGTGAAGCTCGATCCGGCGCAGTTCACCTTCTATCTCAACCTGTCGGCGGCCTACATGGCGCTGGGCCGGGCGGACGACGCCATCGCCGCGCTGCGCGAGGTGATTCGCCTGCAGCCCGGACATGCCAAGGCGTACAACGACCTGGGCGTGCTGATGGCGAACCTGGGCCGGCTGGACGAGGCGGAACAGAGCTTTCGCCAGGTGCTGGCCATTCAGCCCCAATACGGACCGGCGCACAACAACCTGGGCAACATCCTCAACTCGCAGGGCCGGCACGCCGAGGCGGCCGAGTGCTTTCGCGCGGCCATCGCCGCCACGCCCGAGCTGGTGCAGGCCTACAACAACCTGGCCAACACGCTCAAGACGCTGGGAAGCGCCGAAGAATCGATTCACTACTATCGCGAAGCGCTGCGCATCGCGCCCGACTACGTCGAGGCGTACTACAACATGGCCATCACGTTCAAGGAACAAGGTCAGGCCGACGAGGCGATCGCCGCCTATCGCGAGGCGCTGCGCATTCGGCCCAACTTCGTCGAGGCCCGCTTCAATCTCGGCAACCTGTTCAAAGAGCAGGGCCTGTTGCCCGAGGCGCTCGAAGCCTTCGAGATCGTGATCGAAGCGCGGCCGCAATTTGCCGAAGCGCATCACCAACTGGCCGGCGTGCTCCGCGCGCAGGGCCACATCGAGCGGGCTCGGGCCGAGTACGAAACGGCCATCCATCTCAAGCCAAACTTCGTCGATGCCCACCAGGCGCTGGGCAACCTGCTGCGCGACTGCGGGCTGCACGAGACGGCCGCCGACTACTACCGCCAGGCGCTAAGGATCAATCCGCAGTCGATCGAAGCGCTCAACAACCTGGGCACGGTGCTGCGATCGCTGGGACATCTGGACGAGGCGGCCCACTCCTGCCAGCGGGCCATCGAGGTCAACGCATCGTGCGCCGAGGCCTATAGCAACCTCGGGCTGGTGCGCCACGACCAGGGACGGATCGAAGAGGCGATGGCCGCGTACCGCGAGGCCGTGCGGCTGAAGCCCGAGTTGGCCGGCGCGCAGAACGCCCTGGGCGCGGCGCTGGAAATCCAGGGCAAGCACGAAGAAGCGCTGGACTGCTTTCGCGAGGCCGTGCGGTTGGATCCCAAATTCGCCGCCGCCTACAACAACCTGGGCGGCACGCTCAAGTCGCTGGGTCGCAACGGCGAGGCCATCGTTTGCTTCGAGGAGGCGCTGCGGATTAACGCCAACTTTGCCGAAGCCCACAACGGCTTGGGCGCCGTGCTGCACTCGAGCGAACAGCCCGAGGAAGCGCTCTCGGCATTTCAGCACGCGCTGGCGCTGAAGCCCGACTACGCCGAAGCGCACGGCAACATCGGCAAACTGCTGGGCGAGCAGGGCAAGTTCGACGAGGCGCTCGACCGCTACAACGAGGCGGCCCGCTGCCAGCCCGAGTTGGCCTCGGTGCACCACAATCGTTCGCTGGTGCTGTTGACCATGGGCAAGTTCGCCGAAGGGTGGCCCGAGTACGAATGGCGGTGGCAGTTGTCCACGGCGCCCAAGCGGCCGACCGGTCCGGCCTGGGCGGGCAAGCCGCTCGAAGGCCGCACGATCCTGCTGTATCCCGAGCAGGGCTTGGGCGACACGCTGCAATTCATCCGCTATGCGCCGCTGGTGAAGCAGCGCGGTGGCCGGGTCGTGGTGGCCTGCCCGCGGCGGTTGATCCCCATTTTGAGCACGTGTCCCGGCGTCGACGTGATCTACGGCGAAGACGAGCCGCAGCCGCGGTTCGACGTGCACGCGGCGCTGATGAGCCTGCCGGGCATTTTGGGCACGGACCTCGAATCGGTTCCGGCCGATGTACCGTACCTGTCGGCGCCGGAGGAGATGGTCGAAACCTGGCGGGCCAAGCTGTCGGGGCAGGGTGGTTTTCGCGTGGGCATCAACTGGCAGGGCAATCGCGACTATCGCGGCGATCACCTCCGCTCCTTCCCGCTTGCCGAGTTCGCACCGCTGGCCGGCGTCGAAGGCGTGAAGCTGTTCAGCCTGCAGAAGGGATTCGGCTCCGAGCAACTGGCCGACGCCACGTTCGACGTTGAGGACCTGGGCACGACTCTCGACGAGGGCGGCCCGGCTTTCTGTGAAACGGCCGCCGTGATCAAGAATCTCGACCTGGTGATCACCAGCGACACGTCGCTGGCGCATCTGGCAGGCGCCTTAGGCGCGCCGGTCTGGGTGCTGCTGCCGTTTTCGCCCGATTGGCGGTGGCTGCTGGAACGGGAAGATTCGCCCTGGTATCCTACGATGCGCTTGTTCCGCCAAGCGAAGACGGGCGATTGGGCCGGCGTCTTTGAGCGCGTGGCCAGCGAACTGGCGAAGCGCGTTGCAGAGCACCCGCTGGCCAGCAAGTAGTCCACCGGCTGCTTTGGCCTCCTCGCGCGGCAGGACTTCCATTCTCTCAGGTCCAACAAGCGAGGTGGCAGATGGTCGAGACCGCACAAGTCTCCGGTCGCCGCGAACTGCATTTCGACAGCTACCAGGAAATTCTCGACGATGTCCACCGCCTGGCCTCGGGGCCCACGAAGCACTTGGGCAACTGGTCGCTGGGACAATGCTGCGAGCACCTGGCCAAGGGCATGGAATACGCCGTCGACGGCGCGAGCTTCAAGGCCTCGTGGATCCTGCGGCTTGTGGGCCCGCTGTTGAAGAACCGGCTCATCACGCGTCCGATGAAGCCGGGCTTCAAGCTGCCCAAGAATGCCACGCCGTATCTGCCCGGCGAGTCGGACGATTCGGTCGGCATCGCGCGGCTGGAGAAGGCCATCGAGCGGATGCAAAACGTGACCGGCCCCAAGCCGCACGTATTCCTCGGCGCCATGACGCGCGAGGAATGGGACCAGTTGCACTTTCGCCACGCCGAAATGCACCTAAGCTTCATCCTGCCGGCAGAGTAGCCCGCCGGCCAGTCCATCGCGGAGATGTCCATGTCCGAAACGGCCCAAGCCGGCCGGCGCCAGCGGCTGCGGTTTGAGAGTCTTGACGAGATCGTCGATCATGCCCGTCGCTTGTCCGCGCAGCCGACGCGGCAGTTGGGCAACTGGTCGTTGGGCCAGGTGTGCCAGCATCTGGGCATCGCCATGCGGGAGTGCACGTCGGCCGATCGCTTGTTCCCCGTGCCGCTGCGCTTTCGGATCCTGGGGCGGCTAGTTCGCGGCCGGGTGCTCAAGCGCGGTCTTCCGCGTGGTTTTCAGCTTCCGCCCGAGGGAGCCGCGGTGCTTGTGCCGCCGCCGGTGACGGCCGAGGAGGGACTGGCCACCTTGGAGCAGGGGCTAGCGGCGCTTCGCTCGACGACGAAGCGCGTGCCGCATCCGGTGTTCGGGGCGCTCGACGTGGAGCAGTGGAACATGTTTCATCTGCGCCACGGCGAGTTGCATCTGAGCTTCATCGTGCCCGAGTAGGGAGCGCGGGACTGCTGGTTTTGCGCTCATGCGGATGGCTGAGACTTGCGCGTTGCTGGCAGCCGCATGGCCGCGCGCCGTGAACGGTCGCTCCGCGAGACAGGGAGTTGGCGCGCGAAAATCGGGGGCTTTGCTGGGCAGAGAATGGGGCTGGGCGGCGCGGGCGAACGTGATGGGTGGAGTTTTACGTGCTTTTTACATTCCGGCGACTTGACCGTGACACTGCCGCTGGGCTTTCTCCCTAGAATTGGCCGAGTGGATGGGAGGGAGCTTCGGCACGGTAGGTGCAACTCCGGTCCAGCACGACCCAGCACAGAAGACCTGAGACACCGACCCCGAGAAGACACAGACCCCGAGAAGAATCGTCGCCCCAAGGAATCAGGAGCATCGCAGAGCATGTCACCCGAGCTAGCGGAACTGGAGTTGGAAGGCGAAGTGTTGGCCCCGGTCGCGACCGGCGAGACCGATGCCGCGACGGCGACCTTGGAGCCGCCCGCGGGCACGTCTGCTACGAGCCGGCCGAGCGACGATTTTCTAAGCATTGAAGAGGCCAAAGACGCTGGCTACGACTGGCCGATCGTGGGCTGGATCGTCGTGGTGCACGCCGGTGCCCTGGCCGCGCCGTTCTTCTTCACCTGGAAGGCGGTGGCGCTGTGTGCCTTCCTGTGCTGGTTGACCGGATCGATCGGCGTCTGCATGGGCTATCACCGCCAATTGACCCACGGCAGCTTCAGCACCTACAAGCCGATTCGCTGGCTGCTGGCCTTCATCGGCGGGCTCTCCGGCGAAGGCTCGGCGCTGACCTGGGTAGCCAATCACCGCAAACACCATCGCTTTAGCGACAAGCACGGCGATCCGCACAGCCCGCGCGACGGCCGCTGGTGGAGCCACATGCTGTGGTTCATGCCCGACTTTGGCCGCAAGCACCATCGGGCGATGGCCGCGCACTACGCTCCGGACCTGGACAAGGATCCGGTCATGCACTTTCTGGACAAGATGTTTCTGCCCTCGCACGTGCTGTTCGGCGCGTTCTTGTTTGCCGTCGGCTACTTTGGCTGGGGCGCCTACACCGGCTGGTCGTTCGTGGTGTGGGGCATGTTCGTCCGCCTGGTCTACGTGCTGCACGTGACGTGGTTTGTCAATTCGGCCACGCACCTGTGGGGCTATCGCAACTACGAGACGACCGACGACAGCAAGAACCTGTGGTGGGTCGGCATCCTCGCCTTCGGCGAAGGCTGGCACAACAATCACCACGCGTTTCAGCGGATGGCCAAGGCCGGCCACAAGTGGTGGGAAATCGACATGACCTACTGGGCCATTCTCGCCCTGGAGAAAGTCGGCCTCGCCTGGAACGTCGTCAAAGAGCCCCCCAAGCACGGCAAGCCGGCTTAAGCCACCTCGGCCATGTCATCCCTGCGCGGGCGGGACATACGCGAGCCACGGCGAGCCGCGATCGCGCGCACCTAGCCCCGCGTAGTCGCCGAACTCGGGATAGGGCTCCCAATTGCGGCTGACGTCGACCTTGCGGGTCTCTTCGCCGACGAGCTTCGAACCGACACCGTTGGGGTTGGATACGTAGTCGCGGATCCGCAGCGTGCCGTCGACGTCGAAGTACAAGACCTTTCCACCCGATATGCTGTCGGAGTCGCCGAAGAACTCCGGCCTGCGCGATGCAGAGATAAAAAGTTCGCCCGGCCGCGTTTCTTGAAACGAGTAGTGGAAGTACACGCGGAGGCCTGCATCCAAGAACTCGACACTTAACGAGCGGAATGCTGAGAACTCCAAGCCGGTTGGCATAGTCGATCACGGCCTTCGGGATCGGCTTTACTTGAGGGCGCACTTCGAAAAACATCCGGCCTTCAAGCCTCCGGCCCCGCAGCCCCCTGGCCGATGGAACGTTCGCAATGTTTCTGCCGGGCGGGTACTTTCTCACGAACTCGCGAAGGTAGCGTTTCGCCGTATCGGAGCTTAATCTCCGAAAGTACCTAGCGGGCGAATCGGCAAGAAGTGCCGGGCTCGCGGGGGATGCGTTAGTTGTTGAGATTCAGTCTCAACAGAGGCAACGGGTTTGATGAAATAATACGGGTGCGCATGGGCGGACTGGGTTTTGGATCAGGAGGCGCGTCGTCGCCCCAGGGCTCCGGGGGTGAACGGCGCGAATCGGGAGCGGCGGGGCGACGATCTGTGGGGTGCAGAACTTGCCCAAGCGGTACGGTTGGTGGTGCGGTGCGCGAGGTCGCCGGCGCTGCCATATCTCCAGGGGCGTTTTGAGGTTGCAAGGCACCGGCCCGGTGGTAGACTGTTTGTTTTCCCAGAGTTGGTTGGTTACTGGTTTCAGTAAGTAGGACAAGTTCAAGCCAGCTTGGCAGTTTCGGTGCTTCTTCCGGCAGAGGCATTCGAGGACGAGCCAACGTAGAGAAGTCGCGAATCGCAAATGTCCCTCACAAAAGAACGTAAGCAGGTCTTGGTCGACGATTACAAACGGTCCGACGGCGACACCGGGTCGCCGGAGGTGCAAATCGCGATCCTCACGACTCGCGTTAGCGATCTGACGGAACATTTGCGCACGCACAAGAAGGATTACGCCAGTCGGCGGGGACTGTTGATGATGGTGAGTCGCCGACGTCGATTGCTGGACTACCTGAAGAAGGTGGATCCGGGCCGATATCTCGACGTCATTCGCCGCCTCGAGATTCGCAAGTAGCGAACGCTCGCGGTGCGGAGCGGATCGTTCCGGGCGGACACGCAAGTGAAGGGCCGCCCTTGCGGTCCCGCATTCAGCTTCCTGGCAGCCGCGTGGCCGTAAGCCGCCACCTGCTCGCTGCCCTCTTCTCCGGCAACGGTGTCTCGGGGGCCGGTTCAGGCGGCTTCTCTCGTTCGGTTTGGCATTCGCGCCAGTGCCCCGCGTGGGCCTGCCGCCGACCTCGTCGCGTGCCGCCGGATACGTTCGCGCGTGGGAGCGCACCGCCAGCCGGGTCGAACGCACATGTAGGCAAAGAAGGTAGGGACGAACATTGAAAGTACGTGTTGAACGACAAATCGGCGACAGCGTTTTCTCGATCGAAACGGGGCTCTTGGCCAAGCAGGCCGCCGGGGCCGTTCTGGTGCAATACGGCGAGACGGTCGTCTTGTGTGCCGTGGCCGACGGACCCCCGCGCTCGGCGCTGGCCGACTTTTTTCCGCTCACCTGCGACTACCGCGAGCGTACCGCCGCGGCGGGCAAGTTTCCCGGCGGCTTCATCAAGCGCGAAGGCCGCCCCACGATGAAGGAGACGCTGACGGCGCGGCTGATGGACCGTCCCATCCGTCCGATGTTTCCCGCCTGGTACAAAGACGAAGTGCAGATCCAGAGCTTCGTGATGGCCAGCGACCGCCAGAACGACGGCGACGTGCTGGCCATGAACGCCGCCAGCGCCGCATTGGGCGTTTCGCCGCTGCCGTTTCTGGGGCCCCTGGGCTCGGTGCGGCTGGCGCAGATTGACGGCGAGTTCGTGCCGTTTCCCACGGTCGACCAGTTGGAAGAAAGCGATCTGGACGTCATCGTCTCGGGCAGCAAGGAAGCCATCTTGATGATCGAAGGCTTCGCCCGCGAGATGCCCGAGGACCGCATGCTCGAAGCCCTGCAGGAAGCGCATCGCTATGTGAAGGAGATGTGCGATCTGCAATTGGAGCTGTTCTCGAAGCTGAACGTCGAGAAGCGGCAGTACGAGATTCCGCCCGACGATGGACTGTTCGACCAGTTGAAGGACCGCTACTACGACGATTTGAAAAAGGCCAAGCAGACCGAGGGCAAGCAGGCCCGGGCCGAGGCCGTGGCGGCGCTGAAGGAAAAGGTCACCGCCGAGATGATCCCCGACCCGGAGGCCGAGGACGCGATCGCGTCCCACAAGTTGGGCGGCGCCTGGCACGACCTGGAAGGCAAGGTCGTCCGCGACCTGATTCTGGCCGGCACGCGTCCCGACGGCCGCGACACGCAAACGCTGCGGCCGATCGAGTGCTATGTCGACGTGCTGCCCCGCGTGCACGGTTCGGCCGTGTTCCAACGCGGCGAGACGCAAGCGATGGTCACCATCACGCTCGGCACCGGCCGCGACGAACAGCGCGTCGACGGGCTGATCGACGAGTACTCGAAGAAGTTCATGCTCGATTACAACTTCCCGCCGTTTTCGGTGGGCGAAGTTCGCCCCATTCGCGGCCCTGGCCGTCGCGAGATCGGGCACGGGGCCCTGGCCGAGCGGAGCGTCAAGCCGGTGCTCCCCGATCCCGAAGAGTTCCCCTACACCATCCGCGTGATCTCCGACATTCTGGAGTCGAACGGCTCCAGCTCGATGGCCAGCGTGTGCGGTGCGACTTTGGGTCTGATGGCCGCCGGCGTGCCGATCACGAACCCCGTGGCCGGCATCTCCGTTGGATTGGTCAAAGAGGAGAGCGGCTGGACGCTGCTGACCGACATCCTCGGCGACGAGGACCACTTCGGCGACATGGACTTCAAGATCGCCGGCACGCAGAACGGCATTACCGGCATTCAGCTCGATCTGAAGATCGACGGGATCAGCGACGAGATCGTCAAGGCCACGCTGGCCCAAAGCCGTGAGGCCCGCATCGAGATTCTTCGCAACATGCTGACCGCCATTCCGCGTCCCAAGACCGACATCTCGATGTTTGCCCCGCGGCTGCTGCGGACGCACATCTCGCCGGATAAGATCGGCGCCCTGATCGGTCCCGGCGGCAAGACCATTCGCGCCATCCAGGAATCGACCGGCGCCGTGCTCGAAGTCGAAGACGACGGCACGGTCACCATCGCCTCGAGCGACGGCGAGAGTGCCCAGGCGGCGTTGGAAAGGGTCGAGGCTTTGACCGCCAGCGTGCAGGTGGGGCGGATCTATCACGGCCGCGTCACCAGCGTCAAGGACTTCGGCGCGTTTGTCGAGATCATCCCCGGCAAGGACGGCCTGGTGCACATCAGCGAGTTGGCCGACGGCTACGTCAACAGCGTGGCTGACGTGTGCAGCGTCGGCGACGAGATGAGCGTCAAGGTGATCGCCATCGACGAGCAGGACCGCGTCAAGCTGAGCCGCAAGCAGGCCATGCTCGAAACGGCCGACACTGCCGATACCGCCGCCAGCGCCGAAGAATAGTCCTCCACCGCCTAGCCCGGAGCCACCGGCGACGGCGCGTAAACGCAAGAATACGCCACGCCCTCGGGCCTCGATCAGCCCGGGGGCGTTTTCGTTTCGCCGCTGGTGATCGGTAGAATAGCACCGTCACACCCGCGCATGCCGATTTCGCACACGCGACCACCACCCGCGAAGCCATGATCAATCCCGCGCATCCGCCCACGGCCGAAGAAGTCAACCGGAAGCTGGTCGAGCAGTATACGGAGATTGCCACGCTGGCCGGGGGGCTGGCGCATGAAATCAAGAACCCGCTCTCGACGATCGGCCTGAACATGGAGCTATTGGCCGAGGACTTCACCGATCCGCAAACGCCCCGCGACAAGCGTGCCGCGGCCAAGATCGCGGTCGTGCAGCAGGAGTGCCGGCGGCTGCAGGACCTGTTGGACAATTTTTTGAACTTCGCCAAGGTCCGCACGGTGCGGTTCGAGGCCTCGGACCTCAACGAGGAAGTGCGCCGTGTGGTGGAGTTCTTTCGCCCCAAGGCGCAGGAGGCCGGGATCGAGTTGGTTTGCTACCTCGATCCCGAGTTGCCCAGCGTGGTGCTGGACCGCGAATCGTTTCACGGCGCGCTGATCAACCTGGTGCTCAATGCCGAGCAGGCGATGCCCGAGGGCGGGCAACTTATGGTGCGGACCGGCACGATCGCCTCGGGCGTGGCCCTGGAACTGATCGACACCGGCGCCGGGATGGATGAGAAGACGGCCGGCCAAATCTTCGAGGCGTTTTTCTCGACCAAGCCGGGCGGCTCCGGACTGGGGCTGCCCACGGTGCGCAAGATCGTCGAAGCGCACGGCGGGCGGATTGCCGTCGAGAGCGAGCCGGGCCGGGGCACGAAGTTCACCATCACGCTGCCGCTGCCGCCGCGGTTGACGGCGCCGGTCGCCTAGCGGGCGGCTGCTGGTAGCCATTGCGACCTTTCGGTATCATCGGCCAGATGGCAACGGATGCAATCACATCGCGGGCGCGCGGCGAGAGCGGGTCCATCCGCGTGCTCATCGTCGACAACGACGCGGCCCACGCCGAGGCCGTTTCCGAGAGCCTCGAGCGCGTCGGCTACGCCTGCACGGTCGCCACCAGCGGCCCGCAGGGCATCAAGCTCATCGACGACGAGGACTTCGACGTCGTGATCACCGACCTGGTGATGAACGACGTCGACGGGCTGGCGATCCTCAAACACGCCAAGGAAAAGCTGCCCGATGCCGAGGTGATTCTGGTCACCGGCCACGGCACGATTCCCTCGGCCGTCAGCGCCATGCAGCAGGGGGCCTTCAACTACCTGCTCAAACCGCTCGACCTGAGCCAACTGCGGGCGGTGACCGAGAAAGCCTGCGAAAGCCTGCGCCTGCGCCGCCAAAACGCCGAGCTCAACCGGCGGCTCGACGAGCGGTTCGGCTTCGAGGGCGTGATCGGCAGCAGCCGCCAGATGCACGACGTGATCGACCGCCTGAAACGCATTGCCCCGACCGACGCCAGCGTGCTGATCCAGGGAGCCACCGGCACGGGCAAGGAACTCGTCGCGCAGGCCATTCATCAGAACAGCCCGCGCAAGAACAAGCCGTTCGTGGCGCTCAACTGCGCGGCGCTGAGCGAGAACATTCTTGAGAGCGAGTTGTTCGGGCACGTGAAGGGCGCATTTACCGACGCGTCGAGCGATCGGGTCGGCAAGTTCGAGTATGCCAACGGCGGCACGCTGTTTCTGGACGAAGTGGGCGACATGCCGCTGGCCACGCAGATCAAGTTGCTGCGCGTGCTGGAAAACAGCGAGATCACCCGCGTGGGCTCCAACGAAGGAATCGCCGTCAACGTGCGGATCCTGTCGGCCACGAATCGCAACCTGGAGGAGTCGATCGAGGCCGGCACGTTCCGTAGCGACCTGTACCATCGCCTGAAAGTGGTGACGATCGACCTGCCGCGGCTGGTCGACCGGACGCAGGACATCCCGCTGTTGATCGAGCATTTTCTGAAGTACTTTGCCAAGCGGCACAATAAGAAGATCGAGAGCGTCTCGGCGGCCGCGCGGCGGCGGCTGATGGCCTACGACTGGCCGGGCAACGTGCGGCAACTTCGCAACGTGATCGAAAGCATGGTCGTGGTCGACTTCGACGGCGTGCTCGACGTCGACGATCTGCCCAGCGAGTTGTCCGACGCGCCCGAGGGCGGCGACGAGCCCCGGGGCGACAGTCTGGCGGCCCTGGTGGGCAAGCCGCTGTCGGAGCTCGAGCGGCTGTTCATCGCCGAGACCTTGCAGCAAACCGGCGGCAATCGCGAGGCGGCGGCCGAGATGCTGGGCATCGGCCAACGCACGCTGTATCGCAAGATCAAGGAATTCCAACTCTGAGGCGAACCGCTCTGGCACCCTGGTGCCGGGGCTGCGACGGAGCCGCAGGAAGCGCGAGTTTGTGACCCCATGCCTGACATTCGCCAGCTACCGCCCGGCGTGATCAACAAGATCGCCGCCGGCGAAGTGATCGAAAGACCCGCCAGCGTCGTCAAGGAGTTGATGGAGAACGCTGTCGACTCGGGCGCCCGCCGCATCGACGTGGCGGTGGAGCAGGGCGGAGTGGAACTGGTACGCGTCAGCGACGACGGCTGCGGGATCGACGCGGTGCAGTTGCCACTGGCCGTGGCCAGCCATGCCACCAGCAAGCTGGCCGGCGCCGACGATCTGTTCCGCGTGCAAACGCTCGGCTTTCGCGGCGAGGCCCTGGCTTCGATCGCCGAAGTGAGCCGCCTGTTGTTGCGCAGCCGCCCGACAGAATCGGACGCCGGGGCCGAGTTGGAAGTGACCGGCGGACACGCAAGCGAGGTGCGCCCCTGCGGCGCGGCGGTGGGCACGACGGTCGAAGTGCGGCAGTTGTTCTACAACACGCCGGTGCGGCGGAAGTTCCTGCGCACGACACAAACCGAAATGGGACACTGCGGCGAGGCCTTCACCCGCGTGGCCCTGGCCTATCCGCGCGTGCACTTTTCGCTCAAACACAACGGCCGCTCGATCTACGACCTTCCGCCCACGGGCGACTGGCGCGACCGGATCGCCGCGTTTTTCGGGCACGATCTGGCCGCCGACCTGATTCCCGTGTCCAGCGTCGAGGAGCAGGTCACGCTGGCCGGCTACGTGGCCAGCCCCAGCCACAGCCGCTCGAACGCTCGGCTGCAGTACCTGCTGCTCAACGGCCGGGCCATCCGCGACCGCTCGCTGGGCCATGCCTTGAGCGAGGCCTTTCGCGGGCTGCTGCTCTCGGGGCGGTACCCGATCGCGTTTCTGCGTATTGAGATGCCGCCGGAGCAGGTGGACGTGAACGTGCACCCCACGAAGCTGGAAGTGCGTTTTCAGGAGTCGGGCAAGCTGTACGGCCAGTTGCTGGGCACGCTGCGAACGAAGTTCCTGACGACCGATTTGACGGCGCGGTTGCAGCCGATCGATTCGTCGGAACCCCAAGCGTCCGTCGATCCACAGCAGGCCGACGCGCTGCGGCGCGAGCTGGTCGATTGGGCCCGCGGCGAGTTGAGCGATCAAAGCGCGGATGCCGCGGCGGGCGAAGGGCGCAGCAACCAATCGCAATTCGACGAGCAATGGCAGCGGCCGCGGGCGCCGCTGGAGTTGAGCACGCTGGAGCGGCACTGGAAGCCGGCCGGCACGCGCGAGGCGTCGCCGGCATCGCCCGAGGACGAGTCGTTGCCGCAGGGAGCGCGCTTCTTCCCGCCTGCGGTGGGGGCCCTGCAATTGCACAATCGGTATTTGGTCACCGAAAGCGACGACGGCATGGTCGTGATCGATCAACACGCGCTGCACGAGCGGATTCTGTACGAGAGCCTGCGCGAAAAAGTGCTGGCCGGCACGCTCGAGTCGCAGGCGCTGTTGGTGCCCGAGCCGGTGGACCTCACTCCGGCCGAGGCAGCCTGTGCGCTGGAGTCGCGCGAGGTGCTCAAGCAGTTGGGGCTCACTGTCGAGCCGTTCGGCGGCGATACGGTGCTGGTGTCGAGCTACCCGGCGATGCTGGCGAACTTTCGCCCGGCCGAGGTGCTGCGCGATCTGGTCGACCAGATTCTTTCCGGCGGCAAGCAGCCCGACCGGCGCGACATGGTCGATTCGCTGTTGCACATGATTTCCTGCAAGGCGGCGATCAAGGCGGGCGACCGTCTGACGCCGGATGAGGTGGCCGCGTTGGTCGAGCAGCGGCATCTGGCCCACGACACGCATCACTGCCCGCACGGGCGGCCGACGGCGCTGTTTTTCAGCCGCGACGAGTTGGATCGGCAGTTTATGCGAACGTGACGGGGGCGGGGCGGGAGTGCTGCGGGTGATGCTTCTAGCGGTGAACGGCGTCGCGGCAAAACGGCAATAACGGCACACGGGAAGACGCGTCGTCGCCGCTGGCTCCGGCTAAACGGTGGAGCATTTGGCGGCATAACATCTCGGCGGCGGTGCGGTTATAATCGGATATTCTTTGGGTTCGACGTCTCGTAATCCGTAATCAGCATGATCTGCGTTAGCATTGCCCGTGGCCGCCACCGTCACATGATCGCCGAGCACCGGCACCTGGTGCAGCAGGGCGCCAAGATGGTGGAGCTGCGGCTGGACTACATCAACGGCGAGGTGAATCTGCGTCGGTTGCTCACCGACCGGCCGTGCCCGGTCGTGGTGACCTGTCGCCGCCAGCGCGACGGGGGAAAGTGGCCCGGCACCGAAGAGCAGCGGTTGATGCTGTTGCGCAGCGCGATCGCCGAAGGCGTGGAGTACGTCGACCTGGAAGACGACATCGCCGCTTCGATTCCGCGCTATGGAAAGACGAAGCGGATCGTCAGCCTGCACGACTACCGCAAGATGCCCGAGAACCTGGCCGAGACGCATGCCCGGCTGGCGGCGCTCGATGCCGACATCGTCAAGCTGGCGGCCATGGCCAACAGCTCGCACGACAATCTGCGGATGCTCGAACTGATTCGCGACAGCGACGTGCCCACGGTCGGCATCTGCATGGGCGACATCGGCACGCCGTCGCGGATTCTGGCCGGCAAGTTCGGCGCGCCCTTCACGTTTGCCACGTTCCATCACGAGCGAACGCTTGCGCCCGGGCAGCTCAGCTTCCAGCAGATGACCGACGTGTACCACTACGAGCGGATCAACGCCGACACGACGGTGTTTGGCGTGATCGGCGATCCGATTGCCCATAGCCTCAGTCCGATCGTGCACAACGCGGCGTTCGCGCGGCGCGACATCAACGCCGTGTACGTTCCGTTTCGCGTGCCGCGGGAACACCTGTCGCAGTTTCTTGCCGACGCCCCGGCCCTGGGCATCAAGGGCTTGAGCGTGACCATTCCGCACAAGGAAACGGTGATCAAGAAGCTCGACGACACCGACGAGAGCATGAGCGGCATCGGTGCGGCCAACACGTTGCTGTTCGAGAACGGGAAGATCGTCGGCTACAACACCGACTATCGGGCGGCGCTGGGCAGTTTGAAGCCGGTGGTGGAAGAGCACCCGGGATTGCGGGGCGACCTGGCCAAGCACACGGTGCTGGTACTGGGGGCCGGCGGCGCGGCCAAGGCCATTGCCTATGGGCTTAAGCAAATGGGGGCCGACGTGGTGATTGCCGGGCGCACGGCTCAGCGTGCCCAGCAGCTTGCCAAGGCGCTCGACTGCCGCACGGTCGACTGGGCCAACCGCTACTCGCTGAATCCCGACGTGCTGGTCAATTGCACGCCGGTCGGCATGCACCCCAACGTCGACGCCACGCCCTACGACAAGCATCACCTGCGCCCCGCCATGGTCGTGTTCGACACGGTTTACAATCCCGAGAACACGCTGCTGCTCAAAGACGCGCGCAGCCAAAGCTGCACGGTCGTCAGCGGCGTGGAGATGTTCGTGCGGCAGGCGTGTTTGCAGTTCCAGCAGTTCACCGGCGAGGAAGCGCCGGCGGATTTGATGCGCGACGTGCTGAAGCGGGCCATCGGCCCGGCGCGGTATTGACGGGCAAAAGGGATTAGGGATTGGGGACTAGGGGTTAGAATTCGGTCCCAATCCCCTGCGGCGGCGTCGGGCTGTCGTCCTAATCCCTACCCCCCAACCCCTAATCCCTTTCGTCCGCCATGAACGTCGTCTTGATCGGCCTTCGCGGCACAGGCAAGAGCACGGTGGCGCAGCTCGTGGCCCAGCGGCTGGGCTGGCCGTGGTTCGATGCCGACGCGTTGATCGAAGCTCGGGCCGGCAAGTCGATCGCCCAAATCTTTGCCGACGACGGGGAGCCCGCGTTTCGCGACTTCGAAAGCCAGGTGGTGGCCGACCTGGCCGCGCGCGTCTCGGCCGTGCTGGCGCTGGGGGGCGGAGCCATCGTGCGCGAAGAGAACCGCCAGGCGCTCGCTCGGCAGGGCCGGGTGGTGTGGCTGACCGCGTCGCCCGAGACGCTCTGGAAACGGATCCAGGCCGACCAGACGACCGCGGGGCGGCGCCCCAACCTGTCGGCCACCGGCGGCATAAACGAGATCATCGCTACGCTCGACGCCCGCCGCGAGATTTATCGGCAGAGTGCCGAGCTCGAAGTCGACACCGAGGGAAAGACACCCGAGCAGGTAGCCGACGCTATTGTTGAGGGGTTAGGAATCGGGGGTTAGGGGTTAGAATTCGGCCTCAATCCCACGCGGGGGCACTGGGCCTTCGTCCCTGACCCCTGGTCCCTAACCCCCAATCGCACCCTTGAACGTCCTGCTCGCCATGCCGCTGCCCGCCAGGTTGGCCGCGCTGTTTGTCGTCGGCGTGCTGGCCGGTGCCGTGGTCAACTGGCTGGTGGACGTGCTGGCCTGGGAACAGCGCTCGGTGAGTCCCTGGACGCCGCGACGCGACGGACGCCTACGACGCTGGGGAGACTACGTGCCGGTGGTGGGATGGTTCCTGTTGCGGCGCGAGGCGGCGTCCGACGGGCGCTGGTTCTGGATCCGTCCCCTGGGCGTCGAGTTGTTCACCGGCGCGGCGCTGGCGGCGCTCTACTGGTGGGAAACGCAGCACGCGGTGCGCCTGCCGCCGTTGCCGTTTGCCGTCGCCCCGGCAGCAGACTTTCTGACCGACCAGTTGGTGCTGGCCGCGCATGTGCGGTTTGCCGGTCATGCATTGCTGGTCGTCCTGATGCTGGCCGCCTCGCTGATCGATCTGGATGAGCAGACGATTCCCGACTCGATCACCGTCGGCGGCGCGAGCCTCGGGCTGGTGCTGGCGGCTGGATATCCCTGGAGCCTGCTGCCCGAAGCCTATTGGCAGCATCAAGGAGTTGTGTACGAAGCGTTTCTCACGCTGGCTTCACCGACCGCCTGGCCGGCGCGGTTGGACGGCTTGCCGGCGCTGGGGGGCTTGGGGGTGGCGTTGTTCTGCTGGACGTTGTGGTGCGGGGGACTGATGCCGCGCTACTGGAACACCAGCCGGGGCTACCCGGTGGCGGCGCGCGTCTTCATGCGGCATCTGTTGCGCTACCCGATCACGTTTCTACTGCTGGTGATGTGGCTGGCCGGCAGCGGGGCAATCGCGCTCGTGGCCTGGCGCGGCGGCGCGGCGCATTGGGCGGCGCTCGTGAGCAGCCTAGTGGGGCTGGCGGCCGGCGGCGGCATCATTTGGGCGGTGCGCAACATCGGCGGCCGCGTGCTGGACAAGGAAGCGATGGGCTTTGGCGACGTGACGCTGATGGCGATGATCGGAGTCTTTCTCGGCTGGCAAGCCTGTCTGATCGTGTTCTTCGTGGCTCCGTTCTTCGGCCTGCTGTTCGCCGTGGGCAGTTGGGTCGTGCACCGCGAACGGGCAATCCCCTACGGGCCGTTTCTCTGCCTGGGGGCAGTGACCGTGATGCTCTACTGGCCGGCGTGCTGGGACCGCGTGCGCGACTTCTTCGACCTGTGGTGGCTCGTGCCGGCCATGATCGCCGGCTGCCTGGTGATGCTGGGCGTGCTGCTGTGGCTGTTTCGGCTGGCCGGCCAGGCCCTCGGGCATGAGTAAAGTCCGCCGCCGGACGCCCGTGGGCGGGCTACACTTTCAGAGTGCCGCCTGACGTCGTGTCGGACCAGGAGATCCCATGTTGTTTGCCCGCACGCTTAGCGATCCCTTCGGTGCCCAGCGCGAGGCGCTCGTGCGGGGGCGGTACGGGGTGATCGAAACGGCCGCAGGACGCCTGCAGGCGATTCACGTGCGGTGCTGGCCCAAGATCGTCTCGGCGCTCGATGCCGAGTGGTTTGGCCGCCGGCGGCACGACTCGCAACCCGGCGATCGTTGCCTGTGGTTCTACAACCAGCCGCGGCGGTTTCCCAACTATCTGGCGCTGGTCTACGCCGTGTCCGACCGCGACACGAGCTTTGCCACCTTTCGCCGCGCCGCCGAGGTGCTCGATGAGGTGGCCCGGGCGAAGCAAATCGATGCCATTCTGTGCGACGCCTGGAACGAGCGGATCTCGGCGCGGCTGCTGGCACGCTGGGGCTGGGAGCCGCACAAGCCGCAGCGCTGGCATCGCAACTACATCAAGCGGTTCTACGGCGTCTACCCGCCGGCACGCAGCCAAGAGCATGCGGTCGCCGCCTGCTAGCGACCACGGTAACTTCGAGCCCCGTGCCCACGCCCCGCTGGCAGCCACGGCGAAACTGGTCTTGCGGCGCCGCGCAGAGGGCACTACGATCCGGCCCTTGTCATATTGCGCCTTTCGATCGGCAGCGCTGTTTTTCGAGTAGGTTCCGCGCGACGTGTCTTCCCGAGATGCCCGCGCGCCCATCGCGGACGTTCGTTCCAGTTTGCTTTGAGGAGACCGAGCATGCGGTTCGTCGCGCAGACGAGCTCGCTGATGTTGCTCTTTCTGCCAGTCCTGTGGGGCTGCGCAGATAACTCCTTTGCGCTGAAACAGCAAACGCAATCGCTGCAGCAACAACAGGTGGCCCTGCAGCAGCGCAACCAGGAACTGCAAAGCCGAGCCGCCACGCTGGATCGCGACAACCAGGATCTCGAGGCGCTGCTCGCCCAGACGCGTCAGCAGAGTAAGGTGGTCGAAGATCAATTGGCCGCCGTGCGCGAGCAACTGATGACCGCCTCGGCACAGTTGTCGCAGTTGCGCGACGAGAAGCAGCTCACGCAAAAGCAGACTGAAGCGCTGATGGCCTCAGTCCGCCGCCGCGCGGGCGCTCAGATCACGGCCAACAACAGCCTGCAGAAGAATCTGCCCACACTGAACCTGCCCGGCGTCGAAGTGCGGGCCGACGGCGACGTGGTGCGCGTCGAGCTGCCGGCCGACAAGCTCTTTCAAGGGGATTCGGTCGTGTTGCAGCCGGTCGCCAGCGCCCTGTTGGATACCGTTGCCCTTGAAATCGCGCGGACGTACCCGAATCAGCAGATCGGTATCGAAGGCCATACCAGCAACGACGTCGTGCGCACGCCCGGCGTCGGCGATCACGTGCAGCTCTCTACGGCCCGGGCCGCGGCCGTGTACCAGTTTCTGGTCGCTCGCGGGCAGATTCCCGCCAACCGGCTGATGGTCGTGGGGCACGGCGCCGGGCACCCGGTGGTGTCGAACGCCACGGCGGCGGGCAAGGCTCGCAACAGCCGCGTGGAACTGGTGGTCTACCCGGAATCGCCCAGCGGGCAGTAGCTCCCCCGGCGGGCACTTCCGACGGTATAATGGCCCGTTTCGTGAACCCGCCCCGGGGACGGTTTGTCCACCGACTGTCCCCCAAGCTGCTTGGCTCCCACCGCGCGAGACGTTTCGGCCCATGATCGCGATCATCGACTACCAGATGGGCAACCTGCGGAGCGTTCAAAAGGGCTTCGAGAAAGTCGGCCACCAGGCCGTCGTGACCAGCGATCCGGGTGAGTTAATCGAGGCCGAAAAGGTCGTCTTGCCCGGCGTGGGCGCCTTCGAGGACGCCATGGCCGAGCTGCGGCGTCGCGAGCTGGTCGAGCCAATCCGCACGTTGATCGACTCGGGCAAGCCGTTTCTGGGCATCTGCCTGGGGCTGCAGTTGCTGTTCGACGTGGGCTACGAAGACGGCAAGCACGAGGGGCTGGGCATCCTGCGCGGCGAGGTCGTGCGGTTCGACGTGCCGCACGGGTACAAGGTGCCGCACATGGGCTGGAACCAGTTGCGCATCCGCCGGCCCGCGCCGATTCTTGCAGGGCTCGAGGACGGCGTGCATTGCTACTTCGTCCACTCGTACCACGTCGTGCCCGCCGATCCCGAAGTGATCGCCACCGAGACCGACTATCCCACGCCGTTCTGTTCGATGATCTGGCGCGACAACTTGTACGCCACGCAGTTTCACCCCGAGAAAAGCCAACGCGACGGGCTGCAGATTCTGAAGAACTTCGCGGAGTTGTAGTGCAACTCGATGGCTCGGACACGGGCCCAAAGCGCAAGTGATGGGCGCTATGGTGAGTCTCTAGACTACTCGACCCTCGCTCGCGCTTCGGGCTGGTGTTCGTCGCTTCGCGTCGGAGGCCACGGGGGCTACCCGTCGCGTTCTTGACAGGCCGGCATCGAGCCCTAGGATTAGAGTGTCTCCCCTCTTGCATCCCCTCCTTTGAATCACTCGCTGCCGCGCGGCTTTCGGTGGCTGATCGATGGCCAAAACCATGCGTCAAGGCATGTTTCCCGGAATGGAATCGGAGACGGCGCCGGACGAGAAATCTTCTGCGCGCCAATCCAAGCCGCGCGCCAAGGACGCGGGCAAGCGCTCCGAGCCATGTGCCGCACCGGAAAGCACGCGGCTGGACGATCCCGCCGAAGCCACCGCTTCGTTGACGGACAAGAGCATCTGGGTCGTCGATGCCAATTCGCTGATCTTTCAGGTGTTTCACGCGCTGCCGGAGATGACCAGCCCGCGCGGCGAGCCCGTGTCGGCCGTGTATGGCTTCACCCGCGACATGCTGTACCTGCTGGAGGAGAAGAAACCCGACTACCTGTTCGTAGCGTTCGACGCCTCGGAGCGAACGTTTCGCCACGAAGTGTACGAGGAATACAAGGCCCATCGCGACGAGATGCCCGTGGATCTGGTGCCGCAGTACGAGCACATCCGGCGGATGCTCGAAGGCCTGGGTGTGCCGATTCTCGAAATCGAGGGCTACGAGGCCGACGACCTGCTGGCCACGATCGCTCGCGAGGCGAACGAACAGCAGGGCAACTGCTTTCTGGTCACCGGCGACAAGGACGCGCGGCAACTGATCACCGAGCGCGTGAAGGTTTACAACGTTCGCAAGAACGAGGTCTACGACGCGGCGGCCCTGAAGAAAGATTGGGGCGTGCGGCCCGAGCAGGTGGTCGATTTCCAAGCGCTGGTGGGCGACAGCGTCGATAACGTGCCGGGCGTGCCGCTGGTGGGCCCCAAGCTGGCCGGCGAATACCTGCAAAAGTTCGACTCGCTCGACAATTTGCTAGCGCACACCGACGAACTGCCCAAGGGCAAGCGGCGCGAGAACCTGATCGCCCATCGCGAACAGGCCCTAATGAGCCGCCAGCTTGTGGCGCTGGATCGGCACGTGCCGGTGGAGATCGACTGGAGCGCGGCCCGCGTGAGCGGCGTCGATCGTCCCTCGCTGGAAGCGCTGTTCAACGAGCTGGGCTTCAACACCTTCGCGCAGAAGTTCGCCTCGCTACCGCAGCGCAAAGACGAGAGCCGCTGGCAGGTCGACTACCAGGCGATTACCACGCCGGAGCGGCTGACGTGGCTGGTCGAACAGCTCGAGGCACAAAAGGCCTTTTCGTTCGACACCGAAACGACCGACCGCCAACCGCGGTTCGCCGAAATCGTCGGCTACTCGTTTGCCTGGCAGGAGGGCCAGGCCTACTACGTTCCCGTGCGGGCGCCCGAGGGCGAGCCGCAGCTCGAGCCGCAGGGGACGCTGGAAGCGCTGCGCGGCTTGCTCGAGAACCCCGCCATCGAAAAGCTGGGGCAAAACCTGAAGTACGACATCGTCGTGCTGCGCTCCGCCGGCGTCGAGTTGGCCGGCGCGCGGTTCGACACGATGATCGCCAGCTACCTGCTCGACGCCGGCGAGCGGAACCACGGGCTCGACGAGTTGGCCGTGCGGTACCTGGGGCACCAGAACACGAAGATCGCCGAGCTGATCGGTACGGGCCGCAACCAGAAGCAGATGGACGAGGTGCCGCTGGAGGAGATCACGCACTATGCGGCCGAAGACGCCGACGTGCCGTTGCGGCTGCAACCGCTGCTGGCCGCGCGGCTGGGCGAAGCGGGGCTGGAGAAGCTGTTCGACGAAGTCGAGATGCCGCTGGCCGAAGTGCTGGCGGAAATGGAGTTCCTCGGCATCAAGGTCGATACCGCGCTGCTTCACGACCTGAGCAACCAGTACGGCGAGGTAATGCAGCGCGTCGAGCGAGAGATCTACGAGATCGCGGGGCGCGAGTTCAATATCGGTTCGCCCAAGCAACTGGCGCAGATCCTGTTCGAGGAGCACCAGCTGCCGGTGCTCAAGCGCACCAAGAGCGGCGGCAGCACCGACGCCGACGTGTTGGAAGAGCTGGCCAAGTCGCATCCGCTGCCGGCCAAGATCGTCGAGTATCGGCAATACGCGAAGCTGAAAAGCACGTACGTTGACGCGCTGCCGCAACTGGTGCATCCCGACACGGGGCGCGTGCACACTTCGTTCAACCAGGTGGTGGCCGCCACCGGCAGGCTCAGCTCGCACGATCCCAACCTGCAGAACATTCCCGTACGGAGCCAGCGGGGCCGCGAGATTCGCGCGGCGTTCTTGCCGGGACAGCCGGGGTGGAAGCTGTTGGCGGCCGACTATTCGCAGATCGAGCTGCGCGTGCTGGCCCACTTCTCGCAAGATCCGACGTTGTGCGCGGCGTTTGAAAACGATGAGGACATTCACGCCCGGGTGGCCAGCGAGGTGTACGGCGTGCCGCTGGACGAGGTGACCGGCGACATGCGGCGCAGCGCAAAGGCGGTCAACTTCGGCGTGATCTACGGGCAAAGTCCCTTCGGGCTGGCCAAGCAACTGGACATCGAAAAGTCGGCTGCGGCGGATTTCATCGACGCCTATTTCGAGCGGCATCGCGGGGTGGAGGAATTTCTCGCCTCGATACTGGAAGCGTGCCCCCAAAACGGTTATGTTAGTACCATCCTCGGACGGCGGCGTGCGATTCGCGGCATTCGCCGTGTCACGTCGCGTCAGCGAAACCTTCCGGAACGCACGGCGATCAACACCGTCATTCAGGGTTCGGCGGCCGACTTGATCAAGCTGGCGATGAAGAACATCCACCGCCGGCTGCGGGACGAAAATTCCCCTGCCCGGATGCTGCTGCAAATCCACGACGAGCTCGTCTTCGAAGTTCCTGCCGAAGCACTAGAACAAACCAGCGCGCTGGTCGCCGAAGAGATGTCGGGCGCCATGAAATTGACGGTGCCCTTGAAAGTGGATCTGAAAGCCGGAGACAACTGGGCGGATTGCGAGGCCTGGTAGCCAACGCATCACTGGGTCTGGATACGATCCGAGGCGACGCAACGGCAGCCGCCGCGAGCGGCACGAGCAAACCATGACCGACACGCCTCGGACGCGCATCCCGATCGTGGGAATCGCCGGAGGAATTGCCAGCGGCAAGAGTTTTGTCGCCGCGCAGTTGCAGGAGAGGGGAGCCGCCGTGGTCTCGGCCGACCGGGCGGCGCACGATGTCTTAGAATTGGAAGGGGTGAAGCGCGCGGTGCACGACCGTTTCGGCGAGGGGGTTTTTAACGCCGCAGGGCAGGTCGACCGGGCCAAATTGGGCAAAATCGTGTTCGCCCCACCACCCGACGGCCCCCAACAGTTAGAATACCTGGAGCAAATCACCCATCCGCGGATCGGAGAGATCCTGCTGGGTCAGTTGAATCAGCTAGCAGAGCAAGGCACGGCGCCGCTTATCGTGTTGGACGTGCCGCTGCTGTTCGAGGCTGGTTGGAACAAATGTTGCGACAAGGTCTTGTTCGTTGACGTGCCCCGCGACCAGCGCGCCGCCCGGGCCGCCGAGCGAGGCTGGAGCGCGGACGACTTCGACCGTCGCGAGCGAGCCCAGCGATCGACCGAGCAGAAACGCCAGCAGTCGGACCTGGTGGTGGACAACTCCGGAACGCCTGAATCCACGCGAGAGCAAATCGACCGTCTGTGGCCGTCGCTGGTGGCCGCCGCGGACCTGAAATAGCCAGTTCACCTTTCCCGTATCGTGGTTTTTGATTCTACTTAAGGGCGCGTCCCCTTCGCCCCTTCGGAACCAGTCTTTCCAGGCACATACTACCCGCCGCTGTCACCTTCTGTGTGTCAGCCCGTCGTACCTTTCAGGAGTTCATCATGGCTGAAACCAAGAGCACCGGCGCTCGCAAGTCAGCAGGGACCAAAACGACCGTACCCGCCTCCGACGGCTACCATCGCTCGGGAAACAACGAGCCACTGAGCCTGGCCGAAGAACTGGCCGACGAAGCCGCCCACATTGGCGACGAGACGCACGACCGCTACGAACAAATCAAGCAGGGCGATATTCACATCGCCGAACTGCAGCGGATGACCATGCCGCAGTTGATCGAGCAGGCCCGCAAGGAAAACCTGGCCGAGATCACCGGGATCAAAAAGCAGGATTTGATCTTCAAGATCCTCAAGGAACGCGTGAAGCTCAACGGGCTGATGTTCGGCGAGGGCACGCTCGAGATCCTGCCCGACGGGTTCGGCTTTCTGCGCAGCCCCGACTATCACTACCTGTCGTGCCCCGACGACATTTACGTTTCGCCGAGCCAGATTCGCCGCTTCGGGCTGCGCACCGGGGCCACCGTGTCGGGCCAGATTCGCCCGCCCAAGGAAAACGAGCGGTATTTCGCGCTGTTGCGCGTCGAGGCCATCAACTACGAAGATCCCAACAAGCTTTCTGAAAAAGTCTTCTTCGACGACCTGACGCCGCTGCACCCGGACAAGCGCGTGGTGCTCGAGACGACGGCCGAGGAGACGGCCATGCGGATCGTCGACTTGATCGTGCCGATCGGCTTCGGCCAGCGCGGTTTGATCGTCAGCCCGCCCCGGGCGGGCAAGACGATCCTGCTACAGAAGATGGCCAAGGCCGTGCTGACCAACTTTCCCGATGGCTACGTGATCATGCTGTTGATCGACGAGCGGCCCGAGGAAGTCACCGACATGGAGCGGCAGGTCAAGGGCGACAACTGCGAGGTGATCAGTTCCACCTTCGACGAGCCGGCCGCGCGGCACATCCAGGTCTCGGAAATGGTGATCGAGAAGGCCAAGCGGATGGTCGAGTACGGCTACGACGTGATCATTTTCCTGGATTCGATCACGCGACTGGCACGGGCCTGGAACTCGGAATGCCCGCACTCGGGTAAGATCCTTTCCGGCGGCGTCGATGCCAACGCGCTGCAGCGGCCGAAGCGTTTCTTCGGCTCGGCCCGCAAGGTCGAGGAGGGGGGCTCGCTGACGATCATCGCCACGGCACTGATCGACACCGGCAGCAAGATGGACGAGGTGATCTTCGAGGAGTTCAAGGGAACCGGCAACCTGGAAATCGTGCTCGACCGGCGGCTGGTCGACAAGCGGATCTGGCCGGCGATCGACATCAACCGCAGCGGCACCCGCCGCGAAGAGATGTTGATGGACCCCGAAGAGTACCGCCGCGTGTGTATCCTGCGCCGCGTGCTCAATGACATGAACAGCCCCGACGCGATGGAGCTCTTGGTCACCCGCCTGCAGAAGACCAAGACCAACGCCGAGTTCCTGATGAGCATGAAGTCGTAGTTCGGGCTCATCGCGGGCGAGTTCGGCGCGGCGGGGCACCCTTGCCGCCGGACGATCGAGTGCTAGACTGCCTCCGGGCTCCCCGGTGCGTCCCGCCGGGTCCGCGCGATTCGCAAGCGAGGTCGACTGAGCGTGCCACGTGTTTTCGAGGGCAACCTGACGCCGCCGTCCGGATCGCTGGCGATCGTCGTCTCGCGCTACAACGAGTCGATCACCAGCAATCTACTCGAGGGAGCCGTCTCGACGCTTGCCGAGCACGGCGTGGCCGACGAGGCGATCGACGTGGCCTGGGTGCCCGGCGCCTTCGAGATTCCGCTGGCAGCCGACCAGATGGCCCGCAGCGGCCGGTACCAGGCGGTGCTGTGCCTGGGAGCCGTGATCCGCGGCGAAACGACACACGACCAGCACATCAACCGGGCGGTGAGCCTGGGCCTGACCCAAGCGGGGCTCGAAGCGGGGGTGCCGGTCTTGTTCGGCATTTTGACCTGCGATACGCTCGAACAGGCAATCCAGCGGTCCGGCGGCAACGTAGGAAACAAAGGACGCGAGTGCGCCCTGGCCGCGCTGGAAATGATCAGCCTGTTGGCCCGCCTAGAATAGCATCCCCGCCACCGAGACCCCGACCATGGCCCGCCGCAGCAGAGCCCGCGAAGTTGCGCTTCAGGTTTTGTATCAGGACGACTTGAACCCGCAGCATCATCCGGCCGACGACGAGCAGTTCGTCGCGGCCCGGCTCCAGTCGGCGGAGCTGGTGGAGTTCGCCACCTCGCTGATCGCCGGCGTCCGCCGCAACCGGGGCGAGCTCGACGACCTGTTGGCCCAGACCGCCGACCACTGGAGCTTGGAACGAATGGCGGCCACCGACCGCAACGTGCTCCGGCTGGGCGCGTTCGAGATCAAGTACTCCGACACGCCGGGGCGCGTGGCCATCAACGAGGCGGTGGAGCTGGCCAAGCGGTTTGGCACCCGGCAGTCGGCGCAGTTCGTCAACGGCATCCTCGATCGCCTGCTGGCCGAGCGCGAGAAGCCGTAAACGCGCCGGGCATTCACCCCCTGCCAAGACCTCAATTGCGACAAGAAATCGATGGGATTCTTTAACAAGATCAAGCAGGGTCTCAAGAAGACCTCGCAACTGCTCAACACCGACGTCCGCGACCTGTTCAAGGCCGAAGGCCGTTTGATCGACGAGGACTTTCTCGAAGAGCTGACGGCCATCCTGATCAAGACCGACATGGGCGTCGCGCCCGCCAAGGCCATCGTGGACGAGGTGGGCACGAAGTTTCGGGCCCGCGTGATGCAGATGGAAGACGTGTTGGCCACGATCAAGGCCAAGCTGAAGGAGCTGATGGCCCAGCCGGAGGAGCCGATTCGCTTTGCCGCCCAGGGGCCGACGGTGATCATGGTGGCCGGTGTGAACGGGGCCGGCAAGACGACGTCGATCGCCAAGCTCGCACATCTGTTCAAGTCGCAGGGCAAGCAGGTCGTGCTGGGGGCTGGCGACACGTTTCGAGCCGCGGCGGTCGAACAGTTGACGATCTGGGCCGAGCGGCTGGGGGCCGACATGGTCAAAGGCGACCAGGGCAGCGACCCGGCCAGCGTGGCTCATCGGGCCGTAGCCCGGGCAATCGAGACGGGCGCCGAGGTGTGCATCGTCGACACGGCCGGTCGCTTGCAGACGCAGCAGAACCTGATGCAGCAGTTGACCAAGATCCACCGCGTGATCGGCAAGCAGATTCCCGAGGCGCCGCATGAGGTGCTGTTGGTGCTCGACGCTACCACCGGGCAGAACGGGATCAGTCAGGCCAAGCACTTTACCGATGCGGTAAACTGTAGCGGCATCGTTTTGGCAAAGCTTGACGGTACGGCAAAAGGTGGCGTCGTCGTGGCGATCCGCCAGCAGGTGGGCCTGCCGGTCAAGTACGTCGGAGTCGGCGAAAAGCCCGAGGATCTCACGCTCTTCGTGCCCGACGAGTTCGTCGACGCGCTGTTTGCCGACCTGATCGCACCGGCCGCGGCCTGAGTGCGCAACCGCGCGTCGTTCTGACGCGCCTTTTTTCGCCGCGTGAATCGCTCGCGTCGTCATTCGGGCGCGAGCACGGGCCTACTTTCGGACCATCCGGCAAGCTTTTCCTATCCTCTACCCGATTGGCCGCGCGCGGGCTCCGATGGCCTTGATTCGGGTCAATTCGCTTCAGTCGGGTCGCCGATAGCAGCATTGCGGAGCTGGAAGTGGAGCTTTAGGCGGCCGATCCATTTCGTGCTTTGCTTGCGAGTTCGAAGCCCACCTGAGTGTTCCCAAAAACACTCGCACCCGTTTCAAAGGATTGGAGAACGGACATGAAATTCTCGAAGTTGGCACTGGTCAGCGCCGTAGCTGGCCTGCTGTCGGCCGGGACCGCCTACGCCCAAAACGGATGGGGGCAAGCCTCTTCCGTGCAGCAGACAGCATTCGAGTACAACAGCTACTACGCTCAAGACTACGATGAGCGTGCCGGCGCCAAAGAGCGCGGGATCGAGGGAACGCCTGATCCTCAGGCCCTTCCCAACCAGCCGGACACCTACCCGGGCCAGCCGGGGATCTACGACGACGAAAGCTTTGGGAACGGAGCCGGGACGTTGTTGGATCCCTGCTGCTGCATCGGCGACGAGTGGCGGCTGTTCGATTTCGAATGCCTGGAATGTTGCAACACGGTGATCCAAGGCTGGGTCGGCTGGAACCCGTTCGTGTGGAATACCACGAACCCCCAAAACCGTTTGAACGGTCCGGTGACCTTCACCGATCGCGCGAACGAAGTGATGTTCAACCAGCTCTATCTGTACGGCGAAAAAGCGGTCGACACCGAAGCCGGCGGCTGGGATATCGGCGGTCGCTTCGACCTGCTGTACGGTCAGGACTTCTTCTTCACGACGGCCACGGGCCTGGAAACGTGGAACAGCAGCCAGTGGTTCGGCCTCGCGCTGCCTCAGTTCTATGCCGAGGTCGCCTACAACGACCTGTCGTGTAAGGTGGGTCACTTCTACGCCCCCGTGGGCTACGAAGTGGTGACCATGACCGGTAACTTCTTCCCGAGCTTGCCCTATACCTTCCAGTACGGTGAAGCGTTTACCTTCACGGGCTTCATTTTCAACTGGCAGGCCGGCGAGAACGTGAACATCGGTGCCGGCGGTTACAACGGCTGGGATAACTTCACCCCGGATAACAACCCCAACTACAGCCTCATCATCACCTACGCTGAGGATTTCTCGGACGGTGCGGCTTTGGCCTACTCCGGCACGGTCGGCAACGAGCCCAACCAGGCTGGCAACTTCAGCACTCGCTACGTGCAGACCTTGGTCTACAGCCGCACGCTGTCGGCCATCAGCGATCGGCTGGACTACGTCGGCCAGACCGACTTCGGCTACCAGAACGATGCTCTGCTGGCTGGCGGCGACGCCTACTGGTACGGTTTGAACCAGTACCTGTTCTACAAGGTCAGCGACTGCATGACCTACGGTATCCGGGCCGAATGGTTCCGCGACCAGGAAGGCTTCCGCGTCAACGTGCCGCGGTCGAATCCGGCCCAGAACCTGAACAGCTACGAGGGTAGCTTCTACGAGATCACGATGGGTGCCAACTACCGGTACAGCGCGAACACCGTGTTCCGCCCGTACGTCCGCTTCGACTGGTTCAGCGGCACGGCCCTCAACGGCCCGGGCACGCTCCCCTTCGACAGCGGCAACGGCAACAGCCAGACGCTGATCGGTTTCGACATGATCACCCTGTTCTAAGGGACGCGGGTGAACAGTCGTCCGCTGTTCCAACCTTTGCTGAACGGAAAGCGGGGTGGCCGCCTTGGCCACCCCGCTTTTTCTTTTTCCTGCCGGCGCTCGTTCCGCCTAGTACTTGCCGATCTGCTTCGAGCCGGCTCCGCGCATGCCGTAGGAACCGATGATCTGGTTGTTGTCCGACACCGAGTCGGGCACGGTCGACAGCGGCGTGCCGAACAGACGCTGCACCGCATCGCCGTCGTAGGGGCCGCTCTGCGTGTTCTGCCCCTGGTACGAATAGGTCCGCACTTCGGTAGCGGTGGAACGGCCCGCGACGAAGGGCGTCCACTCTCTACCGTGCCACACTTGCCAGTTCCTCTGCTGCGGCATCCAGTACCACCACTGGCCGTTGTGCCAGCGATAGTTGGAATCGTTCGAGGCGCGGGGGTCCTTGGCCTCGACCGAGTTCTTGCTCGCTTGGGTGTCCTGGTTCGCCTGAGGCGCCTGCAAACCCTTGTCGTCGGCCTTCGCCGTAGCGCATGCCAGCACCAGCGCCGTGCAGCATGCCACCGTCAAACACAACAGATTCCGCATCGTTCGATCCCCCTGGTTCAAGAAAGATGTCCGCCTGATGCACCGCAGCGCGCTGCGATGCCCATCTGTCCGGCGATCCGTCTTGGCGCGCTTGTGCGGGCGCCTCGTTCGCCGGTCGGAGCCGACGCCTGCGGAAGAACTCCGCCAGCATTGGCCTCACCAAAATTCTAGTTCACCCGGTGAAGGCCCCTGTCAGGTTAGCGCTGCCCAAGATTGCCGCGGGCGGTGTCGCGTTGTTGGGCAGCGAAATCGCGTTTTTCGCGGGCTTCCAGGAGGCCGAAAATTCGTTCCGCCGGCCTACAAATCCGTAAGTCGCGCCGTCGATTGATGATGCCGACGGGCTCCCGGGCTGGTAGCGGGAGCGGCCGATCGTCTTGGCACAGAGGTTGCAATCTACGGGAAACTAACGAGACGAGGGTCGTGGACAGCCTGGAAAGGCTGCAACCAAGGGCGACCCGATTTAACAAGTCATGGCGAAAACTTCGGCTCTTGCCTGGGCCAGAAGGATGCCCCTTCGGCTTGGGTAGGTATCCGCCTAACCTGCCCAAGCCAGGGGCCTTTTTTTTTCCGCTCCCGGCACGCCGCGTGTTTTCGCTTCTGCGGTGAAGCACGCGTGCAAGAGACGATCTCGCTCGAGCGTGCGTGGCTTGTTCGCGGCGCTATGCTGCTCGCGTCGTTGCTTCAAAGCGGTCGGCCCGGTAGAAATACAGGTCATCAGGCCGGTCACGGCTCGCTCCGGCCAGTGCGAGCTCATCGGGGAGAAACCGTAGATGAAGTTAATCATCGCCGTCATTCAGCCCACGCGGCTGGAAGAGGTGAAAACCGCCCTTTCGGAAGTCGAAGTCTTTCGCTTGACCGTTATGGACGTCCAGGGGTTTGGCCGCCAGAAGGGACAAACCGAGATGTACCGCGGTCACCAGGTCGCGGTGAATCTGCTGCGCAAAGTGCAGTTGCAGATCGCCGTGAACGAAGAATTCGTCGAGCCGACCATCAGCGCCATCATCAAGGGCGGACGCACCGGCAAGTCGGGCGAGATCGGCGACGGAAAGATCTTCGTGCTGCCGCTGGAAGACGCCATCCGCATCCGCACCGGCGAGCGTGGCACCGAGGCGATCTAGCCGCGCCGCGCGCGGCACTCTCGGCACGCGCATCCGCCCGGCGAGCTGCGTGTGGCGCTTCTGCTGCCGGCGTCATCGCCCTGGCGTCGAGACCTACCACCGATGTCTACCGCTTGACGTGTCTACGGTTTGACGTGTCTACGGTTTGACGTGTCTACGGTTTGACGTGTCTACGGTTTGACGT
>ERZ869936.143-NODE-143-length-91847-cov-7.930408_pt1 | contig 91847 bp, 68 predicted proteins | sample MGYA00520876_ERZ869936 | MGnify/ENA primary metagenome ERZ869936 (study PRJEB32218, sample SAMN09650985) | biofilter metagenome | isolation source: enrty point of leading RO module | place: Saudi Arabia: Thuwal, RO plant located on Red Sea | collected 2016-02-17 ...
CGACAGCCCAGCGGCGTAAGGGGACCTGTGCCCGGGGAAGTCGACGGCCGGTCGATGCGGTCCGTGTCATTTTGACGCGGGCGGCGGAAACCGGCGCAGTCGGCCTGTCGATCTAACGCCGGAAGGTCTCCAGTGTGTCGCTGCGGCGCTAAACGCCGCGGCCAACCCTAAAACCGAGTACGTCACAAGAACTGGCCGCGGCCCCGGGAGGGCCGCAGCGGCGCACGAATTTTTTCGGCAGCGTTCGGTGCATCGGTGCGCGCTTCTACGCGCCGACGGAGAAACCCCGCACACCGCTCACTCACCCGACCCAGATCGGGCTCGACCAGGCGACGTGGCCGTTGTGTTGCGTCGCACGAACGTAGTACCAATCGGCTGTGCCCGGCTTCGTGGTTCCGCCCGGCACATGGTCGTTCCAGCGAATCGTTGCCGAATACTCGCTCGGGCCGACAAGCCGACTAAGAATGAAACTCTCGCTCGTGAAACCGCCGGTAAACTCGACGAGATTGTCATCGACCAGGTCGGCCAGCCGCGCTTCGACCCGTTGCACGGCCGGCTTGCGCAGCTCGACCGACAGGACCGCGTCGGGTCCGCCTTCCAGTTCGCAGACCAGCGACTTGGTCGGGTCTTCGGCGTAGCACTTCTCGCGCGTGGTATGCGACTGGAGTCGCACCTCGCTCGGCGAAACGACTTGCAACCGATCGCGCAGCTCCTCGCCGAACGGCGCCGCCTGAAAACAGCCCAGCACGCGATGAAACTGTCCGCCGTCGATCCGCACTGTCATGTCCCAGGGACAAACCCGTGCCAGGTCGAGCGCGGCCCACGGGCCCCAGCCGTATTGCAGCCGACACTTCGCCCGACCCGGCAGCCGCACCGGTCCGTCGACTTTGTCCTCGGGAAAGTGGCGCTCGATGACCCGGCCGTTGCGCACCAGTTCGATCATCGCCAGGGCGTCTTGTCCTTCCACGCGGACGTCGATTTGCCGATCGGCCACCGCGTCTACGTCCGAGCCCATCGGCCGGTCGTTGAGCGTTACCTCCAGCACGATCCGGTCGCCGGTCAGGGCGTAGGTACGCCGCGCGCGGATGGCCGCCAGCAAGTCGGCCGCCTCGAGCGACGCGGACCAAACGCCCAACACGCCTTCGCCGTAGGCCCCCGGATAGCCGCGATGATCGTCCGACGACGCGACGAACCCGAACCGCAGTCCGCGCGCAAGCTGCCGCTCGATCATGTTGTGCGTCGCCCGTCCGCCCAGCGAATGTCGCAGCATCGGGTAGGGCGACCGGTCCGACTCGGTACATCCATGCTCGGAGAAAATCTCGACGACCGGCGACGTGGCCGCGCGAAAGTGCGAGAAGTTCGCGCCGCGCCACCCTTGCTTGTAGCCCACGTGATGCGGGATCGCCAGCGCCTGCTTGCCCGCGGCAAAGTCCAGCAGCTTCTCGACGTGGTCCGGCAAGAACAAGTCGGGCTGGTCGTCGGGAAAGATCAGGCAGTAGTCGCCAAAGCCGCTCGAGTGCCACTCGTAGCCGAGCAGGGCGGTGAAGTGTTCGTCGTTGGCCTCGCGGATCAACTGCCGCGTCTTGGGCCAGTGATCAGCGTGCACCTTGAAGCCGTTGACCCACAGCATGTGCCGGTTCTCGGGCATCTGGGGCATGTCGTGCCACGAGGCGTGACCGGTGAACGCGAAGAAGTCCAGGTGTTCGCGCGCCAAGTCGATCGACCGCTCGAGCGAGCCTTTCGCATAGCCGACCGCGTTGTGGTTGTGCAAATCTCCAAAGTACAGCTTCGTGCCCGAGCCGCCTTGCGTATCGCCGCCGGGCCCGCCGGATGCCGACGGCCGCGCGTCGTTGCCCAACGCCGACGAGATGGCCGTCCATCCCAACAGCGATGCGGACAGTGCTCCCCGATGAAACTCGCGACGGGTGGGCGCCATGGTGATTCCTCGATGCGTGTGATGCGTGGGCCAGGTGTGTGCGGCGCTATGCTAAGCCGAGGCAATGGCGATCGCAACATGGTGAGCGGGCGTGCTGTGCCGGCGATCACCAACGAACTTCCTTGGTGCACATCACGCGGCTCTCCTGCACTAGAAACCATCATCCGGCACCCAAGGCACCGGCGGCTCATCGCCGCGCCGGATCGCGGCCCATGCTTTCTGTTGCTCCACCACAAATCGGGGCCAGTCCGCTTCCTTGACGACCTGGACATGCGCATCCATGAACGTCACCGAGTGGCCACCCTCGGGCAGGACTCCGCTATTGTGATCCAGCCCGATCTTGTCCCAGAACAGCGCGACGCGCGAAGTTGCTGTGCCGCTCCACCCCGGCAGAGTTAGGCCATCGACATAGCGCCACCCGCAGGTCTCTGGTGTGAGCGGCTTGCCAGATTCGAGAAGTTCCTTCGCTGGGCCTTCCGGATAAGCCTTTCCGCGTAGCACGCTTGCCGGCAGGTAGTCTGGATACAAGAGGCTCAGCGAAGCTTCGGGCGTCGCGCCGCCCGTCGGGAATCGGCCGCCATGCATCGCGGCATAATTGAGTAACGAGATTCCCAGTTGCTTCTCGCAGCAGTGCTCGCGGCCGAACGGGTACTTGCGATTGTACACCCATATAAGTGATGTTGTTGCCAAGCCTCCAAGCACGGCAGCCCAACAGCCAATCTTCAGCGCACGACGGAGTGGTTCGGGGACAGGTCGCATACCTATCATCCTATCGGAACTTGTCCGTTCGGTCTCTTTTGTTACTTGTTCCACCCGAAAGCAGCCGTTCTGGCAACGGGATTGCTGCGAGTGCACCGACACGGCCAGCAACCACCCGCGAGTCCAACTTGATGGCTGCTGCACCGAGGACAGACTGCCGGCCAAGGTCTTTTCAAAGGTGCAGTCCGCAGATATTGACCGGTACGCCAATCAGCAACAGTTGCCAACGTGCCGCGCCAAGATGCTGCGCGGCGTGTAGGTGACTATTGTTTCCGCCGGACAGCTTGATTCGGTATCCCTGCGACTCTGGCGTCGTGCCTGCCCATCGGCATCTGCTAGAATGTTGTACGTCGCGCGGTCGTCGCGCTTGCGAATGGGCCGAACCCGCTTGGCAACTGCCGCATCGGCCAGGCGTGCCGGCATCGCCCGCGCGGCACGCACGCGCCCGTAGCTCAATCGGATAGAGCAGCGGACTTCTAATCCGCAGGTTGCAGGTTCGATTCCTGCCGGGCGTGCTTTAGAAATGCTTTGGAGAAGCAGGAGTTGTGTCGATTTCAAACTCGACTGACTTCGAGTGATTCGAGGCACTGTTACCCGTAATGTTACCTTCGGAGGCTCGCTTGTGAGCTTCCCAGAGGACGCTAGCCGTCTTCTGAGCATTTTGACCGACGTAGTACCGAAGCGTCGTATCGATGCTCTCGTGCCGCATGAGTTCCTTCAGAACTGCAGGCATGACACGAGTTGCCCACCGCTCGCCAAAGGCACGCCGAAGGTCGTGTGCCGAAGCATACTTGACCAGTTGACGTTGGGGCTTGCTTGCCCGTCTTGCCTCAGCTTGGCCAACCTTGGTGACCACCTTTACGCCAGCAGCCCGGCCAATTTGGCAGATCATTCTACCTGCCCGGTCGACGCCAACGCGGGTGCTTCTATCCTTTGAGAGCGGACTAAAAACGAACCCGATTCGATCGGTTTTCGGAGTCTCTGTCAGCATCTCAGCAAACTCCGGGACGATGGGCAGCAGCCGATCCTTGTTGCCCTTTTCCAACTCCGCTGGAATGCGGAGCATCGGGAACTCACCCGATAGGTCCACGTGCAGCAGCGATTCATCATCCCACGACAGGGACAAAGACTCGCCCAATCGAAGCCCCGACAGCCATAGGCCACGCAGGTAGTGTCGCCACGACTCGCTTGCCATCGTGCCAACCACAGCTGGCACCTTGTCCAGCATTCTTTCGAATTCTTCCATCGTGATGGGGCGTCCCTTCATCAGGTCCGTCTTTCTTGCACGACGGGGCTTTTGAATCGTTGGTGCCTTTGGCAGCATTCCCATTTGGGCTGCCCAACGCAGGGCAGACTGCAAATGAGCCAGATGGCAGCCAATCGTGCTTTCCGAGCGACCCTCGTCGCGGAGTACACGTTGATAGTGGCTAAGTCGTTCGGCGGTCACGTCCCAGAGTCGACGGGGGTTGAGAATCCGTTCAATGCTGTTGAAGATTCCATGAACCCTCCGGTGCGTGGTACGGGCCAAACTCGCGAGCACATCGGACTCGTACCGCTCCCGAAACTCGGACCAAGTGATCTTGCTGGGGGCGTGGTAGCGGCCTTCCCGCAACTCGGCTTCCCACTTGGCTGCTCGTCGTTCCGCTTCCTTTCGATTGGCGGTCCCAGACGACTTGGTTTTTTGCCGGCCTGTCACCGGGTCGGTGTACCGCATGACCAGGTTCTCCCGGTCCGGGTACTTGACAGTGTTGACGCAGATCTCGTTCATCACACTCTCCAGGGGTTCGAGGATTTGATGCCAACTACGCCTTGGCTTTCTTGGGAGCCGTCAGACGCATTCCAAAGTATGCCGCTAGGCTTTCTGCCGTCTTGAGTCGGATTGAAGGACGGTCGCCAGTCATGAATCGGTGCAGCACTGGCTGTGGAATGCCGGTGTCCTTCGCGATCCGATAGATCGACAGGCCGCTGTCGTCGATCGCTTGCTTTAGTTGTTCGGTTAGTGTGGTTTTCACCGCATGTGGCCTTTGCGTCTGGGAGTCTGCTACGAGTTCATAGTATACCAAATGGTATATATCCGTCAAAGTTTTGTGGGCGATTTTTTTGGTCGACCGTGCTCGCGTGGCTGGGCCGGCTCACCTAAAATCGATGGCAACCGGTCCCCCCAATGGAGTCAAGGTAGCCACGCGACAGTCTTGGCTGACAGAAGTCGGTTCACTTGGAATGCCGGCACGCTCTTGTGCAGAGGCTTGTTGACCATGTCCCCATCAAAAAACGCGGTGCTGGCCGCCATCCTAGTTGTCCTGTACTCCACTGACGTGGCGATGTCGGTCGAGCACACGTTGATCTTGCAAGACCGTGAGGGAGGGTACGCGGGGACGCGGGACACTCAATTGGCGAAAGGATACAACCTCGGCGGCTGGACACAGTTTGGGATTTGGCAGTTCGACGAGCCGGCACTCATCAGTTTTGATCTCTCCGGGATTCCGAAATCGGCCCAGGTGAAGGCCGCGACACTAGAACTGTCTTTCCTTAGCTGTGGCTTTGCACCTGACGAGATTAGGCGGAAATGGCCGGTGGAGGTTTACCAATGCGAACAGCCGTGGAAGGAAGGGACTGGAACTGATGCCGCACGAACTCAGAACGGGGCGAACATTCAAACCTACAACGGCCAAGACGCATGGCCGGAAGGCAAGGTGACGTTCTCCTCCAGCAAACGCTTGGGCAGGACCGTGATTGCTGGCGGTCAAAAGCAGCGGTGGTACAAGTGGAAGCTCAACACCGCTCGCGTTCAAGAGTGGATCAACGGCGATCAGAAGAATCATGGGATGGTGATTGACGGCAGACCACCTGGAAAAGCTGTCGCATTCGTTTCCCGCGAGAACCCTGATCCGGCTCGACGCCCCATTCTGAGACTGACACTCTCGCTACCTCAGTCGGATCTCCCTCGTCTTTTTGAGATTGCTCCCTCGGTTTTTCAATGGGAAGAGTTCGTGCGAGACTGCGGGCTCGCCGCTCAGAAAGCAAACCAGGCACGCACCGAGCAGGTTTTCCGCGACAAGTACAAGGACGAAGTTATCACCTGGACGGGAACGGTATATTTCGTGGCTGAGGCTGAGTTGGGCAGTGGCTACTTTGTCGATGTCAGCATGAACCCGACGGAATCGAGAATCGATGCCTCGGACATCACGCTTTTTGCAGCGGGCTCATTCAGGAACGCTGTAGTTTCCCTGAACAAGGGCGACAAAATCCAATTCACTGGGCGACTCATCAGCCAGGGCGGCGTGATTCTGAATCACCAGATCGAATTGATGTGGGTAGTGAAGAGATAGATTGGAGCTTGTGGCATAGAGCCAAGGGTGATTGCCTGGCATGGATCCCGAAGAAAAAGCCCGTCAACACATCGACCTGCAGCTTGAGCAGTGTGGCTGGAAAGTTCAGGACTACCAACGCATGAACATTACGGCGAGCCTAGGTGTTGCCGTGAGAGAGTTCCCGCTATCGGCCGGCCCTGCTGACTACCTGCTCTACGTCGACGGTCGAGTCTGCGGCGTGATCGAGGCAGGTCCCATTTAGAGATCAATGCCATCGCAACTGGTAACCATCCACAAATATGGCGTCAGAGATGGTCGATTGGTGTTATGTTGGCCGTTGCACACGAAACTTGTCCGGGTTGGCTTTGGCGTCGTCGGCAAGCTGCTTAGCAAATGGCATAACTTTTTGGTCAACAAAGTCGGCGAGTCCATCCGCGTTCACGAAATCGACAATGTAGTCACCCTTGACCGTACTGGAATCTAGACGTCGGTAGAACGAAACACGTGTCACTTTTCTTGCCGCGAGCGGCTTTGTTTCTGAGTCGACCAGATAGAGTGGCGACTTCAATACGACGAGTGGGAAACACATCGCGAAAGGCGTGTACCTTCGAAGCACAGCGCGTCGATGTCGCAATGCCTTGGCCAATGGAATTAGGAGGGAGTTGTATATTCCATTGTGTTGGGCATCCCACCGATTCTTGTTTCGAACGATTCTGGCAAACTGGACGGCCTTTTGGTTATTCTTAAACCAGTAGTGGTGCTGTGCTGCATTGAAGTAGGTGAACGCCGGCACCTCACGCATTCCACCATCTACATCCACGCTATAGTTGTCACGTGGGAAAACGTAATGAATTGGGCTGACGATATCATCGATCGGGCCTTTCCGCCGGGTTAGAAAAACGTACGGATTCGCCTGACCGCTCTTGCATTCGCAGAAGATCTCGATGAATAGGCTAATGGGATCTTCGGTCACTCGTCGAATCGCCCATACATCGAGCTCCCTAGATTCACCTTTATCAGGATCTTCAAAGGGCCAACTAGTCTGAACATGAAACCCTAGTTCTTCAAAAGAGGTCGCCACTTCCTGATCCAATAGGTACCCTGACCTGAGGACCGCGTCTAGCATGTCTGATTCATCCGGAAGTTGTAGCTCGTCAGAATTGTCGTGCTTCATAGTGACTTCGTCGTGGCGAGAGGAGTTGAACCAAAACGAACACTGATCCGGTGATAGAATGCGTTCAATCGCCCCCGCGATCTTTTCAAGCGACCAATCTGCGGCACTATAGCGGGTGCCATTCAGGAGCCTCCTTACATTGGCAATCATTGAGATCCTATGGCAGGCGACGGCCCATTGCCACAAGCGACGGCTCAAAGCTGGATCAGCGATTGGCCCCTCTTGGGGTCACAACCAATGGGTTCTTGCCGTGCTCCCATTTTGTTCTCGGGCTGAATACTCGCTTTGGGGGGAATGCAGCTCTAAAATCGAAGCCTGAATATGCCTCTGAGCTCAGTGAAACGCCAGCCAGCCTCAAAGTGGCGAGTTGGGAGTTAGCCCGCAGAAGCGACACACGGAGATTTGAAGAATGCCTCTAGAGTTGGGAGTGTGGCGGATCGACCAAGGCCTAGAGCAGTTGCAGCTCCTGGGCCTCGATCTGGAATCTCGCCTGGAAGATATTCTTCATAAAGACATATCCATCGCCGCACCGAATTGGATGGTGATTGGTCGCCAAGTGCAAACGGACTATGGAAAACTGATCGACCTTCTTGCTATCGACCCAGACGGCAACTTGATTGTGATAGAACTGAAACGAGACAAGACTTATCGCGATATAGTTGCTCAGACGCTCGACTACGGCTCATGGGTGCGAAACCTGCGTAATGAGGATATCGCCGGCATCTTCGAAGAGTTTAATCAGAAGTATTGCCAGGACAGCGAAGAGATCTCGATCGACGACGCTTTTTGCCAGCGGTTTTCTGTGAAGGAGCTACCCGACGAACTCAACGAGTCACACGAGCTGGTCATCGTGGCGACGAGCCTCGACGAGAGCACGGAAAGGGTGGTTGCCTACTTGGCTGATGAGTACGGCGTTCGAATCAATGCAATCTTTTTTCGGGTATTTAGAGACGGCGAACGGGAGTACCTAGCACGTGTCTGGCTCCGCGACCCTGATCCAGCAGAGAGTCAAGGGCCGGAATCTGGTCCGAAAGAGCCGTGGAACGGTGAGTATTACGTAACGTTTGGCGATGAACCTGAACGCAGCTGGGACGATGCCGTGCGATACGGATTTGTCAGTGCTGGCGGCGGACTCAAGTACGCCAAATCGCTTGAGATGTTGAGCCCAGGTGATCGTATTTGGGTCAACGTCCCGGCAACCGGCTACGTTGGAGTCGGCCGAGTCGTCGACCCGGTCGTGAAGGTGGATGAGTTCATCGTCGAGGATGCGTCTGGCCAAAGGAAACCGATTACGGAGATGCCTGTCAAAGCTCCTGGCATGTTCCATAAGGTAGATGATGAATCGCTGGCTGAGCACCTCGTTCGAGTCGACTGGCAAAAGACCGTACCGCTGAACAAAGCGGTCAAAGAAACAGGGTTTTTTGGCAACCAGAACATTGTAGCCCGGCCCAAAGTACCCAAGTGGCGGCATACAGTAGACCGACTTAAGAAGCGGTTCTCGGTCGACTAGCCGAATGGACGCGATCAATGGCGATCTACGAAATCTCATCCGACAAATTCCGCAAGATCGACCAAACGTCATTCAGCAATGCCGGTTTGCGAGAACGACAGGACTTGCAACGTCTGCTTCGCAGTCAGATCGAGATCGTTTCGCCTGAGACTCTAGTGATTTCGGAAGAGTTTAGCCAGTGGGAGGACAGCAATAGGAGAATTGACCTGCTTGGCATCGACAAGGATGCCAATCTCGTTGTCATCGAGCTGAAGAGAACAGAAGACGGTGGGCATATGGAGCTTCAATCGATCCGGTACGCCGCAATGATTTCGGCAATGACATTCGAGAGGGCGATCGAAGTCTACACGGAGTTTTTAAAGCGAATCGGTAGTGCGGAGGACGCACGTACGGCCCTGTTGGAGTTCCTCGACCTAGATGAACCGGATGAGGATCGATTTGCTCAGGACGTACGGATTGTCTTGGTGTCCGCTGAATTCTCGAAGGAGTTGACGACTTCGGTGATCTGGCTCAACGAGCGTGGATTGGATATCCAGTGCATTCGCATTAAGCCGTACAGTGACAACGGGCGAGTACTTGCGGATATCCAACAGATCATTCCGCTGCCCGAGGCAGAAGACTACAGAGTCCGGCTGAAAGAAAAACAACAGCGGGAGCGAGCCGCACGTAAGTTCAATCCTGACTTTACGAAGTACGATGTGACGATTGATGGCAAGACACACGAACGCCTTCCAAAACGAACTGCGATCTACACAATTGTCCGGCATCTTGTCAGTAGAGGCCACTCTCCGGACCTAATCGCCGCGGCCGTCCCGTGGCGGCAAAATACGATGTTCCGGATCTCCGAAGGCGAGTTGAGTTCGTCAAACTTCATCGCCTGCCAGATGGAAGACGCAGAAAGCGGCGGACGGAGCTTCGACGAACGCCGGTTCTACACTGACGATGATGAACTTTTCCGCCACGACGGGAAGACATACGCTTTCACAAATCAATGGGGCAGTCGGTGCATCGAGGCGATCGATCAGTTGATCGAAACCTTCCCCCACGAATCGGTCGCATACAGGGCTTCCGAGAAACCGTAGTAGAATCTCGATCGGCATTTTCCAGCTGACCGTGACCTCAGCCTCTCCCAGGGGCGACTCTGGTCGCGGCATACTCCGCTAGTCCCAGTCCTCTGTGTCCTGGGCATCACGGCGGTAGACGCACCACTCGCAGTCCTCAGATGGATCCGGGAGGGTTTCCTTATCCAGGCAGGAACGGATTTTGAGGAGTGTCTCCTCCACCCACGCATCAGATCCGGAGTAGGACAAGAGATGCACGCCGAATCGTAGGGTGGAGTCGAAGCCTTCGCGGTCTCGCTGCCCATTCACGTAGAGGAAGTAACCCAGATCGCTTATTTGCAGCCCGGAGCGGCGAAGCAGCCACTGGTAGATTTCCATCTGTCGCTTGTAGGCCAACTTCCACGGGTCGTCCAGGCTGATGGTCTTGTTCGTGCTCGTTGCCTTGTAGTCTACGACGTGCAGCAAACCGTCATGATTAACCCATATATCGTCGATTGCCCCAAAGACTAGAAGATTAGTTGCCTCATGGAGGTGCTGAACTCCAACAAAAGTGTTCCTCCAGGTTTCGAGCTGGCTGTGTTGAAACGGCTTTGCACGAACATTGTTAATCTCCATCACCGGATGGGCTTCGCCTTTCTCGCGATAGAGGTCGAACTCCCTCTTCAGCAATTGGTCGACCGCGGCGTTGAGCGTGAAGGGTGGCCCGGATGGCTGACCAACACCTAGGCGACGATCGAGGTAGAAACAGCGGGCACACTTCAGGAATTGCTCGATCTTGGACCGACTCAGCTTGAAGGGTTTGGAACTATTCGGATCGAAAAGATTGCGACTGCGTGGCATTTGAGCGTTCCAGTGTCTCCTGTTCACGCTGGCCGAAGCTAATGACCAAGCCAAGCACATGCTTCTACGATGCCTTTTTCAGCAGATAGGGCACCGTCCGTAGGCTGCAGCACTATCGTAAATTTGCCGGTATGCATGACGTGTTGCACTACTGTGCCCCCCAATCACAACGTCTAGACCTCGGTTGCCCCTACGATTTGGTCGAAGTTTACGTCGAGTGCCTTGAAATGAGCATTGCCGCAACGAATCTTGTCCCACTCACTTTGCCGTAGCTTCTGTTGTTCCTTGGTGCTCTTGGTCTCGCGGACGAGATAGAGCTTCTCGTCTTCTTGCTTTACGATGGCCCAGTCGGGGTTGTACGTACCAATGGGTGTCTCCACCTGAAACCAGCCGGGAAGCTTGATGACAAGCTTGATGTCTTGGCGGCTCGTCATGGCCTCGGCGAATTCTCGTTCAACATCCGACTCGACCTCGACGCAGTCGTAGATGCCGTTTTGCACGTCGACCATGCGGCTCGCGTATCCCTCGATTTCCTTCTCCTCGAAGAGCAGCATCTCGTAAACCTGGCCATTCACCCGCTCGTACTTGATGCCGTCGACAATCATTTGATTGAGTGTCCGCCGGACGGCGGACACCGACTGGTCAAGAAACTGCTGCGGATTGGTTGCCACGTCTCCTAGGCGTCCCGACTCAATCAGGACTCGGGCCAGGGTGCTACGAGTTAGCTCAGTCTCCCGCTGCAGATAGCTCAACAGGTCGGGGATGACCCTCTGCTGAGCGTCTTGCATGTCCATCTGTCTGGCGGCCAGTAGTTCGCCTGTGACCCCTTCATCAGTAATCTTCATTCGCGACTTGAGGGCGACAAGCTTCGGCGGTTTGATGTCGGGCATCTTGCCGACCGCGTCGGCGGCCTTCGTGGTGAGGTCGTCTGTTTCGTAGGCGACGGAGTAGCGAGTCTTGTGCTGAATCCGGTTCCAAAGCTCTTGGAAGTCTGCGTTCATTCGCCAACCGGGCACCAAAGTAGCCAGACGACGTTCTCTCTTGTTGGCGATGCGGCCCTCGAATTCGACGCCACTTTCCTCTTCGATTTCCGATTGCAGCTTGCGGGCAAAATCGTCGTAGTTCTCGTTGGCGACGACGGTTAGCCGATTCACGGTGTGGTCAAAGCAACGTGTACCGTCTTCGCGAACCGGTAGGCGAAGGCCACGGCCAATCTCCTGCCGCTTTTTGAGTTCGGATTTCGTCTCATTGAGTGTGCAAATCTGGAACACGTTGGGATTGTCCCAGCCTTCCCGCAATGCTGAGTGGCTGAATATGAAGCGAAGCGGTTCGGCACGGTCGAGCAATCGCTCCTTGTCCTTCATGATGAGTTCGTAGGCGTCGTCGTCGGCCTTGGTCTTCCCGCTAGTGTCTTTGGCTTCTCCCTTCGCTGTCACCGCGAAGTAACCGTTGTGGACTTCATCGACTGGCAACGGTTCGACTGCGGCATACTGGGGCTTTGCCGCCAATTCGGAATAGGCGTCGGTGAACCATTGCCGAATCTTTCCGTCCTCGGGGAAGTAGTTCGCAACTCGGTCGATGAAGAACAGCGAGAGCACCTTCATCTTCTTGCCGTCCGGCTGCGTACGATGGATTCGCAACTCCTTTTCGAAGTGCTCCTTGACGGTCTCGTAGATTTGGGCCTTCATCACGTCGTCGGTGTGGCCTCCGACTGTCTGTCCCGCATAGATGGTGACGCCATTGCCAAACGCGATGTACTCGTTGCCCGCATCAATCTCGTTGATGATGTAGCCACGATACGCTTCTCGCTCGTTGGATTTGTCGAACAGGTCAGTCCCGTTCTTGCTCACGGAGACGGTCTTTCGCCTGGGGCCACTGTCGGTGTCCACGTCGATGACAAGCTTCGCCGTAATCTTCGTCTTGGTTGCCTTGACCGATTTGACTTGGATGTACGGCTTGTTGAAATCCGGTTCGTCGAGAATGGCGTCGACTTCGATTCGTTTAACGAGCTTCAGGTCGTAGGCCCGTACCGGGTCGAGTCGGTAGAGCAGGTTGTAGACGTTGCGGTGCGTGGCAGAGTAACGAAGTGTGCAGAGTGGGGTGAGATTCTCAATAGCCTCTCTTGCCTGTTCGCTCTCCATATTTTGCGGCTCATCGACAATGACGATGGGATTCGTGGCTTGGAGGAACTCGACAGGCTTTCGACCCGATAGCTTATCGTTCTCCTGATGGATGACGTTGAGGTCTTTGTTGAAGGCGTCAATGTTGATAATCAGGATTTGCAGTTGATTTGAGTTGGCATAGCCTCGCAGACGCGAAACTTGCTTGGAGTCGTAGACCCAATAGTCGATGGGCACGTTGCCGTAGATGACTCGGAAGTGCTCTTCGGTGAGCTGGATGTTCTTGAGAACTCCCTCGCGAATCGCCACGCTGGGTACGACGATGACGAACTTCTTGAATCCGTACGTCTTATTTAGTTCGTAAATGCTTCGCAGGTAGACATAAGTCTTCCCGGTTCCAGTCTCCATCTCGACCGAGAAATTCATACCATGGGAGAGGTCCTCGACGCGGGGCTGAATCTGGTTGCCCTTCTGAATCCGCTGGATGTTTTCGACGAGACGTTCATCGCCAATGACGAGGTTGTTGCCGACTCCCATGTCGCTCAAGAGGTCACCGCCGACTGCGTCGAAGCGGATTTCGTATTCGCCCTGGGCCATTGGCTGGCCGTCGAATGCGTCAACGGCCGCCTGGATGGCGTCAAGCTGGTAGTCCTGGTTGCTGTCGAATTGGATCTTCATCGTTGATAGTTCTGACGCCTGGAAGCAGTCATGCACTTTTGTCGTTCGGTTGCCGCTCTTCCCAGAATATCACTTCGTATCCAACGGTTCTGTCGTCGCCGGTATGCCTCTCGACGTACTGAGGGCTGCATCTGGGATGAGCAAGCAGTTGGCGAGCCTCGTCTACGTTCATTGCCGAGTGTATTACATGTCCGGGTTGCGGTTGTGGCGGAGTGAGTTCGAGATTGTTCCCGTCGTATTCCTTTAGTCCTCGGAACTCCTCAAAGGAATCCAGTTCTTCTCTTGTCATGTTCATCTCCCATTCGGAAACAGGTCAGACGGTTCGAAACTCGATGCCGTGAGATTTCATTTCGATCACGGTGTTGGTCTTGAGTTGGTCGTTGCCGCCAAAAGCGGCGTCGAGGCAAATCACCCGCTCCGGATTCAGTTCGACCATGCCTCGAAGGCACTCTTGCGTGATAGGATTCGCCAAGCAGATAAAGAGCAGTCCCTCGGCAATCGAGTAGACCTTCTGGTCGGCGACGGACTTTTCTTCAATTGGAGCGGTGAGAGGCAGCCCTGCCTTCAGCATCAGTTCGTAGAGTATGTCTTGTTCTTCCCTGTCCGCCTTGACGTTTTCGGCGAACAGTTGCAGTTGGTCCTTCAACTGCTCCGGTGCGGACTCCTGGGCTCCGTCCCACAGCTTGAAATTGCTGGAAGTCAATTTCAGCTTTCGGAAGCCAAGCAGCGGGAGTAACTTGCTGGCTCTCGCTCCTTCGAGCTTACCACTTTCACCATTAGTAATTTCTTTCGTCACCTTCTTGAGACGTGCGGCACCCATATCGAAGATGGTTTCAAGGTCCTTCTCCGGTTTTGGCAATGGTTCAGGCAGTTGGGCCAGAATGAAACGCCGATTGCCGGAGTCTTCTAGGTTCTGAGCCATCACAGCGTGACCACTCACGGCACTGCCCGCAAAGAAATCCAGGACAATATCGCCGTCTTCTGCCCGCGTGGCGATTTGTAGCATTCGCTGGACTAATCGAACGGGCTTAACAGAATTGAGCACATTCTCCGTCTCCTCGAAGTCGACATACTTGAGCAGTTCTTTTTTTGCATCCTGAGTGTGACCCACGTCCTGGTACTTCCAAAGCGTCTGAGGAACAATTCCTTGCTTCACCTCGGACAAGAATCGTTTCTGTGCCGGCATGCTGTCACCGTCTGGCCCCCACCATATCCGTCGGTCCTCGCGAAGCTCTTGGAATCCGTCAGGCGATGTCCGCCAGTAACGACCGCGTCCCGGCTTGAACGTCTTGCCCGACGGACTCTTCACCTCGTACTGTCCCTGGCTGTAATAGTTCCGTGCAGTCAAGTCGCTTGCCTTCCATCGTCCTCTGGGGTCATCATCTGGATTGTCATACCTGGCGTTTGCTTCCTCAGTCCTCGGCAACAATTCAGGTCGCCATGTGTCTGCATCTCTTGCGTACACCAAGATGTAATCGTGGTCGTCGGAGAAGTACTTAGCCGTATTCTTCGGAGCATAGACGCGTTGCCACACCACACAGGCGATAAAGTTTTCGGAACCAAATATTTCGTCCATGAGAAGCCTGAGGTTGTGTACTTCGTGGTCATCAATAGATACGAAGAGAACGCCGTCTGTGCGAAGTAGAGTCCTTGCAAGGAATAGACGAGGATACATCATGTCGAGCCACTTGGAATGGTAGCGACCAGATGTCTCTGCGTTGGTAGAAAGTCTGATGCCACCGTCGCCAGTTTGACCCGAATACCGCAAATACTCCTCAAGGCCTTCGCGGAAGTTATCCGGGTAAATGAACTCATTGCCCGTGTTGTAGGGCGGGTCGATATAAATCATCTTGACCTTGCCGTAGTAGCCCTTTTGCAGAAGCTTGAGCACTTCGAGATTGTCGCCTTCGATGAACAGATTCTCACTCGTGTCGAAGTTGACTGACTCCTCGGGACAAGGCACAAGTGTGCCCACGCTGGGAGCCTGAATCGCCCGAATCGCGTCCGCTTTACCTGCCCAAGAAAGCCCGTACCGCTCGCGTCCTTCGCCAACGAAATCGCCCAAGGCATTTTTCAAGCGGTCAAAGTCAATCTCACCTTCAACGAACACTTCCGGGAATAGCTCCCGCAACTGCTCCATCCGCCCACCAAGCACGTCGGCAGATGTCAGAGGCATACGCGGGTTAGTCTGTTCAGTGGTTTCTGATTCACTCATGGTTATCTCATTGTCTGCGTGTTGCAGGGATATAGTGCTGGGAATCGGTATCTTTATGATTCGAAGAGCTGTCTTCCACTCGGTGACGAAGCGGCAGCCCAGCCAAGCGATTGGGTCCAATGGTGGACGTTTTGCTTTATTACTGGGATGGCCATGGATACAGTCCGAAGCAATTGGTTCAGCGTAGCGTGGTAGCCCATGATCACCATTTCCCTTCGATGCGACCCGAGTAATTGTCTCAGGTCGGCTTCTGATTCGGCCTTTTTGCCTGTCCCGTGTACCATACGAGCACCGTATGCAAACGCATCTAGGTATCGCTTGGCAGGCAAATCGCAATTCTGTAGCGGGAATCCCACGGGGTTACCCAAGGCAGCATTAAACTGCTTTCGGTAGGAGTCGACCCAACTATGGGTTGGGTGGTGTTTCGGACAGTGGCGGTTATGAATCTTGCAGCAACGATTGAAGAGGTCGTCCATGCCGTCCTTTGAGTAGAGTTGGCGGAATGGGAGCACGACAGCCATGCAGTCTTGGTGGGCAGGCAGCACCGAATGGATTTCGGATTCAGAGATTGGCGAAACTACGCACGGACTCTGAATCCAACGGCTCTGCATGAGTTGATTGTAAGTTTCGAGAAGATGAGCCATTAGCTCCGCATCCGATTCTTTCCACAGCTCAGGGCGTTCTGGCTCCGCTGGACCGCATCGAAGAACAGATTCGGGCATGTCCATGATGATGGCGAAACCACTTGTTCCGGTTCGTCGCTTGCCTTCCTCATCAAAGACTTCTAAGAGCGTGATGGGCTGCTCATTCTCGTCTTCGAAATAGGACTCGTGAGGGAGGGTGACTGACAAGAAGCCGGAATAGGAGTCGATGTCCGAATGCAAGCCTTCTTCATTAGGAACGTGTTCAAATAGGTGGCGATAGGCCAAAATCTTAGTGCTGGTATTTGTGGTCCCTCCTAGCTGAAAGGTGACCCGTGTCTCCTCCAATCCGACAGGTGGGGCATGAGGTAGCAGGTCAGGTTGCTCTTGGCCGCAAATGGCCAAAACTTCCCCAGTGTCGTCTGGCGAAGCCTTATCGTAATTGAAGCGGTACCACTTCCTCTTGAACGGGAAACGTTCTTCGGCGGTTCGGTCGTAGACAAGGATGAGCCAAGTAATCAAGGGCCGTTGCAATTGCGGTGTATCCGACAAAGGTTTTGATGTGTCGTTGTCCATTTAGCGTAACTCCCACCGAATCAAGAACAGCGGCTTCACCATCTGGTTCATCCGAAGCTGCCCTTCAATCTTGGAGATTAGGTCCTCTCGCTGTTTGTCGATTGCATCCTGTGCGTCATAAAGTTCACGTCGCTTCTTGTTTCTCTCCGCCTCTACTTGCTTCAACCGTTTTTGGGCGGCGAGCTTCTCGGTCAGTGCCGTCGCTGCCCGACTGTCGCGGCGGACTTCCTTAACTTGCTGGTCCAAGTCCCTAAGTTCTCGCTCCAGGCCGAGCTTCAGGTCGTCTGACCATCGCTCCAACTTGGCGACTTCCTCATCGAAGAAGACGCAATTGCGGTCGTCGACCTTCTTGACACACGTCTCAATCTCCGCCTTGCGTGCCTCGTCGAGCAATGCACCGACTTGGCCACAACGCGACTGCGTCGTAGCCTTCGCGGGAAGATTGAATAGTCGGTAACAAAGGTCGCTGTCGAGGCGGCGACCGTCGTCGGTCTTGGCAGCAAAAATTAGAAACTCTTCACTGTCGAACGACTGAACGGAGAGCTTCGACAATTCGAGCCAACCAGTGGACCCTCGATACTCTTCCAAGGCAGCGATACGGGAGCCATGAGCGTCATAATCGAAAGTTATCTCGCCCACCGCCAGTTCTCTGCCCTTGGCCCGCTCAATGAGCTTAACCGCAAGCGGGTGGTTGGCCCGATAGAATGTGTCGCCCTGCTTCTCGGCAAGCTTCCAATCGAGGTTGTAGTTGCCTTTGCGAGAGTCGCTGCCGGTGTAAAAGAAACGGGGCTTCTTAGGGTCGAAAGTGGCATCGTCCTTGATTTCGTGCTGCGTGAGGGCGAGTAGCCATCGTTCCCGGTCAGAGAGACTGGAGAACGCTTGCTTGCGGTGCACCTTGAGGCGGGCGTGAACGTCCTCATCGAAATTGTCAAGCAATGCTTCTCTCGTTTGTGCCATCCGAGTCTGAACCTGCTCCTCTAAGTCATGCTGCAACTGATCGAAAGCGGCCTGAATCTCTTCTGTTTTGCGACATTCTTGATAGACCTGAGCTATGCGACGCTCTATATCGACACCGGACTCCAAAGCACCGAGGACTTCGTCGCTCGCTCCGAAGACTCCGTCGAATAGCTGGAACTTTTCGGCAAGCAACTGGTACACGCGTAGGTCTGCTTCGTTGCGACGATTAAGGAAATTGACGACAACCACGTCGTGCTGTTGGCCGTACCGGTGGCAACGGCCAATTCGTTGCTCAATCCGCTGGGGATTCCAAGGAAGGTCGTAGTTTACCACGAGCGAAGCGAATTGCAGATTGATGCCTTCGGCTCCGGCCTCAGTCGCAATCATCAATGTGGCCCGGTCGCGGAACTCTTCGACGATAGCGGCTTTTGTGTCGACGGACCTTGAACCGGAGACGATGCCATCGCCGTCGTGTCGCTCTAGCCATTGCCGGTAAATGTCGCGTGAGTGCTCATCGGTATTCGTGCCGTTCAAAAGCGTGAGCTTGCCCTGATAGCCATTCTCGCTGAGCAGCTTGAACAGATAGTCCTGCGTCCGTCGGGACTCTGTGAAGATAACGGCCTTTCGCTTGGCTCCGAGACTCTCGGCCTTGTCGAAGGCAATTTTCAACGCGGACAAGAGTGAGGTCCCTTTGGCGTTATGGCGGATTGTATCGGCGAGGTCGGCGTACTTGCGTAGCTCCGCCAACTCTTCGCGAATCAATACTGGGTCAATCTCCGGTTCTTGGACGGGCTCCTCGTCCCATTCGTCCTGAACCTCTTCGAGGTTCTCAAAATCTTCTTCCAGGTCGACGGTCGCGAGTGCTTCTTGTTCGGCAAGCAGGTTCTCAAGTCGGTCGACGAGTCGACGGAGAGTTCCCCCGATGGCGAAACTAGAGGACGCCAATAGCTTCCGCAGAATCATTGTCATCAACATGCGTTGACTCGATGGAAGGGCGAGCAGCACGTCCCGCTGCAAGTAGGTGGAAACTTCCTGGTAGAGTTGGTGCTCTTCGTCTGACGGAAGAAACTCTTGTGTTATCGGGACCCGATTCGTAAAGCGAATGTATTCGAGGACCTGCTTCCGCAGCGTGCGGGTGCACAGCGGCTTCAGGCGTTCGCGGAGTAGAGAGTTGCGTTGCTCCTCGTTACTTGCACGAACGAACTTCTCACGGAACGACGCAGCGTCTCCAAAAACATGGGGGTCGATAATGCTGACGAGTCCGAAAAGCTCCATCAACGAGTTTTGCAGCGGGGTCGCAGTCAGCAGAAGCTTTTGAGCGTGGCTTGTCGCTTCGGAGATACTCCGGGCCATTTTGTTCGATGTCTTGTACACGTTCCGTAGGCGGTGAGCTTCGTCAATGACGACAAGGTCCCACGGAACATGGCGAACCTCATCCGCTTTGGCCGACGCAAAGTGGTACGAGCACGCTACGATGTTGCCGTTCTGCTCAAAAGGATTGGTGTGCCCGTTGCGTTGAAGCTGGTTGAAATTGCGGGATTCGAGGACGACGGTTGGAAGGAAGAACTTCTCTTCGATTTCTTGTTGCCATTGCTTGCGGAGGGTCGCGGGCAGAATCAAGAGGATTCTGCGGCGGCGTTCGGCCCAGCGTTGGGCGACTACGATCCCGGCCTCGATGGTTTTTCCTAAACCGACTTCATCGGCAAGGATGACTCCTTTCGTCAATGGTGAGCGGAAAGCGAATAGTGCCGCATCGACCTGATGAGGGTTTAGGTCGACCCTGGCGTTCGCAATAGACCGTGACAAGTTGTATACGCTGTCCGACGCCGATTTGAGGTTGAGTGCGTGTGCCCAGAACTGGCTCTGGTAATCGGTGTACATGGTTAGCGTGGCTTGACCCGACGGGGTGCTGCAGCGATGAGCTTCTTGCGGAGTCGTTCCAGGTCTTTTCGCTTAAAGATCCGGTAATTGTTGACCGGGTGTCGACACTCTTCGACCAATCCGGCGTAGCCCCAATTTCGAGCCGAATTTGGGGAAACGTCGGGAAGCCCAGCGGCCTTCGCAACCATCAGGTAGTCGTCGGCCTTGTGCCTCGCGTTAGCTGTACGGCATCCTGCGGCAATGTGGACGCCAACCTTACCAAGCCTCAACAAGCCAGAAAAGAACCCCCGCATGGAGGGGGTTCAATACCGTGTGTGCCCGCGGAAAGAGTGCTAGGTTTGTCGACGATCGCGGTCGGGAGACTTGCCTGTCGTCACGGTTAGCAGATTTGGCGAGTGGCATCAACGAATGACGCGATGTCCAGTCCATTGCAAGCCCAGATTCATCTGATCTCGACCTGTCCACTCGGATAGAATCCAGACCGTGCACGAAAGTATTTCGGCTCTGGACCAAGCCACAAGGAGTTGGAAGTGGCGAAGAGGTGGCTCTCGGCACAAGCAGTTCGACGTCGGTTGGTGCGTGCGGGAGAACCTTAACTCATGTTGCATTACAGGGTGATCGGCACAGCAACCCGCTAAACCGACTCCCACTGGCGTCAGTGGTTTTCACTTTGAGCTATCAGAGCTGATTCTCCACATATTTCCCGTAGAATGTTCGGTCCACAAACTTTCAATACGTCCCGCTCGAAGTCCTTCGGCTGGCGGTTAGTGAGCATCGCGATGAGGCAGATTTCACCTGGACGATACCGATGCCGCTCGCCACGAGCCAATGCTTGGAGCATATCTTGGTAGTCTGTTTCGCGTTGCCTCCGGTTATTTGGCTGGGATGGCGGAAACTCTAGCGGCAGACCCTTCTTGGATTGGCGTTCAATTCGCTTCACTCTCGATCGCAGGCTCATGGTCGTGCCTCTTCGAAGCGAGACTCGATAGCGGCGAGACGCTGTTCAATGTCGAGTGTTTCCCGCAATCGCTGCGACGCATCGAGCACTGCCTTTGCAGCACTCAACTGGATGGAGGGTGACTCATCGTCCAGAAGATTCTCAAGCGTCTTTGCGGCCTTTTTGGTTGTCGCTGCCAGTGCCCCCGCCGCTTCCTCGAACATGTTATTCCGACAGTCTCGCACGGCAGTTTGGAAGCTGCACTCGTCTAGTCGACGGAATGCAGTGCGAACACTGATTCCAGCCAATCGAGCAGCGTGTGCAACGCTCTGGCCGGCGGCGAGGGCCTCGATCAATACTAAGTCGCCTTTTCGACCTGGTTTTCGTGCCATTTCCTGCCTCCCGAGACTGTTCGCACAATTCGCACAATTCGCAGAATAGTCGGGCATGGTATTTCGAATTCTGCGAATTCCGCAAACCTATCGGCGGGATAAGATTTCGGGGTGAATTTGGTACCGAGCTGACGGTTTGCGGCCCCTACCCTTCTTGACTGTGGGGACCAGGCGAATGAGAAACAGCCTCATCAATTCGCCAAGGACTGCACGCATCGTCTCGTGCGTGCCGAATCTCCTCCGCAAATGATCGAACAGCTGCTTTTCGTTGAATTCACGGAATTTGTGCCTTTGAGCCCATGCCAAAACTGCTTGGGCGTCATTCGATAGTGCACCGAACCGTCCAGCGATGAGTCTGTGTACTCGAAACGCGTGGCTCTTGAAGTACGCGGCAAGCCTCACTGCTCGCCGCATCGACTCTTCATCGATGTTACGTTCGCCTATCTCTCCTGTCGCTAGACGCAACATGTGGATAATCAACGCGAATCGTGCACAGTGGGCTCGCATTTTCGACCAGGTGCCGATCAAACTTGGAAGCAGTCCTGGGTCATCTAGTTCTGCAGTGTGCTTGTTGTACCACTCTTCCCAGACGTGTTTCGCCTTCGGAGATAAGTGAACGACCATCCCGTTACCCTCAGCTTCAAGTGCCAACAAGTGCTCAACGGTCGCCCGCCATGCACGGATCACTTGTTTCGAGACACCGGTACTCGACCATTTTCCGGGCGGTTCGGTTGCTGGAAAAACCAAGAGCAACCGTTCTAGTGAACCATCGGACCTGCCCTGTGAGTCCATCAATTCAGACAGCATGTCAGGCGTGAGGCTGCCAACGACGCATACGAAGGCTCGATCCACAACAATCGGATCCTGGCTACCCTTTCGATCGACGACCACCGACTCGCCTGACCAGCACGAAAGCCAGAATTGACGATCTGCACCATGTCCCTTGTATTGGTCGAAGCTCCGCGTCCATCCAACCAACTCGTCCCGGTAAAGAAGCACGCCCCGCGGATTGCTGGCCAGAACTCTTGCCAACGCTTCAACCGTTGCGTCATTGCATAGAACACGTTCCATCTCCGGTCTGTCAGGCCTCTCATTCTTCGGGATCGCTTTCCATTCTTCCATTTCGACATACCATTCGGCCGAAAACCTTTCTTGGATTTCGCAAAGCGGAGCAACTGTCGCAGACAGAGGAGGGGATTTCGCTGTACCCGGATGACCGATGCAGCCACCGTATAGTATTGGTCTTTCCAGCCAGCTCGGCTTGAGTCGGATCGCTCGGCTGTTGCCAATCGCCGCACCCGCCACGATCAGCATCGGCACGCCAACAAAGTCGATCGGGCACGTCATTGATTGGCTAATCTGATATACGAACTCCCGCAGGTCGATTGGGAGCACGTTCACGGGAAAGGGCATAACTTCGGGTTCGTCGAAGTTATCCAGGTCCGGCCAAGCGTCGAGATCGATCGGCATGTTTGGGTTCAACGCAGACCTGAATACCGACTTGAATTCTTCCGGGCTTTTCTTGTGTAGATCATTCGCATCTTTTGCCCCGTTGAGGCTCACCTCAAAAACCTTGCCCTTGAAGTCAAGCAGCCGCAGACGGTTAAGCATACTGGTGACGAACACGTCGCCCGCTTTGTCGGGCTCTCGGAGTACGTACATCGATTCGATTCCTTCCAAATGAGCAGCCTCAAGCGTCTTGGCCATAGTTGCCCCCGGGATGCCGAGGGCAGGAAAATCGTTCTTCCACAAGGTCCAAACGTCTGACTCGCCTTCTACGCAAACGAGGTAGCCGGCTTTTCGGGCATCCTCAAGGTGATCGAGACCGTAGGGGACGATTGAGCCGTCCGACTTCGTCCCCATCCACGCCGATCCGTCCTTCGCTTTCAAAGCGGTACGCATTCGCGAACGAGGGGCCAACTTTCCGTCCATCATGTAGTACGGGATCTCGACATGCCCGTTTTGTTGTTGAACGCCGAACTGTTTGAGAAACTCTGCGGACAAGCCCTTGTCAGCTGCCAGCTCTTCGACCGTAAGCCTGTCGACGACACGGCATGATCCTGAAAAGAGATCGGCCATCGTTAGGTCAATTGAAGAAACGATGTCCTCCGGTTCGCAACCCGCGTGGCAATGAATGAGAATCCGACCATCATTGCCTACGCTGATCGACAAAGATGGGTTTTCGTCGCTGTGGGCTGGGCACCTTGCGACCCAACCGTCGGCGGTTTCTCGGACAAGATCCAGCCGTGATAGGAGCTCCGTCGCATCACCGCTTTTTGACCCGTCTGGCTTTGGAAGAAATTTGGAGCGTTTCATGCTGCACTCGCCCTCTCCTCTAGCTCCACGACAACCACTCTGCCGGTGTAGTGGATCTGCCGAAGATGTCGTTTAACGGCCGCGATGAACCTGCTGCCAGCGGGACCAGGCCTTCGTATCAAGTACAACTCTCTAATATGTCGGATCCTCCACAGCTTGATCGGCTGTGCAAATTCGGGGGCCGGAAGATACACCGCCGCGAAGCATTCGTTCCACAGTGCCAACGCTATATCCCTGTCGTCAGTGAAGACCGTGGGCCGATGTTTGTTACCGAGACGAAGCCGAACGAGCCCGATCTTTTCCTTTTCCGGGACGTCATATTCTGGTATCATGTCGTTACTCCAATGCTGTGGCCGGCAAGGCAGCGAAACCATCCGGTCACAGCAGAAATTGCTGCCTCCCCCTACCGGCCCTACACTGGGCCGGAGGGGAGGCGGAATCATTGTTTGAGTTTCGCCAGCGTGTTTATGAGATCGGAGCCGAGCACAAATGCCCGATTCGATGTACGGATTACTTCGAGGCCTTTGCGTGTGAGTTGTCGCCAAGCCCAATCCCCAAATCCGAGCCGACGTTTTGCCTCGCTGACGGTATACAGTACCCCCGGTTGTATTTCACCCGGATTGGGTGGCGTGCCAGATCGCAGTGAAGTCGAAGCCTTCATTGTTCGAACCCGTCATCGTTGGACTTGAATCGGCGAAAAGAGCTTCCTTGCATCGGAATCCAGCCACGTGCTCGAAGGGCGTCGACGATTTCAGGGATCATCTCTTGGGGAATGAGCCGCCTGCCACCAATGCGTGGTGGTTCAGCCACAGCACCAAGTTCAAATAACCGAGCGATTTTCCAAGCTTGGATCCCTAACAAGTCCCCAAGCTCGCCAGACGAAAAGTGGCGGGCAGACGTAAACGGCATGACTGATCTCCACGGGAGTGAATTTCGATCCGCGTGGAATTGTTGATGCCGAGCTTGCAAGATGCCCGGAAAAGCTATGCTTTTCCGGGCTGGTTCCGGCCTTGTTCCGTTCTGGTTCCGAGTAGGCCGAGGCGGACAGTCGGTGTTGTGTGACGTTTCACGTGCACCTCGTCACTTCAACCCCTTCAGCAAGTCGAGTACGTCCTTGCGGAAGTCGTACAGCGTGCCCTTTACTTTCACCGCAGGCAACTTGCCGTTCTTAATCCATTGACGGACTAACCGCTGTTTGCTCTCGGTCTTGCCTTTCGACTGCCCAAAAACGTGGATGGCAGCCTCAGAAGTCGTGAGCCTGACATACCCATCGGGGGGGCCGAAGAGATGCTTGGCTACAGTAGCCGATGCGGCGAACACGCCAGATTGCAACTGACGAAATTGCCAACTACTGCCATCAAGAAACTGTCTGTCTTCAACTGGAGGAGATAGGGCCGAATACAAGAGTTCCAACCATCGATCTTCTGTATACGGCAAATACGGACGATCAACTTTGTGCAGCCACCCGCCATGCATCGGTGCGATTGCTTCCGCCACTCGCCGGATTTGCTGTATTCCCTCTGCAAATTGTGCGGACCTCTCCGGATCAACTGCGAGAGCGGCTGCGTGGTGCGTCGCGGATCCGGACAGTCCAACGGGCGTCCCAGAGTCGAAGAATGAGGCCGCGACTGGTGTCTTGTCGATGCTCAGGAATCCGCCAGACCAACGCAGTCTTGTCCCTGCACCGTGGTGCAGGGCTTGATTCCAGAATCGATCGGCGGGTTGTTTTAGGCCTTCCCTCCAGCCCGTTGCCGGCCAAATAACGGCATGGCAAAGATTCGGGTGGAGGTCATCCAAGCGTTCAAGTTCGCCAAGCAGTGCAGAGGGCGACAATGGCATGATGGCATCACCAATCGTCTGGCCGGCAGTCACCCGGAATCTTCAGCGGACTGGCCCTACAGTCGTGACGAAACTCCGCTCGACACACACTAGCAGTCAGGACCCGCTGTTACCAGAATTGGTACTAGGGTACCTGTACCTTCGATGAAATGCCGGCTGGCAGACCCTTGATAGTACCGACGACCATCGGCAATTCAAAGGGCTGCCAAAGCCGGCTCAAAGGCTTCCGAGGCACTTCTAATCCGCAGGTTGCAGGTTCGATTCCTGCCGGGCGTGCTGAGTCTGGTTCAAGGTGCGACGAGGACGTAATGCGACTACCGCCCTGCGCTCGGCAGTCGCCCGACTGCCGTGCTCGGTTGCTACCGCGTTGCGCTCGCCACACGCCCGTGTGGCGTTGCTCCTTTGCTACCGCGTTGCGCTCGATTGCCGCCCGGGCAATCGTGCTCACTTGCTACCGCGGTCCGCCGAGCCACGCCCGTGTGGCGTTGCTCCTTTGCTACCGCCCTGCGCTCGGCAGTCGCCCGACTGCCGTGCTCGGTTGCTGGTTCGATTCCTGCCGGGCGTACTGCTGTTGCCGGCGCGATCGCACCGGCGAACTGCGTCCGGGAGTCTAAGGATGCGGTGGCCTCTGGTCCATTCCAGCCTGTGGCGCAGCCGGCGAGGCATTCTTCCGATCAACCGCAGGCTGGAATGAGTCGACCTCGTCGCCCAAGGTCGGTCGGGCCTGCTCGGGTGTCAGTTCGCCGTTGAGCACCGACTGGCGTACGGACTCGCGCATCCGAGCGCGGTGGTGCTGCCAGAACCAGTTCAGCAGGCCCAACGCCACGCCGACCACTGTGACCACGATCAGCAGTCTGCGCAAGGTGAACTTGTCATCATCGCGGGCCGCCTCGGCGGCTGTCTCTTTGAACACGAATTTGTCAAACGCCAGCCCAACCAACCAGCCAGCCACGACATACGGCAGCGTCAAAAAAGGGATAAAGACAAGCGCTATCGGCGCTTGCGCATCGGCCGCCAGATCAAGCGTTGCATGCTGATAGACCCGGGAAGCGAACCCAAACAGTGCCGGAAACCACACGCTGCGCACGTGACGATAGGTCAGCGTGGCCACCACGATGCTGCCCCAGCAAACCGCGTTGAACATGCCGAAGAACACCGTGCCGTACCAGCCTACCTCCCAATACGCGGTGAACCACTTGGCGCCGTGCATCGAGATTCCCGGCAGTCGAGCCGCGTAGGGCAAGAGCACGCCCGCGATCGCCACCAGCCCGCGGGCGACCGCCATTTCCCGCCCGAAGTTGAGCCACCGGCGCCGCGGAGCAACAGTCTCGCCAGATGTAGACGTCACGATGCCGCCCTCGCACTGAATAGCTGATTCCCAGCCGGCGATCGTTGGTTGCCAGTTAGAACCGCGCGGTCACGAGCGTCCGCTCGCCGCAGGCGTCGCTTTGCGGCAGGCCAGTGCCCGTGCACGGCCGGGCCGGCTCGGCGCGATGGGTCACCCAAATTGCCTGGGCGCTTGCGCCGCTGTCAACTCGACAGGCGAGTTTTCGAAAACGCCGACAATCGCCCGCGAAGTTAACAGCCCAGACTCGCACCGCTCGTAACCGCTAGGCGGCAGTTTCCTATTGGTTCCTTTCGGTATAAGGCAGACCGAAAGAGATTCGACCACGCCAGTTTCAACACGGACAACATCTGCTCGCGTTCGCTAGTGCCCGGAGAGTCTCGACGACGGTTCTGTACGTGGGGGTCAAGGGCGCGGTAACCGCTGTCTGAATTTCTACGACCTGCGCGAGTAGCTCACTGCGAGCGGGCGAATCGTTCGACCATCGGAAACTCGTTGTTAGTCGCTTATGACGGCACAAAAGAAGCTTGCAGGGGCGGCGCGCGAGAACTGCCGCGAGCGATCCTGGCAAAACGCGATGCTTGCTTGGCGGGTTCTGTTTGTGCCTGGTGATATGCGTTGTAGGCCGTGCAGTACCCGCGCGGTTGATCTATTCCGGAGCCAGACAATCGCGGGCGGGGCCGTCATCGTGGACCGGTAACAAAGGACACTCCGGCCGAACGCCCGGGCTTCGCCCAACATAGCACCGTCGTCGGGGCACATTCACCGGGAGCGCTCTGCGCCAGCACGCTATTGCATCCAATGGATCAGTCTCCGCAGCGACATTCGTGGATTATGGGACCAGTGCAAAGAAGTGACGAGAACTTGATAAAGATCACTCAGCGCGAGAAGATTGTCCGTCGGGTAATTGAGCTCTTGGCCGAGCTTCAGCAGGCCAATGGTGACACACCCCTAGATGGCCACGAACACCGTCGGTGGCTGAAGGCAGAACTTCGCCGCTTAGCTGTCCTGCTGTGGCTAGATGATGTGCCCGATGACTAGATCTCGCAGGAGGATACCTACGGTTTGCGGTCGTTTTGCAGATGATGTGGCGTCGAACAACTCTGCAGAGCTTGCGGGATTCTCGGGCGATGCACTTTGTTGGACATATGTGAAACGCCGCGCGCTGGACGTCCACGAACGCCCAGCAGGACGAGACCAAGCTCATCCCCGACACAAAAACCGCAGCGCAGGCACAGCAGCAGAACAAGCCCAGCACCGACAGTATGTCGCAGACGGCTTTGACGGCGTCTCACGGCGTGGCGCCGCTTTGGGCTTGGCGGCAGCGTCGTAAATACTCTCGGTTCGACAGACGCACCAACGCTCCCGCCGAGTCGACGACGCGGGCACAATAGAGCGCGCCCAACTCTTTCAGATGTTCTACCCGATGCCGAGTCGACTTGATCTCGGTGGTGTGGATGTCACCCCGCGTGGTCATCGTGAGAAGCCGATTTGCTGCGACAAACTGCGCGTGGACGATCTGATCAGCGTGGTGCAAACGGATGGTGACTGGCCGCGCGCTTGCTAGGTGCAGCACTCGCGCGGTACCTTCTTGCCCGCAGAGAACGACATACTTTCCGTCTGGGCTGAAGGCGCACCTTGAAAGGGGTTCATGGTACTTCATCGGTTCAAATAGCGCGGAGCCGTCGACCGCCCGCCAGACGCGTGCCGTTGCGTCTTCGCCCGCCGTCAGAAACATGCTTGAGTTGAGGGTGAAGGATACGTCCGACACCGGCGCGCTAGTATTCAGAGCCTTGCATCCCCCACCCACGGTGTCCCAAAGGAGGACCCGGTTGGCAGCGCCGTAAATGACTACAAAGCGTCCATCAGGGCTGAAGCGACTTCCAATAATCTCGCCTCCGAGTTGGAGCGGTAGAATTTCAGGATTATCGTCTGAGTCAAGCTGAATCAGGCGAGCGGATTTCGAATCCGTGGCTAACAAGACGTCTCCAGCCGGATTGAAGGCGAGGTCGACCAGATCGCCAGGCACCTCTAGCGTCTTGCGGACACTGGCTGTTTCCACGTCGCAAAGCACGAGTGCGCCGTCGGAGTACCCTATCACGATGCCATCGTTGCCAGGTGAAAATTCCAAGGCCTCAACCGTCGATGCGCGTTCCGGGAGATCCGGCAAGGCTTCGTCGGTCGTACGGTTCCAGACACGGACTTCACCCTTTCGGTCTGCAACGGCAACGCGTTGCCCGTTCGGACTGATGCCCATCGCCACACTCTCGCCGCGATGGTTGAGGATGGAATAGGCGTCATTCGGCGCACTTGACTCAAAGACTGCACTAACGCCGGCTTGCCCCCACGCAAGAACCGATTTCCCATCGGGTGTGACTTGCACCGCGCGCACAGCAGAAAGCCCAGCGATTCGGTGATGGGAACGCGAATCACTGCATCTCCAGACCCTTGCGACGCCGTCTGCGGAAACCGTCAAGATCGAGTTTCCGTCGTGCGAGAACTCGGCGCCATTGGTGTCCCCCGCGTGGTACAACCACGCGATCGGCGATGTGCCATCTTGCAAGCTCCAAAGTTTCAAAGTTCGATCATCTCCGACTGTCAGCAGAGAACGGTCTGCTGGATCCACGGCGATGGTGGTCGTCTCCGCGTGGGCAAACGTCTCGCCGGTCGGCTCGATCGCTTGGCGCGACCAGACATTAGCCGAGTCGGCCGTGGCCGTGATCAGTCGGCGTGAGTCAGACGTAAAACGCACGTGGTGCACCGCGCTTGGGTGCAGGTATTCGCTCAACAAGCGCCCCGAATCGATATCCCAAATGCGTGCTGCGCCACCGCTGTCTCCGCTAGCAATTTCGGCGCCGCTGGGGCTAAATTGCGCTGAGATGACCTCGGCCGGATGATGCAACTCGGCTGGCTCTGGTTCCCCAGTCCGCAAACTCCAAACAAGTGCGCGGGAGCTGCCGCCGCATGAAACGCCGTGTACACCATCTGGACTGAGTGCGAGGTCGGAGATGATCGATCCGGCGGTAGTGCCCTGAATCTTTTTGTGCGGCGAGCCATCAGCGGCACGCCACACCCGCACATACTCATCCGCGGATGCCGTCACCAAAAACTCGTCACTGGCAGAAAATACGATCGATCGCACCTGACCGGGATGCTTGAGCGCTGCGCCGATCTTGTCGCCGGAAGCCACGGACCACAATTGCACGTAACCGTCGTCGGCCGCGGTAGCCGCAACATCGCCGCGATGATTAAACGCGACTTGTCGCAGCGGGGCCGCATGTTGCAATTTCTGTAGGCACTTGCCCGTTTGAGTTGACCAGATCTTTGCCGTTGCATCGTGGCTGCCGGTCAAAATCAAATCGCCATCGCGACTGAATACTCCGCAAGATATCGGCCCTTCGTGACAATATACTTGCGTCAGCTTCGGACCGTGATTCAGGATCGAGTAAAGCCGTTGCCGCGTCGTGGCCTCTCGAGGTGTACCCTGGTCCAATTCGAGACATGCTATTTGCCACGGCAATGACTCGAAGGGAATCCCAACCTGGCCGAATCGCGATTTCTCGAATAATTTATTGGAGCGTGTGAAGCGATTGTTCTTCAAGGCTGATTCGGCGACCGCGGCCACGCTTCTTTCGCGTGCGTACATCGCCCCCACGATGGTGGCCGATAGGCACAACAGCGCGGTAATGCTTATCGCGAATATCATCCACGCCGGATTACGCCGGCCCCACCGTACCATTTGACCGATGCTACCGACCGGCCGTGCGGCAATCGGCAGATGATCGCGAAACCGTCGAAGGTCATCGGCTAGCTCGCTTGCGGAGGCGTACCGTTGCGGTTCGTTCTTATCGAGGCACTTAAGACATATGGTTTCCAGGTCTCGATGGATCGACCGGTTCAATTGCCGTGGTCGAACAGGATCGCAAAAGACAATCTGGCGAGCGAATTCGGGAAGCGACTCGGCCTGAAACGGCGGCCGGCCGGTTAACAAGTGGTACAGCGTCGCCCCGAGGCTGTAGATGTCGGCAGCTTCCGTCACACCATTGGCGTGCAAGAGCTGTTCGGGAGCCATGTAGGGAGGAGAGCCGAAGCCCTCCTGTGTCAGCGTTACCTGCGCTTGGGCATCGACCAGTTTTGCCAGCCCAAAGTCGGTTAGCACGGGTGAGTCCGTGCCTTTTTCGATCAGGATATTGCTGGGCTTAAGGTCTCGGTGGACCACGCCCGCTTGGTGCAAACTCGCCAGCGCGTCGGCGATCGGCACCAGGTATTCAACTGCACGCATCGGTGGCAGGGGGCCATCACGCACAAGTTTGTCCAGCGACACGCCGTCGACAAGCCGCATCGCATAGTACGGATCATCACCGAATTGCCCAATCTCATATACCGTCGCTATGTTTTCATGGTCCAGGCGCGATGCGGCGATGGCCTCTGTTCGAAAGCGTTCCAGCAAAACCGTGCGACGTTCTTCATCGTCGTACTCTAGATGGCTGCCCTTGATGATTTTCAAAGCAACGATTCGATTGACGTTGAGCTGTCTGGCCCGGTAGACGACCCCCATGCCACCCCGGCCCAGTTCGTCAAGCAGCTCGTAACCGTCGATTTCCCGTGCCGGTATCGACCCGCGCAGCCGAGCATCGCACCTGTCCGCAGAAGCAGATTTTTGCGAGGTCGTTTGCGGCGTAGCGTTTCGACCGGCGAGGCGATGCTGCCGCGACACTTGCTCGGGCTGGATCGCATCGTGACGAGCTTCTCGGTAGGCAGATGTGCCGGTGTACTCAAGTCCCACCAAGACTAGCTCGACGAGCAGAGATTCCCGCAGTTCACCGGACACTCGATCAAGCAGACTTTGTAAGTCAGGTCTGCGGCCTGCCTTAAGTTCCGACTCGAACAGGTCGGAGATGCGATCAATTTGTTGCTCGGGGGGCAACAAGTCCAGGCCTGGGTCAAGTTCGGCTCGCGACATACCGGCACTCTCTATTCATCCGACTTGAGCCAATGCCTTCGGATCATCGCCAATTTGCGTTCCACCGAGCGGAGCGAACAATCCAGTTTCTGCGCTATCTCCTCGTTGAGATATCCTTCCATCTTCCACATCGCAATCGATCGGAGCGTGTCGTCGGGAAGGTCGTTGATCAGTTCGAAGTACAGCTCGGCCACTCCTGCACAAAACCACGCCGATGGTTGTATCTCCCGACCATGCTCGGCGTCGACGTAGGTCACGGTGCGACCGGTCGGCGCTCGCTTCTTTCGCGACAAGAACTTGATTTGATTGATGGCTTTACGTTCGGTAATCATCACCAGCACTCGCCACAGATCGGTGCTGTCATCCAGCTTGGGAAACCGGCCTCGTTCGGCCCCACGACAAAAGCTGTCAAATGCGTTGATTACTACGTCTTCCTCGTCGACCACGCGTTTTGGCGATCCGACAAGGTGCATTCGCGCAACGCGTACCAATCGGGTGAAATACTTGTCCCAAATCGGCTGCGCGGCTTGTCGGTCGCCGCTTCTAAGTTGAAGCAGCCATTGAGTTATCGAACCAGACACGATGCTCTAACTCCGCTGTTTCTGAGGCCAGTTGATCGTAATCCTTCCCAGAAGGCGAGACAACAAGCATGGCGAGTCCGCCATCCCTCTGAAGTGGCCCTCGTCGCAACGATTGCTGAATCGCGGTCCGCGGTGTATCTCCTAACGCTGTAAGGGAGTTACGACGTAGAGATGGCCGCGAGCTAGGATTGAGAGATTGCCGTGGGTTGACCGCGCGCGCGGAGAGGCGATGGCTGTGCCGCGGCAAAAAGTCGTGCCGGCGCGAAAAGACAGAATTTGCAGAAACTGGCGGGATGAGCCCCCATCTCTTGATTCAGGTCAGTAGCCGACATTCGATGACGTCGGCTCCGTTTCCCAAAGAATTCGGTGTAGCACAAATCGATGCAGGCCAAGCGGCCGGGCGCGCTGTTCCTTGGCGTCGTTCCCCTGCTGGGGACGGCGGGATGGCTACGATCACACGACGCAGTCCCGATTCGCCCGCATCAAGCCACGGCGCGCGGATTGGATCTAGCACACGATGCGGGTGAGGTCCTTGAAGGCACGCAAATCGAGCACACGTTCCAAACGAGAAACCTCTTTCCGGTGCCGATTGCCATCGTTGACCAAGCCGATGTCCAAAAGAATTGCGGATGCTTGACACTCAGCCCATCGGTTGGCCGGCTGGCTCCCGGCGAGGTCGCCACCATTCGGCTGCGTGTGGATACAACCGGCAAACGCGGCCCCTTCCGGGTAGGCGGTGTTGTTCGTTGGCAGCTTGAAGGTGGTGACGCCTGGCCGGTCGCAGTGCGCATCGAGGGGAATGCAACGACGATTCTCACTTCGCAGCCAGCGGTTGTCGACTTCTCGGAATCAGATATTGCCGCGTGTTCCAAACAGGAGCTTTTGATACTCAGTACTCACGAGGTGAATTGGTCGACGCTTAACGTCCAAATCAATCCGCCATATGCAACCGTGGTTGAGAAGTCGGTTGAGCCAGGTCGGTTGAGGCTCATTCTGCAAGCCTGCCCTCCGGTAGACGTTCCCGAATTCTCTGCGACGTTGCAACTTCGCGCCGAGCTGGCGGAGCTGAACAGCGGTGTCACTCGTTGTGCGGTTTCGGTCCCACTTCAGGCGTCGCAAAAGGTTGGCGTCCACATCTCGCCGCGCGTGGTCTTTGCCAAATGGTCGCGGGAGTTGAACAGAGGCACAACACAATTCTTGGTGCACGGGCTCACTCACGCATCGCCCGAGCTTATTTCGTCGATCTCGTGCGACGGCCTACGAGTGAATTGGGCAGCCAGCAAGGTTTCTCAGAAGGACGCGACATCGCATGGCATTTTGCAGGTTCGCCTGGACTTGGCAAGCATGGAAAACCGCGCGTTTAACATTGAACAAGCACGACCGATGTCAGTTCACTTCAAAAGTGGGAAAGTTCTTGACGTCCCCGTGTACCTTATTGCACCGAAAGATAGGGGCTAGACGCGATGTTGGCAACAGTTCGTCAATCGCGATGTCTCACTCAACGTCCTGCTGCGCTCGCGGCACTGCTCATGAGCGTTTGTGTGGCTAGTGGCGCACTCGTGTTTTGGACCGAGTCCATGGCTTACGGCAATTTGCCTAGCGAAAGGCTTGACCAGCTTGTCGGTGTCAAAGGGGAATGCTGCACACCGGGGCTTAAAACCGAGTGCGGTTCGGTCGCGCCTTTTGCCTGCACGACGTCGGGCGTCGTATGCGATGGCCAAAGTAGTTTCGATAGTTGTGGCGGTCCAAGCTGCGGGGAGTCGGAAAGTTCTGACGATGGCTGCGACTCGCAGGGTTTTGAAACCATTTCCGTGACGGTTGGCACGTGCGATGTCATTCCTGGTGGACAGGTCTATTGCGAGGGTGGGGCAAAGCGGTGCATGTACACATCTGGCACGGCGACCGTAGATTTCACCGGCTGTGGTCAAAACTCAATCTGCCCAGCTAACCCGGGAGTCACCTGCCAGTAATGCGACGTCGAACGGCGCGATACGGGGAGCAAGGCGGTAGGTTCGGTCCTATGAATAACTCACCCACATGTGGCGTTGTCAGAGTCATCGCGGCGTTTGCGGGCGTAACTCGGCTTGGACCACGCGCTTCAACTGGTTTGGCGATCTTTCTCGTCACGATGTGTGCCCTCAGCCCATCAAGCGTTTGTGGAATGGAAACAGGTGACATGGTCCGCGCGGTCATTTCGCGCTCGCAGGCGATCACCAGCGGACGATTGACTTACACCTTCAGTTCACGAGGCTTTCGCGGCTGGCAGGCGTTGACTCCCAGAGTCTTCCCGGAGGCAACGACCTCCTTTTTCGGTTCGAGTTGGGCCGAACGAACCAAAGGTAGTCATGTGGTTAGGATCAATCACGACGGCTATTTTCTAGAGTTCGTTCAGACGCCCCAGCCAGACGGTTCCGTCCGGTCTGGCGCGACACTGCTTCCACGACGATCGCTTGCAAGTCGGACGGAGTTGAATGCCCCGCCAATATTCGCGGGCTCATTCTGGTTTCGCCGTCAGCTTCAGTATGTCGAGCAGCATGTCGACGAATTCCGACCAATTGGGCAAACCACCGTCAACAAGATTCCCACAACAGTGCTTGAGCTCGCCGTTTCGGCCAAGGACCATCGAGAAGCCTTTCATGTCTACTCACCGTCTTTGGAATCCGGGGGGGCCATCCGGCTGTATGTCGCTCGGGAGCTTGGCTATGTGCTGCCGCGCATTGAATTTCGTACGCCGTCCGAACGAATCGTGCAATCATATGATGCGATCGATTTCAAGGAAGTGGCACCCGGTATCTACTTCCCCAAACGTGTCTGGACAGCCGCCTACGCCGCGGACGGTGCATCTCGCTATCGAGCCGAATTCGTCACTCGATGTGAATTGGTGAATCAGCCGATTCCTCAAGAAGATTTTGTTGTCGAAGTGCCAATTGGAACACAGGTGCAAGATGCACGCGAAGCTGGCAGCGTTATTACTTTCCAAGTAAGAGACGATTCATCGTCGTTGCGTTTGGCGACCCACGGAGCAGTTTCGGAAAGCATTTGGCCTTCCTTGGGGTTTTTGAACCGCTGGCACAACGCTGTTATAGTAGGGTTGGTGATCGGGAGCATTTCATCGATCAGCCTTCTCCTTGCAGCCCGAAATCAGCGGTATCGTGGTTACTCGTCACGATGAACGACCAGCCTCTTGCGGCTGGTATCGATCGGTATCGCGCGCAGTCCTACTTTGGGCATTCCTTCTGGGCATCGATGTGACTGAGTTATCAGCGGGCACCGCGAAGGAAATGATTACGGGGGTACTCCGCCGTGCCGAGTCGATTCGTAGTGGCCGGCTCACGTACCGGTTTGAGTCGGGAGTCATTTCTTCGGGAGAGATGCCTTCCAGACGGATACCAAGAAGATCGCTGGTTTTTTCCGATTCCAATTGGATTGAACGTCACGAAGGCAGCACTTCGGTTTCGATCCATCGCCGCGACTACACTTTCCGCTATGACGAGACACAACAACCTGACGGTAGCATGCGTCGAACGGCCATCATTTCACGACCGATCTCGCTAGTCGATCGAATGGACGAGAATCGGCCACCTTGGTTCGCTGGTTCATTTTGGCACACCAAGCAGCTTCAGTATGTCGAGCAGCAGCTAGCGCGTTTCCGATTACGGACGCCAAAACACATCCGAGGAGTTCTTTGTGAGGTCTGCGAATTAGACATTCCGGCGAAGGATGTCCCCCGTGTCGTTGCCATCGTTCATCCCCGACTGGCAGGAGGCGCAGTTTTGCGGCTTCATGTCGCACCTCAACTGGGATTTGTCCTTCCATTGGTCGAAGTGTTGGGACCGGATGGCGCTGAAATGGTGACATACACCGGGAGCCGGTTCACCGAAGTTGCTGACCAGGTCTATTTTCCGAGACAGATTCGCATGCGAGCAAGACTTGCCACCGGGGAGACTCGCTACCAGCAGTTCACGATCGTCGGCAGCCAAATCAACGAACCAGTGCCGGACTCCGAGTTCAATGTTTCAATACCGGCCGGTACGCGCGTTCAAGATGAACGCGACGGTGGACAAGTCCGTCGTTTCGAAGTAGTAGCTCCGACTGATTCCTTCGAGGTGGTAGGCGACTCAACTTTGTTATCGACGGTCGAAGCCGATCGCGGTTCGACAAATCGCGTTGTCGCAATTATAGCCGCGATTGGCGTCGTCCTATTGGGTTACGTGGTGGCCCGACGCTATTTGGTGTCTCGCAGGTGACTCAATATGTCCGAAGTGTGGAGCAACACTACGAGAGAGTCTCAGCCAACTGAAAGGTAAACTGGGATGCGCGGGATATCGCGTGTCTGGATTGAGTGCCCATTGATGATTCTTAAACACATCCTCCGAATACCGAATACAACGGCAGTCACATTAGTTGTCGGTGTGTTTCTAACTGTGCAATCGCCGGCGGCGGCAAGTGGCAGCGACATTAGTTCGCAAACACTGGCAGAACTAGGGCACGCCGCGCGCCAAAACCGTGCTGCGTGCGGGCCGCTGGCCGTGTGGTACGTGCTGACCCGACTGGGATATCAGGCTGACGAGTCCCAATTGGTCGCCGCGGCGGGGCTGAAAGAAGACGGCACGCCGATTCGACGAGTACTGGAACTGCTCGTTGAGCACAACTGTTCGCCTAGGGCGATCGTCACGGACAAAGCACGACTCAGCCTGCTTCCAGTCCCTTCGATTCTAATCGTGGACAATGCGTCGCACTGCATTGTCTATGATGGCATGGACGATCGAGAAAAGCGGGCCAGAATTTTCGAAGCCACTGTAAAGGAAGTTCAATGGGTCAGTCTCGCTAGCCTAAAGCACAGGTGGGACGGTGAAGCGATCATTCTTGATCGCCCTCGCCCATCGCTGCCTGCATCTGTTGCCGTGTTCGTTCTCTCGGCAGCGTGCATCGTGACGCCGGTGGCGTGCTTCGCATTTCGGCGTAAGATAACCAGCAGAGCAAGCCGCTCTGGTTTTACGTTAACAGAACTGTTGCTTACGATCGCAATCGTCGGCATCCTGCTTGCCGTTCTCTTGCCCGCCATTCAGCATGCCCGCGAGGCCAGTCGTGCGACACATTGTCGAAGCAACCTGCGGCAAATCGGCGTAGCGGTGCACAACTACGAATCGCAATATCACGTCTTCCCAGTTGCTGTTCACTGGAAACCAGCCGGAGAGCCGCTAGGTCGCAGTATTGCAGCACCCGGCAGTATCGATCGCATTAGCCTGGGTTTGGCCACACCAGCCGAACCGGACAGGCTGTATGCGAACTGGGCAATCGCATTGCTGCCATTTCTAGGCGAAACAGCCCTGTACGACGCTTTTGACCTCGCGAAGCCGGTTGGCGACGCCGTGAACGAACAAGCGTGCGCCACCGAACTGCCCATCATGAATTGTCCCACGGACGCTTGGGGTACGTCATCCAACCATTTTCAACGTTCTGGCCTGGCGGCTGTTGATGGAGGCTATGCCCGAGGCAACTACGCGATCAACGGCGGCACGAATCGACGCTGCCTGACACGGCTTAGCCGCCGTAAGATCAATTGTCCCGATGGCGTCTCGGTCAACGGAACTGACCTGCGACGAGACACGTCACAAGTATGGGGCAATGGTGTCGCTGGCGTCAATCGAGCAATGCGCGCCGCCGAGTTTGCTGACGGATTAAGCAAAACCATCTTCATCGAGGAGATTCGCGCAGGGCTGCATGCGTTGGACCGCCGCGGCTGTTGGGCGTTGGGGTTCCCAGGCAGTAGCATCACTGCCTGCCACGGGCTGTTTGGCAACAAGGGTCCGAATACTGGCAAGGATGCCATCCAGGGCTGCACCGAGACAGCCGCGTATGTACCCGATCTCGAGCAGCGGGGTATGCCGTGTCTGATGTCCAGGACGGATCCGCGGCTGGAGATCTCAGAGCGGGCAACAGCCAGAAGCATGCACGTTGACGGTGTCCATCTTTTGATGGCCGACGGCTCCGTCCACTTTCTCGACGATGCGGTCGACCGGCGGCTGTGGCACAACATGCACGATCGAAGCCACCAACAGCCATACGAGTTCTGAACGAGAGGCTCTATCTTTCGCGCCGTGCAAGAGCGAAGGAGATTAGCTTCAACGCCGCGGCGACCAACAGAATCCAGACGACCGCGGCGGGAATCCAGTCGCCCCACTTCACGAACAGCGTCGACCTCGCGTCAATCGCAATGGAGCCAAGCGGGGTAGCGGTTTCGATCAAGGGTGGTAACGACGGATCGCGGAGGCGTCCGGTACTGTCAATTCTGCCCGATGGTCCGCCACGAACATTTCGCACGAGCGTTCGACGACATTCAATCGCGCGAACCTTGGCGATGCTCAGAACGTGCCGTGACATTCGGCCCGTTTTGTCAGAGCGTTCTGAGGAACAGACGAGGAAGAAATCTGGCGCCCCTTCAGAGTCTTGCATGAAACGTCGAAACAGATCAGCAAAAGCGATGTCGTAGCAAATCGCAGTCGAGAATCGGTAAGCTCGTTCGGCCGAGTCGGTCGACAGGGTGAACACCGGGTACGCCTTTCCACGGCTGAATCCCGCAGACTTACGAGCGGTAAGAGTTTCTCGTGGCGTGAACTCCGTCCATGGGACAAGCCCGATCTTGTCATAGGTGCCCTGCATTCCACCGACCGGATCGACAAACGCGGCAGCATTGTAGCTTGCGGAGCTTGGCGAATCCGAGGCAGTTCGCCGATAGCCAACCACGATTGGAACAGCAAACCTGTTGCAGATTTGCTCAAGCGCTTCGTCGCGAGTCATGCGATGCCGATCTCTTGGCCCAGCCGTCGCACCGGTCAACGTGGCGGGATCTCCCGGAGGCGTCTTGTTCGCGGATGGCGACGCATCAGCCCGCGGACCATGGTACGCCAGCTCTGACCAAAGCAGTACGTCCGGTGCCGAGGATGTCTGTGGCGTCCAGGGCAGTTGCTCGGGTGGCCGCTCCAGAGCTTCATCCGGCATCAGCCATACGTTCGGACCACGGGTGTAGTGCGTTTGTTCAAGTCTCCAACCGCCGTAGGCGGCGCAGCTCACCAAGACGGAAACCCCAATGCCGACGCCTGCCAAGCGACTGAGTCTAAGTTGCACGGAGCGGTCGTCACTCGACCTAATACTCCACAAGTCCCACACCGCGCCGCTGGTGCAGGCAGCTAAGAATGTCAGCGCGCTTACGCCCCCGAGATCGGCGATTTGCGAAAAGAAACCGTGGTCGACAATTGCATAGCCCAGAAAGTAGATCCGCCAACCCGTTTGATCCACCAATGCCCATACGGTGCGCAGCAAAGCCTCATGAATGGTCCAGACCGCCGGCAGCACGATACTCATGGGGACGGCCCAGGTTGCCACAATGGCCCGTCCTAGCAACAAAGCGATTGGCCAGAAAAGAGCCAGAAGCTGAGACTGAAACAGCCAATCGGGCGCGCTGCTGCCAGTCAGTCCAGTACCGCTGTCGAGAGTACGAATCCAGTCGGTGGTAATAAGATTGAAAATCAGTCCCGCACAGTACATTCCAATGCACGTGGCGATCAAACGCCGACGGCTTGCGATTGCGGCCGCCACGGGAGTCAGGCTAATCCACGCCAGCCAGTGTGCCGGAGCGGGAAGAAAACACCAGGCTAATAAAATCCCACCGAGGATGGGCGTGAGCAAAGCGCGTAACATCTCAACGAGCCGACAAGCCATAACCCCTAAGACATACGACACACTGGTGCGAAGCCCGCTGGAATTGCCATACCTTAACTAGGCAAACGGCCGCGATGCAACGCAACTGGACTTTCGGTCCGTGTTGAAACCTTAGTCCTTCGCTAGGAAATGCGTAATTCCGGCTGCCTACAGTTTCGCACATTGGCCCAGCATTGTGTCACAACGGTCGGGCGGAACAAACTCCGCATGCTAAAGAGCGGAATGTCAAGCCAGCGCGTGCAAGATAGCCTTGTACGAACTTCGACCATCCAAAACAATATCGCCTGATCGGGCGGCGGGCGACTGAACAGCTGCGGTATCAGGCCGGTCACCAGCGTCAGCGCCGTCGCTCGGTCTTCAAGTTGGCCCGTGACACGCGACGCCGCCACATAACATTGGCCAACGAGCATTAGGCATCTAAGTCCAGCGTTACATCCTCGGGGATCGGCCAACTCGTGCGATCAAAAACGTGAAACCGGCGTGACGATTCGAGAGACAGCACTCCTTGATCTGGTCTCCAGCATCGATACTCCAAACGTTCGCCGAGAGCGTGGTTTTCGATCGCGACTAAGATATACCACGAGGTAACCGATCTGTTACCGATTCGATATTTTGATCGATTTTGCCGTAGCACTTCGTGGACCGCAGCTTCAAACGTTTCGTGATACGGCAGGTCAGATCCGCCTCGAAAACCTTCCTTCCACTGGCAGTTGGGAACATCCAAAAGATGGGTTGGAGTCCATCGCGATGCAAGTTGAATTTCTTTCGATCGATAGTCTAATGGACCTACGAATCGCAACTTGGCAGGGCCTTCGCCGGCGGCCGGTTCAATGCACGCCGTGACGGCCCAATGGGCACTATCTCCAACCGACGCCTCCGAGAGCCATACCGCGTTTAACCCTCGTGTTTCGCTTAGTGACTCTCCGAACGTGCGACAGCGACGATAGAGTCCGGCATCTCCTCGCGCGGGAGGAACCTCGTCAACGGACCCAGGTCGCCAAGTCGACCATTGCCTGCTCCATGGATAGATAATCACCAGGTAACAGGGATCGTTCTGCTTGCCGTCGTATTGTTGAAGAGCCAGCACGTCCTCAATACGAAACGGTTGAAATCCCGGGATTCTGCCAAGAGTCGAAATCGCAAGCTCCTCGCGTTTCTGCAGCCGCATTACATGTTCCCTTGAGTTCTGGCTCAACCGCGCGAATCTTGAATCCACGCCACCGCATGAACGCAAATGGCTAGGCGCACAGATAGCCCACCTTTTGTTAGGATCAACATTCAAGTGGCCCACCCGCCAACCCAGACGATTTTTTCAGAAATCACTTCGTACCGACGCAAACGCATTTCGGCCAGCGTCGCCCCATTTTCGCAAGGTGACTCGACACGGTGATGAAAAATTGTGGCGCTGGCACGCAGCTTTGCGGGGGTCTGGCTGGCACGAGGCAAGAAGCGCCGTCCCGGGCAGTTAATCGGCAAGCTCCGTGAAGCGGAGGCATTGATGCTGCAGTTCGCGACTCAGGATTCTGCGGCGAAGCAATTCGGCGAATCGACGCACACATGGATCGGTCGGCGGCAGGACTATAACCGCTACCGAGCCCACAATCCCTTGGGGGCCGCCCGCCCGAGGAATTTGCAAATTTTTCGGCGGTGGCGAGCCCATGCTGAAGAGCCTTGTTTCTCTCGCATTCCACGTGGATCAAACTTGGGGGCAAGGTTACAAGTAGTCACGCAGGTCGGGCGTGCTGAGTCTAGTTCAAGTTGCGAGGAGGACGTGTTGGGACTAGCGCCATGTGCTCGACAGTCGCCCGTGTGGCGTGCTCTGTTGCTACCGCCCTGCGCTCGGCAGTCGCCCGACTGCCGTGCTCGGTTGCTGGTTCGATTCCTGCCGGGCGTAGTTGTGCGACAATGGGGCACTGGTACGACCAAGTCCTGGCGCACCATTTCTTAGCCGTTGCAGCTTGCGATATCGAGCATGGCTCGGGACGATTTTACTGAGCGGCGTGCGAGTCTTGAAGAAGGTGAGCGCGCGCAATCCGCAACCACGGACTGGATGGAAACTGAATCCGAGGTCTTTCATCCGAACCGTGGTCCCGCGCTTGCCGTGGGGATATTCTTTCTGGCGATGGGCGCGTTCGGGTTCTTCACGATTGGCAACGTCATGCCGCCTAAAGAGCCAATCTGGATTGCACAATCGGCCGCCGCGGTTTTCGGCTCGCTCGGCGGCATCGTGCTCGTGCATGCAGTGGGCAGCATTGTCCGGCCTGCTCGCGTTCGCCATGCGTCCACCGGCGTGCTCCTGAACGTTCCCACCGAACCGGAGATTTGCGAAGGGTGGGTGGTGCACGGACGATTGACTCATGAATTGTTGGAAGTTGACGACGGGTGGAAGTTGCGTCCGAGTGCAATACTTTGGCGGAACGACAAGCGTTTCCTGCTCGGCTTCGGGGTTCCCTTTCTTGTGCTGTTCACGGGAATCTAGTGTTGGGTGTTTCATCATCACGAAGGCATCGACGTGCCGCTCGCGATACTACCGGCGGCAGCCTTAACTGCCATCTCGGGCGGAACGGCCATTGTGTTGATCGGCATGATGATGCGTGCGAGCTACCGTCGGCTGTGCTGGCTCAGCATTCCGCGCGGCGGCGGCGATCTTGTGCTGGATTCGCCCCAGCACCCCGAAAATCCGGATCTCAGTACGGCTATCAGTTGGATGCTGGTGGGAGATACCGGGCGTGCGCGACTGACAATTCCACGTCCACTCGTCGCCGCAGTGCAACTTTGCCCCTGGATATACAAAGTCGGCGCCTCCGGTGGCGAAAGCATCACTTGGGCCGTGCAGGGTCTACTTGTCCTGGTTCCGACCGAGGAAGGCAGAATCTACCGGCTACCCTTAGTATTGACCAGCGACTTCGTTGGCGCTGCTCGACTGATGCACGATCTGGCGGCATCACTGGAGGTGCCGTATCTGTTCCACGCTGATGCCGAAGGATGGAATGTGGAAGCGCGGCGTGCAAAGGACCGCCGACCGCTGCGAACTGGCGGCGTTCGCAGCTAATTGCAAAACGGAAACGACTCGCGCGGTCACGAGCATCCGGTCGCCGCAGGTGGTGCTTTGCGACAGGCCCTCAGAGCACGTTAAAGGCCCAGACCGTTGCCTCACCGTCGGCCGGCGCCGCAGTAGCCGTCGATGAGTAAACTTTTGTTCTCAAGATTTCGATTGAAGCGACGAACACTCGGGTGAGCAGGACCGAACTCTCGGGTCGGAGTTTCGGCTTCCATACGCAGGCACAGTCGCACGCCGGATGAACGATTCAACGGAAACTGTTGGCGATAACAATCGTGGCGCGGGCGCCGGCGACGCCGATCGAGCAACAATCTTGCGCATCTTGCTGGCAGCGGGTTTGCTGACGACCGCCTGGCTCGGAGTCAACGTGGCTTGGAGTCTTAGCGATGACACTCCGACATTTGTGTCAGCACAGCTCATGCGCGTCGCCCCGCTATGGCTGTGGCTTGCGGGAACGATTGGAATTCTAGCAACGGCTACCGCTGCAAGCTGGGGCCGACGGCACGCGGAGCAGTGGCTTGGCCTACTATTGATGCTCTATCTGGTGGGGGGCCTTGTCGTCGAGTTCGCCGTCCCGGTCCTTGCTCCCGCCGGAGGCGTCCCGATGGAGTCGGCCGCGGACTCGATTTCGTTCTTGTGCCAGCGAAGCTTTCTCTTGTTGCCCGCGCTGGCGATGATGGGCGGCACTTGGCTCGTCGGCCGCTCCGCTTCACTGCATTGCCTTGCCCTGGGCGACTGGTCCGCGTCGGTGGGCCTGACGCGCGGAATAGACGTCACGTGGCGGAGTCTCTTCGTGGCATGGCTCGTCGGGTTCGCCCTACCCGTCTTCTTGCTGATGCAGGCGACCGTGGAATTCGCTCCCTTGTCGCACGAAGGATTCCTGGCGTTGCTGATTCCGCTCGTTGGAATGTCGCTACTGAATGGCTTTGTGGAAGAACTGTTGTTTCGCGGGTTGCTGATGCCGCCGATTGTTGCGTGTAGCGGACGAACCACAGGCCTCTGGCTCCAGGCGCTCTTTTTCGGGCTGCACCATTGGGGTGCCAGTCATGCGGCCATCGAAAACCTGCCGGCAGCCGTTGTGGTCAGCCTTGTGGCCGTGGTCTGGGGAAAGAGCGTGCTGGACACCCGCGGACTGGGCTGGGCCGTTGTGACACATGCGACGGTGGATTTTGCTCTGTTCTCCTCACACTTCGTCAGCACTACGTAGTCCACGGAACGGGATCCTTGGTTCCCATGCGACGAATCGGCCGAACTGGCGCTACGAGCATTTTCTCAGTCTTACGCAGTTTCGCTTGCGCGTAGGCCGACGCCCACAGAAGCCTTGGCGCAACTTACAACGGTTTGTAAACGCGGAAACTCGGACTAGAATCGCGCTCGATTGCGAAGAAAGCCGGCCGTATTGGCCTTCGGCTGAGGTCGCCTTGCGTTCCGCGGATTACAGCTTCGATTCTTGCCGGGCATAATTGGTTAGTCATCGTTTGAACAGTCTGGCACCGCAGGCGTTCCAAGCACCCGATGAATACTCCATGCGTTGAACTGTGGCAACTTCCGCGACGGCTCCAAGCTTTGATCGAAGCCGAGTTGCAGGAAGGCGAGAAAATCACGTGGATCGGCACGCCACTGACGCGCCGTTTCGCCGTGCGCGCGATACCAATCGTCTTGTTCGCAATCCCTTGGACTGCATTTTCCGTCTTTTGGATCGCCGGTGCCGCCGGATTCAAAATTCCGAATTTCAATCAACCGTTTGATCTATTTCCTTTGTTTGGTGTTCCGTTCTTGCTTATTGGGCTAGCCATGCTTAGTGCGCCGTATTGGATGACGCGGAAAGCAAAAAGTACGGCCTACGTGCTCACGACGGCGCGCGCGATCGTTTTTGACGGAGGGTTCTCGACGACGATTAGGTCGTTCTATCCCGACCGCCTGACGGACTTGCGGCGAACTCAGCGCGCGGACGGATCTGGAGATCTGATCTTCGAAAAAACACTCTCGTACGACGGCGAAGGTGGACGTCGCACGACTGACAACGGATTCCTGGCAATTGCCGACGTAAAAAGCGTCGAGGATCTGGTTCGCCACCTTGTCAGATCAACGGCAACGACTCGAGAGTGATCCGCGTTCAGGCGACGACTCAACCTCGGCGCCACCAATACCCTGGACGCCGGCGGAAATGCGGTACGGCAATCACCCGCGCGGTGAACATCGACTCAAGCGCATAGCTCAGTCGATACGGAAATCGGCGCACAGGCCCGTAGCGATACCGGCACTCACCCAAGGGATTGCGTGCCGACGTCGTCGGCAATCCTCCGCCCTGCGCTCGGCAGACGGCCGACCCAAGAGCGACTTGAGTCGCGAGTCTTGAAGACCAGGTATTTCGACAAACTCTGAACGCAGGACCCAGAGATCTCAGGACTCAAGCCTCGAGCCTATTCCGACGTCCTAAACGTCATCTCATAAATCCGCCGGCCGAGTCGATCGAAGTCTCGGCGGTCGTCGCGCGAATGGATCGCGTTCGAGATGATCATGAATAGCCGCTCGGGGTCGGTCGAGTGCATGAACTCGAAACCGAAACTATCTCCGTCCTGACAGACACCGGTCCTGTTGCGCAGGTATACGGTCGTCGACTCGGGCGACAGGATGCTTTCGTTTCTCATCGCGACTTCCCAGCGGTACATGTCCTGCAGCGTCGAGACCTGCCCGCCGCTGCCCATCACCATCCAGGAGGTCTGGCCCCAATGCGGAGGTGAATTCGGAGTGCTGGAGACTCGTCCATACCCAACGGCCACGCGGCCTTCGGGGATGGGTTCGCCGAAAAAGCCGGTGTCCTTCATGCCTGCCGGTTCAAACAGTCGTTTCTTCGTGAATTCGGGATACGACTCGCCGGATACGATCTCGATGACGGCTGCCAGCAATCCCCAGGCAGAATGCGACGCCTTGCGCCCCTGGCCGGGAGCGAACAGCAGCCGCTGGTTCATGATCCGCCGGATCGCCTCGTCTCGGTCGATCCAGGAGTGGTCGGGGTTCTTGTCGCTTGGCAATTCGTGAAAATCGAGAAGGCCGGACTTGCCAGTCATGAGATGCCGGACGGTCATGGCCTGCTTGTCGTCCGGCACGTTCTCAAAGAACTTCGTGATCGGATCATCAAGTGAAAGTTTCCCTTCGTCCTTGAGCAAGAGGATTCCCGCGTGCGTGAAGTCGATCGGCGCTGAGCCGATGGCGAACACGGTGTCGCGCGTGTTGCGAATGTTCTTTTCGCGATTGGCCAGCCCGTAGCCCTCGTGAAGCACGATCTTGCCACCTCGCGCGATCAGCACTGCGCCGGAAAAGCCCCGGTCCGCGGCTCGCTCCATCGCCTTGTCGAGCGTTGCCCACGTGATCGGCGCCGTGTCGGCCTCGTCGAGTGGGACGTGCTTCGACGTGATTTGAATCAGCCGCGGCGGGTTCTCCTCGTTGAGGCGTAAGGCGACGTGAAGCTCGTGATCGCGGAACTCGTACAGCACTCGGCAGGCGGTTGCACTCTGGATTTCCACTTCGCGCGAAACCGCGCCCGTTGCCTGTTCGCGGACCTGTGCGATCCGTTCGAGCAACTCCGACGGGTCGGATGCGCCCAACAGCGGCTTCCAACGTGACTCGACATCCCCGTCGGATCGCGTCAGCAGGTTCGCCATCCGGATGATTGTTGATTCGGGATCGCGCTGGGCGAAGAGAGCGCTCGGATAAGCCAGAATGCTCATGGCGACCAGCGCAAACACAGCTCGTTGCATCGGCTGAGGTCCGTAGTGTTTTTGACGTCGTACGCGGATGAACAGGGCGGCCGGCCGGCGATGGCATCGAACCGAGACGGCCGTTCGTACACCTACCAACATACTCGCGTATTCGCCCGCCGCCAGCCGATCTTGGCAACCAGTGGGGCTTCTGCTTTCTTGCGCGTCAGAACAAGGATTGTCGCTTGGCGCCGGTGGCCGCGATGGTTGGCGCAGTGGAACGCAACGACGAACGAGAAAACTCCACGAGGTCTTTGGCGCCCGCCACGAACGCTCGGACCTTGGAGAGTCCGTCACCACCCCCGATGGATTGCAATCGCAGACACGCGATCTAGAATTGCGGCCGTTCTAAGAAACGGTACGCTAATACTCCATTGGATCAGAAGTGCGATGTCTCGCGCCGCGCGACCAACATTGAGTCTCCCAAGTCGGTTTTTCTGAGCGAGCCAATTCGTGAAACGTCACGCCGTGGGAATCGTCGCCGGATTGATCGCGGGCTTTTTCTGCGTGGTGCTGATCGAAGCGATCGCGTCGGTCCTGTATCCGCCGCCCGAGGACTTGAACCTTAGCGATCGCGATGCGCTGCGGGCCTTCATTGCCGATCTGCCACCCAGCGCGTTCCTGATCGTGTTGGCAGCGCACGCGTTGGGCAGCGTGGTGGCCGGGGCGGTCTACACGCTGATCGCCGGTCAGAATTCCTACCTCGGCGGGTTGATTGTCGGCGGCGTCCTGTTCTGTGCCGGCATCCTCAACCTCTTGGCGGTGCCGCATCCGTTTTGGTTTGCCGCGATCGACATCTTCATGTATGTGCCGGCGGTCTTTGTCGGCTGCCTGCTGGCGGGCAAGTTCCTCGCGCTGCGGGCAAAAGAGCCAGCGACCTGAGAAGCAGGCGGCTCGAAGAATCGCCAAACGCTGCCGTCGTCGCATGACGCCGGCGCAGCTTGCAAACCGACTCGCACGCGCTAGAATGCGGCTGGTTCGAGGCGACCACTACCCGTCACCACGCTGTCGCGCACGGACCGAATGGCCAGCCGGATCACGGCTTGATGCGGGCGACGCGCGACGTCGACCAGACTGCCAACCGCGAGCGAAATGGGGACAGGAATCCATGGGGAATGTGCGCGATATCTCCGAGAAGCTGTGGCGCGGAGAGCTAACCACGGCCCAGCCCGAGGGCCATCCCTTCTACAGCATGGTCGAGCTGGAGGAAGTCACTTCGGACGTCGGCTTCTATAAGGCGTTCTCGAACATCACGGCCGTTCGTACCGGCGACGGACTCGTGCTGATCGACACTGGATCGTTTCATCCGGTGGCGCAGGAACGGGCCCACGGCAAGATTCGCGGTTGGTCGCCGGATCGGTTGCACACGGCGATTTACACGCACGGCCACGTCGATCATGCGTATGGCCTGCCGCCATTCTTGGAGGAAGCCAAGCAGCAGCGCTGGCCCCGGCCCGAGATCATTGCGCATCACGACGTGCCGGCCCGAATGGACCGCTATATCGAAACGGCCGGCTACAACGAAATCATCAACTTGCGGCAGTTTGGCCAGGCGATCCAGTGGCCGACCGATCCCATCCGGCCAACTCAGACGTATGTCGACCGGCTGGAGCTGCGCGTCGGCGACTGCGACTTCCATCTGGTCCATGCCCGCGGCGAAACCGACGACCACACCTGGGTCTTTTTGCCGCGGCAGCGCGTGTTGTGTACTGGCGACCTGTTCATCTGGGCCGTTCCCAATGCCGGCAATCCACAGAAAGTGCAGCGTTACTGCATCGACTGGTGTCACGCGCTGCGCCAGATGGCGGCGCTCGAGCCGGAGTACCTGCTGCCTGGGCATGGCGTGCTCATCGAAGGGCAACAGCGTGTCAGCCAAGCGCTGTTGGACACGGCCGACTACCTGGAATCGCTCTACCGCCAGACGGTCGATCTGATGAACGACGGCGCGAGCATCGAGCAGATCATCCACGCCGTTCATCCGCCGCAGTCGCTCGCCGACAAGTCTTACCTGCAACCCGTGTACGACGAGCCGGAATTTATCGTACGCAACATCCACCGCTGCCTGGGCGGATGGTATACGGGTGTGGCAAGTGAACTGAAGCCTGCGCCTCGCAACGAACAAGCGGCCCAGATCGTGGCCCTGGCCGGTGGCGTCGAGCCGTTGCTCCAGCGGGCCGGCAAACTGGCCGACGAGGGACGATGGCGACTGGCGTGCCACCTGGTCGATTGGGCGGCCGACGTCGAGCCCGACAGCCGCGAAGTACACCAATTGCGCGCCTCGGTCTACGAGCGTCGAGCCGAAAGCGAGACCTCGACGATGGCTCAGGGTATTTTCGCCGCCGCCAGCGCCGAGTCGGCAAAGAAGCTAGACCCTGAAAATGCAGACGGCGGCGCGTCTTCGTAGCGCCGCGCGCAACCGCCCTCTGCCCGCCACTGGCTTTGCCGCGAAGAGGCGACTTGCGATCGCGCAGGGCGCCGTCAATACTTTGGAACAACGCCCCCAGCTCGTCCTGCGGGGTTGATGGGCCGTACGGTGCGCATCAACTGTCGTTATAGCGGCACACTTGACTACGAGAACCGGAATGCCCTCACCGCGCGACCTGTTGGAGGAAGGCGCCCGACTGCATCAGGCGGGCGATCTGGACGCCGCCGAAAAGCAGTATCGCGCGGCGCTCGAGGTCGATCCGCGCACTGCCGACGCCCATCATTTGCTCGGCGTCATCGCACTGACCAGGGGGCAGTCAGCAGCGGCCGTCGATCGGATCACCAGGGCGATCCAGTGCAATCCCGCTCCGCCCGATTACCACCAACATCTGGCGATGGCCCACGAAGCGGCGGGCAATCTCGCTGCCGCGATCGACGCGTATCGGAACCGCCTTGCCCGAAGTCCCCAGGAAGCCGCGGCTCATCTCGAATTAGCGAACGCGCTCAAGGCGGCCTCGCAGTGGACCGACGCGGAGCGCCACTATCGGATCGCGCTGCAAATCGATGATCAGCTCGCCGCCGCGCACAATAATCTGGGCGACAGCTTGCACGCTCAGGGCCGGCTCAGTGAAGCACTGGAATCGTTTCGCACCGCCGCACAATTGCGCCCGGACTCGCCCGAGATCTTGTTCAACTTGGGGAACTGTTATCGGGATCACAAAGATTTTTCCGAAGCGGCCGATGCGTATCGGGCATGCGTCGCCCTGCGGCCGGAGCTTGAGCCCGCTTGGCGCAACCTCGGTCGCACGTTTCTGGATCTCGAGCAACCGCAATACGCAGATGAGTGCTTTCGGCGCGCCCTGGAACTTGTGCCGGACGACATCGTCGCGCAGAACGGTCGGGGAGCCGCCTTGCAATTGATGGGGCGGCTGGATGACGCGATTACCTGTTACCGCCGGGCGTTGGCGGTCAATCCCGACGACGCGTCCGTGCAGTTCAACTTCGCCAGCGCGCTGCACACTGCCCGCCGATTTCGCGAAGCCCAGGCCGCCTACGAAGCGTGTGCCCGTCTCGATCCGGCTAATGTGGACGTCGTCTCCAACCTCGGGAAGTGTTTCCAACGTATGGGCAAGTTCGATGAGGCAAGCGCGTGCTACCAGCGTGCGGTTGAGATCGATCCGGAGTTCAAGAACGGCCACTATCTCAACGGCGCCATGCTCCTGTTTCGCGGCGACTACGAGGCGGGGCTGCCGGAATTCGAACGCGGCGTCAACTTCGACGAATCCGCGTCTGGAAAACCGCGCTGGAACGGCGAAGAGCTGAACGGACGGCGAATTCTCATTCATGCTCCCGCCGGAATGGGCGATACGCTGCAATTCGCGCGCTACGTACCGATGGTCGAGTCGCGCGGTGGCAAGGTGATCCTGGAAGTCTTTCCGCAGCTCTTTTCGCTGTTGCGGCATTCCGGGTTTCGTGAGCTCGTTGCCTCGGGTGCCGCCGTGCCGGAACATGACGTGGCCGTTCCGATGTTCAGTCTGCCGAGAATATTCGGCACGCGCCTCAACTCCATTCCGGCCACGGTGCCTTACCTGACGCCAGACGAACGGCTTGTCGCGCAGTGGGGTGAGTGGCTTTCGGGCGAAACGCGATTCAAGGTCGGGATCCAATGGCAAGGAAGCGCCCTGTCGATCACTGAAGGTCGTTCCTTTCCGCTGGCCACGTTCGAGTCGTTGGCCCGCATGCCCGGCGTGGCGCTCTTCAGCCTGCAGGTCGGCGCGGGGCGCGAGCAACTGGAACAAGTGCCGTTTCGCGACGCGATCACCGACCTCGGCGACCATTTGCGCGACGTACACGACACGGCGGCCGTGATGCGCAACCTCGACCTGGTGATCGCCTCGGATTCCGCCCCGGCGCACCTGGCCGGAGCGATCGGTGTGCCGGTCTGGATGGCGCTACAGTTCGTCTCCGATTGGCGGTGGCAAGCCGAACGAGACACCTGCCCGTGGTATCCGACGATGCGGTTGTTCCGTCAGGAAGTGCTCGACGATTGGTCCGCGCCGTTTGCCCGCATCGCCGCGGAATTGCAGCAGCTTGTCGGAGGCGGAAGGCGCTAGCCAGCGCGGCAGCCGGCGCACCGGCTCGATTCGCCCCGCCGTCATCCCGCCGCGTGCCGCGTCAATCCTTGGCCAGGCCGATGCACAGCAGCTTGGTCCGCGTGCGGAAGTACATTCGCCCGTCGGCGATCGCCGGTGTGGCCAGGCAACTCTCGCCCAGGTCGTTTGTTGCCAACACGTTCAATTCCGGCCCGGCCTCAAGGACTACGACGATGCCGTTCTCGCCGACGACATAGATCTTGCCGTCGCCATAGACGGGCGAGGCAAAATAGTCGCCGATATTCTGCACGCGCCGCTGATACCAGAGCGGCTCGCCGTCGCTGATGCGGAAGCAACTTGAAATGCCGCCCCCCTTGATGACGAACATTCGATCGTCGACCACCAGCGGCGAGACGATGTGGTCCGGGGCACGGCTGCGATGCTTCCACACGAGGTGCGAGCTGGTTACGTCACCGCGTCCGCCGCCGCGCACGGCCAGGATGAACTGGTCCGATGTTTTCGTGTTGTCGAAGCGTGCGCCGGCAAAGTTGTCCGGGGCCAAGAACGCCTTGTCGAGCTCCTCGCCTTCCAGGTAGCCGTCGCCGTTGATGTCGCCCCGGTCGAACTTTCGCATGAAGGCCTCGGGGATCTTCACTTCACCCACAAAGGCCTGCATTTCGGCCTTGGTCAAGCGGCCGTCGCTATTGCCTTTCTCGTACCGATCGACGCTCGCCAACCACTGGTTCGCGATGCCGCCGCTTTCCAGCGAAATGTAGATCATGTCGCCGACGACGCAGGGTGTCGTCTTGATGTTGCGCAGCAGCGTCTTGGCAAACCACAGCACCTCGCCATTCGCCGGGTCGTAGCCGATCAACTTGCCCGTGCCGGCCACGACCAGTTCCGGTCCGTTCGGCGTTTCGCAAATCACCGGGTGCGAATAGTTCACGGCCATGTCGCTTCGATCCACTTGCCACACGATCTCGCCCGAGCGACGATCGAACGCGTACATTGCCGGATTCAGATCGTCGTCTTGCAGGAAGATGACCTTGTCGTCGAACAAGATCGGCGACATGCCCGGACCCCATTTGAAGACGAAGTACGGCACGGGTAGCTCCTGCCTCCAGACGGGCTCGCCCGTCGTCGCATCAAACGCCATCATGCCCAGCGTGCTGAAATAGAAATAGACGCGCTCGGCGTCGGCCGCCGCCGTGGTCGCGGCATGGCTGTTCGACTGGTGGATTTCGACCAGCGGTCCGGTGTCCAAGTCGCGGGTCCAAAGCGTTTCGCCGGTGGCCGCGTCCAGACACAGCAGCCGCACCGCCCGGTCGCTGACCATCGCCGAGACGAACACCCGGCCGGCCGCAACCACCGGAGACCCGATGCCATCGCCCGTGTCGAGCGACCAGAGCACGTTGTCGGTCGCCGAGAACTCGACCGGCAAGGGGCTGTCGGACCGGGAGATTCCGTCGCAGTTGGTCCCGCGAAACTGGGGCCAGTCCTCGGCACGTGCCGCGGCGCTCCAAACCAACCATGCCGAACTCCAAACCAACACCGCGGCAAGGCACGGCCACCACGATCGGACTTCACGGTTCTTCACGGCAGATTCTCCCAGGCGAGCGGGCGGGCAAGCGGTATGGCGACCTATTTTGCTGTACCACGATAGCGTTGTCCAATTGCCCGGCGGCTGCGGCACTTTGCGGCGATTGACGTGACAGCATCGGCCGGCTCTCGAGCGCTGCTCCGTCCGAGATTTCGCGAAAGTCGGCACCGTACCGAGTGGCCGACCAAAGTCCGCGGCCCAGTTCACCGATTCCAAATGGTGGAGGACGCGCTTCCCAACGCGCGCCAGCCAACCGGCATCGGGCCGCTCCTTCTCAGCACACGTGCTTCGGTGGGCGAATTGGCACGGTGTTGCCGGGCAGCCGCAAACCAGGCGAACAACGCCAGTCACATCCACGTATTTTGTTTTGACGACCGGGACCAGGACAGGGCTAAATCCACCGCAGCGCGCGCCGCAGCCGCTCGGACGTACGCCGACCAACCGCCAATCCCGCCGGACGGGACCGAATGCACGGGGTCGCGGGCGGGCTGAAGCGAGTCGCAAGTGGCCGACATTAAATTGACGCGGCAACGACGGCGCAGTACGATCACCAATAATTTCGTTGACAACGTGTCGACGCTCAAATCTGTCTTCTCGTCGCTGAATGCAGGGGGCTTGCCATGCGAATCGCTTGCTCGAGTTTCTTAGCCGTTTTGGTCGCGTTGGTCGCAGCGAACGCACTCGCGGCGAACGATTCCAAGTCGTCACTCGGACGCACCATCGACGCGTTCACCGCCAAGGACTATTACGGCAAGACACGCTCGCTGTCGGACTTCGCCGATAAGAAAGTCGTGATTGTTTACTTCACCGGCACCGAGTGCCCGCTGGCCAAGCTCTACGCGCCGCGCATGGAGCGGATCAGCAAAGAGTTGGCGGACCAAGGCGTCGCCGTCATCGGAGTAAACTCGAATCGCCAGGACTCGATCACTGAGATCGCCGGCTACGCTCAGAAGCACGGCGTGACCTATCCGATCCTAAAAGACGCCGGCAATAAGATTGCCGACTTGTTTGGCGCCGAGCGCACGCCGGAAGTGTTCGTGCTCGACGAAGAGCGCAAAGTGCGCTACCAGGGCCGGATCGATGGTTCGTACACGTTCGGCTTTGGCGTTGGCTTTGCGGCCCCTCAGGAAAAGCGGAGCGATATGGTCGAAGCCGTCAACGAACTGCTGGCCGGCAAGGAAGTGAGCGTTCCCTTTACCGAGCCGAAGGGCTGCATCATTGGTCGCGTGCGCGACGTCAACGAATCGGCTGACGTGACCTATTCCAAGCAGATTTCGCGGCTGTTCAACGAACGTTGCGTGAAGTGCCATCGCGACGGCCAGATCGCGCCGTTCGCCATGACCAGCTACGACGAAGTGGCCGGCTGGGGTGAAATGATCGCCGAGGTCATTCGCGAACAGCGCATGCCGCCGTGGCACGCCGACCCCAAACATGGCAGTTTCGCCAATGAAGACACGCTGACGCAGGACGAAAAGGAGATGGTCTTCGCCTGGGTCGACAACGGATGTCCCGAAGGCGATCCGGCCGACCTGCCCGAACCACCGACGTTTCCCGAAGGCTACTTGTTGCCGCGCGACCCGGACCAGGTGGTCTACATCGCCGACGAGCCGGTCGACGTGATGCCTGAAGGCGTTGAGCCGTACCGCTACTACACGGTTGATCCCGGCTTCACTGAGGACAAATGGGTCACGATGGCCGAGTGCCTGCCCGGCAACCCGGCGGTGGTGCATCACATCATTGTCTTCATTGTCCCGCCGGAACGTACACCGGAAGAGAAGCGTGCCGGTGAACTGGCCCGCCAGCGTCGCCGCGAAGCGGCCGAAGCTGCTGCCCGCAACAACGATGGTCCGGTGCGCGAGCGCGGTCGTCGCCGCAACGATGACGAAAGCGATCGCGACATCACGGGGTTCGGCTTTTTGGCCGGCTTTGCCCCGGGCACGCGACCGATGGTGCTCGAGCCGGGCTATGCCAAGAAGATTCCGGCCGGTTCGCGTCTGACATTCCAGATGCACTACACGCCGATCGGCAGTCCGCAAAAAGACCGCAGCGGTATCGCGCTGGTATTTACCGAACGGGACGAAGTGACGCACCTGCTGTCGACCAGCAATACGTCGAATACGGATTTCGTCATTCCGCCCGAGACTCCAGACCATCTGGTAACCGCGAAGAAGACTTTCCCGCGCGATACCTTGATGCTGTCGCTCTTCCCGCACATGCACGTGCGTGGCAAGTCCTTCCGCTACGAAGTGAAGTATCCCGACGGCGAAAGCGAGGTGCTGCTTGACATGCCGTTCTACGACTTCAACTGGCAGACGAACTACATCTTGGCGCAGCCGAAGCTCTTGCCCAAGGGCACCGAGCTATTGTGCACGGCAGTCTTCGACAACTCGGAAGAAAACCTGCACAATCCCGACTCGACAAAGGAAGTGCGCTGGGGCGATCAAACGTGGGAGGAAATGATGATCGGCTGGTACGACATCGCCTTCCCGATCGATCAGTTCGAGCAACTGGTTGAAGAAAACCAGAAGAAGCTGAAGGCGCTTCGCGAGCGACAGGCCGCCCAGGCCGAGTCGGAGCAAAGCGGCGACTAATTGTCGCCGTCCGCTGGTCGCGAAGCGCGGCCGCAAGGTTCAAGCCCCTGCCCGGTCAGACGGCCCAGCGCCGTTTGGCCGGGCTTTTTTCATCGAGGCACATACCGTCGGAGCCGGTCGGCGTCGCCAAGCCAACGCAAACACCGCGCGGCATGCGCGATCGGCGCTACAACAAGTCCGCGATCGCCGAGCCTTCGGCCAGCAGGTTGTACGGCCGGCCCTCGCGATCTTGGGCTTCCAGGTCGTCAATGCCCATCGCCCGATACACGGTTTTGGTCACGTCGGCCGGAGTGACGGGCCGATCCGCCGGGTATTCGGCATAGCGATCGCTCGATCCGTAGGTCTGCCCGCCGCGGATGCCGCCGCCGGCCAAAACGTCGGTCAAGCAATGCGTCCAGTGATCGCGTCCGGCGCCCGAGACGCCGCCGGAGCGCGGATCGCCGATCTTCGGCTTGCGCCCCATTTCGCTGGTCACCATCAACAGCGTCTGGTCGAGCAGTCCGCGCGCTGACAGATCCTCGATCAGCGCCGAGAAGGCCCGATCGAAGTACGGCAGCAGGTTGTTTTTCAGGCACTCGAAGTTATTGCCGTGCGTGTCCCAACCACCGGCGCTCTTGCACTTCTTCGCCAGCTCGACCGAGTTTTCTTTCCAGAAGACCGTGATGAAGGGAACGCCCGCCTCGACCAGCCGGCGCGCCAGCAACAGGCTCATGCCGTTGACGTTGTCGCCATAGCGCTCGCGCAACGACGCCGGTTCGCTGGCCACTTCGAACGCGGCGGCGGTCCGCGACGACGCCAACAGCGAAAATGCTCGCTGCTGCTGCCGTGTCCAGGTATCGATCGAAGGGTGCGCGTCGAGCGTGCGCCGCGCGTCGTCGACCGCTTGCAACAATTCGCGCCGGGCGGTGATTCGGCCGGTCGTGATGCCCGCCTGTAGCTCCAGTGCCGGAGCGTGAAACGCCAGCGGTTTTTCGACGTCGCCGTGCAGGTAGAGCGGATCGTGCTCCACACCCAATCGCGCGGCGAACTGGCCGGGACGCGTGTACGGCGCCTGGCTCGGTTTGTGCGGCAGCGTGATCGCGTTGGGCAAGTACGCATGCGGGGAGCGCTTGGCGGCTACGACCGAGCCCATGAACGGCCAGTCGTCAGGAAACGGCGTGCGATCGTTGCCCAACGTTCGGAAGCTCTGGTCCGGCACGTGCCCGGTCAGGTTGTAGTAATAGCCGGCATGATGATCGTTGGTGTTCACCGTGCCGCCGACCGAATTGACTAGCGCCAAGTGATGGGCCTGCTTGGCCAACATTGGCAGATGTTCGCTGAGGCGAATGCCACGCGCCGACGTTTCGATCGGCTCGAACGGACCACGGTACTCAAGCGGCGCGTCGGGCTTAAGATCCCACATGTCGATGTGCGACGCACCGCCACACAGGAAGAACAGAATCGTCGACTTGGCCTTTCCGCCGCGCGCCGCGGATAGCGCGTCGCTGGCAGCGACGGCTCGGGGCTTTCCAAATTGCAATCCGGCGAACCCGACGGTCGAAGCCACGAGAAACGCGCGTCGCGAAGTTGTGGCCGATTCATGCATGGCAACGTGCCACCGGTGCAAACGTTCTGTGTGTGATCGCCCTCATTGTCGCCAGAAATCGCGCGACTGCAACATCAGCGGCGTGTTTCCACTTGGCGTTGGTTGCCGGTGCCGCGGCCGCCATGCGCATGCCCAACGGCAAATCGCGCGACGTTCGCTGTTAGTCGAGCGTGACCTTGCCGGTCGCCGCCCATTCCACGCCTCGGCACAGCAACGTTTGATAAGAGTCGTTTTGCTTGGCATCCAGCCCGTGGCCCAGCACATTATGCACGACGCGACCGTTCCCGTACGGCTTGACGAACACGATCGGCTCGACCTTCTCGCTCCAATCCGAGTAGGCCGACGCCAGGACTTGGATCTCTTCGTCGCCGCTCAGCTTGGCATACAGCTCGTCTTCGGTTTTGAAGTCTTTCAAACCGCGCGTGATCGGGTGTTCGTCGTTCTTGATGTTGACCGTGAACTCGCCGTACGGTCCGTGGCCGCCGATTCCCTTCTTCCAGACGCGGCCCAGCAGTTCGGCATATTCGTCCCAATCTTGAAACGAGCTGCATGCGAAGTGCAATGCCACGACGTTGCCGCCGCCGCGCACGTACTCGAGCAAGCCTTTCTTGGCCTGCTCGCTGGGATCGGGTTCGTTCCAGAAACCGTAGCCCAAGACGACCACGCCGAAGTTGTCCAGCGACGTGAAGCGCTCCTTGTCCTCACTCACCGTGACGTCGAATCGCCCCGTCTCTTCCAAGATGCCCTTGATCAATCGGGTCGATTCTTCCCACTGGTGCGAATCGACGTCGAAGCCGGTCACGATCAATACCTTGATCTTCTCCTCGGCGGCAACAACCGTCGCGCCGAGCGCGACCGTCAACACGGCCGTCAGGCAGAAGCGGAATGTGGATCGCAAAGTGTGCATCATGTTCTCCTGTCAGCTCGGGCATGCCGACTCGTGCCGGGGACAAATTGGCCCACTGGCAGGCGTCGCCATTTCTGGCCACGATTGTAGCTTGCCCAGGGAATGAAGGAAATGAAGGAAACGAATTCGGCCGCCGGCCTCGCCACATCAGGCTGCACGACCGCTGGTCGCAACGTATAGTGAGCAGTGCCATTTGGCCGTTCCAACATCCACGACACAAGAAGTCACCCCATGCCGCAACCTATTTGCTGGGTATTGGCGACTGTCATTGCCGCATCCACCGCCACCGCGCGCGGCGCCACGCTGGAAATCAACGTCGTCGACGGCGCTGGCGCGCCGCTGCCGTGCCGTGTGCACTTGCAGGACGAGCGGGGCAAGCCGCAACGGGCCGCCGGGCTGCCGTTCTGGAAGGATCACTTCGTGTGTCCCGGCAGTGCTGAACTGATGCTAAAACCCGGCGTGTACACTTACGCCATTGAGCGCGGTCCCGAATATCGCCCTGCGACGGGGTCGGTCGAGGTGCCGGACGAAGGACGCCGACAGTTGCCGATCCAATTGCTGCGGATCGCCGACCTGGCCATTCGTGGATGGTGGTCTGGCGACCTGCACGTGCATCGGGCCGTCGAGGAAATGCCGCTGCACCTGCGGGCCGAAGACCTGCACGTCGCACCGGTCATCACATGGTGGAACACGCGCAACCGGTGGCGCGATCAATCGCTTCCGCCCCGGACCTTGGTCACCGTCGACGGTAACCGGTTTTTCGACGTGATGGGCGGCGAGGACGAGCGCGAGGCCGGCGCGCTGCTCTTCTTTGGTTTGCCAGAGCCTCTGCCGCTGCCCGGCAGCCGCAACGCGTTTCCGGAGCATCCCTCGACGATGCAGTTCGTCGAGCTGGCGCGGCAACAGGACGCCACGTGGATCGACCTGGAGAAGCCATTTTGGTGGGACGCGCCCGTCTGGTTGGCTAGTGGCCAGGTGGATTCGATTGGACTGGCCAACAATCACATGTGTCGCAGCAGCATGTACCAGGACGAAGCTTGGGGAAAACCGCGCGATGCCCAGCGCCTGCCGCCACCGCTGGGTAACGGCCACTGGACGCAAGAGGTTTATTACCACGTGCTCAACTGCGGACTGCGGATCCCGCCCTCGGCCGGAAGTGCCTCCGGAGTGTTGCCCAATCCGGTCGGCTACGATCGCGTCTATGTCCACACCGATCCGGAACTGTCGTACTCCGAGTGGTGGCAGGGGCTGAAGGCCGGCCGGTGCTTTGTGACCAACGGGCCGTTGCTGCTCTGCCGGGCCGACGGCCAGTTGCCTGGCCACGTGTTCCAAAGCGACACGCCGATGGAAATTGAGATCCATGGCGAACTCGCCTCGAACGATCACGTACCGGCGCTCGATATCGTGCAAGACGGCGCAGTCGTTTCGACCGTGCCGCTGACCCGCGCCGATGCAACCCGCGGCGTCGCCAGCGTGAAATTTGACCGATCCGGCTGGTTTCTGGTGCGGGCCGTCACGGATCGGACCGACACGTTTCGCTTTGCGTCGACCGGGCCCTTTTACGTCGAGATTGGCGACTCGCCCACGCGGATCAGCCGCCGCAGCGTGCAATTCTTTGTCGACTGGCTCGCCGAGCGCGGGCAGCGCGTTCGGCAGAACCTCAAGGACCCGGCCAAGCTGCGCGACGTGCTGGTGCACCACGACAACGCCAAACGCTTCTGGCAAGATCGGCTAAAGCAGGCCAATGCCGATTGAGGATTGGCTGACCGAGCCGCGCGCGTGCGCCACTGTGCGTGGCGCCGGTACCTATTGATGCGCCGATTCCGTCGCAACGGCAGCGCCCCGGTTCTCGCGATTGTTGTCGTCGCGCCGGGCTTGTTCGATAGCCTGACGTTGCTGTTCGTTGTACAAGTCGTCGGGCAGGGCACGGCGCCCGGCGCCCCCGGCAAGTTCTTCCAGCATCTTCAGAAGCGCCTCGACGATCTTGGGTTCGGCCTCGACTTCCAATCCGGCGGTGCGGGCCGGCCACGTCGTGTATCCGCCCAGATAGTGTTGCTCCGGCGGCGGGATGTAACCTTCGGCGCCGTTGGCCAGCTCCAGATTCATCAGCGGTTGCAGCGGCGATTGGGCCTTGAGCTTGAGTCCGGTGATCGCGTACACCTCGTTCGGAATGGCCGTCAAGCCAAGGTCGCCGATCCGTACGCATTGCAAGACAAGCTCCGTGGTGGGGTGTTCGTGGATCCACGCGGCTTGTTCGGCGTAGACCTCCGGCCGGTCCTTCGGCCGGCGAGTGCCACGGGCTTCGTTGCTGGCTGCGGCCCAGCGAAGCCGGTCGTTCGATGGCAGGCGACGCGAGAGCGTAAGCCGTGTTTCTTGCATCGCCAGGTCAACATCGCGGCGATGTTCGATGCTCTCAAGCGCCTTGAGGGCCAGCTCGCCCAGCTCGCCGGCATATTGCTCGCGAGAGAATCGCTCGCGCTTCGGCCGCGCGTAGTCCATCCAGTGCAAGTCGCCGCTGGTACCTTGCGACATGATCGCGACGAATCGCGCGACATCCGCGTTGTTGCGCTCCACCTTGGCCTCGACATTCCGCGCGAAATCGCCGAAGTAGTCCGCGGAAAACCCAGCCCCGGCGCCGAAGTAGTGCATCGAGTAGTTGCACAGCAGGGCCAGCGGGCGGCCGTCGGTCGATCGGATGCTCAACACCGTGAGCTTGGAGTCCACTGGCCCGGCCGGTCCGAGGAACTGTGGATTCTCGTAGCCAGGGTGCATCATCGCTCGCACCGTTCGCTCGCCAAACGGATCGTCGGCGTAAGCATTCGGTTGGTAGAGCCAGCGGCGGCAATGCGTATGGTCCGGCGCGTCGATCGACGACCAGCCCGCCTCGGCCGGCTCGAGCTTGGCATGTGCCTGGGCGATCCCCGACGCGACCGTGGGAATAAACGTTTCGGCATAGGCCGGATCCTTGCGGCTGCCCAGGCAGTAGTCCATCAGGCTGGGTGCCGAATGCGTATGGGTCGCGGCAATCAGGATCCGATCGGCCGGAATCCCACACAACTGCTCGGCACGTGCCTTGATCGCGTCGCACACGTCGCGCGGAATCATGCACGAATCGACAATCGCGATGCACAGCGTCTCGTCACCGTCGGACAGCGCCAGGCAGCGTGCCGCCAGCGGATCGTCCACCCGATCGTTCGTCTGCTCGAGAAACCCACCGTTGCGAATCGCTGGTAGCACGCGCGGCGAGACGTCGACCACGTGGCAGCCGGCCCGAAATGTCCCGGCAAACACCCAAGTGCCGCGGCCAGCGAAACAAGTGCAGGCCAGCAGGCAGGCGATCGTTGCAAGTTTGAACGTAAGGCGCGACGTGCTTGCGCGGGCGCCGACCGATGGGCAAAATACCGTCATTGTGAGAGAGGCCCTTTCAAGGACGAACAATTCGTCGTGGTTCTTCTTGCATACTCCGCAGCGCGCCGCAACCTTATGGAACCACGTTGTCTTTCGCGACCGCCGCACCGGGGGCGATTACCGGCGGTTTGCCGAGTAGGTTGTCGACGACCATGTTTCCGCTGCCTGTGACGCTGAGCGAGGTTCCGTCGGCGTTGGCCCGATCGTCGCGAATCAGGCAGTCGGAGACACGACTGTCGCGCACGTCGTCGAGCAAGAGGCCGCATTGGCCATAGTCGAGAATCGTGCAACCGGCCACGTTCATCCGCCGGCACCGCCGTAACTCAACTGCCGCCCGTTCGTTGCTTTCGCCATACACGTGATTGCCACGAATCGTGCAGTCGGCCGAATCGACAAACAGCACGCGATTCTGGGCATCGGCGTTGCGCCCGGCGTGATAGCGCGGGTTTCGGTCGAAGACGTTGTTGGCTACGACCACGTTGGCACAATCGTCGACCATCAGGTTTCGCTCGAACCCCTGCCACATCGTATTGCCGGTAAGGGTGACCGCCCGCAGGCTGCGCAGCTCGACGTTCACTTGCACGTCGGAGAGTATGTTGTCGGCGATCGTCACGTTGCCGTGGCGCCGCTCGTCGGTGCCGGCACGCGGAGTTGAGTGGCCGTTGATGCGAATGTTGGCCGAGTGGGGCCCGTCACGTGTGTGTTGTAACGTGCAGCCGACGATGGTCACCTCGCCGATCGATGCTCCGGCCGAGTCGAGCCTAACGTTGGCCGTCGGTTCCGATTCTGCGTCGCCCATGTTGCCCTCGATGTCGCAGCAGCCAATTTGCAAGTTGCGCAGTTCGCTGCCCCGGGCCACGATGCCTCCGCCGGCGTTGTAGCTAATGTGACAATTGGCAACGTTGATCTGATGCAGGTTGACACCGTCGAGAAACAGGCCGATACCGCGGTTTTCGTAAAGGTGGCACTCCGAAAGAATCACGTTGCGATTCCGCTGGACCAGATGCACCGCGTGCAGCGCCTGGCGCACGACGACCCGCGTCAACGTGAGCTGCATCGTGCCCGTTGCCTCGATGCCGCAGGCTTGGGGATGATCGCCCACGATCTCGATCGCGTCGACCGACGGGGTTCGCTCGTTCTTCCATACGTTCGGCCTCACCGTGGCTGGCGCGGCCGTGCCGTCGTGCGTGCCGACGAAGCGCAGCGCCGGTCCCGGACCGGCCATCACGATTTGGGCCACGCCGTCGCCGGCCAACGACGTGTATCCGACCTTGTCCAGGTCGATCTGGATCGGCCGCGTGATTCGATAGATGCCGCGCGGCAGCCGCACGAGGCCAATCGCGGCGTCCACGGCGGCCTGGATAGCAGCCGTATCGTCGGCCGTTCCGTCCCCGACGGCGCCGAACGAGCGTACGGTCGGGCAGGGGGCGTCTTTCGTCGGGCCGGAATTCCGTGCGACAGCTCCGCCAACGCCGAGAACGGCTACAGCCACGAGCACCAGCGCAAAGTATGTTTGTTTTCGTGACACGATGCGACCTCTCAGCGGATGACAAGTGAACATCCAGCAGTTTAGTTTGCCGCGACATGGCAAGCCACCGTGGCCGGTGGCGCCGCGCAGTCCAGCGGGGGCGCTGTCGGCGGATAGCTGTGCCTCTGCCGAGATCCAATCGGATTTGGCCCGCGGCCAACTACTTGCCGACCCGAACCAGCTTCCAGACGTCGCGCTGCATGTTGTTGCCCGCGACCATCCACAGCGCGTCGCGATAGACGAACACGCTGGCCGCGTGGCGCGGCTTCCACGGCGTGTCGGGCAGTTCGTGCCACGTGGTTCCGTCGGCCGAGTGCCAGACGTCGTTGCGATTGCCGCCTTGCTGATGATAGCCTTCCAGAACCCACATCCGGTCGTCGAACACGGCCACGTCGTGATACTGCCGCGGGTGCCAGAGGGCGTTTGCCAGATGGCGCTTCCAGGTAACTCCGTCGGCCGAGCTCCACACATCGTTGTAAAAGTTGCGCGCCGGCGTGGTGGGTGTGTCGTACGTGCCGCCACCCAGGATCCAGATCCGGTCCCGAAACACGACGCTCCCACCAATCATGCCGCGCGGCGACCAATAGGGCGCTTGCGGTTCGACCTGCTGCCAGGCGGCGCCATCGGTCGTGGTCCAGACATCGCGATAGAAGGCCTCGTCCGCCGGGGCGAACGCCGGCATGGTTTGACCGCCCAACACCCAGATCTTGCCATCGAACCCCAGCGTGTAGTGTAGAGCCCGCGGCGCCCAGGGAACCTGATCGGTGACTCGCTTCCAGCGCGTGCCGTCGGCCGAATTCCAAACGTCGTTTTGGTAGTGGCCCTGGTTGGCGTCGCCGCCGACGATCCACATCCGGCCGTCATGCACGACGTAACCGGCCGTGTGCCGGCCTTCCCAATCGCTTGCTGTGTCAAAGCCGCGATCCAAATAGGTGTTGGGCTTGATCAGCGTCCATGCGGCCCCGTCGGTCGAACTCCAAACCTCGTTATTGCAGACGAGCGGAAAACGCTGCTTGTCGCCGGGATTCCAACCACCCAAAAGCCACATCCGGTCTTCGAACACCAGGGCACCGGCCCCATCGCGGGGCGCATAGGCGGCCCGGTCGGTGACGTGAATCCAGCGGTAGTCGGGCGCTTCGTCGGCGCGGCCGAAGGCCGCCAACGGCATCGCAATGAGTCCTACAAACAAGATCGCGCGTGTCATGGTTGTGTATTCGATGGATCTATGGAGTCGAACGGCCCTAATTCTAGCCGAAAGGCGACCCGGCGGCCGACGCTAGCGGGCGCACATCTTTCCTGAGCCGCAATTCCGCCGCGCATCTGAATTCGCCGGGCGGCACGGATCGATATAAACGGAGTGCGTTTCGAGCGGTCCGCGCGACGCCTGCCGGTCCGCCCAACCGCCGCGGTCGATACCCAATCGACCGTGGTTCCTGCATTTTCGACGGCCCGTGTCGTCCCGCGCCAACTCCCGTGCTGCCCCAAGAGGTTTTCCAAGGTGGATTGGCGACGACTCGCGGCAACGGTCGTTTCGGCCGTCATTGTTCTGGCGGCCGCCAAAGGCGCGGCAGCGCAGCGCTATCTCTTGCGGCCTGGCTCCGGGCGCACGTTCGAGCACGAACTGGAGACCGATCGCGAGGCGTTTACCCCGTCGACCACCACGGTTGGCCAGAACGTGTGGCTTGCCGAGTGGTCGTACTCGTACATCGACAATCGCGAAACACCCGACACGCACAGCTATCCCGAACTGCTGATTCGCTACGGAATCACCGAACGGATCGAGTTGCGGTTCGGCTGGAACTACGAAATTGGCGGCGGCGGAAACGTCGTTTCAGCGATCGAAAGCTCAGAGGGGTTGGGCGGCCCGTTCGTCACAGCCGAATCAAAGGTGCTCTATGGGGCGAAAGTAGTGGTCAGCGAACAACGGGGTTGGATTCCGCGCAGTTGTGTAATCCTGGAAGGCTTCACGCCAACCAGCGGCGACGAGCCGGCCTCGCAGCCGGTTGCGACCTATGCCTTCGGATGGCTATTGGAGAACGAGTGGCGGTTCGATACGGCGCTGCGCTACGCCCAGGGCAACGAACTGACCGATACCTACAACAAGTGGGCCCCGTCGACGGTGATCCGCATACCGCTCAGCCCGCGCTTCCAGGTCCACGCTGGTTACTTCGGGGTGTTCACCGAGGGGCGCGACTTGGAGCGAAGCCGCGCCTTCCTCAGCCCAGGCATGCACTACAACTTCGACCCAAACCTGGAGCTCGGCTTGCGCGTCGGTTGGGGCATTACGCCTGATGCGGCCAAGTTCTTCGTCAACACCGGTCTCGGTTGGCGATTCTAGCCGCACGATGCAAGAAACTGGCAACCGCCCGGCCGCGCTGCGTTTCACGCATGGCCCGACGCAGCTTTTCCCGACGTGCGCTATCCGCTGTTCTTTGCGTCGCCGAACTTGCGGTCCAGCCACTCGATGGCGATCCGGTTGAACTGTTCGGGTTGTTCCTGCTGTGTCCAGTGACCGCAGTCGGTGATCGTCTTCTTCTCGAGATCCGGCACCAACCTCTCCATGCCGTTGGCCGACGACGGGGGCAACACCACGTCGTTGTCGGCGCCGATGTACAGGCTCGGCACGGTCACCTTCTGCTCCACGTCCTTGGTCAGCTCCCAATTGCGATCCAGGTTTCGATACCAGTTGATCCCGCCGGTGAAGCCCGTCTTGGAGTACGTATCGACGAAGAAATCCAGCTCGGTCGGCGTCAGGAACACTTCACCGCCAAATCTCTCCACCGGAGCCTTCAGCATCTTGAGCAGCTCGAATTTGCGCTCTGGAGCGTCGGCCGGCAACTTGGCGAATTCCTCAGCGTTGAATAGCCCGCCCCGCCGCATAAACAGCGTGAACGTTTTGCGCACGTCGGCGGCCAGCGCTTTGTCGGCCACGCCGGGCTCTTGAAACGCGACGATGTAGTTATCGTCGCCGCGGAAGCTGCGCAGCATCTGCACCGGAGGAACCGGCGGTCGCGGCATCAGCGGCGTGTTGACGCCGATCACGCCCAACACGCGATCCGGGTGCAACAGCGGCATGCTCCAAACGACGAACCCGCCCCAGTCGTGACCACAAAACACGGCCTTCTCGATTCCCTTGGCATCCAACAGTCCGACCAGGTCGCCACAGAGGTGCTTGATCGTGTACTGGTCGATCTTCTCAGGTCGCTCGGTCAATCCGTAGCCGCGTTGGTCCGGAGCCAGAGCATGGTAGCCCGCCTTGGCCAGCGCCGGCAGTTGGTGACGCCAGGAATACGCCAACTCCGGAAAACCGTGACACAGCACGACCGGAACGCCTTCCCCCTGTTCATACACAGCCATCCGAATGCCATTGGTATCGACGAAGCTGGGCTCGGGAAGGCCGACTTCCTTGCTTGGCGCAGCGCCCCAGAGCCGCGGCGCGCCCAGCGCCACCAACGGCAATCCCAGACCAATGCCCTTGAGGAACGCGCGGCGTGCAAGCGGAGTCGCGGATGCGATATTGGGGGTGCTGTTGGATCGGTTCACGGCATGACGCATGGTCGGGACTCCTCGAAGAATTGCAAACCGGCGCCGTGAAAGAACGCTCTGGCGGCACCGATCGGCGTGGTCGAGACATTCGATGTGCCGTTCATTGTAGGCGGGGCCAGGGCAGCTTCAAGTTTCGGCCGCCAGCCGGACCCATACGAAACAATTCTCGCGAAACTGGGGTATTCCTTGTATTACGGCGTTGCAGCCGAACGGCTAGAATGGGCGTTGTGGTTCCTGGTCCGGATTGATTGCAGGCGCGCCGCCGGCCCCTACCCGAGGAGTCCTTTTGATGCGAAACCCCATGATCGTCGGTTTGAGCGTCGCGATGGCGCTACTGGCACTTCCGCCCGTCAGCCAAGCCGAGCAGTCGCGGATCAATCGAAGCATCGAAAACTTCTCGCTGCGCGACTACCGTGGCAAGGTCCATTCGCTCGACGCGTTGTCCGACGCCAAGGTGGTCGTGGTCGCGTTTGTGGGCATCGAGTGCCCTTTGGCGAAGATCTACGCGCCGCGGCTGCAAGAGCTTCACGAACAGTTCGCCTCAGAGGACGTCGCTTTTCTCGGCATCGACTCGAACCGGCAAGATTCGATTACCGAGCTGGCCGCCTACGCCCGAATTCACGGCATCAAGTTTCCCGTGCTCAAAGACGCGGGCAACGTCGTGGCCGACGCGTTTGGAGCGCTGCGCACGCCCGAGGTGTTTGTCTTGGACCAGGACCGCAAGGTGCGGTATTGGGGTCGGATCGACGATCAGTACGGTTTGGGAGCGAACTCGGGTTACGCCCGACCGAAAGTACAGCGGCACGATCTGGCCGAAGCGGTCAATGAGTTGCTGGCCGGCAAAGAGGTCAGCGAACCGGTGATCGAAGCCAAGGGCTGCATCATCGGACGCGTGCCGAAGATTGACGCCCACGGCGAAGTGACTTACTCCAATCAGATCGCGCGGATCCTGCAAGACCGCTGTGTCAACTGCCATCGCGAGGGTGAGATCGCCCCGTTTCCGCTCGTCGAATACGACGAGGTGGTCGGATGGGCCGAAATGATGCGCGAAGTGATCGACGAAGGGCGCATGCCGCCGTGGTTCGCCAATCCGGCGCACGGCAAGTTCGCCAACGACGCCCGCATGTCTGAAGAACAAAAGAAACTATTCAACACCTGGGTCGACAACGGCTGCCCCGAAGGCGATCCGGCCGATCTGCCGGAGCCGCGTGATTGGGTAGTCGGCTGGCAAATCTCCGAGCCGGACCAGGTCATCTACATGAGCGACGAGCCGTACACCGTTCAAGCGGAGGGCGTCGTCGAGTATCAGTACTTCACCGTCGATCCGGGCTGGACCGAGGACAAGTGGATTCAGGCGGCCGAAGCGCGGCCCGACAACCGGTCCGTGGTGCATCACATCATCGCGTTCGTCCGTCCGCCACAAGAGCCGGGTGCCAAGCGAGATCGCATTCGCGGCGGACTGCTGGCCGGATATGCACCGGGCGGCGGCGTCCGCGAGTATCACAAAGGCGTGGCAAAGTTCGTGCCCGCCGGCTCGAAACTCGTGTTCCAGATGCACTACACGCCCAACGGCTCGGTGCAGAAAGACCGCAGCTACGTGGGCGTGGTGTTTGCCGATCCCAAGACGGTTCACAAGCGCGTGCAAGGCGGAACCCCGTCGAACCATTCGTTTGCCATCCCGCCCGGCGATCCTCACTACAAGGTCACGTCGACGCACGAATTCGCCGAAGATATGGAGCTGTTCTGGTTCGCTCCGCACATGCACCTCCGCGGATCGGCGTTCCGCTACGAAGCCGCCTATCCGGACGGCCGCCGCGAGATCCTGCTGGACGTGCCCAAGTACGACTTCAACTGGCAGCTTCGCTATATCCTGGCGGAACCGAAGTTGATGCCGGCCGGCACGACGATGCACTGCACGGCCTACTTCGACAACTCCGAAGACAACCTGGCCAATCCCGATCCCACCGAGACCGTCCGCTGGGGCGATCAGACCTGGGAAGAAATGATGATTGGCTGGTTCGGTGCCGTGTCGGCCGATGAGGATCTGCAAGCCGACAAGGCCGAAACCGACAAAACCGAGAACCCGGACGCCGCGGGCGGTTGACGGCAGCGAGCTTCATTTCCGCACTCGGATCTTGTGCCGAGGCGTCGCGGATGCATGAAGCGCACATCGACGAGCTAATATAGCTCCGCGACCGGCTGGCGATTTTCGTCGACGAGGTATCTGGGCCGTCCGCTGAGATCGGTGATCTTGACCCGATTGACGTCGATCCCCAGGTTGCGATACAGGCTGGCGAACACTTCTTGCACGTGAACCGGCCGGTCAACCGGCACGCCGCCTGTGGGATCGGTTTGTCCAATGACGCGCCCGCCTTGCATGCCGCCGCAGGCCAGCAGAACCGACTGGGTCGATGACCAATGGTCGCGCCCTCCCTTGGCATTGATCCGCGGCGTCCGCCCAAACTCTCCCCAAACCACCACGGAGACGTGCTCGGAAAGGCCCCGATCGTACAGGTCGCTCAACAGGGCCGACAGCGCGTGGTCGAACACCGGCAGGTACTTCTTCGACAGAAACTCGATCGTGCCTTCGCGATTGGCGTGCCAGTCCCACGCGCCGAACGCCACGGTAACGCAGCGCACGCCGGCCTCGACCAGCCGCCGCGCCAGCAGCAGGTGTTCGCCGCTTTGCGGCGCGCCGCCGAAACTGGGATGCGTGTCCTGCTTGTCACCGTAGCGCTGGCGGACCTTCGGATCCTCCGTGCTAAGATCCATCGCACGTACCAGACGGCTCGAAGTCAGGATGTCGAACGCCTGTTGCTGGTACGCGTCCAGCCCGTCGGCCCGGATCTGGCGCTGCAATCGGCCGAACGCACCCAACAGCGCACGTCGATCTTCGAGGCGCGACAGGTCTATGCCGTTGAGCACGAGATCCGGCTTAACGTCGCCCTCGAGCGCGAACGGCGCGTGCCGACGTCCCGTAAAGCCAGGCCAGGAAGTTCGACCCGAGGGGTCGTGATAGCCCGCATTGTTGTATGGCCGGTAGCTCATCTTCGGTCCGGCGTCGACGTACGGGACGATGCCGGCGGCGCTGGTGCCCAAGACGTGCGACGCGACCGAGCCGATGGTCGGCCAGCCGCCGGCCGGTTCGTTGTCTGCGTCGCGTCCGCCCGGCCGACCGGTATAACACTGAAACGACTCGTGCCGGTTTTCCATGCCCGTTAGCGTGCGCACGATCGAGTAGCGATCGGCCATGCCGGCCAGCTTCGGCAATAGTTCACAGAACCGCATGCCAGGGATCGCGGTCGAGGCCGCGCGAAACGAGCCGCGCACTTCGCTGGGTGCTTCCGGCTTTGGGTCGAACGTTTCGTGCTGCGTCGGTCCGCCCGGCAGATAGACCATGATCACCGAGCGCGTGGGCGACGTTGTCGCGGCCGGCGCGGCTTCGGCGCGCAACAGCGATGCCATCGACAGCCCGCCCAATCCGAGCGAACCGATGCGCAAGAACCGGCGGCGCGAGATGCCGTCGCAAAACGGCTCTTGCCGGTTTCCCAGGATCGTCAGCACGGCGCGAACTCCTGCACGTCGGACGGCATTCTACGGACCGAATCGCCACCCTGGTCCAAACATGGCCCTATTGTCCAAACAATTGCCGCGAAACGCAATCCGACGGCGCGGCCGTTTGGCGGCGGCGGCCCTGCGTGGCACGGCACGCCGGCGGATGCAGCATCTGGTGCCGATTGGCGAATCGCCCGCGATCAATCCGCGACGAACAACCGCTTCAGGTGGTCGTTCAAGAATCGACCGTCCGGGTCGAGCCGGCGACGCACGGTTTGAAAATGGTCCCACTGGGGATAGAGTGGCGCCAGTTCCTTAGCGTGCAAGCTGTGAAGCTTGCCCCAATGGGGGCGCCCGTCGTGAGCGCGGAAGATCCGTTCGGCATCCTCGAAGAACGCGCGATGATCCAAGTCGGCAGCTTGATGAATCGAAATCGCGATGGTCTCGCGTCCGTGTGCTGGGCCGAGATCGATCCGGTCGGCCGCCACCGTGCGATACTCGACCGGCCAGGTGACTTCGCTGTGCCGCTTGCGCATCAGTGTTCGAATCTCGCGGAAGCAAGCCGGTCCGGCTTCCGCTGGCAGTGAATACTCCATCTCGTTGAATCGATTCTCGCGCACCGTGGGAAAGATGCGATCGCTGTGATCGATCCGCTCGCCCTCGACATCCGACAGTTCGTCCGGCTCGGACTCGGTCGGATCTAGCGACTTGGCATGCGCCAAATCGGCGGCCGGATACCAGAAGAACTCGAAATGCCGATGGGAGGCGATGTGTTGGTCGAGTTGGGCCAGGCACGCCTCGATCGGTTCTTGCCACGTGCGTTCGTGCAGGCGATACGCTGGAACCAATCGCATGTGAATCGCGGTGACCACGCCCAACGCGCCCAGCGACACGCGCGCCGCCGACAGCATCTCGGCGTTGTTGCTTTCCGAGCATTCAAACGTTTCTCCGTCGGCCGTGACCAGCCGGAGGCCAACGACCTGCGTCGACAGGCTGCCGAGCGACCTGCCCGTTCCGTGGGTACCTGTGGAAATGGCGCCGGCCAGCGATTGCACATCGACGTCGCCCTGGTTGGCCAAGGCCATGCCGTGCTGCCGTAGCGGTTCGCCCAGGTCGTGGATCTTCGTGCCAGCCCGGATCGTGGCTTCGAGCGACTGACGATCGGCCGACTCGACGCCCGCCAACTTGTCGAGCGAGAGCAGCATGTCGTCGGTCGCGCAGAGCGGCTGAAAGGAGTGCCCGCTGCCGTACACGCGCACCGTTTGGTTGCGTTCGGTCGCGCGACGGACGATGGCCGCCACCTCGGCTTCGCTGCCGGGCATTTCGATCCGCTGCGGTCGACACGATACCAGACCCGACCAATTGCTCCAGGAAGTCGTCATGTGAAGTGCTCGGCGGCGACGTCTTCGTCCAGTAGTGTTTGCAGGGCTTCGCGGTACGCGAACAGCGCGGGGATGCCGCCGGTGTGCCAGAACAGGACGTTGTCGCTCGGTTGGAAGCGACCGTCGCGCACCATCGCAACCAGGCCTGAGAACGTCTTGCCCGTATAGACCGGGTCGAGCAGCAGCCCCTCGAACCGGGCCGCCAATCCTACCGCCTCGACCATCGCGTCGGTCGGTTCACCGTAGCCGTTGCCAAGATATGCATCAGTCACGTTGATCCGCGCTTCGACGGCGGTCGAGTCGATGCCGACGAGCTCGGCGGTTTGGCGCACCTTGTCGCGCATGGTTTCCACCGCGTCGTTCTGCCGCTGATAGACCGAGACGCCAAGCACTTGCGGATCGCAGCCGCTATCGCCTGATCGGCAAAGGCCCTCGAAGCCCACAAGCAGGCCCGAGTGCGTCGTGCAGCTTCCGGTCGTGACAACGACATAATCAAAGCGGAGTGCCTGCTGGCGAGCCTGTTCGGCCAGTTCGAATGCGGCATCGACATACCCCAGCGCGCCGATCGCGGTCGAACCGCCGGCCGGAATGAAGTACGGCTTGTCGCCACGGTCGCGAATCTCGGCGAGCACTTCTTCGATCCGCGACGTGGCCACGCTGCGGTCGGTCGTGCGCTCGTGCATGACGTGCAGCTTCGCGCCGAAGATGCGATCGAGCAAGACATTCCCGCTGGTGTCGTACGTCGAACTGTCGAAGCGCGAGATGTGCGGCAGCACCAGCTCGCAGCCCAATCCCAGCTTGGCCGCGGCGGCGGCCGTCTGGCGACAGTGATTCGATTGCACGCCGCCGACCGTGACGACCGTGTTGGCACCCTGCGCCAAAGCATCGGCCATCAGAAACTCAAGCTTGCGGGTCTTGTTGCCGCCGGTAGCCAGGCCGGTGCAATCGTCGCGTTTGACGAACAGCCGCGGCCCGCCCAAGTGGTCGGCCAGCCGGTCCATCGGCTCAAGCGGAGTTGGCCGGTGGCAAAGTTTCACGCGATCGAAACGGTCGAGATTCATTCGTCTGATTCCATCTAATCGAGACTCGAAACAACCTGCGCGCCAGGTTGTCGCCGCGGCGTGTTTGGTTGCCGCGACCGTCTTCCGCAAAGTTGTTCGCCGTAGCGTGCCTACTGTCCGTTAGCTTCGCGCGGCTTCTCGTCTTTTTCTGGCGAGATGACGCTGCCGGGCAATTCTCCGGTCCGCTGGCCCTTCTCGACGACAGCGGTGCCGGCGACAAACACGTACTCGACGCCCTCGCTGTATTGGTGCGGCTCGGCAAAGGTGGCCTTGTCGCGGATGTGTTCCAGATCCAAGACGACCAGATCGGCCCATTGGCCTTCCTCGACCCGGCCACGATCGGACAGGCCCAGGATCTCGGCCGGCAAGGTCGTCGACGAACGGATGGCATCTTCCACGCTCAGCACGCCGCGGTTCATCGCATAGTGACGAATCTTGCGAGGATAGCTTCCGTAGAACCGGGCATGCACGCTCCGGCTGCCAGGCAGCGTGATTCCGGCATCGGTCGACGTGGCGGTCCACGGCTGCGCGGCAAACGCTTCCACGTCGAGCTCGGATAAGGAAAAACCGCGCAGCCGCGCTCCGCCGGCCTGGTGCTGATCCCCCTTCAGTTGCAATCGCAACGCCATCTGCACCGGCGAAACATCACAATCGTCGGCCACCTCGCCCAACGTCTTGCCCACCAGCGCCTCAGTTGGATGGTCCATGACAACGATTTGCTCGGGCCCGCCACGGCGCGTGATCTCGTGGGCAATATCGCGCTCGATGTCGGCCCGCACCGATGGGTCTCTCAACATTGTCGCCAGCTCGGCCGCGTAGTCGCGTTTTTCGGATTGCTTGCCGTTGGACGCCAGTTCGCGCCCGCGATCTCGCACCCAGTCGGGCACCAGCACCAGCCGTCCGTCGCTGCCAGTCGAGTTGTACGGGTATTGATCGGCATAGAGTCGCAGGCCGCGCTTGCGAGCCGATTCGATCATGCGGATCATCACCGGGGCAGATCCCCAGAACTTGGCGCCGCGCGCCTTGATGTGCGTGGCGACTACCGTCGCGCCCGTCCGTTCGGCGATTTCGGTCAACTCCCGGACCGTGTCCAGCGCGTTGGGCGGCACCATCGAGTGTTGGCTCGGCAGGAACCACATCGGATCGGCGCCCGAGGCACGTTCGTGAACGATGCACACGCCGCCGAACGGAACGATCTCTTCGACCAACGCCACGACTTCGTCCGTCGTGCTCCAGATACCGGGCACGTATTCCAGACCCGCCGAAAGACCGTACGCACCCTGTTCCATTCCGGCTCGCACCAGCCCGCGCATCTCGTCGATTTCTTCGGGCGAGGCGGCGCGGCGATAGTCGCTGCGCAGGACCTTGCGGCGGACCGTGTTGTGACCGACCAACAGGATTGCGTTGGGGCCGATCCCGTGCTGGCGATACGCGTCGCGCTGTTCGGCGATCGTGCCCTGCTGGCCGCCGTCCTGGTTGACCACAACCGTGGTGATGCCCTGCGAAACCAGATTGGGCGCGGCACGCCGCCGTTTGTCCGACGATCGAAGGCCGGAATCGGCATGGCTGTGCAAGTCGATGAAGCCTGGCGCGATGACCAGCCCGCTGACGTCGATGGTGCGATCGGATTGAAGCCCGCCGGCGTCGCCCACCAGGTGGATGCGGCCATCGTCGATTGCCACGTCGGCTTTGAATGCCGGTTTGCCCGTGCCGTCGATGACTTTGCCACCGCGCAGGAGCAAGTCGACGCGTTCTTCGGGCTTCGGCGTGTCGCGAGCCGGTTGGTCACCACCCAGCGATCCGACAAGGCCGAGCAGTAGGGACAGCGCTACCATCAGGCCAACGATGCGTTTGCGACAGATGGCCAAGTTCGAAGTCATGCGAGCAAGCCTGTTGGGTGACAGTTGTGAGTCGACGTTTGCAAGCGATTGGCTTGATGGGCGGTAGTTTGGCGGCGCCTGAGCTGGGTCACTTCGGCAGACGAGCCGTCGCGGCTTCATGCACGCGGCAGCAATTCCTCGATGGCTTCTCCGTCGTTGACGATGGGCGTAGGGCGTCCGCGGTGATCGGTAATGGTCACGCGACGGTAGTCGATGCCCAAATGGCGATAGATGGTCGCCAGAAAGTCCTGCGGCCCGACGCGCCGTTCCACCACCTGTTCGCCGCGTCGATCCGTGGCCCCAATCACTTGCCCAGTTTGAATGCCGCCGCCGGCGAAGATCATCGAGTTGGCGCTCGGCCAATGGTCGCGACCGGGTTGGACCGTTCCGGCCGAGCCGCTGGCTACGCCACTGCCACTGCTGGCCACGTGCGAAATCCGAGGCGTTCTGCCAAACTCGCCCGTCACGACCACCAACACCCTGCGGTCCAGCCCGCGCTGATAGATGTCTTCGATGAGCGCCGAAACGGCCTGATCGAAGTAGGGCGCGCGGTACTGTATTGCGTTGAACACGTGATGATTCACAGCGTGATCGTCCCAGTTCGCGACGCGACCGCAGAGCGGTCCGTCGAACGTGGTGGTCACGATCTCGACACCGGCTTCGACGAGGCGTCGCGCCATCAGGCACTGTTGGCCCCATTGGTTCAGCCCATAACGCTCGCGCACCGGTTGCGGTTCTTTCCGCAGATCGAATGCCTCGGCCGCCGCGGGACTGGTCAGCAGGCTTAGCGCTTGGGCCTCGTACTGGTCCATGGCGCGCATGGCGTCCGACGAATCGACGGCGCGGCGAAAGTTGTCGAACGAGTGTCGCAGGCGAACGCGCTCGTGCAGCCGATCTTCACCGCCGGTGTCGGCCAGGCCGACATTAGGAACTTTGAACTGTGGCGCGCTCGGGTCGCCGGTGACCGCGAACGGCTCGTACGACGGTCCCAGGTAGGCTGGCCCCGCGATCGTGAACGAGTCGTACCGCGTAATCGGATTGACGCCCACGTAGTTGGGCAGCGCCTTCGGCTTGCCGGAGCGCAAGTAGTGAGCGACGCTCATCCAGTCGGGATACACCGGCTTCGGCTTGTCGGCCGCGGCCGGATCGCCGGAGAGCAGTTGCAGCGAACCGGCCGGGTGCCCGCCACCGGTGTGTGCCATCGAACGCAACAGCGCGAACCGATCGGAAAGCTGCGCTTGCCGCGGCAACAGTTCGGTCAGCCGCAGCCCGGGCGTTTTGGTGGCGATCGGAGCGAACGGACCGGTGTAGTCCGAGCCGGCGTCCGGCTTGGGATCGTAGGTGTCCAAGTGGCTGCAACCGCCGCGGAGCCAGACGATGATCACTGCCGTGCGTTGCTGGGGATGTTCCGTGGCGGCTTCGGCACGCAGTCGCAATAGGGCGGGCAACGGCAACGCGCCGAACCCCGCCAGCCCAACGCGCAGAAACTCGCGCCGCGCTGTTCGTCGACCACTCGTCTTGGCGGATCGGTGCATGGCGAGGCAGGGCTGTGCCCTTCTTGCGGTATTCGCTTGTGTGCGGACGGCCGATTTCGGGCAGTATACTCTGGCGGGCGCAGCCTCACAAATGGCGCAACTCATGACGCTTGTGCCGCGATGCGGTCGCTACACCGCAGCGTCCGGTGAGCACGGCTGTGTTGGACCGTCCGATGCGTTATGATGTGAACCAACGTTGCGCAGGCATTGAATCGAACCGGCTCATCGCGGGAGAACGATCCATGGACCGCAGAACGTTTCTGTCACACGCTTCGGCGGCTGGTGTCGCCGCATCGGTCGGCCTGCAATCGCGGCGAGTTGCTGCCAAAGCCGGCGCGAACGACCGCGTTTCCGTCGCGGTGGTTGGAGTGCGCGGTCGCGGCAGATCGCTGCTGACGGCATTCGCAGACTTGCCCAGCGCCGAGATCAAATACGTCTGCGACGTCGACCAGCGCGTGTTGAACGAAAAGGTCGACGGTGTGGCCAGCCGCAACGGTCGCCGGCCCGAGGCAATCAAAGACTTTCGCCGCGCGCTCGACGATCCGGCCGTCGATGCGATTGTGTTGGGAACGCCCGATCACTGGCACGCGATTCCGTGCATCATGGCTTGTCAGGCCGGCAAGGACGTCTATGTCGAAAAGCCGGATGGCCACAACATCATCGAGGGCCAGACGATGGTCGCCGCGGCGCGCAAGTATCAGCGCGTGGTTCAGATGGGCACCCAGGCCCGTAGCGGAGAGCACATTGCCAACGCAATGGAGTACATTCGCTCCGGGCGACTGGGCCGGGCCCTGTTTGCCAAAGCCTGGGAAAGCGCGCGTCAAGGTTCGATCGGCCATCCGGCCGATAGCTCGCCGCCAGCGGGCGTCGACTACGACCTCTGGCTGGGACCCGCGCCGAAGCGGCCCTTCAACGTGCGACGCTTTCACAGCCATTGGCGTTGGTTCTTCGACTACGGCTCCGGCGACTTGGGTAACGACGGCGTCCACCGGCTCGACTTGGCGCGATGGGCGTTGGAGACCGCGGTCGAGGCGCGCGGCGAGGAGCCGCTCGGAACGCCCCGCGCTGTTTCCGCATTCGGCGGCAAGTACTATTTCGACGACGATCAGCAGTGGCCCGACACCCTGATGGTCACTTACGACTATCCGGGCCGCGTGCTCACGTACGAGTTGCGGATTTGGAATCCCTACCGGTTCGAAGGCGAGCACGAAGGTGCCCTGGTGCACGGCGACGAAGGATATATCGTGATCGGCAATCGCCGCTGGCGGGCCTTCGATGGCAAAGGCGAACAGGTGGCCGAGGAGCAGGGTCAGTACAATGACGCCGGCCACGCCCAGAACTTCATCGACTGCATGCACTCGCGCGAGCGGCCGGCCGCCGATCTGGAAACCGTGGGCCATCCGAGCAGCCTGCTGTGCCACTTGGGCAATGCGGCGTGGCGCGCGGGGCGCAGCCTGCGCTTTGATCCCGAGACGTATACCTTTGTCGACGACGAAGAGGCCAACCAGTTGCTGACTCGAGCTGAGTATCGCAAGCCGTGGACCCTGCCGAAAATCGCGGACCTCTAGGGCGAGACCCGATGCAGATTGGCCGCTACGCACTGGTTCTATGACCACCGCTTCCTCATCCGACCCACCGCGCGGACACAACCGGCTCACGCTCTATATCGTCGTGGCGATTGTGGCGGCCGTCGTGATTTCGATCGTGGGCCCGGCGATCTTCGGACAAGGTTTTCGCGGCACCGTCGGCGTCTTCGAGGTCGGCGGCGAGGTGTTTCTGCGGATCCTGCAGATGGTCGTCGTGCCGCTGGTGATGTCCAGCGTGATGAGCGGCATCCTCGGACTTGGCGACATTCGCAAGCTGGGCCGGCCCGGCGCCTACGCCATTCTCTACTACTTGTCGACGACCGTTCTGGCCGTGACGACCGGTTTGTTGGTCGTCAATCTGATCGATCCGGGCGAAGCGATCGACCGCAAGTTGGTCGAAGACGCACGGCAAGAAGGCGAGGCCGCGGTGGCGGAGGTCGCCCGCGGCACGTCCGCTCATAAGTTCGAATGGCACAACGTCACCGGCGATCGGGCCGAACAGGCAGGAGTCAGCCGGATTCTACCCGTGCCTGGCAATGGGACGTGGAAAGTGCGCCTGCTGATCGATCAGGTCGGTCCGGCGCAAACTCCAGCATCGGTCGTCGTGCGCTCGAGCATCGACGGCAACACGTTCGAGGACGTGGCCGACGGGCGGTTCGAGGCCGGAACCGAACCGGGCATCTACCGCACCGATGCGTTGATCCCGCTACCCGAAACGGCCCGTTTTGCGCGGCTCGCCTTCACGCCGCAACAAGGTGGGCGGCGCAGCGTCGTCGAGGGCTATCTCGTCCCCGGCCCGCCCACGATCGGCGAGATCTTTCGCAATCTGGTGCTGATGCTGTTCACCAACAACCTGCTGGCCTCGATGGTCGAAGTGAGCCTGCTGCCGCTGATTCTGTTTAGCATCGTATTCGCGGCCATGCTCACGACACTGGGCGAGCGGGCCCAAACGGTCGTGGAACTTGTCGTGAGCGTCAACGAAGCCTTGATGAGCTTCATTCTGTTGTTGATGCAGTTGGCACCCTTGGGCATCTTTTGCCTCGTGGCTGCGCGGTTCTCGCGGGCTCAGCTCGACGGGCAGTTTCTGACGCTGCTGCAAACGCAGGCATGGTACATGGGCAGTGTGTTGTTCGGCCTGAGCATTCATGCAGCGGTTACGTTGCCGATCTTGTTGTGGGCGTTTACACGCCGTAACCCGTTGCAGTTCTTTGGTCAAATGTCGCAGGCCGTGCTCACTGCATTTTCCACGTCGAGCTCCACGGCCACGCTGCCAGTGACTATGGAATGCGCGGAGATGCGCGCCGGTGTGTCGAAGCGATCGACTGAGTTCGTTCTGCCCTTGGGCGCCACGATCAATATGGACGGCACGGCGCTGTACGAAGCGGTTGCCGCCGTGTTCATCGCACAGGCCTATGCCGTCGTCGATCCGTCGTACACGCTCACCTTCGATCGACAAATCGTGATCGCGGTGACTGCCACTTTGGCCGCGATCGGTGCGGCGGGCATTCCCGAAGCGGGGCTGGTAACGCTGCTGATCGTGCTCAACGCCGTGGGCTTGCCGCTGGAGTTGATCGGATTGATCCTGCCGATCGACTGGTTTCTCGATCGGTTTCGCACGGCGGTCAACACGTTTGGTGATTCGGTCGGCGCTTCGATCGTCGATCGGGCCTTTGCCAAGATTCCGTGATCCGGGTTCGCGGCTGCGCTATGGCGGCTGCGCACTACATCTGGCGCAGGATCTCGACCGCCTTGTCCTCGAAGATCTTCTGCCAATGGGGCGCCAAGATGCAGTCGCTGTCTTCCTGGGCACCACCGACGTTGCGCAATTGTTCGGTCGTCGGGGCGTAGTAGATGTAGCCGTTCGTGTAGCCGGCGATAAACGTCCGTTCGTGGGGCGAGGCCTTCTTGAGATTCAGCCCGATCTGCACGGTCAGCTCGCCCGGAAACGTCAGCAAGACGAACGGACCCACGCGCAGCCCGACCAACTCAACGTCGATCGTGCGCTTTTCGGCAGCCAGATTGTCGGCCTGATGTTTCCGCAGCAGGGCCAGGTTCGTGCCGATCCGCGTCAATTGCTCCATGGTGTGGATGTTGCGGACGTATTGTTCCACGTGGCGGCGATTCGTGGCGTCAAGCTTGGCCAGGTTGTCGCGTCCCATGGCCTGCTCATGCAGGTACTCGTGAGCGTCGAACGAGGGAAACTCTTGCGACAGGTTGTACTTCACGGCCAGCGGCAGAAACGTCTTCAGGTTCAGATACGTTCCGCGCAGCGATTGTAGCAGCCGTTGCTGTTCGGCTTCGAGGGCGATGATCCGCTGGGCGACGTCGGCCCGCGGCAATTCGATGACCTGGTTGACGACCTTAAGCCGCCCGTCGTCACTGGTCTTGATGTCGCGCAGCGCCTTGAGCGTGCTCAGCCCGAGCATGTTGCCCAACGGTTCCGCATTGCGCGGCCGGTGCACTTCCTTGTACAGGACGGGGTTGATGTCGCCGGCACAACCCTGCACGAACAGCGCGATCGCACCGTTTCCCAGATTGTCCTCGATCACTTGCGAGGCAAAGCCGGTGATGTCGGCCGTGTTCCCGCCGCTGGGAACGCCCTGGATCGGATGGCAGGCAAAGTTGTAGACGACGGCCACCGGCTGCCCATCGGCGTTGTCCAGGCGTAGGACGCCAATCTCCGTGTCGACCGGTCCCACGCCGGCGATTTCATCATCCGGCGGCAGCGAGTAGGCATGCCGCACGTCGACCTCTTTGCCGCTCTTCAGCTGCAGCCGCCGGTTCTCCATGATGCGATCTTCGTAGCCGGAACCCACGCCGACGGTGACTGGTACCATCCGCTCGGCGGCCTGCTTCACCGCGCGAACCGTTCGCTCCGCGACGTCGGAGCAGACCACGCCGTGGCAGTGGCTAGCGTTGGCCATTACGTTCGTGGGTGGGATTTCCAACTCGCGCTCGATGCGCGAACGCACCTCGCCAAGATAATCGTTGCCGATCGGGCCGATCTCGCCGATTGCGACCGCATCGACCGTGACAATCACGGCAGTCGTCGACCCGTTCTTGATTACGAGCGCCTTGGCGTAAAGGCGGTCGTTGGCCGGTCCGGCTTCCTCGCTGGTGATATCCACCTTGGCGGCGCCGGCCGAAAGTTGATCGGCGCGAGCCCGCGCCGCTGCAAACGTGCCAACGATTGCCAGAACCAAAAGCGCGGGTACAAGCCATCCGTCGGCTCGAAGGCGCACGCGATCAGCATAGCGCGGTGTAGCATGTCGAACGCGGGAAGATGCGGACCTGAGCATGGTTGGCGTATTCCTTCGTTGATGGATGCGGCGATTGCGCGATCGCGTGGCGGCGCGGTTTCTCCGCCGCTTGGCGGGGGCGGGAGTGCCAAACTACTATTCTAAGCTCGCTGGCCGCGGCATTCGAGCAGCGGCCCGATACCCATATGACCGGCGAGCGTCGAATCGCGCCGCGGGAAGAACGCTCAAGGCACGTCGGTCATTGGATCCCGGGCAAACGGCCAGCCGCACATTACCACGGTCATCACCAGCCCAATGGCCAACGCCTGCCATGCGCCGAACAGCGCGAGGATCATCCCGGTCGTCATGGCAACGCCCCGCTCGACGTTGTTGCGTGGTAAGACCATGGCCAGGTAGCCGCAGGCAAATCCGGTCAATAGGATGGTCAAAGACAGCGCGACCGGCAGTGTCGGATAGAGCAGACCGGTAATCGGCTTGAGGAACAACAACAGCGGAATGCCCCAGAAATAGTAGGCCGAGATCCCGCCGTAGATCGAGTCCATGCCTGCGCGACCTTGCTTGTAGCGCTCGGTCACCACGACGTGAACGCCGGTCCACAGCGGGCCATGGCTGACCGGGAACGGTCCGGCGACCAGCGCTTGCAGCCCGTTGCGAATGCCGCAGTTCAGGTGCAGTCGAGTTGGGTTGATGTCGATCTTTTCGTCCGGGCGGAGCTCGTCGGCCTCGCGCAACAGTTCATTGCCGGTCACCATGTCCCCAAAGCCAATTATGTAGACCACCACCGCCAAGGGAATCATTTCCATGAACATCTGCGTAGTGGGAAAGCCGATCGCAAACGGGCTCAACTGGTCCCACATCGCGCCGAACTGCGGCTGCTCCCACCCCCACTCAATCGTCCCCCATTGCAGCTCTCCGGTCAGCTTGCCCACGACCATGGCCATGACAAAACCGGGAATCAGCCCGAGTCCGGCCAACAGTCCGACGATCCGGAAGCGATTACGAAAATGGGCGACCGGTTGAGAGAACATCAGCACCAGGCAGATTCCCACCGCAGAAACGCAGGTGATCGGAGCGCGATACAAGTAGCTGATCTCGGGATCCAGCTCGTGCATGAAGGACGAAACGGCCGCGCCGAAGATGATGCCGGCCTTTAGCGGCACCGGCACGCCTTCAACAATCAGGCGCCCTAGTCCCGTGATTCCACCGATCAAGAAAATGGCGGAGCAAGTCAGCGTGAGCGCGGTGATCATTCGAATAACGTACAGAGTGGCATCCGACTCCGACATGGTTCCGCCGAGCGCCGTGTACGTCGCGGCAATCGCGGCCAGAACCAGCGGAATGGCGGGCGTGATCCATCCGTGACAATACGGATCGCCGAAGGCGGTCGGTGCGTTGGCGATCAGGATCGACTGCACGATCACGACACACAGGGCCACACCGAATCCCACGCCGAATTGGCCTTCCAGAATGGGAATCAGCGAAAGCCCCGTTGCCCCGGCGACGAGGAAGCCCTGAACCGCCTCCGACCACTCGAAGCCGAAGTGATAAAACGGTATCCGCAGCGTAAATGGCCCCCACGGGATTCCCGGTTGGACTTCGCCATATTCTCGGGTAACTGCGATGATGCACCTCGGTCGTTGACTAGGGCCGCGGCGGCGATGAACGCGCGTGCGACCGCCTGCCGAAAGGTTCGCCGCGCGAGCGGACAGGGTTACGGTGTTCGCTGTCATACCAGGGCCAAAGCCGGTGTCAACAGTTTGGCTTACAACTAAAGCGAAATTCCGTGCGGATCGCGTCGCCCTGAGTCCTCGGTCGAATGTGTCGCGTGGTTGCGTAGCGGCGCTGGCGAACCTGTCGGTGGATCAGTCGCCGACGATCACTGCTCGGCAACGAACAGCGGCTCGCCGCGCACCGGCGCGGCGATCCACCACGGGTCGGGGACCGCCATCGACGTTTCGCGCCAGTCCACGCAGGGCAAAACCTCGACGGTTTTTGGGCCGCGAAGTGCCGATCGGCCGGGACCAGCAGGAATTGCTAGCCTCCGACGGTGCATTGAACTAAACTTGATGGACGGTCATTCGAATCGAGGAGCGTGCATGTCATGAAGCGTCATCTCTTGTTCTCTGCGATCTTGGCGTCGGTGTCTCTGGCCCTGGCGCAACAACAGCCGGCGTCACAACCGACCGAACAACCGTACCAGCCCGCCGTGCCGCCGCCCTCGATTGGTGGCTATGGCGGAGGCTACGGAGGATGGGGTGGCACGACCGGCGGCGTCGGCAGCACCGCGGCCGGATCTTCGATGACGGGCATGGCCAACGTAATCAGTGCCAAGGGCGACTACAACCTCTCGACGTCGGCGGCGGCCGTAAACTATACCGAAGCCGAGAGCAAGGAAATCGAGAACCGACAGCAGTACACCAACGCCTATTTCGACATGCGCGAGACGAATCGTGCTGCCCGCGAGGCTGAACGCGGACCGAGACTATCGGCCGAATCGCTGGCACGCCTCGCGCACGAGAACGCTCCTCAAGCGCTGAGCCCGGGCGAGGTCGATCCGGTTTCCGGGAAACTAAACTGGCCCGACGCACTGCAATCGGACATCTTTGCCGCCGATCGTAAGCATCTGGAATTGCTGGTCGGTTCCTATTCGCAGGTCGGTTCGTTGGATTACAGCGATCGCACGAAGGCGCGCAAGGTCATCAACGACATGGCCACGGAGCTAAAAGCACACGTGCGCGACATACCCGGACCGGACTACATCGCCTGTCGCAAGTTTCTCGAAAGCCTGATGTACACGACCTGCAAGTGCCACCTGGGTTAGTTTCGATTGCGATTCATACTTCTTTGCGGCAAGTCGACCAGGCGGTCATCCCTTCGCGTAACGAACGATCCCAATCAACCGTTTTCACTGCACGTCATTTCACAGCGAGTGAAGAGAGTAGACGCACCATGAGCGCTTCGTATTTCGTTGGCCGATCCGTGTTTGGCCTGTTCGTCGTGGGACTACTGGTTTTCGCAAGCCCGGCCCGCTCGGCCGAGCAGCCGAGCGTCGGTGAACTCGTAGCCGCGACGAAGTCCACCGACGAGGAAGCGCGGGTGGAGGCGATCCGCGGCCTGGGCAAACGGCGCGACCCGGCCACGATCGACGCCTTGATCGTGTTGCTCGACGACGAGTCGCCCCAAGTGCGGGGACACGCTGCTTGGGCGTTGGGCCAGATAGGGCCGCCCGCCAAGAGCGCGGCCGAGGGCCTGGCAAAACTGTTCGGCGACTCCCACCAGGGCGTGCGCCGGCAAGCGGTTCAGGCGATGATCTCGATTCGTCCGGGCCCGAAGGTGGGTGTCCCGTTGTTCGTCAAGTTGATGAAGGACTCGGACCCGGGCGTTCAGATGCGCGTCTTGCAGGCAGTGGCCGAGGCCGGGGAAAACGCCGTGCCCGCCATGATCGAGGCGCTCGATACGGACGCGGCCTATTGGGCATGTGTCGTGCTGCGTGACATCGGACCGGCGGCGAAAGCGGCCGTGCCCGCGCTGACCAAAGCGCTCGGCGATCCGCGGCCCGAGATTCGCCGCGAGGCGATCTTGGCCCTGGCGGCGATCGGTGCGCCCGATGCCTTGCCCAAGATCGTTCCGCTGCTCAACGACGAACATTCGCGCGTTCCGGCCACGTATGCCATGGCAGCGCTGGGCAAGATTCCGGCCGGCGCCGAATCAACCGTTCGGCAGAATGCCAAGAGCGACGACCCATTCGTGGCCACCGTGAGCTTGTGGGCCTTGGCCCGCGTCCACTCGGACGATGACGAATTGCTGCGGGCTGCCGTCACTCAGTTGGTTGCCCGGCTGAAGGACGAGGACCCGTTCGTGCGCACCGCGGCTGCCCGAGCGCTGGCGTCGCTTCCGCCGCGGCCGGACATCGCGGGTCCGATCTTCGAGAAAGCATTGTCCGGCGCCGACGAGACCACGACCCACTACATGCTCGATGCAATCGCGGCACAAGGCCCAAAGTCGGTCCCGCGGCTCATCAAGGCGCTCGAGTACGAGGCACTGCGCGGGCAAGTCGCCCAAGTCTTGGGGCGGATCGGCCCGCCCGCTGCGCCGGCAACCAGCGCTCTGGCAAAGTTGGTGGACGATCCGGATCCCAACGTGGCCATCGAGGCGGCTCATGCCTTGGGCAAGATCGGCCCCGGAGCCAAGGCGGCCGTGCCAGAGCTTGTCGACGCATTGAAGCATCCCGAGGGCAGAACGGCCTATGCCGCGGCCTACGCGTTGGGTGCGATTGGTCCCGACGCGGCGGCTGCTGCTCCCACGTTGTTGGCAGTGGTTGAGAACTCGGACAACTCGCTTTCGCTCGTCTGTGCCTGGTCGCTGGTGAAGGTCCGCGGGGCGTCGGCCCAGACGGCTGCCGCGGTGTTGCCCGAGTTGATAACGGGCCTCGAGTCGTCGTTGCCGCAGTCGCGAGAAACGGCTGCCGATACGCTTGGCGAGCTTGGGACCCTGGCGAAAAAGGCGGTTCCCCAACTCCAGCGTGCCGCGAACGACGAGAACGAGCGCGTTCGGGCGGCTGCAACCGCGGCTCTCAAGGCGATCAACGGCTAGCCGCCAATCGCGCAGTCTTACGTAGTTCGCCGGCATTCAGTGACGGCCGCAATGATGTCGCACCAATACGCCGTGGTCAGGGCCCTTTCGTAGACGCAGGCGACGAATTCGTCGATTCGGATTCTGGCGTGCGCGATCGGCCCGATTCGCCGGACCGAAGTCGCCTTGCCCTACCCGCGGCCCAACCGGCCACCGCCCGGCGCCGCTCGACGCCCTTGGCAAAGTAGTGGTCATCCAGTGCTTCGAAGTGTGCACGATACTGTCGCTGCTTGATCTCTTGCCAGTCTGGGGCCGGTTCGGCAATCTCAAGCGCGATCAGGTTCTCGGCCAGCGCGTCGGCCAATCGTTGATGTCCTTCGATGCTCGGATGCACGTGATCCACCAGCCACCGACGACCGACGATGCCACCCTCGCTGAGCCCCTCGAAAAGTCGTTGCGCATCAACCAGCGGCGTGCCGGTGTCTTCCGCAATTTCAAGCACGATGTCGTTCATCGGTTGTAAGATGCGCAGTGGGCAAACATCGACTTCCTTGGCCTGCAAGTAGGCTTCGCGTGCCTGGTCAAACTGGCCGGCCGCCTCGTAACACTTTGCCAAGTTGTAGAAGCCGGTGGCGTGCATCGGGTCGATCTGGCACGCTTGGTCAAACAACTTGATGGCCTTGCGCAGATCGCGGTCTTTGCCGCGCAAGTAGCGCCGCGCATCGACAGTGCACGCCGCCCATCGTTCTTGTTGCTGTTGCGACAGGGTGGGATCATGTTCTGACTTGAACGGCGGCGAGTCCGCGAAGTTGCTCACCGGATTGACAAGTACGACGTCGACGCCGGCGTCTTGCGCCAGGTCGATCATCCGGCGCAGATTGAAGCGAAACTGCGCGACAACACCACTGCGCCACGCTTCGTCATGGTGGTAGTCGCGCAACCCGCCCCGATAGTCCAATAGCGCCTCGACTTCGGTTGGCAAAATCGGCCGGCTTTCGGGCGGGTCTGACGAGGAGCGTCCGCGTAGTTGCAAGTAACCTTCGCGCAGCAGCGTAAACGTCCGCACGTGAGAGAGCGCGCGCAGCGCTTCGTTAACCACCGGGCCGCGCTGTTCGATGTGCTCGAAGTTGCGCGCTTCGAGAAACTCGTTGTGGCCCGTGTAAATAATGATCAAGTCGGGGTCATGGCGGAGCACTTCTTCGAGGATGGGAACCAATCGGTAGCTCGCATAGGAAACTCCGCCGCAATTGACCACTTCCCATTGCCGGCTCGAGTCGGCGGACCGCAGCGCGATCTCGAGCCAGGTCGTAAACGAGGTTTCGACCGCGAACGGGCGTCCTTGCACGGTGGAGCCGCCAAGACAGAAGATGCGAAAGCCGTTGCCTGGCTTCTCTGCCGCGAACGACGCGGGACGAAAGTGGGTCTGCCGCGCCTTGGGAATCTCGTACCGTGATTGGTTGTCGTTGAGCACGAACAGCGGCCGTACCGCGCTGAAGCCGACAAATGGATCGTCGTGAACATCCGGCCGGCCCCAGCCACACAACGCGCACACGCCTTCGAACAGCAGAAACGGCGCGATGCCCAACAGCACCGCCGCAATGCGGAAAGTCCACACGCGCCTCGAGGACCGCCGCGGGCGGCCGTCGGATTCAGGCTCCAAACGTGGGACAACATCAACAGGCATGCGAATGGGGCGCCGCCGCGCCGACGATACAAGCCGCCGTGCGGCTACTCGAGAAGAACGGGTGACTTGAAATCGTCCGGTTTCACGGCCAGCACCGAGCAACCAATACGCGGAAGCAGGCGTTCGGCCGTTTGACCGGTGATGAATCCGGAAACTCCGGTGCTGCCCAGCGTGCCCATCACCAGGAGTTGGATCGGGTGTTTCTCCAGATAGAACAGGATCGCCAAGTCCGGTCGCACCGAATCAATATGAATCAGGGGTGGGCGCGAGAATTCGTACTTCGCCACTTGGGTCTCGATGTGCCGCACGGCGTCCGCGTGAAGTTGCGCTGCCTCGTCCGACGACGTTTCGTCTTGCAGCGCATACTCAAGTTCGGGTTGTTCGACCGAGTGCAACACGTGCAATTGAGCCCCATAGTGTTCGGCCAGCCAGCAACCCAACTCCATGGCCCGGTCACCAACGGCGCGCAAGTCGTGGGCTACGAGAATCTCGGAGAGTTTCAGGTCTTGTTGCGGCTGGGCAATCCAAACGGGGCAGGGGCACTTGCGCAGCAGTTTGATCCCCGTGCTGCCAATCAAGAAGCTCTCAGCTCGACCCATTTGCCGCGTGCCGGCAATGACCAGATCGTGGCCGTCGCGCAGTACGCAACGAATGATCTGAACCCAACTTCGGCCGAACTCGACGTGGCAATCCGCCTTGACACCCTGAGCCTGAGCCTGGTCGACCAGTTTTTGCAGCGCAGCCCTGGCCCGCTCCAGCAGATTCGGCTTGCCATCGTGCTGCGATTCGATCAGGTGTTGTGTGCGCGGCGGGACGTCTATTGTGGAAAAGAAGCGAAGCTTGACCGATGCGGCGCCGTCCAGTTTCGCCAGCCACAGTCCGCGCAGGACCGCCTCGGCGCTGGGCGGCGCAAGCTCGTCGCACACCAGGCGATCAGCCACACAGAGATCCACGGCGACCAGAACGTTGCGAAATTGAGTCATGGATTTTGCACTTTCAAGCGGTCCCTCATTTGGGGCTCTCGCTCAGTTGCATGCCGGCCGTCTTGGCGACCGCGTGAAAAAACGCCGCGCCAACCGCCAACGCGTTCTCGTCGATATCGAACCCACCGGAGTGCGCCGGAAACTGCTGAACGCCTTCGCGAGCCGTTCCAAACCGGACGTAGCAGCCGGGCACGCGCTCCAGGTAGTAGCTAAAGTCCTCGCCGCCCATGCTTGTTGCGTCCATGCAGGTCACCAGTGCCTCGCCCACCGCCACCGCGGCGGCGCGACGAGCGATGCCCGTACACTCCGGCGGATTCACTAACGGCGGCGTCCCGGGACCCATCTCGAATTCGACCTGCGCGCCGTGCAGTTGGCCGATCGACTTGGCCATGCGTTCGATCGAGCGTTGGAGCGCGAGGCGCACCGACGGGTCTTGCGCGCGAATGGAGCCCTCCAGGTGCGCGCGCCCCGCGATCACGTTGCCGGCCGTCCCGGCGTCCAGGCGGCCAATGGTGACCACTGAGGGATGCGCCGGGTTGACCTCGCGCGAAACAATCGTCTGAAGCGCCATCACCATCAGCGAGCTAACGACGACCGCGTCGACCGTTTCGTGCGGTCGGGCCGCATGGCCGCCTTTGCCGGTGACACGAATCGTGAACGCGTCGCTCGAGGCATTGACCGCTCCGTCGGTGACGGCGATCATTCCAACCGGAAAATGACGGTCGACGTGCCCGCCGAAGATCATCGCCACGTTGTCGAGCACGCCGGCGCCGATCATCGCCGGGGCGCCTTCGCCCCGTTCTTCGGCCGGCTGAAAGATGAGCCGAACCGGTGCCGGCAAATCTTCTCGGCAGAGCAACTCGGCGGCGCCCAATAGCATGGTGGTGTGGGCGTCGTGTCCACAGGCGTGCATCACGCCCGGCGATTGTGACGCGAAGGGCAGCCCGGTCTCCTCGAATATCGGCAAGGCGTCGGTGTCGGCCCGCAGCGCCACGATGGGCCCGTCGGTGGCGCCCGGCAAATCGGCGACGATGCCCGTTCCGGCTACGTTTCGCTTGTAGGAGATGCCCAGTTCGTCGAGCCGGCTGCAAATCTGATTCGCGGTGCGAGTCTCCTGCCAACTCAGTTCCGGGTGTTGGTGCAGATCGCGCCGCATTGCCACCATGCGTTCGTAAAGCGGAGATCGTAAAACTTGGATCGATTCGTGAAACATAGTTGTCTCTGGATTCAGTTGCCGCCTCACGCCGGACGAAACGACTTGTTGGTTCTCGGTGGTTGTTGCTTATGCGGGTACAACGCGGGATTGTTCGGTGAAGTGCCGGACGACATCCACCAGGTTGCCGAGTTCGACGTGAACGTCGAGTTGCCGATCGGCCCAACTCTTGCCCCTCGACAGGGCCAGCGCGCGTTCGAGCCACGCACTGCACTGCAGTTCCTCGGCGATCGGCCGCAAATCAGGCACCAGTTGTTCCATGATCGTACGCACGTTTCGCGATTCGAAGGTCAGCGGATCAATCAGCTCTGCTTCGATGCCAAAGCGGCAAGCCCGCCATTTGTTCTGGCGGACCATCATCGGGTGGCAATCGTGCTGATACGTTCCGCGGTCAATCTCGTCGGACAGGGCCTTGACCAGGCATTGCACGAAGGCTGCCAGCGCCAGGTTGTCATCCAGGTTGCCCAACACGTCACACATGCGTACTTCGACCGTGCCGAAATTGTGATGCGGGCGAACGTCCCACCAGATTTCGCGGATCGAGTTGATGAAGCCGGTGTCGATCATGTGCCCAACCAGCCAGACATACTCGCTCCAATTGCGCATCAAGGGCGGCAAGCCGGCCGTGGGCAAGCCTTCCATGATTTTGGCCCGGTGCGAGCGCAAACCAGAGATGCGGTTTTCCCACCAGGGGCTGTTCGAACTGAGTGCCAGGAGCGTCGGAAGATGGCGCAGGATCCGGTCACAGATCATCACGGCCTTGTCGCCGGAATTGACTCCAACGTGGACATGCAGGCCGAAACAGACCAGCTGGCGGGCCATGTCTTGCAATAGCTCGACCAGCCGGAAGTAGCGCTCGTTGTGCGTCACCCTTTGGTCGCGCCATTGCGAGAAGGGATGCGTGCCCGACCAATACAGCCGCAATCCCAACTCGTCGGTGATCCCTTCGAGGAATCGCAGCCGCTCCAGCAGATCCTCTTGAGCATCGTCGACAGTACTGCAAACACCGGTGTTGATTTCGACGTACGACTGCATCAATTCCGGCTTGATGCGATCGTTGAAGCTTTCGGGAACGCGCTGCAAGACCTGATCGATCGAACTCGAAAGAGCCATCGTCTCGCCGTCGACGAGCGCAAGTTCCAACTCGATCCCGAGCGTCGGCGAGGCGTTGGAAGTGAAGTCAATCTTGTCCATGGAGCGTCGGGTGCGACCTGAACGAATCGGAGTATCTTTATTGTACCGGCACCCCGTCCTGCCGCGATAGTAGCGTGCAAACTGCACGAGCAGTATGGCCGAGTCCGCCGTGTGGACACGTTATCTTTGACTCGGAATCGAACGCGCCATCGCACATCGTGCCCGTCGATTGTGTAGAATGGAACCGCGCGATCTTGGTTCGGCCACGCGGGCGCTTGGCCGACCAAATCGCCGGCGGGCCAATACCCGGGGCAGTAGGGTCCGTGTCGCATGCGGGGGCGTTGCAGACGACACCACGTTGCCGCGCGGAACGGAAGAGGAGAGTTCGTCGATGCGCCGCACCTTGTCGATTTCCACCGAGCCGGTTCACTGCAAGTCGTCACCAACCAGCCGCCGCCGTCGCGCGTCGCGGCCGACCAGGTCTCGCCGGCTTGGCATTCAGTTGCTCGAAGACCGACTGCCGCTGACAACGCTGCCGACCGGCTTCACCGAAACACTCATCGGTTCAATCGGGATCTCATCGCCCACCGCGATGGAGTTCTCGCCCGTCGGCGAGCTGTTCGTGCTGGAGCAGGGGGGCGAGGCAACGCTGGTTCTCAGCCCTACGTCCACGCACACGGCCCTGTCGTTGACTGTCGACTCTTCCGGTGAGCGCGGACTGCTGGGCATCGCGTTCGATCCCGACTACGACGGAACCGGACCGAACACCGACTACGTTTACTTGTACTACACGGTGCCGCGCGAGAGTCCGACCAATCCGGCAAACAATCAGCTCAGTCGATACGAGGTAACCGGTGCGGGTACCGCGACTCCATCATTTGGCTCGCCGACCATTATTCGTGATCTTCCACCCGAGGACGAAGATGGCGACCCAACGACCAACGGCGATGACAATCATAATGGCGGTGCGATTCACTTTGGGCCCGACGGAAAGCTGTATGTCGCAGTCGGCGATCACAACTACGACGCGATTGGCCAGGGCGGTCACGTCTCGCAGATACTGACCACCCCGTTCGGCAAAATGCTCCGGCTCAACCCGGACGGAACCAATCCCAGCGACACGCCCAATCCGTTCTACACCGGAAGCGCGACCGACTGGGAAGGGGCGATCTGGGCGCTCGGGCTGCGCAACCCATTCACGTTCGCCTTCGAAGACGGGACCGGGCGAATGTATATCAACGACGTCGGGGAAGGCGTCTGGGAGGAAATCAACGAAGGCGAGGCGGAGGCCAACTACGGCTGGGCTGGTAGTGGCGCGCCGGTGTGGGAAGGATTCGAGCCGACGGCGCCTTGGACCAACTATCGCGATCCGGTGATGGCATATGACCACAGCGGAGCCACACCGCCAAGTCCCGGCAGCGTTGCCATTACCGGCGGCGCGTTCTACCCGGCCGGCGGTCCCTTCGGCAGCACCTATGCGGGCAAGTACTTCTACGCGGACTTCGGCGGCAGCTACATCCGCGTCTTCGATCCGGCCAATCCGGGCAGTTCGAGCACGCCTGATACGTCGACTGCGTTCGCCAGCAGCCTTACCGCAGGGCTGCCGGTGGATCTGAAGGTCCATGCCGACGGCAGCTTGTACTATCTCTCGCGCGGCAGCGGCGGACGCGTTTATCGGATTTCGGCCAACGCCGTCGAAGGCCGGCACGTGTTTTACAACAACTCGTCATTCGACGGGAACAAT
>ERZ869936.144-NODE-144-length-91751-cov-11.901784_pt1 | contig 91751 bp, 73 predicted proteins | sample MGYA00520876_ERZ869936 | MGnify/ENA primary metagenome ERZ869936 (study PRJEB32218, sample SAMN09650985) | biofilter metagenome | isolation source: enrty point of leading RO module | place: Saudi Arabia: Thuwal, RO plant located on Red Sea | collected 2016-02-17 ...
AATCCTTATGTTGTGAAGTACATCAACAAGCCACTCAACGAAAAATACCTGGACGCTATCAGTTGATTGCATCCAAAAAAAGAAACCGGCCCTGAAGCCGGTTTTTTTATGCCCAAACGGAATTCTGTTGAAATTCCATTTGAATATTATTAGAAGCAAATTAATCTTTGATCGGGTTTGCAAGGCGGCGAATCATCGCATCGTCGAGCTTCACATACCAGAGGATTCCGCGACCACCGGCATTAGATTCCTGAAATGCATTGTAGATCTCATTGAGTCTTTTCACTTTTTTCCTGAACTCTTCCGGCTTAATTGCAGCTTTCAGAAATTTGATGAAGATTGAAGCGGAAGTGAATGTCTGTTCGTCATCATTGATCTGCCTCTTGATGCTTTGCAACAGCTGGCTGCAAAGACCGTCCTCACCTACAAAACAATACTGCAGAGCCTGGAAGAGCTTGAATTCGACATCAGTAAACAGATATTTCTTAAGAGAAAGTTCGTTGCGCAGGTTATTAATCACACGCGCCGCGCCAGAATAGTCTCCTTCATAGAACTTAGAAATTGACTGGAACCTTTTGTATGAAATATATGGATACGGTTCATTGGTATGCACGTCATAACTGCTGTCAAGATCCGAATTGATATCAGTCAGGTCCTCAATACGGCTCGTTTCCATATATCTTTCAACTTTCGATTCAAGGAACTGAGTGACATAAAAGCTGAACACAGGCTTGAATGAAATCTCCGGAACATCTTTGTTGATGATCTTATAATAATGATCGGCTCTTACTGCATTTCCGGTTTTCTGATAATATTCGAAATACAGGAAGTCGACCATGAATTTTATGCTCTGATAAAACGTATCAAGCTCATACTTCTCAAAGTTCTTTCTGATTTGCTGAAGAATTGTATCGATTTCAATTTCGAGCGACTTCAGGTTTTCAGTGCGGCTTGTGAACAGACACATGTAGTAAATACGTACAATATTGTACATCACAAACAAGCGGTGTCCCTGGTACAGTTCGGATATATTGGTGAGTTCGCGAAGATTGGCCTGTACAGATTCAAGATCTCTTTCATCTCTTGTAAGAATGTAATTGCCGGCTCTCTTTACAAAATCATAGAAAAGATCCTCTGCTTTTACAACGGCAAGGGAGTAAGCGACGTGCCTGTTGTATTCCTTTTCATAATAATTGTAATCGCCGTTGTACATACTGAGTCTCGCCAACGCTTTATATACAACGATAAGCTCGTTTGACAGATCATATTCGATCAGTTGCTTTTCCAGGTTTTTCAGGGCTCTTATTGAAACATCGCGGTCGTTGCTGAATACCATTGCAGGCACCAGGGCCACTTTATCCTTCAGGACACTGATCGGATTTTTAACGTTCTTTGAAAGGTACTGAGCAACCCTTTCATTCAATCTTGATTTAAGCGTATAATAGGTACTTGGATTGACGCCGAGCATTTCCATCATCTGAGATTCGTCAAACTGATTTTTACGTGCGGCTTCAAGCACCAAATACGGCTTGTTGTTTTTTCTTCCTGCGACTGCCGAAAGCAATTCCTGATATTCGACTTCGCTGAGTTTTTTAATTGTCTTGCTTAATGATTCCATAATATGAGCTGAGATGAATTAATGTCTGTTTAGAGAGTTTATAACGGAGCAATTCGCATTAGGATACACGCTTTTAAAATTTAGCAATACCATTATCAACTTTTTAATCTCAATGAAACATTTGACACAAGGCCATTTTTAATGCCATTTTCAGCATTTACTATGTTTTGATCTGTTAAAATCATGCAATCAAGCATACAAATCTTACACATGTAAGACTATGGGCTAATTGCAGGAACATGGGTAGTGCTTCCAAGTATATATTGATCAATAAGAAATTAAATCAATTTATAATGAAAACAACTACTTCTCCAGTTCAGGATGGCATCCAACCTTCTGGCATGACAATTAACCTGAAATCAAAAATCAGTAAAAACCGCTTCGGTGTTTATGCGCTTGAACTTGTTCTTCTTTATGTTCTTGTATTCGCCACCATCAGCGCATTTGCGCAAGGTCCCGGCATCGCAAGTTCAAAAGGTCCTGGCAAGCTTGAGTTCGTAAAAGAAACAGCAGTATTCAATTCAGGTAAGGTGTACCTCAACTGGGTTGCGAAAGCACATTCTGACGATTGCATATATGTAATAGAAAGATCGCTGAACGGTGACGAATTTGAACCGGTAGGCTTGAAAGAAGGTATCGGATCTCCACTGGAACTTCTTTACAGCTGGGTAGACAGTAAGCCTGTAGCAGGAACTACTCTGTACCGTATCAAACAAATCAATACTGAAGGATCACTTGTAGCTGAAGCAGAAGCACTTGCAGTCACATCTCCTGAAAGCAGTCCTTTGTATTTAAACAAAAGCAACAGGCTGGTTCAGGTTAAATAATAGGGAGGATCAGAAAGAAGTCGGTTACGGAAGACTTCTTTCATCAATGATCAGTATTAAAGCTTATGGGAAATCTTACGCTAAAAATTGAATTGAAATTTCTGCTACCGGCAAAATTAGCTCTGCTTATCTTGTCGGTAAGCTTTGTCGCGCAAGGCAACCCGACAGCATCCTTCACTGCCAGCCAGACTGCAGGATGTGTTCCGCTCAGCGTGCAGTTCAGCAACACATCCACCGGAGCTACATCGTATTACTGGGATCTGGGAAACGGAAACACTTCTTCCCTACCCAACCCTTCAAATACATTTACCACTCCGGGAACATACACCATCAGGCTGATAGCATATAACAGTTCAGGGCAAAGTGACACGGCGGTTTATACGAATCACATCACAGTGAACGGCAAACCATCGGCCTCATTTACCTGCCCGGTTACAACATCCTGTCTAGACAATAACCAGATAAGTTTCAGCAATACTTCAACCGGCGCCGTCACATACCTTTGGGATTTCGGTGACGGAACCACAAGCACTCAGACAAATCCTGTTCACAGTTACAATCAGAGCGGACAGTTTACAGTCACGCTCATTGCCACCAACGCATTCGGCTGCCAGGATGTGCGTATACAAAACCAGCTGGTAACAATTCATCCTAAACCCAATGCTAACATAGGGACGAATTTCACCACTGCATGCAGGCCTTCAGATACATTTCAGTTCAGCAACATCGGACAGTTTCATAATTCCTGGTACTGGACTTTCGGAGACGGAAGATCAAGCACGCTTCAAAATCCTTCACACATATACTCATCTCCAGGAACTTATAATGTAAATCTGATCGTCACAAATACATTCGGGTGCTCTGATACTTCCGACCAGCCGACTGTTGTCAATGTAGAATCAGGAAACTGGGGTGTCTTCAGCAGTAATGTCGACAGCGGATGCGCTCCTCTTACAGTCACATTCGGCAGTATCAATGTCAATATTGCTTCATACCGCTGGGACTTTGGCGACGGAGGCACATCAACTCAGTCTAATCCCACCTACATTTATAATACACCGGGCCTTTACACAGTGCGTCTGATAATGCAAAGAAACGACGGCTGTACAGACACTGTGGTGCGGACAAACAAAATCTATGCTGGTGCTAAACCGACGGCAAGCTTTACTTATCAAAACAGCGTCGGATGTGGGCCACTCACAGTAAGCTTTACAAACACCTCACAGAATTTCGTTTCATGTCTCTGGGTATTCGGTGACGGCAACACATCAACCGCAACTAACCCTGTGCATACTTACAACAACAGTGGAACATTCAATGTGACGCTGAAGACCTGGGGACCTTCAGGTTGCACAAAAAGTATTGTATATTATAATATAGTAAAAGTAACACGTACAAGAGCAATGTTCAGCGCGACTCCAAGAATAGGATGTCCGCCATTGAACACACAATTCACCAATCTTTCACCAGGCTCCGGACTGACATACACATGGAACTTCGGAGACGGAACAACTTCAACAGCAGCAAATCCATCACATACATATAACAGTTCGGGAAATTTTGATGTCACACTGATTGTCAGGGACTCACTGGGATGCACAGACACTCTCAGGAAACCTTCCTTCATACAGACTGTTAACCCGGCAGCTAATTACATTCCCCCGCCAACTACATCAGGTTGCGCGCCACTCACCACTCAATTTACAGATGCAACTGCAGGAAGCACAGCCTGGCTTTGGAATTTCGGAGACGGCACAACATCCACTCTGCAAAACCCGGTGCATACATATACCAGGCCCGGACTTTACACTGTCTCACTAACAACAACCAGCGCGGGCGGCGGCTGCACTCAAACAATAAACAACTTCAGCACATTCAATGTGCAGGGAGGATATGCAGGATTCACACATTCCGCAACAACCTGTCCACCGTGGCAGGCATCCTTCGTTGACACAAGTCTGAATGCCGTATCATGGTTCTGGGATTTTGGTGACGGCACCACTTCCACCCAGCAGAATCCCACACATAACTTTACAAGACCAGGATACCACAGCGTTTCACTTACCATAACCACATCTGACGGCTGTAGCTACACTACGATGCAGAGCAACAGCGTTTACTTCACTCCTTTCGGTGCGAACTTCTACGGAATTACACAAGGAGGATCATTCCCGATGCCGGTTCAGTTTTATGCGAACTCAGTCGGAGCAACTGGATGGCTCTGGGACTTTGGGGACGGCACTACCTCAACACTCGAAAACCCATTGCACATTTTTAACACTTATGGCAATTATAACATCACCCTCACGATAACTAACGGAATCTGCACCTTGTTCTATGATCCGCCACCGTTTAATTTCGGTGCACCAGACACGACTCCTGTAGATGTAGGTAATCCCGGCACACCGGTGGAGCAACGCGGTTGTACGCCCTTATCAGTCACATTCACCAACAAAGTGCCTAACTCAGTCAGCTGGAATTGGGACTTCGGCGACGGTAACACTTCCACTCAACAGTTTCCTTCACACACTTATACCACACCCGGAATATTCACTGTCGTTCTCCGGACAACAGATGCGAATGGTACAGCCAGTGTGCTTCGAATGGACAGCATAGTAAAAGTATTTGGACCAAGGGCAGGATTCAGCTTTTCGCAACTTGCAAGTTGCACCAATACACAAGTTACGTTTACTGACACTTCATTAAATGCAAGCGTATGGCAATGGGATTTTGGGGACAGCACATTTTCCAGTTTAAGAAATCCTGTTCATGTGTATAACTCAGGAAGACCAAATTACATTGTCAAACAGACGGTCAGAGATACATCAGGATGTGTAAGTTCCATATCCACAAGTTTGTTTTCCAATTTTGTGAGCCCGCTCATTGCGAGCGAAACAGAAATTTGCGGAAGAGATACAATCCATTTCTTCACAAGCATGCAGAATTTCCCTTCATACTTGTGGAATTTCGGAGACGGAAATACATCCACTCTTCCTAACCCTTCTCATGTATATACAAGCGAAGGTGTTTTCAATGTAAGTCTGACAATCACTGACGCTTCAGGTTGCAGCCAGACATTCCATATAACGCCGGCAATAACAGTACATCTTCCGGTTGCATCATTTACATCCACGGGCACGCAAGGGTGCGACAAGCTAAATGTGTTGTTCACTAACACATCACAGAACGCAGATGCATACTGGTGGGATTTCGGTGATGGAACCAGTTCGTCTTTGACTAATCCATTACATCCATACATGAAGCCGGGCAAATTCGACGTGAGTCTCACTGTTATGCGAGGCAATTGCATCAGTAAAATCGAAAGGCCCCGATACATCAGTGTGGACACTTCATTCGCGGACTTCAGCAGCACAGTCACTGCCATCTGCACTCCATTTACAGTTCAGTTCAATGACAGGTCAGTGAACGCAGTTAGCTGGAGCTGGGATTTCGGCACAGGAGACACTTCGAATCTTCAGAACCCTGCTTATACATTCCAGGTGTATAACAGCAACAATATCCGTCTGGCAATAGTTGACTCAAATGGCTGCCGCGATACAGTATATTATCCTCAACCGGCTCCGCTTTTTGCTGACTTCACTGCTTCCATAGATTCAGGATGCGTTCCTTTACAAGTGACATTCAGAAACAACTCAGCAAATGCAGTTTCTTATTTCTGGGATTTTGGCGACGGGAACACATCCACTCAGATGTCCCCATCTCATATCTATACACGTCCGGGAAATTTTGACGTGATGCTGATAATTGCTTCACATCAGATTTACGGGCCATGTTATGACACCATCATCATGCCTGCACGCATCAATGTTAAAGAGCCAATTGCAGATTTCAGCACACCAGACCTTATGGCCTGCGCTCCTTCACTCGTGAACTTCACTGATCTTTCAGTAGATGCAGATTCATGGTTATGGGATTTCGGAGACAATACCACTTCAACAAATAAAAACCCTTCACATATTTACAATGATCCGGGAATCTATACTGTATCTCTCATTGTGAAAAGCAATACAGGATGTTCAGATACTCTGGTGAAGCAGCAATATATACATGTATTAGGACCAGTAACACGATTCAGCGCATCAGCAACTGAAGGATGTGTACCTTTCAACGTTTCATATACAGATCAGTCGCAGAATGCAATTGACTGGTACTGGAATTACGGAGACGGCCACACTTCAATCACTCAGAATCCACAGCATACCTATCAGGATACAGGCATATTTACTGTTTCACTTGTTACGACAGACACAGCTGGTTGCAACTCGTATTATGAGCTTCCGCAAAAAATCATAGTTCATCCATCACCTACCGCCCTGATCGCCACTCCTGACTCTATTGGGTGCCATCCATATGCCATTTCATTCAGAAATCTATCTACGGGATATACAAGCTCTGTATGGTCCTTTGGCGACGGAAATACAAGCACCCTTAACAATCCGCAGCACACTTATCAGCAACCGGGAAATTATTTTGTCACACTGGTTGTATCAAACAGTTTCGGCTGCACCGATACATTCCGGCTTTCTAATCCGATCAGAATTGTTCCAACCCCAACAGCAGCTTTCACTCCTTCTTCTACACAGGGATGTTCACCTTTGGTTGTGAATTTCACCAACCAGACAAGCAATCAAAACGGAAGCACATATTTCTGGACATTTGGAAACGGATACACTTCAACAAGCCCGAATCCAGTTAATCTTTATACAGCACCCGGCTTCTACGATGTAAGCCTGACAGTTACCAACCTTCACGGATGTTCGAATACTGTAACATACACTTCTCTGATACATGTGCTCGACACAAATCCGCCAGCAGAAACTAAAATCTATAGTGTAAGTGTACTTAACAACACGAGTGTAGAAATCAAATGGGAGAACAATACCGATTTGGATCTTTATGCTTATTTAATATACAGGCAAAATGCACATACCGGAATGTTCGACGTCATACATACCGAAAGGAATGTGCAGAACACCAACTTTGCTCTGGAGTCATCATATACTGATGCAGGACTGAACACTCTGTTAAATTCATATACTTATAAAGTTCAGGCTATCGACATATGCGGAAACGCCATTCCTCTCCATCGCCTGAAATCGCACACGACAATAAACGTATCCTCAGTTCGTGCAGGGGAGTTTATTCGCGTTAGCTGGACACCTTATGGCGGATGCCCTGTAAGCACCTACCAGATTTTCCGAAGCGCGCCAGGAGAAGAATTCCAATATCTGACCACAGTGCCATCAGATTCATTGGCTCATACTGACTCCACCTTCCGTTGTCCTTATCCGTATTCATATAAAATAATGGCAACCGACCTGTGTGGAACCACCTATATTTCATATAGCGACACTTCACGCACCATTCCGTTGAATACTTATGAAAACCAGATAGTAAGAGTAGTGCGTTCAACAGTGATCGACAATCACTCAATATTAACCGAGTGGGGAAAACCAACTGTGCAGCCAGAAAATGTGGCCTACTATGAAATTTACAGGTCAACAGACAATATCAACTACCGATATCTCACCAGTGTTTCGTCAAGCCAGCACGATTACATCGATTACAGTGTGGATGTTCAGAATCAAAGCTACTATTACAAGATTCTTGTAGTGAACACCTGCAATATCAATGAGGACCTGAGTCCGCTGACAAATACCATCGTTCTGCAAGGAGAAATGGATGAAGGAAGACATGTATACTTAAAGTGGACCAGGCACAAAGGCTGGGAATTAGGAGTTGAATATTATATCATCGAAAAACTCGATGCTAACGGCAACTGGCAGTACCTGAATACTGTTGACGGAGAAACAACAAATTTCGACTACCAGGAATAATTCTTCTGCTGTCTTTCTATGCAGCATCATCAATAAGCAATTTCTTTTTTATTAGTAATTTGCGGTCGCTAATGCGTCCCGTAATTTTTTTATATGTACTGGCTTTTTACATCCTGCTTCAGTTTTCCTGGTGGGCCTATCTCCTCATTGACCTGAATAATGAAGTATTTGAACACCGAATTGAAAATGTAGCTCTGACTGCTGTTTCGGAAGAAGCCAAGCAAGCTGAAACAATCCTTCTTGAGAAAAAAATCAGGCAAAGGCATTTGATGGTAATCGGGGAGGGAGCCGTATTTCTTATTCTTCTTGCATGGGGCGCTGCAATATCCATCAGATCATTTAATAAAGAAGTTGAACTGGCCCGACAGCAAAAAAACTTTTTGCTGTCAATCACTCATGAATTTAAATCACCGCTCGCATCAATAAAACTCTATCTGGAAACTATTCTGAAGCATAAACTTGAGAAAGAAAAAGAAACTGCATTTATAAACAGCGCGATTAGAGACGCAGAAAGACTCGATAATCTTGTGGAGAATACACTTCTGGCTAATCTCATGGATCATCAGGGATATAAATTTGCAAAGGAAGAAATCAATTTTTCCGCCTTTGTTAGGCTTATTTCCCAGAAGCTTCAGACCATTCCGAACCAGGCAAAACTAATCTGCCATATTGAAGACAATCTGTTTATCATTGGAGATAAAAACGCACTGAGCATGATGGTCTTCAATCTGGTTGAAAACGCACGCAAATATTCAACCCCTGACAGCATAGTGGAGCTAAGGCTCGAAGACAGAAAAAATTCCGTTGAATTGTGTGTGATGGACAATGGTATAGGTATCCCTGACAATGAAAAGCAAAAAGTCTTTCATCGATTTTATCGCATAGGGAATGAGGAAAAAAGAAAAACAAAAGGAACCGGACTTGGCTTGTTCATTGTTAATTATATCGTAAGCGGACATAAAGGAACGATCAAAGCAATAGACAATAAGCCAAAAGGAACAATAATGAAAGTGAATTTGCCCAAGATGCAACTCAGTTGAAAGATTTCAAAGGAGCAGGTTAGAGAAGAATATGAATGAAAAAAGATATGTGATTCTGGCGGATAAGAGCGGACAACTTGCGAATCAGATAGTAAGGCTGTCACATTTTATTGCACATTCGGCGGAACACAAGTACATACTATACAATACTTCTTTCCAGCCATTATTGCAGTACTTTGTAATTCCGAAGAGCGAAGAATACGCTCACATTCGGCTAAAACATAGCTCAAACAAAAAACTGAATGCATTCCTGTTTAAAATTGTAAGGAAGTCTTCTTCTGTCTTGCAAAAAATCAGTCGTAAATCTCCCTGGCATGAATGCATCAGCACATATAAGCTGGAAGTGAATGCCACACACCTGGACTTTTATGATCTCGAAGGATCTGAATTTCTAACCCTTCTTGAAACAAAAAAGTATTTGATTCTCAAGGGATGGAAATACAGGAGCAGAAAACTTCTTCCGAAACACAGGGAACTGATAAAGAACTTTTTTCATTTGGCTCATCCATTCGCACGTAATGTGAAGCAAAAAATTGATGAGGGACGCAATGAAAGTGATTTACTGATCGGTGTGCACATCCGGAGAGGTGATTATGCTTTTTTTGAAGGTGGAAAATATTTTTATCAGGATGATGTTTACCGCAGATGCATGGAAGATGCTCAAAGACTGTTTGCCAATAAGAAGATAAAGTTTCTCATTTGCTCCAACGAAGCGGTAAATCCGGTTTCATTCACCGGTCTGGATTTCGTGAACGGAACCGGACATTTTGTGGAAGACTTATATTCACTTGCAGGATGCGACTACATCATAGGTCCACCATCCACTTACTCCATGTGGGCTTCCTTTTACGGAAATGTACCCTTCAGAATGATCAGAGCATCTGACGATCAGATTAACCTGGAAGATTTTCACGTATTTACCATTTGAAATTAATTCAGACCGGTTCAACGGCGGATTTTTGTAAATTTACGAACTCGGAAAAGCGAGAATTACACTTAGCCGCCTGTTCACATGAAAACAATGGCTACTCATCAAAATGACCCGCAATAAAAAACTCGTACTGATAATAATGGATGGCTGGGGCAAGGGACCAAAGAATGATTCTAATGCCATTTACAAAGCCAATACTCCATTCATTGATTCATTGTATCAGAACTATCCGAATGCAGAATTGCTTACTTCAGGAGAAGATGTGGGCCTGCCTGAAGGACAAATGGGGAATTCGGAAGTAGGACATCTGAACATCGGCGCGGGCAGAGTAGTGTATCAGGATTTGGTAAAAATAAATTTAGCTATTCGTGATAAAAGCTTTCACAAGCAGGAAGCTATCCTTTCCGCAATAAATCATGCGAAGGAAACAGGGGGCAAACTTCATTTGATTGGTTTACTCTCAGATGGTGGAGTCCATTCCCATATCGATCACCTGAAAGCATTATGTGACATATGCAAGTCTGAAAAGTTCAGCGATGTTTTTATTCATGCATTCACTGACGGCAGAGATACAGATCCTAAATCCGGACTTGCTTATCTGACAGACCTTCAGAAACATTTGGACCAGTCTGCAGGAAAACTGTCCAGCGTGGTCGGAAGATACTATGCCATGGACAGAGATAAAAGATGGGAAAGGGTGAAACTAGCCTACGACATGATGGTGCATGGAACAGGAAAACACACGACTGACATTCTGCAAGCAGTTAAAGAATCTTATTCAGAAAACATCACAGATGAATTCATACTGCCAACTGTGCTTACAGACAGTTCCGGAAATCCAATCGCTACAATCAAAGACGGGGATGCAGTGATTTGTTTCAATTTCAGAACTGACCGATGCAGGGAGATTACCATGGCGCTCACACAGCAGGACTTTCACGAGCAAAATATGCACAAGCTCGACCTGCATTATGTGACCATGACTAATTATGACGACAAGTTCCGCAATGTAAAAATTGTCTATGACAAGGATAATCTGAACAATACACTAGGAGAAGTCATTTCCGCGGCCGGAAAAAAACAAATCAGAATCGCTGAAACTGAAAAATACCCGCATGTGACATTTTTCTTTTCAGGTGGCAGAGAAGATGTTTTCAGCAATGAAAGAAGAATTCTGATCCCATCTCCAAAAGTCCCCACATACGATCTTCAGCCGGAGATGAGCGCACCGGAAGTTTGCCAGGCGATTTGTTCCGAACTTGAAAAAGCTGAAACTGATTTCTTCTGTCTGAATTTCGCCAATGCTGACATGGTCGGTCATACCGGCGTTTTCGATGCAGTTATAAAAGCTGTGGAAACTGTTGATGATTGCACCCGAAAAGTTGTGGAGACCGGACTTCCCAAAGGTTATTCATTCCTGATCACTGCTGATCACGGAAATGCTGATTACATGATAAATCCGGATGGAAGCCCGAACACCGCACATACAAAGTTCCCTGTTCCACTTTTTCTGATTGATAATGAATTTAAACATATCAGCAGCGGTCGGCTTGCCGACCTGGCTCCGACAATTCTTCATATATTGGGGATTAAACAGCCGAAAGAAATGACAGGCAAGATTCTGGTTTAAAACGTAAATATTTTTAAAGCAATAATAACATGGAAGCAACTCAAGATTACATTAAGAAAAACGAAAAGAAATTTCTGGATGAACTATTCGAATTACTGAAGATTCCTTCAGTGAGCGCCGACAGCAAGTATAAGAAAGACGTAGAGCGCGCAGCAGAATTCATCCGCTCCAGTCTCGTCGAGGCAGGTGCAGAAAATGTAGAAGTTTGTCCGACTAAAGGACACCCGATTGTATACGGTGAAAAAATAATTGATCCGAAACTCCCTACTGTAATTGTGTACGGACATTATGACGTACAGCCGGCAGACCCTCTTAACCTCTGGGACTCCCCTCCTTTCGAGCCTGTCATAAAAAACAATAAGATCTACGCACGTGGAGCATGTGATGACAAAGGGCAGGTATTCATGCACATCAAGGCATTTGAAGGAATGATGAAAACCAATACGCTTCCGTGCAATGTACGTTTCATGATCGAGGGCGAGGAAGAAGTAGGCTCTTCGAATCTGGGCACATGGGTAAAGGAAAACAAGAACCGTCTGAAAGGTGATGTGATTCTGATTTCTGACACTTCAATTATCGCGAATGACATTCCTTCTATTGAGGTCGGTTTACGTGGACTCAGCTATGTTCAGGTTGAAGTGACCGGACCTAACCGTGATCTCCACTCCGGAGTGTACGGGGGCGCTGTTGGAAATCCGATTCAGGTATTGTGCAAAATGATCGATTCACTAAAAGATAAAAACAACAGAATCACCATTCCGGGATTTTATGACGATGTGTTGGAGCTGTCGAAAGAGGAAAGGGAAGAACTGAACAAGACTCCTTTTGACGTCGAGGAATACAAAAAAGATCTTGGAGTTGAAGAGCTGATGGGAGAAGCAGGATACAGTCCCCTGGAACATACAGGCATACGTCCTACTCTTGAGCTTAACGGAATTTGGGGTGGTTACACAGGCGAAGGTTCTAAAACTGTGCTTCCATCCAAAGCTTATGCAAAAATCAGCATGCGGCTTGTTCCAAATCAGTCTTCAGAAAAAATCACTAAATTATTTTCAGACCACTTTGAAAAGATTGCACCTAAATGCGTGAAAGTAAAAGTACTTCCGCACCATGGCGGAGAACCTGTAGTGACTCCTACCGATTCAATCGCCTATAAAGCGGCAAGCAAAGCCATGGAAACGACTTTTGGCAAGAAACCTATTCCTACACGCGGAGGAGGAAGTATTCCGATTGTGGCTTTGTTTGAAAAAGAACTCGGACTGAAATCCGTGCTGATGGGATTCGGGCTTGACAGCGATTTGATTCACTCACCCAATGAAAATTACGGAGTATTTAATTTTATGAAGGGAATCGAAACCATTCCTTTGTTCTTCAGAAATTTCACTGAAATGAGTAAGTAAAATTTTCTTTGAACAAAATAATCCCGGACAGATATAGCCTGCTCCGGGATTATTTTTTATTGATGAGGTATACTCCGATAAGAATTGCAGATAATCCTAATATGTGGAGAAGATTAAACTCCTCATTTTCCACAAGTCCCCATAGTGTTGCAACTATCGGAATGAGATAGGTTACAGACGAAGCTGTTAGCGCTCCGGCAATTTTGATAAGCTCATTGAACAGCACCGTGGAGAGCGCGGTACTCAGCACTCCTAATAATACCACATAAAACAAACTCATTCCTGCACCGGGCAAATGTTGCAGCCGCCAGAGAAAGTCTGTAGAAAAAAGCAATAATCCCATTGGAATGCCTGCGAACATAAGAGCAAAACCGGTATTTCTCACTGATCCAATCTCTGTAAGCTTATACCTGAGAATGTTCACGCTGAATGCGTAGCAAACAGTGGCAAGAACTATGTACCAGGAATAAAGTGGATTTCCATCCAGGCCGGGCCCCGGACTGCTTCTGGTATTTATCAGGATCAATGCGCCTGCGAGTCCGATAAGCAATCCTGCAATTTTGTTTCTGCCTGCAATCATTCCGAAGAGTGATAGCCCGACTACAAATGTGAAAAGCGGAGTCATTGTATTGATCATTCCTGCCACGGCACTGCTGATATTGGTTTGCGCGAGAGGAAAAAGTACCGCAGGAATTCCATTACCCAGAAGACCGGTCAGTAAAAGAAATTTCCACTTTGATTTTTCAATGACAGTAAATGAGCCTGCCACAAAAGGAAAGACACATAGAAATGACACGAAGATCCTGATTGCCCCCACCTGGAGCGGAGTGTATGCTACAAGACCACGCTTGATCAGAATGAATGAACTGCCCCAGATTACAGCCAGCACAAGAATTAAAATCCAGGTCAGGTTTTTATCGGAGATTTTTTTCATCAGAAAGCGTCAGGCAAACATACTGAAGGGAATCATCTTTTCTTTTTCTTCTTTGGATGAAAGGCTCCTTTAAACTCCGGATCCTCCCTTCTCCTCTGCTCATCAATTCTCCTGAGCATGTCCTGTTTTTCCTCAAAGGAAGTTTCCTCCAAAGTTACTTCCTCGGGGATTTCCAACACAGGAATTTTTTGACCGATGAGTTTCTGAATTTTCTTCAGATGATACTCGTCGTGGGGAGCGCAGAAAGTGATTGAATCGCCTGTACGCATAGCCCTTCCGGTGCGACCTATCCGGTGCACGTAATCTTCATACACCAGAGGCACATCAAAATTTATCACATGACTTACATCCTCAATGTCGATGCCTCGTGCAGCGACATCAGTGGCCACAAGGCAACGAACTTTATTGTTCCTGAATGCGTTTATTGCGCTCAGCCTTGCATTCTGGTCTTTATTACCATGAATTACTCTTGCACTTCCTTCGCCTTGTTTTCTCTCAATGTACTTGCTGATGTTTGTGGCGACGGCTTTGGTCTTGCAAAATATCATGACTTTACTAAGGCTTTCATCTCTTAGCAAACTGTCGAGAAGGTTGATTTTTGTTTTAATATTAGGGACAAAATAAACCGCCTGAGAAACGCTTCCGGCTGTTTTCACTTCAGGTGACACACGAACTTCCACAGGAAGCTTCAGAAAATCATCTGCAATCTGGCTGACTTTTTCATTCCATGTCGCTGTAAACAGCAGATTTTGTCTTTTGCGGGGAACGACTTCCAGTATACGATTGATTTGAGGCTTGAATCCCATGTCGAGAAGTCTTTCAGCTTCGTCCATCACGAAGATCTCAATCTTCTTCAAATGAAGATGTCCTGGAAGGTAAAGATCCATGAGCCTTCCGGGAGTTGCCACGATGATATCAACTCCTTTTGTTATTGCTTCAACCTGCGGCTTCATTCCTGTTCCACCGTATAGAGATAACATACGTAGATCAGTGTTCACCGCAAGTTGCTTCATATGTTCAGTTACCTGAATGCTCAGTTCTCTGGTAGGGACGAGTATCAGAGCGCGTGGCAAATCACCCTGAGCATATTTTATTTTCATCAGCAGTGGCAACAGATAAGCTGCTGTCTTTCCTGTGCCAGTCTGGGCGACGCCTAAAAAATCGCTGCCACCCAATATCACTGGTATTGCCTTTCTCTGAATCTCTGTCGGAACTGAAAAGCCGATTTCATCCAAGGCAGACAAAAGCTGTTTGTTAAGTTTAAAATCCCTGAATGAAAATTCTCTCTCCATTTTAATCAGTTAAATAAGTCTAAATATCAAAATAAAATCCCGTTCCTTATGGGGAACGGGATCAGTTTTTTTTAAAATCCTTTACCAGATTTTAGCTCTCAGCGAGTCGGGCCTATACATAGGATCACTTTCCTTGACATCGAAAGCTTTATAAAACTCAAGCAGGTTGCTGAGCGGACCATTCACTCTGTATTTTGCCGGAGCATGAACGTCAGTGATGATTCGTTGTGCCACAGCTTCAGGACGCATGTCTCCCGCCCAGATATTGGCATAACTCATGAAGAATCTCTGCTCAGGGCTGAGTCCGTCGATTTGTTGATTGCTCTTGCCCTGCTTAGTGCGTTTGAACGCAGCGAATGAAATAGCTACACCGCCCAAATCAGCAATATTTTCTCCCAGAGTTAGTTCTCCGTTCACGAAAAGCGTATCAAGCACTGTATAACTGTTGAACTGATCCACTATCAGTTTTGCCCTTTGCATGAACTTGGCTGAATCTTCCGGCAACCACCAGTTGTTCAAATTTCCTTTCGCGTCGTAATTTCTTCCCTCGTCATCAAAACCGTGAGTGATCTCGTGACCGATGACAGTACCTATTCCACCGTAATTCACCGCATCATCAGCCTCAGCATTGAAAAAAGGAGGTTGCAGAATACCAGCAGGAAAAACGATCTCGTTCAGAAGCGGATGATAATATGCGTTCACGGTAGGCGGAGTCATTGCCCATTGGGTACGGTCAACAGGTTTACCAATCTGATCCACCATGAACTTGTAATTCCAGCGGGTAGCATTCATGAGATTTTTGAAAAAATCATCCCTGCTGATTTCCAAATTTTCATATGACTTCCACTTTTCCGGATATCCGATTTTACGCGTGATGGCATTCAGTTTTTCCTCAGCCTTCTTTTTAGTCTCAGCACTCATCCATTCTAGTGTTTGAAGGCGATCACGGTATACATTAATCAGGTTTGCTACAAGCTCATCCGCTTTTTTCTTTGCATCAGGAGGAAAATATTTAGCTACATACAATTGTCCGAGTGCGTCACCGATCATTCCATCTGTCAGTTGCACCATACGTTTCCAGCGAGGCTGTATCTGTTTCTGTCCTCCCAATACCTGATTGTTGAAGCGGAAATCTTCCATCACAAAATCATTGCTGAGAACGTTGGCTGCTAGACTCAGAAGATGCCATTTCAGATACATCTTCCAGCGATCTGTAGAGTTCGAGTTGATCTGGGCATTGAGTTCCTTTAAAAACTCAGGTTGTCCAAGCACGAGATAATCGAACTTACCGGTCACTTCCATCCGGTCAAGCATTTTTCTCCATGAGAGAACCGGAGTAAGCTGGTCAAGATCAGCAATGGATACTTTGTTGTATGTTTTGAACGGGTCTCTGAGTTCAACCCTTGTCATGCTTGCTTTGGCAAGTGAAGTCTCTATCTCCATCACAGTGCGAGCATGCTTTTCAGCCTGAGCCTTGTCCATTCCGTACAGCTGAAACATTCTGATGATATGCTGCACATACTCATCACGAATTTGTTTTGAGCGGGCATCATCCTTCAGATAATTATCTCTGTCGGGAAGTGAGATGCCGGCCTGATAAATCTGAGGAACAACCACTTCGCTGTTCTTTGGATCCTGTCCGGCATAAAATCCGAACATGGGACTAGCTCCCCACAGCTGAAGCTGTGCGACATAAGCCAGAAGTTCTTCAGTGTTTTTTATCGCATCAATTTTTTTCATCTCCCCCTCAATGGGTTTCGCACCGGCCGCTTCGATGCTTGCCGTATCCATGGCGCTGTGCCAAAAATCTCCGACCAGCTGTTCAGGACTTCCTTTTACATGATCACTTTTGCCGGATGCTTCTTCCGCAATATTGAAAAGGTTTTTCTTGTTGTTATCATTGAGAATATTGAAGGTGCCCCAGCGAACCTGGTCTTCCGGGATCGGGTTAGCTTTTATCCAACCGCCGGCCGCATGATGGTAGAAGTCATGACAGGGATGCACAGTAGAATCAATGTTTGCAAGGTTGATTCCCACACCTTTTTTTCCTTCAGATTGCGTACATGAATTAAGGGACAAGATCGCAGCAAGTCCGAATACGCCAGATTTAAAAACAAGCTTATTCATTTTTGAATTTTAAATTTTGAGGTGCAAATGTAGATTATTTGAGTGTTTTAGGGAAAACTATTAACCATTATTAACAGCCAGCAAAGAAGGAAATGGATAGAAAGAAAGCAAAAACACAGAAAGCACAAGTATTGAGCTGACTTTTAAATAAAATCTAATTCATATCTTGTATTCGAAAGTTGTTCGTTTTATCCAAATAAATTAGGTTTGTAAAATGAAAGCCACACGTTACTTTCTTTTTTTACTGGTTGTCCTCATTGCATCTTCCTGCGAAAATGATCTGAGTAAAGTTGCCATATATTCAAAAGGTGAGTTAAGTCCTGTCGAATCTGCGAAAAACATCCGAATTATTTACAGTGATTCGGCAAAGGTTCAGGTTGAAGTGACTGCACCGGAACTCGACAGATATGAAACAGACAATCCGTATTTTGAGATGAAGAAAGGGCTTCGTGCGACATTTTTTGACGAGCATCTTCGTGTAAAAAGCAGGATGGACGCGGATTACGGAGTAAGATACGAGCGTGAACAAAGAATGGAAGCAAGAAAGAATGTAGTTGTTGTAAATGAGAAGGGAGAAACACTGAATACTGAGCATTTAATTTGGGATGAAAAAAATGAAAAACTGACAAGCAATCAGTTTGTAAAAATCACCACCAAGGACGAGATAATATACGGAAATGGTTTCGAGGCAAACCAGGATTTTTCAAAGTACAAAATATTTAACATTAAAGGAACCATTTCCATTAACAATCCTGAAAATGATAAGGATTCTTGAAATAGCCTGGCTTGTCATAGCCTTAATTACCGCCATCATCGCGGTGTACCAGTTTTTCGCGGAGGGCTGGCAATCCTGCCTATGGATGTTTGGAGTGACGATGGTTGCTCTCATCATGTATATGGTGCGTCACAAACAAAGAATCCGGATGGAAGAACATGAAAAGGATGCTGCTAAGTACCATTGATGTGGGAGGGATTTTCCTCTTCATGCATAATCTCAGATTCCTTATCTTTGTCTGGCTTTTCCTTAATATATGTCCGACTGGGCGATTATCATTTGTTCACTGCTGATTTCCGCGCTTGCCTCAGGCAGCGAAATCGCGTTCTTATCTGCCAACAAACTCAGAATAGAGCTTGACAGAAGTCAGGGAAGCTTTGCGGCCAAACTTATCTGGGGACATGTTAAATCACCTTCCAGGTTTATTGCAACTATACTCGTAGCGAACAACATCGCACTGGTCGTTTATGGCACAGTGATGGCCAAAGAAATTCTGGCACCTGAAAATCTGAGAGATTTGCTTCCGCATCAGTTGCAATCTGAGGCCGGAATTCTATTCACTCAGACAATAGTTTCTACGCTCATCATACTTGTCACTGCAGAGTTTCTCCCCAAAGTTCTTTTCAGGATAAACCCTAACGGTATTCTGAAATTTCTTGCCGTGCCCATTCAGATCATTTATGGTATCCTGAAGCCTTTAGTTTGGGTTGTTCTTGGCCTTTCAAGATTCATTCTGAAAAACCTGCTTCGTGTCAACTTTGTGGAAGAAAGACCAGTGTTTGGAAGAGTTGATCTTGACCTCTACATACGCGACATCACCACACGCAACAGCCAGGTAGAGGAAATGGACACTGAGATGCGAATTTTTCAAAACGCTCTCGACTTCAAGGAAGTGAAAATTCGTGAATGCATGATTCCGAGAAAAGAAATTGTGGCAATTGACGTAAACGAACCGATTGAAGAACTTAAAAAACTCTTCATCGAAACCAAACTAAGCAAGATATTGGTGTACCGTGATTCGATAGACAATATCATCGGCTTTGTGCATTCTTCCGAGATGTTTAAAAGACCAAATGATATCACTCAGATTTTAATACCGGTCAGCATTGTACCCGAAGTGATGACTGCCAACGACCTTCTCAAGCAATTTACAAACCAGCACAGAAGCGTGGCCATTGTGGTCGATGAATTCGGAGGCACATCCGGTATGGTCACCATTGAAGACTTGATTGAAGAGATTTTCGGAGAAATCCAGGATGAACATGACATCCCTGAGGAAATCGAGAAAAAGATCAGCGATACTGAATATTTGCTTTCAGGCAGGCTTGAGATTGATTACCTGAACAAGAAATATGACCTGGCAATTCCAGAACACGAATCGTATGAAACGCTGGGTGGATTCATTTTTCATAATCATGAAAACATTCCTTTAGCAGGAGAAGAAATTATCATACCTCCATTCACCATCACTGCGCTGAAAGTGATGGATAATAAAATTATCCAGGCGCGCATCAGGATTAACAGAGAGGAATAGAAAATGCTCTGGAAAGGCCGACGAAAAAGCAGCAACATTGAAGACCGCAGAGGCGGCTCACGCAGAAGTCTTGCCGGTGGCGGATTAGGAATCATTATTGTTCTTGTTATCGCACTCCTGCTGGGCAAAGATCCGCTTACACTTCTTCAACAGACAGATACCGGGACAATTCTTAATTCCGGAGAGCAATATCAGGCCGGAGAAGATTCGGAGCTTTCAGAATTTGTGAGTGTGGTTCTGGCAGATAATGAAGATGTCTGGAACGAGATATTTAGTCAGGCAGGTATGAATTACCGCGAACCGGTGTTGGTGATTTACAGAAATGTTGTACACTCTGCCTGCGGATCAGCCTCCTCCGCTGTTGGCCCTTTTTACTGTCCTGCCGATATGAAAATCTATATTGATCTTTCATTCTATGATGAGCTGAAAAACAGGTTCAGTGCACCGGGAGATTTTGCAATGACCTACGTAGTCGCACACGAGGTGGGACACCATGTTCAAAACCTGCTTGGAATTTCCGACAAGGTGCATGCGATGCGCTCGCGTTTAAGCGAAACAGAATACAATGAGTTGTCGGTACGGCTCGAACTTCAGGCAGATTTCTTTGCAGGAGTATTCGCACATCATGCACACAGAGTAAAAAATATTCTTGAAGAAGGCGACATAGAAGAAGCGCTCAATGCGGCTAATGCGATTGGAGACGATAACCTGCAAAAAAAAAGTCAGGGTTATGTAGTTCCTGATGCTTTCACACACGGAACATCAGAACAGAGAATGCGATGGTTCAGCAAGGGTTTTCATAGCGGGCGACTTGAAGAAGGTGATACTTTTTCAGCAAATTCACTCTGATTTTCCAGGTCAACTCCAGCCTGAATCTGTGCGGTTTCCAGTCGTTTAATCTGATTTTAAAAGATTTGGCTCAGCCACCGGCTTTTATTATTCACTTTCAGATTGTATATTCGCCCCTCATTTTGAATTCTGAAACCCGAAATGCATTGTAATCATCTGTATTTCAACGCAATAGGACTTTTCTCAGAATTCTTCATTGATTTCAGAAAAAAAACCAAAAAATAATTATTTCATAGAGTTATGGCTGTTATAGGCAAAATCAGAAAGCGCGTAGGATTATTGATCGCATTCATCGGAGTGTCACTGCTTCTATTCATTCTGGGTGATGTACTTTCAACAAACACCGGACTATTGAGCGGACAAACGGATGTCATTGGCGAGATCGGTGGAAACGAAGTACACTACCAGGAGTTTGAAAAGCGAGTGGAACGTCTCACTGAAAATTACAAGATTAATACTCAGTCGGACAACATCGACCAGAATACACAGGACATGCTCAGGGAGCAGGCATGGGGAATGTACGTAAACGAAAACACTCTTGGCGAAGAGTATAAGAAAATCGGCATCAGCGTAAGTTCCGCTGAGTTATACGACATGTGCACCGGTCCTAATCCGCATGCACAGGTCAGGCAGGCATTTACTGATCCGAACACACAGATGTTCGATCCTACTGCAGTAGTTAAATTTCTGAAAGATCTTCCGAACCGCGATGAAAGTGTTCAGCGGCAGTGGAGGCAGTTTGAAGATGCTATCATGGAAGAAAGAATCAGCAGCAAGTACAAAGAAATGATCAAGGCTGGTCTGTATGTGACAAAAGCCGAGGCGAAAGCTGCCATGGAAGAAAGCCAGCGTACTGCAAGCATTCGTTTTGTTCGTCTCGACTACAATACTATTCCTGACAGTGCTGCAGTTGTTGAAGAGAAAGATCTCAAGGCATATCACAGCGCAAACCAACACAAGTACACACAAACTGAGACTATCCGCAAAATTGATTACGTCACTTTCGATGTTAGTCCTTCAGCAGAGGATCACATGGAAGTAATCAACTGGATAAATGAGAAGGTTAAGGAATTTGAACAAGCCGAAGACCATGCTTCATTTGTTAACCAATACAGTGATGCACCATTTGACTCAAACTATTATAAAAGAGAAAGTTTTCCTGCCCCTTTGGACACACTGTTCGGCAATGTGCCGGTTGGGACCATGGTAGGACCTTACACTGAAAGTTCTTACATGAAGATTTCCAAGCTAACCGGAATTAAGAATCTTCCTGATTCAGTGAGAGCAAGGCATATCCTGATCAAGATTCAAAACAATGACACTACAGCCGCCAGGAATAAAGCAGACAGTCTGAAGAATGCAATCAGGAGAGGCTCCAAATTCTCTGACCTGGCTACAAAGTTTTCTGAAGATCCGGGATCTGCTGTAAAAGGAGGAGACCTAGACTGGTTTCAGCAGGGTATGATGGTTAAGGAATTTAACGATGCCTGCTTCGAAGGAAAGAAAGGCGACATGCCGATTGTAGTTACACAGTTTGGTGTCCATCTGATTGAAGTACTTGACAAGGGAGCTCCTTCAAGAACAATCCAGGTTGCTACTGTCATGCGTAATATAGAGCCATCCCAACGTACTTATGATGCAGCTTATAACAAGGCTAATCAATTTGCTGCTACGAACAATACTGCATTGCTTTTCGACAGCGCGGTGGTAAAGCAGGGCCTCAATAAAAGAATTGCAGATAACATCCGTGAAACTGACAAAAACATTCCCGGACTTGAGTCACCACGTGAACTCATTCGATGGGTTTATTCAGCTAAAGTGGGTGATGTAAGTAAAGCCTTCACAATCGGCGAGAAATTTGTGATTGCTAAGCTTACGGACATTCGCGAGAAAGGAAATCTTCCTTTGGATGCTGTTCGTGAGCAGGTGATGGCTGAAGCCAGGAAAATTAAGAAGGCTGACATGCTGGTTGAAAAAATTAAAAATGCGGGCGCTTCTGATCTTGACGCACTGGCTCAAAAACTCAGTGTGAATGTGATGGATGCAGAAAACATCAGCTTCCAGAATCCATACGTTCCCGGAATCGGCGGAGAAGCGAAAGTTGTCGGAGCGATATTCGGATCAAAGGAAGGTCAAATGTCTGCCCCTATTCGCGGAGACCTTGGAGTGACTGTATTCAGCGTGAAAAGCTTTACTGCTCCTGCTCAAAACCAGGACATCATGCCACAGATTAAACAGCTTACAGAGCAGAGAACTTCAAGATCTGAATATGAAGTGTTCAATGCTTTAAAAGAAAAAGTTGGTATCACCGACAACAGAGGAAAATTTTATTGATCTGTACCTCTCAAATTAAAAATCCGTCCTCAAAACAGGACGGATTTTTTTTTGCCAGAAATTTGCACCTGCAATGATTATTAGTCTTGCTTTTATGCAACTCGCGGCTTGATGTTTATCTGAATTCACATATTAAGCGTAAGTGTATAGACAGGCCTGAAATACGACTCAGCAGATTATCTCAGTGCAGGGAAAAAGTCCTGATAAAATCCCTATTGCCGGGTGCTGAATGGCAACCGGTACATCCATCTCCCTTTCTTGCAACTGGATAAATAACTTCACCATTCGGGCCAACTTCATTCCAAAGCCAGCCGGCGCCTGCGGCGGGATCATTGGAGCTTTTATACATTATAGACAGCAGATTCAGGTCATCTCCCGGAAAATCATAAATCTCTTTTACGATGAGCGAGCCGTCAGGAAAACGGTCTCCACGAATATCGCTTATCGAATCGTTCATAGCGGACACCGCGATATTATTGAAGCGTATCCTGACATTGCTGCCATGCGGACTTTCGCGATGTGCAGACAAAGTATCAGGATTCATTTTAAAATATTGGAAGCCTGCCTCATTTTTAGAAATTTCATACAAGCCACTGTCAGTGATTACCGCTCTTTCACTTTTGTCATTCACACAGGAAACAGCTATCAACCATAAAACAAATGCAGTGTAAATCACTTTCATATTGTAAATATAAGAAAGGCAATCGAAAGCAGCCATTCTTTTGATTTGATGATAGAAACTGTAGGGCAAAAAAAAATCCGCCCTAGGGCGGATTTCACAATCAAAACACCAACTACATGGTAAATCCGGTGATGTTGCGATCCGGTCCATGACATGACTGGCACTTGGCTCCTCTTGCGTTCACGCTGTACACAGTTTCACCGTCAGCATTAAAAGATGCCCAAAGCCATCCGTTTACAGACCGTGAATCATTAGGAGCATGCACCATCAAATCATATGCGCTCACTTCACCAATAGAATTTACATATTCTTTAATCATGACAGAGTTTGGAAGGTAAGCCCCGCCCTTGCTGTCATGTGCAATTTCATTCATCTTCACACGGAAACCCTGCGATTTTTTTCTTTCGACAATGGTGGTACCGGATTCAGAAAGTGTTTGAGTCATCAAACGGCTTAAAGCTTCATCAGTAATCATCGTAGATTCCTGGTGAACGTCTTTTGAGCAAGAGCTTATTGAAAGCGCTGCAATCAGCAAGCCCGGAATGATAAGTAGTCTTTGCATTTTCATGGGTCTGATTTTTTAATGAAAGTTAAGATTAGGGACCTCTTAGATTGTCCTGAAAGTGTCATCTCCTGCACTGAAAATGAAGAACTTAGAAAACGACCCGAAAATGGCAGATTTTAACGCAAAATCTGCAATCTATAGGCATCCAGCTTGATGAGGATAAACAATAAAATGGTAAATCCCCACAGAGAAGAGCCGCCATAGCTGAAAAAAGGCAAGGGTATTCCTATGACCGGAGCCAGACCAATGGTCATCCCGATATTAATCAACAAGTGAAAGAAAATGATTGATGCGACACCATAGCCATAAATTCTCGAAAACTTGGAACGTTGTCGTTCCGCCACAAAAACAATTCTGAATAACAAAGCCAGAAAGAGACTGATGACAACAAAGCTTCCCACGAAGCCCCACTCCTCACCTACAGTGCAGAAAATAAAATCCGTGCTTTGCTCAGGCACAAAATCATATTTGGTTTGTGTACCCTGAAGAAATCCCTTGCCGAAAAATCCTCCTGAACCGATTGCAATTTTACTTTGATTCACGTTATAGCCGGCACCTTTCAAGTCGGTTTCTTTACCCAAAAGCACATCAATTCTCACTCTTTGATGCGGCTGCAAAACATTGTTGTAAAAATGGTCTACACCGAATATGATGGACGAAGCGATTGCGGCTCCGGAGAGGATCACCAGAATGTTCTTTTTATTTTTTCTTACCAAGAAGAAAAACACGGCTGCTATGCCTAAAATGATTCCTAAAAGAATCGTTTTCTTGATAAGCAATGCAAGAATGAAAAGTGCAATACTCACAAGTCCGAGCAACAGAATGTTACCTGACAATCCTTCCCTGTACAGAACAAAAATAAATGATGCAAAAACCAGAGCGGAACCTGTATCATTTTGCATAAGAATGATGACCGCAGGAACTCCAATTATCAAACCGGAAATAAGTTTTGTTCTCAAATCCTGGATCTTGATATCCAAAATGCTCAGGTACTTGGCCAGTGCCATTGTTGTAGCGAATTTGGCAAATTCAGAAGGCTGAAATTTGAACATTCCGAAGTCGATCCAGCCGAGTGATCCCTTCACATCACGCGCGAAAACGAGGGTCGCAAGTAAAACGATAATCAAGGCACCATAAACAACATATGCGATAGTCGCATAAAACTTACCGTCGATGATCAGAATCATCAGGGCAATGAATATGGATCCCGCGATGAATAAAGCCTGTTTTCCGTAACTCTGGCTCAGGTCAAAAATACTCTTGTGCTCCTCATTGTAAACAGCTGCATAAATATTCATCCAACCCATGCCAACCATCAGAAGGAACATGCCTACAAGAAGCCAGTCAATATTCTGCAATATGCTTTTTTGCTCACGCATGTTTTTACTCTTTCACTGCCTGTGCGACAATTCTGTTTCCAGACGGAATACTGTCTGGTGTTGATTCCGGTTTCGGCAATTTAATTTCAGGAAGTATGACTCCTTCCTTCATCCTCTTATCCATGTCATGACGACTTATGCTGTCTGTAAGATACTTTTCTATCATCAGTGAAGCTATTGGAGCGGCCCATTGCGAACCGAAGCCTGAATTCTCCACCATCACAGCAATTGCAATTTTCGGATTATTCATTGGCGCGAATGCGACATAGGCAGAGTGATCTTTCCCGTGCGGATTTTGTGCGGTACCGGTTTTTCCGCAAACATCAATTCCCTTAATTCTGGTCCTTGCTGCCGTTCCACTTTCTACCACGCTTAACATTCCTTCAACTACTACGTCATAGTATTTTCTGTCAACGCCCATGTCGTGTTTCACTTTAAACTGATCAGGAAGATAATGTTCATCGCCAATGGCTTTAACAACATGCGGTGTGATATACCATCCACGGTTCGCGATTCCCGCCAGAATGTTCGCGTTCTGAAGTGGTGTGATACCCAATTCACCCTGTCCGATTCCAAGAGAAAGAATTGTAGAAGATCTCCATTGGTTCTTTCCGAAATATTTGTCGTAATAAGCCACAGTAGGCACAGAACCACGAAGTACATTTGGCAGGTCAGCTTCAAGTCTCACTCCAATTCCAAACTTTGCTATCGCCTCACGCCAGGCGATAAAAGCCTGCTCAGTGTTTCTGTACTTCTTGTCATCAATGACATTACGGAATATGTATGTGTAATATGAGTTGCATGAATGAGCGATGGAGGCCTTCAGGTCCAGCATGGAAGGATGGGGATGACATTTAGGCTTTCCGCCGCCGGGAGGATATCCTCCAATGCAGGGGTACCTGGTTTCACGTGAGAGCAGCTGATTCTGCTGTCCGATGAGTGCCATCACCAGCTTGAATGTGGAACCGGGTGGATACAATGCCATTTGAGCGCGGTTGAACAATGGCTTATAAGGATTCTTCAGCAAAGCCAGGTAATTTTTCGTTCGCTCCCGTCCAACCAGAAGATTAGGATCATAAGAAGGAGAACTCACCATACACAGAATTTCTCCTGTAGAAGGTTCAATGGCGACAACACTACCAACTTTATTTCTTAGCAGCTCTTCACCGTAATACTGCAAGTCGCCGTCTATTGATAGAGTCAGATCTTCACCGGCAACTGATGCAGTATCATATTTACCACTCATATAACTGCCTTTTTCACGGTTGAAAACATCTACCATCACCATACGAACTCCTCTTTTTCCTCGCAGGTATTTTTCATACGATTGTTCTATTCCGCTCTTGCCGATGTAATCACCGTCTTTATAGTATGGATCTTTTCTGGTCACAGATGTATCAACTTCTCCGATGTATCCGAAAAGATGCGCTGCCATCGGAACAGGATATTTCCTCAGCGTTCTGGCTTCAGTGTAAAATCCGGGAAACTTGTACATCTTTTCCTGAAGCGTTGCATAAGTTGTAACAGAAAGCTGCTTTTCAAACAGGCTAGGCTTCACAGCTGAGTAGGCGCGGGCTTTTCTGTATTTCTCAATATAATCCTCTTTGGAGATTCCTATGAGGCGGCAAAGCTCCAGAGTGTCTATATTTTTCGCCTGTCTCGGAATGATCATCAGGTCATATACAGGTTCGTTGTACACCAGCAGCTTACCTTTTCTGTCATAAATGAGACCTCGCGACGGATAATCTGTCACCAAGCGAATCACATTGTTTTGAGCTGAAATAGTGTAGGAGGTATCAATAACCTGCAAGTAAAAGAGCCTCATCAGGTAAATGATCCCGACCGAGAGAAAAATAAAAAAGATGACTGTTTTTCTATCCGATGAAACGTTCATGGCGGTTTCCTCTTCCGAAGAGGTATTGTCCCAGGATTATCAATAACACTGTAATTCCGGCATTCAGCACTGCTTTGAAGAATGTGCTGAAGAATTCACTGAACCTGAATACTTCCACGTAAAACAGCACCAGATGATGCAGGAGAATCAACATAGACGTATAGGTAAGGAACCAGCGAAAACCCAACACCTGCGGGCTCAATTTTGTTTCGGGCTCATAGCCGTCACGCGGAGCAATCAGGCGAAGAACGCCCGGCCGGGCCCAGGCGATGAGCACAGTGGCGGCTGCATGCATTCCTCCTGTATCACTGAACATATCAATTACAAGACCCAGTATAAAGGCGATAATAAGCAGCAACCACTTCGGAGTTTCAATTGGCAGCATGAGAATGAAAAATGCATATACATATGGATTTATATATCCGCTCCATTGTATGTGGTTCAAAACTAAAACCTGTAAGGCGACAAGGAACAGGAAACGGAAGAATAACTGCGCTATTTTAATTATCATGCTGATTCTCCTCCAGATTAATTTGTTCAGCTCTCATGTTGTTCTGAACTATGTATACATGACGCAGGCTTCCGTAATTCACTGACAAGTTTACACTAATCTCCTGAAAATTGCTTCCGGTTTCGGTGTTTACTTCATTCACTGTTCCAATCATGATGCCTTCCGGGAAAATGGCAGAGAAGGCACTGGTTACGATCGTATCACCGGGCATCACTTTCACGTGTTTGGCTATATCTTTAAGTTCACCTTTGAAAGGATCGTATCCTCCCCAAACGAATGAGCCAATGTATCCGCTCTTTTTAATTCTTGCGCTGATTCTTGAATCTTTATGAAGTATAGACATCACTGAAGAATAATGCTCCGAGACATCCTTTACGATTCCTACAATTCCGTCGCTTGTGATCACACCCATTTCCTGGGCAACGCCATGCTTTTCTCCTCTGCTTAGTGTGAGGTAATTATTTCGGCGGTTCACAGAGTTATTGATCACACGTGCTGTAATGAAAGTGTACTGCTGCTTGTAAATCGTATCATTGGCTAAGCGTTTCAGGGCGCTGTCGACATAATACACATCAGGATACAGGCTTTTTAATCCTGCATTTTCTCTTGCAAGAGCCTCATTCGCGTTCTTCAGGTTGATGTATTCCGTAATTCCGCTGATCGACGAATTAACTCTGGCAGATACCTGGCTGGCAGAATTTACAAAACTGCTTCGCTGAAAACTTTTATTCCGGATAATGAGGTAGCCGCACAACACTTCCAACAGGAGAAAGAATATGAAAAAATTGTAGCGCCATAAGAATAAAAACAGGTTCCTCATTATAGATGGCTAAGTCTGGATTCCTGAAGCTGTTCCGAATTATGCATCATGTTCATGTTTATTCTGTACAAACAGGCTGTTTCGTTCCCGGCAGACAGTTTTCAGGTGAACAAGGATTTCAGATTAAGGAATTAAGAATTTAAATCTGCCGATGTTTTTAAGCGCGATTCCTGTTCCTCGTACTACGGCACGAAGTGGATCCTCTGCAACGTGTACAGGAAGTTTTGTCTTAGTCGCTATACGCTGGTCAAGTCCGCGCAAAAGCGCGCCGCCACCGGTCAGATAGATTCCAGTGCGGTAGATATCGGCGGAAAGTTCAGGAGGTGTCATCTCCAGAGCTTTGAGAATAGCTTCTTCCACCTTTGAAATTGATTTATCCAGCGCATGAGCAATTTCAGAGTAACTTACTGTAATTTCTTTTGGAATACCTGTCATGAGGTCCCTCCCATGCACTGCGAAATCAGGAGGAGCATTTTCCAGTTCAGGCACGGCTGAACCAACTTCAATCTTGATTCTCTCAGCGGAACGCTCTCCGATGAGTATGTTGTGCTGACGCCGCATGTAATCCCAGATGTCATTGGTGAAACCGTCCCCCGCAACGCGGATAGACTGGTCACAAACTATTCCACCCAGAGCGATGACTGCGATTTCGCTGGTACCGCCACCGATATCAATGATCATGTTACCCATGGGCTCTTCCACATCAATTCCAATACCGATTGCAGCAGCCATCGGTTCGTGTATCAGATATACTTCCTTTGCTCCTGCGTGCTCTGCTGAATCACGCACGGCACGCTTTTCAACCTCGGTAATTCCGGATGGAATACAGATGACCATCTTCAGCGAAGGAGTGAACAGGCTGCCTTTGGGGTTGATCATTTTAATCATTCCCCTGATCATGTGTTCAGCAGCGTCGAAGTCGGCAATTACACCATCCTTAAGCGGTCTGATAGTCTTGATATTCTCATGCGTTTTACCATGCATCATCATGGCCTGCTTACCGACTGCTATCACTTTTCCGGTCATGCGGTCCATGGCCACAATGCTAGGTTCATCAACCACAACCTTATCATTGTGAATAATCAGAGTATTAGCAGTACCAAGGTCAATGGCAATTTCCTGCGTTAAAAAATCAAACAATCCCATTTGAAACTATTGGATATTTATTATTTATCGATTTTCCGGCTTAGCGTATCCGGATCTTGTTCTTATTAATGTCTGAAGTGCCTGATTCCAGTCATCACCATTGTCATTCCATTTCTGTCGCAATAATCGACAGACTCCTGATCCTTCACTGATCCACCCGGCTGAATCACAGCTCTGATGCCTGCACTGTGAGCGATCTCCACACAGTCTGGGAAAGGGAAGAATGCATCACTTGCCATTACCGCTCCTTTCAAATCGAATCCAAACTTTTTTGCCTTCTCTATCGCCTGGTTCAATGCATCCACTCTAGAAGTTTGTCCGGTTCCAGATGCCAACATGCACGAATCTTTCGCAAGTACAATGGTGTTGGATTTAGTATGCTTTGCAATCTTCATTGCAAAAAGCAAATCCTTCATTTCTACGATGGATGGGGATGATTTTGTTACTGTTTTCAGGTTTTCCTCCGAATCAATCATCAAATCTTTATCCTGTGCCAACACTCCGTTCAAAGCTGTCCTGAATTGCCTTTGTCCAAATGATGTGCTGAGCAGCTTAAGTATGATTCGGTTTTTCTTCTGTTTTAAAATTCCGAGAGCCTCATCAGTGTAAGAAGGGGCAATGCATATTTCAAAAAATATCTTGTTTAATTCGGCAGCAAGTTCAATCGTAAGCTCCTGATTACTAATGACAACCCCGCCAAAAGCTGAGACTGGGTCCGCAGCAAGTGCCTTGTTCCAGTTTTCCAGCAAGGAATCCCCGGAAGCAACTCCGCAGGCATTGTTATGCTTCAGGATGGATATGCACGGCTCTTTAAAATCGCTGATAAGATTGATAGCCGCATCGACATCCAAAATATTGTTGTATGAAAGTTCTTTCCCGTGAATTTGAGACAAACATTCGCTTAGCTTGCCGTAAAAAAAGCCTTTTTGATGGGGATTTTCTCCGTACCGAAGCTGTGTACCATCTTTATATCCCACATTGAAAACATTCAAAGCCACTTCCTCATTGAAATAATTAAAAATGGCAGAGTCGTATGAGCTCGAAATGCTGAATGCGTGGGCAGCCATTCGCTTTCTTTCTTCCAAACTCGTATAAGCATCATTTTCAAATAATACGGTTTCGAGAAAAGCATATTGACTGACTGATGGAATGATGAGAACATCTTTGAAATTCTTCGCCGCTGCCCTTATCAGGGATATTCCACCAATGTCGATTTTCTCAATTACTTCAGCATCAGAGGCGCCTGAGGCTAATGTGGCTTCAAAGGGATACAAATCCACTATCACCAAATCAATCTCCGGAATTTTAAACTCCAGCAGTTCAGTCACATCAGAGGGATTTTCCCTTCTGCTTAATATTCCTCCGAAAATCTTTGGATGAAGAGTTTTAACCCGTCCGCCTAATATAGACGGATAGTCAGTAAGGTTTTCCACCGGTGTTACTGGTATTCCAATGCCTTCGATAAAATCCTGTGTCCCGCCGGTCGCAAAAATAGTTATACCAAGTTCGTGCAAGCGGCGAGCTATGCCATCGAGCCTGTCTTTGTGATATACGGAAACCAGCGCACTGCTGACTTTTTTTCTGCCTCCCATCCCTTGAAAATGATGCGCAAGTTTACAAAAAATAAAGCCGCGGGGATTCTGCAGGAGAAGAAATTGATGATAAAAATCAGATCTTCATTGTCGTTCCCAATTGAACGATTTGAATTCTCATCGGCTTCATTTTATTTGGAAATGCGCGGTTAATTTCTGTTAAGGAGAATGTATATTCTGGATCATCTGTTATTTTTGTTGTGAAAATGAAGTCAAACATAGTTTTGTTTCTGATGCTCTTCAAGGAGAGTATTTTATTCGCCTTCGAAGCACTTCGTGTGAACAAGCTTCGCACATTTCTTTCATTGCTGGGAATCACAATTGGCATCTTTGCCATTATTTCGGTCTTCACCGTAACGGATGCTCTTGAAAGAAAGATCCGAAGAGACGTGGCTACGCTTGGCAATAATGTCATCTATATTCAAAAGTGGCCTTGGGTACCTGAAGGCGAAGGAGAATATCCCTGGTGGAAATACATGAACCGTCCTCTTCCCGGTTACAAAGAGCTTAACGATTTGCAGAAAAAGACAGACAGCGATGAGGCAATTTCATTTGTTGCTTCCGCGGGAAACCAGATTGTGAAGCATGAGAGCAATTCGGTCGAAAATGTCGTGATCACTTGCATTTCGCATCAATACGACAGAATTAAAAATTTTGAAATCAGGGAAGGACGGTATTTCACGGAGCATGAAAGCGCAAGTGGCCCACCCATTGCACTAATCGGTTATGATATAGCTGAGGCACTGTTTCCTGAGGGAAATGCCCTTGGTTCCAGGATTACCATCAAAGGCGTTAAGCTTAATGTGATCGGTGTGATGGAAAAAGAAGGAAGCAGTCTGATCGGGAATTCTTCTGACAATGTGGTGCTCATCCCTGTGAACTATGCTCGCAATTTGCTCGACCTGAGAACTGATCGCATGGACCCTTATTTCATGGCCAAAGCAGGTGAAAACACTTCCATGCCAGAATTCAGGGAAGACCTGCGCGGAGCCATGCGCGCTGTCAGGAAACTCAAGCCTCGTGAAAGTGATGACTTTGCTTTGAATGAAACCAGCCTGCTGACCAAAAGCATGCAACAGCTTTTTGACACATTAGGAATCGCCGGTTGGATTATCGGAGGCTTCTCAATACTTGTAGGTGGATTTGGCATTGCCAATATTATGTTCGTATCTGTGAAAGAACGCACAAACATTATAGGAATTCAAAAATCTTTGGGATCGAAGAATTATTTCATTCTACTGCAGTTTTTATTTGAGGCTGTGATTCTTTGTCTGATCGGAGGAATGCTCGGATTGTTCCTTGTATATATTCTTACGAATTTTGCTTCAGCGGCAATTGATTTCGGTTTTACACTCACCATGAACAATATCATGATGGGAATTTTCATTTCCGCATCTGTCGGCATACTAAGCGGCTTTATTCCTGCTCACAACGCATCAAAGATGAATCCTGTTGATGCCATACGAGCCAACTAAGCACAACGCATTCTAATTTGCCGGAAATCTTCAGCGAATTTGATCACATTCTTTTGCTTAAAAGAAGTATCGGCTAATTTTCATTTTTTTTAATATGTTTGCCTCTAACGATGATTGCTTTTTCACGCGTTATGCTGTCTGCCCGGTTCACGAATATTGCTTTTCGGATCACTTCTGTGATCACGGTTTTGATTTTTTTTTCATGCGGTTCAGACCGGCAAGGAGACGAGATTGGCACATTGATGCGCACAGAGTACCCGGAAAATTATGAGCCAAGAAAAGCAGAGATTGCAATATTGCCTAATGTGAAAGGCCCCGAAGACATTTCTGCTTTCCCAGCCAGAATTCCGACTAAATGGCTCAAATACTCTCAGGGATCCAGGAACCGCATGGCGGTGCTGTTAACAGACACCAATTCCTCCTGGCTTGGAATTGTGCACGGACTAAAAACGATTGGAATACCATTTATCATCACAACCGATTACCGACGTGCACTTTCACACAAAGTGGTGATGGTTTATCCTGTAATTTCCGGAGCTGTTTTATCACCTGAAGCACTGCAGGCGCTTGCAGCTTTTCCACGAAATGGCGGTACATTAGTGGGTGTACAGGTTCTTGGCGCGCTGAATGAGGTATTCGGTTTTGAAGAACCCATTCCTTCAAAGCAACACTTCGAGATCAGGATTGTACCTGACTCCAACAATGCAATCACATCTCAGTTCAGGGATGAAAAGGAAATGACAATTTCCATAGGTAATAAAGTCAGGTTCAGGGAAACTATAGGAACATACAGCTATTCGAAATCGCACAGAACTCCTCTGGCTACTTACGAAGACAAATCTGCAGCAATCACACAGAAAGATTATGAATCAGGAAGCGCATATGCATTCGGATTTGACCTTGGTTATCTTTTTTTGAAAGCTGACAATATCCGTCACGAATATTACAACCGCAGCACTTCGAACGATTACGAACCCACAGTGGACGTTCTGCTTCGGATGCTTAGAAGCATATACCTTAGGCATGACCGTGATGCTGCGTATATCTCCACTGTACCTTACCATAAAAATCTTACTGTTTGCATAACTCACAATGTGAATTTTCGGGGAGCCTTGCACAATGCTCTTGCATATGCCGAAGAGGAAAAAAAACTTGACATCAGATCCACCTGGTTTATTCAAACAAAATACATCCGTGACCGTCGCGGTTTTATACTGCAGGATGAATCTGACCATGCCGTTATTCGAAAGCTGAATGAAATGGGAATGGATGTGCAAAGCAACGGAGTGTGCGGCTCTCCTGTATTCGATCAGTTACCACAAGGCAGCGGCAGGGAAGTCTATCCCGACTACAGACCTTATGTGATGGCTTACCAAAAAACATACAATGCCAGCATTTACGGTGAAATGAGAGTAAGTCGTTTTCTGATAGACAGGATGCTTCCCGAATCCGGAACATTGTTCTTTCGCTCATCATTTCCATACACGCCATTTTCATATCCTCAGTCATTGCTAGGCAGCGGATACAGATTCAGCAGCAGTGTATATGCCAATTCCGCTCTGTCTCATTTTCCTGTTCAGATGAATTATAACAGGGAGTTTGATGCAGAACTGGAAGCTTTCGAGTTTCCAATCACTGATGACGGAGAACTTCCTCCATATACCATGGACAGGGCTGCTTCTGCCATACGTCTCGCTCGCAAGATTGCTAATTACGGAGGTTGCTTTATCGGACAGGTTAACCCAAATATGCTTGGCTTAAAAGTTCAAAATGAATTCGTCAAAGCCATGAAAGACGAAGCCTGGTTTGGCACAATACGGGATTTTGGCTTGTGGTGGAATGCAAGGAATGAAGTCACCCTGGATATCAATTATGAAGGCGGACGAAGGGTGGTCACTCTTAATGTACCAAAGCGAATGGAAGGACTTGCCGTGATGTTGCCAATCAGATCAACTCCCGAGAAAGTTGAGGGAGGCGGAAAACATTCCATAGATGGTAAGCTGATTATCTTTGAACTCGCTGAAGGGAAAATCAGAATTACTCTCGACAATTAAGTATTTTATTCTCCTAAAATTTCTTTTAGTGTTTCGTTGGCTTTGTCGACCGAAGGAATGTTTTGCATTACCAGCGAAAGCTTGTTCTTATCTTGTCTGAGCCGGCATTTCGCAGCATTCACCTGGACATATTTCAATAAGCGGGTAAATATTTCACTCTGATAAAATGGAGAGGTAGGGTTGCCCACGAAGTACCCAAAGAATCTTTTATTCTTCAGCATGATTTTTTCAAAGCCAAGCTTTTCTGCCAACCAGCGCAGCCGGATAGTATTCATCAATTCTTTCGCCTGAGGTGGAAGGTCTCCGAACCTGTCCTGCAATTTCGATTCAAACTCCAAAAGGTTTTTTTCATTTTCAAGATTATCCAGTTCCTTGTACAAGGCCAGCCTTTCAGTGACACTGTTTACATATTCGGCCGGAAGTAAAATCTCAAGATCAGTATCAATCTGGCAATCGTTCACGAATTTTCTTCCTGCCAGTTCTTCCTTGAAGAGTTCAGGAAATTCGTTTTCCTTCAGTTCATGAATAGCTTCGTCAAGAATCTTGTGATACATCTCAAAACCGATTTCGGAAATGAATCCGCTTTGCTCACCCCCAAGCAGATTACCTGCCCCACGAATATCCAGATCACGCATTGCCACATTAAACCCAGATCCTAAATCAGAAAACTCTTCTATCGCTCTCAACCTCTGCCTGGCTTCGGATGTAAGTACAGTAGCTGGGGGTGTGAGCAAATAACAGAATGCTTTCTTGTTGGTTCGTCCGACCCTTCCACGCATCTGGTGCAGGTCACTCAGTCCAAAGTTCTGCGCCTGGTTTATCAGAATAGTATTCGCGTTCGGTATATCAAGTCCGGATTCAATGATTGTAGTAGCCACCAGGATGTCATAATTTCCGTCTATAAATTCCAGCAGGACTTCCTCTAATCTCTCTCCGTCCATTTGTCCGTGACCGATGCCGATCTTTGCTCCGGGAACCAGCTTCGCGATGAAATCCGCGATTTCATGGATATCCTGAACACGGTTATGCACGAAAAACACCTGTCCCCCCCTGCTTAATTCGTATTCAATCGCAGACTGAATAACTTTCTCGTTGAACTGATGTACTTCGGTATTGACCGGATAGCGGTTCGGGGGTGGCGTATTGATAATACTGAGGTCGCGTGCGCCCATTAGGGAGAACTGAAGCGTTCTAGGGATCGGTGTGGCCGTTAATGTAAGTGTGTCGACATTTACCCTCAGCGCTTTCAGTTTTTCTTTTGCAGCAACTCCGAACTTCTGCTCTTCATCCACTATCATCAGTCCGAGATCCTTGAATTTAATATCCTTCCCCAGAAGTCGATGCGTGCCAATGATGATGTCTATCTTTCCTTCTTCAAGTTGCTTCAAAGTATCCTTCTGCTTTGCAGTGCTTTTAAACCTGTTAATGTAATCAACCTTGCAGGGAAACTCTTTAAGGCGATCTTTGAATGTATTGTAATGCTGCAATGCAAGAATCGTCGTTGGCACCAGAACTGCCGCCTGTTTGCCATCGGTAACGGCCTTGAATGCAGCGCGAATGGCAATTTCCGTTTTTCCAAATCCCACATCACCACATATCAATCTGTCCATCGGATACTGCTTCTCCATGTCAGCTTTAACATCTCTGGTAGATTTTTCCTGATCGGGTGTGTCTTCGTAGATGAAGCTCGCTTCAAGCTCATTCTGCAAGTATGTATCTTTCGAAAACGCGAAACCTTTCGCAGACTTCCTTTTTGCATACAAGGCAATCAGGTCTTTTGCTATGTCCTTAACTTTCTTCTTTGTCTTCTGTTTGAGATTAGACCAAGTGTTTGATCCGAGCTTATGCAGTGCAGGTGCAGCGCCGTCCTTTCCGGTATATCGGGCGATGCGGTGCAGCGAGTGAATGCTTACATAGAGAATGTCATTATCCTTGTATACAAGGCGGATGGCTTCCTGTGGTTTGCCATCGACCTCAAGAATTTCGAGTCCTGCAAACCGTCCGATACCGTGATCAATGTGAGTTACAAAATCACCCGGCTTCAGGCTTGTCAGTTCACGCAAAGTGAGCGCTTCGGATCTGCTGTAGTTTTTCTTAAGGCGAAAACGGTGATATCGGTCAAATATCTGGTGATCAGTATAAAATGCGATCTTTAGCTCATGATCGATATAGCCCTCATGAAGTGCAAAATTCAGTGTGCTGAACTCAGGACCTCTGCCGGATGAATTCTTTTTAGCCAGATCTTCGAAGATTGCATATAAACGTTCCATTTGCCTGGCTGAATCCGACAGAATGACATTTTTAATTCCTTCTTCCTTATTTTTTCTGAGGTTAGAAAGCAGCAAATCAAAATTCTTATTGAATGAAGGCTGAGGACTTGTATCAAATTCAAAAACTACAGCGTCATCAAAAAATGAACTCATCCCAAATTCAGTCAGGTTCCTTGCTGAAAGTTTTGACAGAGTTTCAGAAGGCGAGTCATACGTCTGATTGATTGCTGTTGCACCAGTTTCATTCACGGCATCAACCTTTTGAATATTGCTTTCAAGGAAAGTCATCATTCCCCGCAAGTTTTTTATCCAAACCGGAGTGCTTGATGGAATGAAATCAAAAATGGAGGAACGGCTCTCCCGGATCAGACCTGATTGAATGTTCGGCATGATGGTGACATGATTCATAGCCTGGACTGAAAGCTGGTTTTCCGGATCAAAAGTTCGTATACTTTCCACCTTATCTCCGAAAAATTCCACACGGTAAGGCAGTTCATTGGCAAAAGAAAAAATATCAACGATTCCACCGCGCACTGAGAATTCCCCTGCCTGTGCTACAAAATCCACATTCTCAAATTCATGGTGAAGTAAAAACTCCGTGATGAACTCAATACTCACACCCTCTCCCACTCTCATTTCAATGGTATTCTGCACCAGGTTTTGCCTGGTCACAACTTTCTCAGCAATGGCTTCAGGGTAGGATACTATTGCTGTACGGATATTTTTATTGATCCTGCTTAATACTTCAGCACGAGCCAGGACTCCAGCCTTATCCTGCTCTTCTGTATGAAAAGACTTTCTGTATGAAGACGGGAAGAGAAAACACTGACTGTCACCGAAGATATTCTCCAGGTCGTTCAGAAAATAGCTGGCCTCTTCCCTGTCGTTCATAATAAACAACATGGAAGAATTGATTCCTAAATAAACGGCCCCAGCCACAACTGAGGCGGCTGATCCGCTCAAACCAATAAGCCGTGAATTATGTGGGTGTGGCTCAGATACTCTTGAGCTGAGGGAAATAAGTTTAGGCCGGGATGCATATAACCCCGGCAATTCTGATTTTTCCATGATATTGGGTCTAGCCCGAATGCAAAAATCGTAAGAAAGAATCAGAATGAAAAAAATATACTACATTTTGACCTCAAGTACAGAAAAAGAAATATTGAAAAACTAAGTCTCTATGAAAAGGAGGAAAACTTTTACGTATGTCTTTTTTTCTATGCTGACTTTTTATTCCGTTCAGGTGAAATCTCAACCTTACCTTGACCTGGCGCAAGTACAGCTTATAAGAAGTTCATCAGGATCTGGCGCCAGCAACAATAGCACTCCGCGAATCTGGCTCCTGGGTTCCGAGCTGAATATACCATTAAAATCATCGAATGGAATATTTCTTTTAAGTCCTTCCGTAACTTATCAGCAGATTGATTTTTCGGAAAAGATTGAATCGACAGATATCAGATCAATAGCATTCCCTATTACATATGCACATGAATGGAATGAAGAGTGGAAGAGTTCTTTTACTTTCATTGGCAGAATCAATGAATCTGTGAACGTACCCGCAGAAGGAGGAAAATTTCAACATGGTTATGCCCTGCTAAATACTTACAAAAAGAAAGAAGCCCTGAAGTTCAGATTCGGCATTTATTTTAACAATGAGTTCTTCGGGCCATTCATACTTCCTCTTGCCGGGATTGACTACAAAATAAATGAAAAGCTACAGCTATTCGGCACTCTGCCGGGCAGCATGAATCTTGAAAAAACAATCGGCAAAAAAACGCATGCAGGATTTTCATTCCGTTCATTCACCAGCAGTTACCGGCTTCCCTCAGACTCACTGCTCAGGATATATGATAATCACATTCGCATCTTTTTTAATTACACGGTCGCTGCAAATCATATATTAATTGCCGAAGCAGGACACAGCCTGTTCAGGAATTACCGTTTAGGACTAAGAGCGGACGGAAAAACAAGATACACGCAAGTGGATTCTAATGACGGAATTATTTTCCGTATTGCATATGCCTACAGGCTGAGACTTTGATTGCACATCAGGAGGCTTCCACAGAGGAATACCGCATCATGTATTCTTCCGCAACAGTCACCATGTCTGCTGAGCCTATAAACAAAGGGGTGCGTTGGTGCAAAGAGGAAGGCTGTACATCGAGGATTCTTCTGAAACCGTCGGAAGCTTTTCCTCCGGCCTGTTCGATGATGAAGGCGAGCGGATTGCATTCGTACAGCAATCGCAATTTACCTTTAGGAGATTTCAATGTTGAAGGATAAACAAAAATGCCTCCCTTAAGAAGATTCCTGTGAAAATCAGCTACGAGTGAGCCAATGTAACGAGATGAATAAGGTCTTGAACTGGCACTGTCCTCAACCTGGCAGTATTTGATAAACTGCTTCACTCCGTCAGGAAAGTGTACGTAGTTTCCTTCGTTGATGGAATATATTTTTCCCGACTTGGGACACTTCATGTTAGGATGAGATAGACAGAATTCTCCGATGCTGGGATCAAGGGTGAATCCATTCACACCTTTTCCAGTTGTATAAACCAGCATAGTGCTTGATCCGTAAATAATATAACCGGCTGCAACCTGCTCGGTTCCTCTCTGGAGGTAGTCCTTCTCTTCCACCGTTCCTCCAAATGAAGTTCTGCGGTATATTGAAAATATAGTTCCGATGGCCACATTCACATCAATATTTGATGAACCATCCAGTGGATCCACACAGACAATGTATTTAGCATTCTTGGATACTGCTGTATCGATCTGCACAAGCTCTTCATTCTCTTCCGAAGCAACTGCACAAGTTTCTCCTCCGGCGCTGAGTGCGGCAATGAACTGCTCATTTGCGTATACATCAAGCTTCTTAACTGTTTCGCCCTGAATATTGATGCTGCCGTGCTCTCCCAGAATATCGACCAGTCCGGCTTTATTCACCTCCCGGTTTACAATTTTAGCGGCAATTCCGATATCGCGAAGAAGCCTGCTGAGCTCACCTTTCGCATAAGGAAAATCCGACTGCCTTTCAATAATAAACTGTCCGAGTGTAGTTACTTTGTTCATCCTGTCAGGAATAAAATATGTCGCAAATCTACAAAATGATTGAATAAATGATTTTCCTCGATGCGTATATTATCATGGCAAACCGTGGAATACAGGTAAATTAAATGATTTATCTTCGCATACCTGATTTTTTCGTAATCTTCTGAAATTCCGATATGAAGAAAAGCACCACATTCCCAAAAGAAAAGATTGAAATCCTGCTTCTGGAGGGAGTTCATCCTGCCGCACTGAAGCTGTTCAAAGAAAATGGCTACTCCAACATTGAAGTAGTACAGGGGGCAGCCGACAGAAAATCTCTTAAAGAAAAAATTAAAAATGTGCATTTACTTGGAATCCGCTCTAAAACCCAAGTGGACGATGAAATAATTTCACATGGCAAACGACTGCTTGGTATCGGAGCATTCTGCATTGGCACCAATCAGATTGACATGGATTCGGCGGTGAATCATGGGGTTGCAGTCTTCAACTCTCCCTTTTCTAACACCCGTTCTGTTGCGGAGCTGGTGATCGCGCATTGCATCAATCTCATGAGAAGGCTTTTTGAAAAAAGCGAGGCAGCACACAAGGGACAATGGCTGAAAGACAGTTCAAACAGTTATGAGGTGCGGGGAAAAACTTTGGGTATCATTGGCTATGGCCATATCGGTTCACAGGTTTCCATTCTGGCTGAAAATCTCGGCATGAAGGTGATCTTCTTTGACATAGAGCCCAAGCTTCCTCTGGGGAATGCGACGGCGGTGAAAACTTTAGATGACCTCCTGCGCAAATCTGATATCGTCACACTCCACGTTCCCGGATCTGGCGGAACAAAAAATCTTCTAAACGAGAGTCGTATTGCTAAGATGAAAAGCGGAGCGCACCTGATAAATCTAAGTCGTGGCGATGTGGTTGATCTGAATGCTGTGAGAAAAGCTCTGGAAAAAAAGCAGCTCGCAGGATTCGCCTGTGACGTATTTCCGGTTGAACCTACAAACAACCAGGAGCAATTTCAGTCACCGGTACAAGGATTGTCGAATGTAATTTTAACACCTCACATTGGAGGTTCCACTGTGGAAGCGCAGGAAAACATCGGCGTGGATGTAGCGGGGAAACTGATTTCTTTTCTTGAAACCGGGTCTTCCACGGGCTCTCTTTCCGTACCTGCTCTCAGTCTCCCTGTGCAAGCAGACGCACATCGTCTTTTGCATATTCACGCAAATGTTCCTGGTGTACTTGGAGAAATCAACAGCGCGCTTTCCAAACTGAATGTAAACATACTCGGACAGTACCTTAAAACGAATAATCAGATTGGATACGTAGTGCTTGATGTTGACAAAAAAACTTCTGCACGAGCGATGGATGAACTGAAGAAGGTAAAAAACACAATTCGTGTAAGAGAACTTTATTAATTGCATTGAAATGAATGTGATTATCAGAAAAGGAAAAAAAGAAGATATTCCTCAGGTATTCGCCCTGATTCAAGAACTGGCGGAATTTGAAAAAGCACCTGAACAAGTCAGCAACACAGCAGAAGAACTTGCGAAAGAAGGCTTCGGGCCTAATCCATCATACAGGCTTCTTGTCGCAGAACATGAAGAGATAATTGTCGGCATGGCGATTTACTTTGTGAAATACTCAACTTGGAAAGGTCGAGGTCTGTTTCTGGATGATCTGATTGTTACGGAAAAAATGAGAAGCAAAGGAATCGGACGGATGCTTTTGAACGCTTTTCTTGAAGTAGCAGGGAATGAAGGCGCAAAGCAGGTTCACTGGCAGGTTCTTGACTGGAATACACCGGCAATAAATTTTTACAGAAACATCGGCTCGAAAATCGATCATGAGTGGCTCGACTGTAAAATGAGTCCGGATGAAATAGAAGCATATCTGAAAAAATCTGCATCATCACATTAACTCTAAATACATGTACGTTTTCAAATTTGGCGGGGCATCGGTAAAAGATGCCGAAGCAGTAAAGAATGTAGCAGGAATCCTGAGCGGATTCCGGAAAGACCAGCTGGTAATTGTGATTTCTGCAATGGGTAAAACAACAAACGCCCTGGAGAAAGTGGTCAACGCATATATGGAACAGCATCCTTCTGTTGACGAAAACCTGAAAGAGGTAAAAGAATTTCACTTCAAGATAATGAAAGAGCTCGGATTTTCAGAGACAGATCCTGTATGGGCAGAAGTGAACAATTCATTCGTGGAAATTGAATGGGTGCTTGAAGAAAAACCGCAAAGGGAATATAATTTTTGCTACGACCAGATTGTGAGTCAGGGCGAAATGCTTTCAACAAAGATTATCAGCGCCTATTTGAATTCCATCGGAGTAAAAAATAAATTTCTGGATGTGAGAGATGTGCTTCAGACGGATGATACTTTCCGCGAGGCAAGAATTAACTGGGAGCTTTCAGAACGTCTGATATGCCAGAAAGTGAATGAAATCTTAAGAAGTGACAACTTCATCATCACACAGGGATTCATTGGCATCACTTCAGAAAACTACACCACCACTCTCGGTCGGGAAGGGTCCGATTACACGGCTGCTATTTTTTCCTACTGCCTGAACGCTAAGGAAATGATGGTATGGAAGGATGTTCCCGGTGTGATGAGCGCAGACCCTAAGTTTTCAGATGAAGCTGTGAAGCTTGATCAAATCAGCTATCATGACGCGATTGAACTGACTTATTACGGTGCTACAGTTATTCACCCGAAAACGATCAAGCCACTGGAGAATAAAAATATTCCGCTCAGGGTGCGTTCATTCAAAGCTCCGCAGGAAAAGGGCACAAGCATCGGAAATTATTCGGCTACAAAGCCGCTTGTACCGTGTTTTATCTTTAAATCCAACCAAATCCTGCTATCAATTTCTGCCCCGGATTTTTCATTCATTGCGGAAGACAACCTGTGCAGGCTTTTTGGAGTTTTTGCCGATAAAAAAATTAAGGTAAACCTCATGCAGAATTCAGCGATCAGTTTTTCAGTCTGTCTTGATAATGACCCATTCAAATTGCCCGGACTCATTGCCGAATTGAAAAAGGAATTCACAGTCTTGTACAACGACAACCTGCGACTGATTACAGTGAGGCATTATTACCCGTCGACAATTGACCAACTGATGAAAGGAAAGGACATTCTTGTGGAACAGAGAAGCCGTCAGACTGCCCAACTCGTAATGAGAGAAAATGCCGCTTGAAGTTCACTGAAAAAACCTGAGAATTTTATCCGCCAGAATTTGCGCGTTTTTTCTTGATGACTGGTGCGACCATCCTGCGATGTGCGGAGTAAGTATGACATTAGGCGCTGAAACCAGATATTGCCAGTCGGGATTTTTCTGCAATGATTCATTATCAAGACTAAACTTTTCAAAGGAACTGTCCTCATACTCGAAAACATCCAGCGCGGCACCGGCCACTCTTCCCGTTTTCAATGCTCTGACAAGATCATTGGTACGTACGCATCGCCCCCTTGCTGTATTGATGAACCAAAGTTTCTTCTTGAACTTTTCAAGAAATGAAGCATTGATCATGAATTCCGTTTCTGCTGTGAGCGGTGTGTGCAGCGAAAGCACTTCACATTCATTTTGTATTGTCTGTAAATCGGTCTCTATCACATTCGTGCTTCCAAATCCTGACTTATACTTATCGTAAACCAGAATCCTGCAACCTATTCCTGAAAGTTTGCCGGCAAAGGCTGAACCCATATTACCGTATCCGATGATTCCAACACTCAAAGATCCCAGCTCGGTTCCTCTGTTTTCTTCCCGGATCCATTTACCGGCTCTAACTTCCCGGTCGGCTTTGCTTAAATTGTTGAGTAATGAAAGCAGACATCCTAGTGCGTGCTCAGCCACTGCATCCATATTTCCCTCCGGAGAATTGATGCATGCGATATTTTTACTTTGCGCATAATCCGTGTCAATGCTTTCCATGCCGGCACCCGAACGGGCGATGAATTTCAGGCTTGAACCGGCATCAATGAATTCTTTGTCCAGAGCGATTCGGCTTCTGATCACCAGTCCCTGGTAATCCTTGATTCTTTCAAGAATCTGCCTGCGATCCAGATTGTATCCTTCCACTACTTCATGACCGGCATTCTCTAAAAATGTCTTCAGTATCTCGTGTGGTTTATCTATGAAAAGTATCTTCATGAATTAAAGATATAACAATTGTCAGAATCAGGGAACCAAATTAGTCAGCTCAACATACTGTTTCCAGGAAAGGTTCTCTGCTCTCAAACTCATGTAAGGAAGTTGTTCAATCATCTCCTTATCAAGCATTACAGCCAGTGCATTTCTTAGCATCTTTCTTCTTTGCCCGAATGCCGCTTTGACAAGCTTTCTGAATTTTTTCTCATCACATCCAAGTTCAAATCCTTCCTTCCGTCTGCAATGAATCACTGCGGATTTCACTTTGGGAGGAGGATCGAAATCATTTTGATCCAGTGTCATCACAAGTTTTACTTCGTAAAAGGCTTGCATAAAGACACTGAGTATGCCATACTCCCTGCCACCGGGTGAACCGGCAATTCGCTCGGCGACTTCTTTTTGGAACATGCCGACCAGCTCAGGAATTTTATCCCTCCAATCAAGAACTCTGAAAAGTATCTGTGAGCTTATATTGTAAGGAAAATTACCAATGACCGCGAAAGATCCCGGGATAACTCCTTCAGGGTTGAACTGAAGGAAATCGCCATCAATGATTCTGCCGAAATCCAGGGGATATTTGTTTTTAAGAAAAGCCACAGACTCTTTATCCAGCTCTATCATAAAGGTTCTGAAATCATTTCTGGCCAGTAGAAAATCACTCAGAATTCCCATGCCGGGACCGATTTCCAGAACATTATCATAAGCACCCTGAGGAGAGAGATGAGAAACTATTGTTTCGGCTTTCCGTGGATCTTTCAGAAAATGCTGACCCAGGTGCTTTTTTGCTCTTACCTTGTTGTCGTTCTTCACTTCGTGAAATTAATCAGAAATTTATCTGAATCCGTATTTCTTATTCAAAGGAGAGAAATCTTCTTCCGAAAGTTCCGGATTCAAAATAATATTTCTCCATTCATACTTTTCATACATTCCTTTCTCGTCAGAAACAGTTTGTACCAAGGGCATGTATGATTTCCTGTCGATGATGAATTCTATTTTCCTGTTATAAAAATTCGGTATGCGAATAATTTGTCCGGCATGAATGTCTGTATAATCTTTGATTGATGGATTTAGGCACAAAAGATGATAATCGCTTAACTTGAATCTGCCGGCAATGTCAGTGAGCGATTCATTTTTCTTTACCAGGTATAGAATCATATCGTAATCACTGAAATCATAAACGAGCCTGATACAACTTTTGTTGTCATAAGTTATTGTGTCAGTAATTCTGATATAGCGGTAAAAATTTTCACCGTACATATCAATATAGTATGAGATCATGTCGCTTAAATAATTAAAGCCGATCTCCTCAATAATATGATGGGTATTCTTCCTTACCAGACTGTTTTGCTGATTGATTTTCAGGTTAACGTATGGGAAACCGTTCGGATTAATAAGCATTCTGTCGTCGGTCATGCTAATCGGCCACAAAACCTCCACACCGGGATTTGGATTGACGCAATAGATGTAAATCCTTTGAGGTTTTGATTGCAGTTTCACAAGCATATCACTCTGGCTGATCTTGCCGTCTTTCATCCTTTCGGTGCTGAGGAGGCGGAATGAAGCGGTACTCACATTTTTTAGCCTGTCAAGCATCAGATTAAAGACATGCTTGGCCTGAATGTCCGGAGAATTCGAACTGGCAAACTTAAATAGCAGTAGAAAAAGTATGGTAAGTCTGGCAATCATACTAGTTCAAGCAAGGTACGGAAGGCTACAAACTTATCCTTGTATTTCTCCGAATGTGCTTTTTGTAGTGCCGGTGCGTATTTCTCCTGGTACATCTTCAGCTTTTCCATACTCTCACAACTGTATTGAATTGAGTAAGTATGTCCTCCAGATTCCTCATCGCCTAAAATCCTAAGCATGCGATTCTCAATAAAAAATCCGGTGTTCATTACATCCGGGATATGAACCGAGCGCATCCAGGTGATCCATTCATCATGAACAGAATCATCTATGTTTACTGTGACGTTATAAATAATCATGTAGTTGCTGCTTACTAATTTTATTAATTATTAAAATCTCCTCTAAGACTGCGGAATCTCTTCCTCGCCTCCACCACATACAGGCTGCCTGGATACTTCGTGAGCAATTCCTGATAAAGTTCCATTGCCCGGACAGTATCCTTCAGTTTGGTCTCGTGCAACTCTGCCCTGCTGAACAATGCATCGTCTGCAAGCACGTCGCTTCCGTATTCATCAATGATTTTTTTATACAATGAATCTTCCGCAGCCCAGTTTCTTTTTTTCGCATAAATCTTAGCCGCTTTAAACCATGCCTCATCTGTGAGAGAATGAAAGGGAAATGTTTTTAAAAGAGAGTCAATTGTTGTCAGCGCTTCGTCATTTTTATTCCTGTAACTGAGCAGATCAGCTCGCGAGTAGATCATCAGCGCATCTGTGGTAGTGTCCAGCCCTATATTGTCTGAAATCAGCAGTGAAAGAAAAAGTGCGTCGTTGGCAATCAACTGTGAGGTGGCGGATTTGAGCACATCAAGCTGCGCCTGTGCCCACATAAAGTCTCCCCTGAAATAATCCAGACGGGCATTTCTGAATTTAGCTTCCTGTCCCAAAGGATCATTCTTGAAATCTTTGTCGACTTGTGCATACAGCAGATCAGAATCCCAGACTTCTCCGGTGAAAAGAAGTATGTCTCCCAGTTCCAGCTTGCACTCAGCCTGAACCTGCCTCGAAATTCCCGGGAACTCTATGGCTTCATCAAGATCGATGATTGCTGAGTCGGGCTTATCCAGGTAAAATGCTCGGAGATGTGCAAGCCCGCGAATTAGTCCGGCAGTTCTCGCATTTCTACCCAGTTCATTCAGCGTAGAAAGATAATCAGATTCCAGTTTTACAAGGTCAGTCTGAGTGTAAAGATTCCCCTCAGTGATTTTTCTGTTCGTCACATTCAGCAGATCCATTCTTGCCTGAATGTAATTAGGATATTCTCTGCCCTTCTCAGCTACATAGCGGAAACAATCTATGGCCACATCGTAATCCAGATTCGACAGTGCCAGATTTCCGAGAGACAATATCCTGCTTCCGTCTTCACGAAAGCGTTTATCGAGAGCCTTGGCCTGAATAAGCGCCGATTCAAAATCCTTTTGCTGGACAAAGTACCAAATCAACATCTCCGAATACACGGTGATGTCGGGATTTCTCTGTATTCTCCTCAGCAGTGTGGTGCGAAGCAAGTCATTCCTTTTATTTTCAGGGTCAAATCCTATCCTGGCCTGAAGCACATTTTGAATGTTCTGCTGAACGAGAGGATTTTCTCCGACTGCGTCCAGATATTCATTCATCATATTCTCAAATTCACCTTTCTGATAATATACTTCGGCCGTTTCAAAATTGAAGGAATATACTCCGCCAAGCAATCTTTTACCTTCCTGGTAAGTCATGAGTGCGTAATCCCATTCCTGTCTTCCTGTAAAAGAATTGGCAAGGAATATCACGGAAGTTTGGTCGGGCTTCAGGGATTTGATCGTCTTCTCGTATTGCTGATGCGCTTTCTCTTCATTACCCTGCACCTTATATATGTAACCCAGATCAGCCTGATAACTCAGGTTGTTTGGCATTCTTTTCTGAATTTTCTTAATGAGCTTTTCAGCTTCATTGAAATCTTTCAATAATAGTAGGCACTTGAAATAATTTGGATACACACCAAAAGGATCCTTGTCGAAAATCTGATCGTAAATTTCAGAGGCCTTATCGTATTCTCCTCCTGCAAGATATTGATCTGCCAGTTGTCTCTCTTTGGAAAGCTGTGCATTTGCAGTCAAGCTGAATGCCATTAATAAAATCAGGAGGACAAATTTCAGTCCAAATAATTCAGAAAAAGATTTTGCCGATAATTGAGTCATTTTATATGGAGTCGAATCCGGTATAAGCACGGATAGCATCTGGTATCTTAACGCCCGAATCGGTCTGATTATTTTCCAGCATGGCGGCCACAATGCGGGGAAGTGCAAGGGCGCTTCCATTCAGCGTATGGGCCAGCTGGGGCTTATCATTTCCTTGCCTGAAACGCAATTTCATTCTGTTGCTCTGGAAACTTTCGAAATTTGAAACCGAACTAACTTCAAGCCATTTTTTCTGTGCGGCAGAGTAAACCTCAAAATCATAAGTGAGCGCTGAAGCGAAACTCATGTCACCTCCACATAGGCGAAGAACGCGGAATGGCAGCTGCAATGATCTCAGGAGCGATGAAACGTGCTCTACCATTTCATCCAGCACTTCGTAGGATTTATCTGGAGCCTGAACCTGCACGATTTCCACTTTGTCGAACTGATGAAGACGATTGAGTCCTCTCACATCCTTTCCGTAGCTACCCGCTTCTCTCCTGAAACAAGGTGTGTACGCGCACATTTTCACCGGTAATTCATCGGCTTTTAGAATAACATCACGGAAGATATTGGTAACTGGAACTTCTGCGGTAGGTATGAGATAAAACTCATCCATGTTTACATAATACATTTGACCGTCCTTGTCGGGTAATTGCCCGGTACCGAAACCTGAATCCCGGTTTACGAGAATTGGAGGCTGTACTTCCTGGTAGCCTGCTTCTGTTGCTTTGTCAAGGAAATAATTTATCAGTGCTCTCTGCAGCCTTGCTCCTTTTCCCTTATACACAGGAAAACCGGCACCGGTCAATTTCACTCCCAGCTCAAAATCTATCAGATCATATTTAGAGGCAATTTCCCAGTGTGGCAATGCTGTATCCGCCATGTCAGGGAGATTTCCTTCCTGATGAACAACAATGTTATCGTTCGGAGTTTTTCCCGGAGGAACCAGATCTGATGGAAGGTTTGGCAACTTGACCAACTCCTCCATTTGCCTGTTCTCAAGCTCATCTAGTTTTGTTTGCAGTGACTGAGAAGTCAATTTCAGTGCAGAGCTTTTATTTTTCAGATCGTCTGCTTCGGCTTTTTTCCCGCTCTTGTACATGTCACCGATTTCTTTGGCCATTGTATTTTGCTGATGCAGGATATGATCCAGCTCATTCTGGATTTTCCTGCGGTCTTCATCAATTGCCAATAAATCTGAAACAATTTCGGAAGCATTGAAATTTTTCACTGAAAGTTTCTGAATAATCTTTTCAGGATTTTCCCTGATGACGCTGATCTGAAGCATAAATTATTTTGATGAACGACAAAAATAAGCATTCAGGAGGAAAAATTTTCTGAATCCAACATGGCTGGATGCAGATTATCAGCCTGATTTGTTCAATACTTCACCCTGATATCTTCAAGACCTTTTCTGTTCAGATCAGGAACATGCGTATTTTCGGCCGGATAACCGACGGGAATGAGTAAAAATGGTCTTTCATTCGAAGGGCGACTTAGAATCTTAGCCAGAAAATTCATAGGACTAGGCGTATGCGTGAGTGCGGCAAGTCCTGCATTGAAAAGGGCGGTAAGCAGGAATCCGCAAGCCAGTCCGACCGACTCCTGCACATAATAATTGTTGTGAATCTCACCCTCCTGCATTTCATAAACCCTTTTGAACACAACAATCAGGTAAGGAGCAATTTCAAGGAAAGGCTTGTGCCAGTCGGTTCCAATAGCGGCAAGATCATCGAGCCACTCTTTGCTCATACGGCCGTGATAATTCTCATACTCCTCTTTTTCAGCTTCGACACGGATTCTTTTTTTTATCTCAGGATCAGAAACCACACAAAATGTCCAGGGTTGCTTATTGGCTCCTGAAGGAGCAGAGGAGGCAGAAAGGATGCAATTATCGATGATCTCAGGGTCAACTGCTTTGTCAGAAAAATCTCGCACTGTACGACGCTTGTCAATCCATTGGTAAAATGACTTGCTCCGTTCCTTCATTTCCTCTGAAGAATAAATTGGCATACTGTAAGGAATTGTCTTGGTATCCATATCGTCTGACGGAATATCGATGTGATTTGTGCTTAAAGATACGATTCATCTTATATTTCTGAAACACTGTCTGTCTATGTACATGAAGCGAAATTAATTTTATTTCTATTTATTTATTATTACCTTGTTTCATAGCGAATTTATTTATGATACATATAAACACTTTAAGTTTCCTTGGCAAATTAAAGAAGAACAACAACAGAGACTGGTTCGACAAACACAAGGACGAATACCTGGCCGCTAAAGAGAATGTCGATGAAGCAGTTGGTGTTTTACTTGAAGAACTTTTCAAATTCGACAAGGAGCTGAAAGGACTTGAAGTAAAAAACTGCGTGTTTCGCATTTATCGAGATGTCAGATTTTCAAAGGACAAAAAGCCCTACAAAACCAACATGGGGGCCAGCATGAGTCCTGGAGGGAAAAAATCGAATCTTTCAGGTTACTATCTGCACATTGAACCGGGAGGATCTTTCATAGCCGGAGGAATGTGGATGCCTGCCGGCGAAGACCTTAAAAAGATCCGGCAGGAAATTGACTATAACGGAAAAGCGTTCCGAAAAATCCTGAACAATAAGACGTTTAAAAGCTATTATGGAAATCTCGATCAGACTTATCGCCTCAAGACTACACCCAAAGGATATAATGCCGATCATCCGGAAATTGACCTTTTGCGTCTCACCAGTTTTGTAGTCTGGCATCAATTCAGCGACTCTATGATAAGCTCATCAAAATTTCGAAAGGAATTTGTCAATGGTGCCCGTATCATGAAGCCATTCATTGATTTTTTCAGGACTGCAGTAAGCTGAGAAGGTAAGACAAAGAAATTAAAATTAGCTTAGTTGATGTAATTGAACAACAGTTTTATTGACGGAGTGTGCTATTGAAATATTTCTATTTTTACCGAAAATTTAACTTTCCTGTATGAACGGGTTTCACACTCTCTCCATCATTATTCCTTGTTACAACGAAGAAACTACTGTTCATTTGATTCTTGATAAGATCAGGAAAGTAAACCTGGTGAATGATATCAAGAAAGAACTGATCATTGTGAATGACTGCTCAAAGGACAACACCAGGCAAGCAATTGAGAATTATTTTTCAGGTCATCCTGATATTGAGTACAAGCTTGTTAACCATGAAGTGAATAAAGGGAAAGGTGCAGCTATTCATTCAGGCATCGCCCATGCAGGAGGCGAATATTTAATCATTCAGGACGCTGATCTGGAATACAATCCTGCAGAATACAACAAGCTTATCCAGCCTGTACTGGATGGCTTCGCGGATGTAGTCTACGGCTCAAGATTCATGGGAGGGAATCCGCATCGTATTCTGTTCTTCTGGCATTCCATAGGCAATAAATTTCTCACTTTTCTATCGAATGCCTTCACAAATCTCAACCTGACTGACATGGAAACATGTTACAAGCTTTTCCGCACAGACCTGATTCAGAAAATCAGGTTTCGTGAAAACAGATTTGGCTTTGAACCTGAAGTGACAGCTAAAATTGCCAGGCTGAAAGGCGTCAGAATTTATGAGGTTGGCATTTCCTACTATGGCAGAACTTATGAAGAAGGAAAAAAGATCGGATGGAAAGACGGCTTCAGAGCTATCTGGTGCATATTAAAATACAATCTTTGGTCCAGAAACAGCAGTTAACCTCATTCATACATGAAATTTAACTCAGGAAGAGTTGTCCTTGTCACCTTGTGCATTCTGATTCTGATGGGTGCATCGCTTTTCAACCGTTATCCACTTGTAACATCAGACACCGGCGCATACATATATCATGGATTTGAAAAGACAATTCCGGAAGACAGGCCTGTCATCTATGGCATCTTTTTACGCTATGCTTCCATGCACGATACACTATGGTACGTTGTGATTGCACAGAATCTGTTGTTGGCATTTGTAGTGCTGGACTTCATTTCAATCTTTTTACGAAACGGGAGAAATCGAAGCAAGCTGTTCATTGTCGCAATGCTTGCACTCTTTACCGGCATCAGCTGGTACAGCAGTCAGATCATGCCAGACATATTCGCAGGAATCGGATTGCTGTGCATACTCAATTTGCTTTTGAAACCTGATTCAGGAATTATCAGGAAGAGTTTCTACTCCGTTCTATTGCTGTTCTCGGCGATCTCTCACAACTCGCATTTGCTCACATACACGCTGGCATTGCTACTTCTTGGCGTTTGGCTCGTTTTGAATAAGAAATCGGATTATTCTCTTTTCAGCAGAAAAAAATTCCTGCTGGTTAGCGCCGTTGTGCTAAGCGGATGGTTTGCGAATCCGCTTATCAATAAAATGCTAACCGGTAAAGCAGCAACAGGTGGAAGTCCAAGTATCTTTTTAATGGCCAGACTTGCTGAAAGCGGTTTACTTAAGCGTTATTTTGTGAAGCATTACCCTCCTGTTAAGCACATCAGCGAAATCAGTCCTGAAAGAAAATACAGCATTCTCAACAGGGAAAATCAAATGGTGCTGGATGTGGAAGGACCCCATACAAATCAGAATGCAAAAATTCACCAATGGAATTTTTTTGGAGGGGAGAACCAGTTGTTTCAATTCAGGAAGACAGGAGATCAGACCTATCACATAATTGCTTCCCACTCCGGATTTCCGTTAGCAGCATCGCCTGAAAATCCGGATTACATATATCAGTCTTCCAATCCGGATGACCCAAACATTTTAAACTTCGAAATTATTCTGGGTGAAAACAATTACTTTTTCCTCTATACAAGAAAGGACCAAGTTCTTGAAGCAGATGCGGGAAACAAAAGCAATGGTGTCTCATTTCGAGAGAAAGCTGTGAATGGCAATAAAGAACAGCAATTCCGGATCTATCCTTCCACTCATCCGAAACTGGCCATCTATCAGGAGGTAATTCCCCACAGTACTATCGCGTTCCTTTGGGATGAACGCAGTCCATTTTATAAATGCGGTGGATGGAATGAACAAACACGGGAAGAATATAAAAGTGTAATCATGGAGATGATTTCCAAACCGAGATATCTGAGCTGGATCTTGATTGATGTCCTGCAAAACGGATTGAAACAGCTTTTTCATAATGACATTGGCTCTGGACTTTTCGGTTATACGAAAGAGACTTCACCTTTCATCGCCATTGATCACAAGCTGAATCAGGACTTGAATTACTTTATCACTTCCAAACAAAATACATCAGGCTTCGGAACATTCGAATCATTCAACGACCGGTATAACATGGTTCTGGCCTTCGCATATCTGGCCTTGTTCATCTTTCTATTCTCCGGAAGAATTAATGCCGACTACCGACTTGCTATCGTTCTTGTGATCTTTGCCATGGCTATGAATGCGATGGTGACTGGAGGACTGGCTAATGTGCTTGACAGATTGCAATCCAGGATAGTTTGGCTCGTTCCGTTATGCGCTATTTTAATTGCCTGGTCCGAAAGGAGAGCTATAATTGAAAAGCTCAGAGATGTTTTTGATATCCGGAAACAAGTGTGAGTTTTTCAGCCGTAAAAAGGAATTTCAATACATAGTAAGGGCAAAAAAAAGGCAGTGATTTGATCACTGCCTTGATTTATATATGATATGATGATTAGGCCTGTGCAGGAGCTACAGATACATAGCTCTTTTCATTTGCACGCTTGCGGAATACAACCTTGCCTTCAATTAGAGAATAGATTGTATGATCTTTTCCGATGCCAACATTTTCGCCAGGAAAATGCTTAGTACCGCGCTGACGCAAGATGATGTTGCCCGGCATTACATGCTGTCCACCAAAGATTTTAATTCCCAGACGTTTACTGTGTGATTCGCGACCGTTTTTCGAACTACCAACACCTTTTTTGTGTGCCATTGTATTATAATTTTACTCGTTTAGACTTTATTTAAATTAAGCTGGATAATTAAGCCTTGATAGACTCGATCTGGATTTCTGTAAAATCCTGACGATGACCTGTCTGCTTCTGATATCCTTTACGACGCTTCTTTTTGAAAATGATCACCTTGTCACCACGAAGATGCTGAACAATGGATGCGCTCACGCTGGCACCTTTCACTGAAGGAGCACCAACTTTTACTTTGCCATTGTCGTCAACAAGGGCTACATCATTGAATTCCAACTTTTTACCATCTTCTCCTTCCAGTCGGTGAACGATCACTTTTTGATCCTTCTGCACCTTGAACTGCTGGCCTGCGATATTGACAATTGCGTACATTTTATAAGAAATTAAGCGTTAAAATTCCTCTTTTTTGAGGGATGCAAAGATATGCATAGTTTTCTTATTTCCAAAAGAATGGCCTTTGAAAAATTATTCCAGGCTGATGTTTGAATTTCCGAGCAAAAATGGATACTTTTTCTTTGTCAGCCGAAAGTTCAAATATGGATTTTCTATTAAAAAATGAACAATGCACGAAATATCCTTCTTTTGTTCCTCTGTCTTGTCAACAGCGTCGCATGCACACAAAGCGATAACCAAAATCAAAAAATGAAATCATCTAACAGATTAATACACGAAAGCAGTCCTTACCTGCGGCAGCATGCTGACAATCCGGTTGACTGGTATCCCTGGTCAGAGGAAGCTTGGGAGAAAGCCAGAAAAGAAAACAAACTGGTATTGATTTCAATCGGCTATTCTTCCTGTCATTGGTGCCATGTAATGGAGCATGAAAGTTTTGAAAATGACAGCACAGCTCAAATCATGAATGAGCATTTTGTCTGCATAAAGGTCGACCGTGAAGAAAGACCTGATGTAGACCAGGTGTATATGACGGCAGTTCAACTGATGACCGGGAGTGGTGGATGGCCATTAAACTGCTTTACACTTCCCGACGGAAGACCTGTATATGGGGGAACATATTTTCCGAATACGAACTGGAATCAGGTACTCATTCAGCTCAGCAACTTTTACAGAGACAATCAGGCAAAAGCTGAAGAATATGCAAAGGAACTGACTGAAGGAATCAGACAGACTGAGATTGTGAATATCCCCGAAGAAAAAGTCGCATTCTCCAAAGCAGATCTCGCCGAAATAATTTCTTCATGGAAGAAAATGCTTGACAACAGAGAAGGCGGACCGGACAGAGTTCCAAAATTTCCATTGCCGAACAATTACGAGTTCCTGATGCGTGTTGGTCATGAAGAATCCGACAACGAACTATTGAATCATGTTGATCTCACATTACGCAAGATGGCATATGGTGGAATATACGATCAGATTGGCGGAGGCTTTGCCAGGTACTCCACCGATGCAGACTGGAAAGTTCCTCACTTTGAAAAAATGCTTTACGACAATGCGCAGCTTGTGAGCCTTTATGCGAAAGCTTATCAGCGAACAGGAAATTCCCTCTACCAGGAAATAGTTGAAGGCACATGTGAATTCATAGAAAGGGAAATGACTTCGCCTGAGGGCGGTTTTTACTCAGCGCTGGATGCAGACTCAGAAGGAAAAGAAGGGAAATATTACATCTGGACTGAAGAAGAACTGAAAAAACTCAGCGCACACTTGCTCAATGGGAAGGGCTTTGAAATTACCAGCGACTATTATAACGTGAATAAGAAAGGATACTGGGAAGACGAAAATTTCATCTTGTTGAGAAACGATTCGGATGCTGAAGTCGCTAAGCGTCATGGCCTCAGTGAAACAGAACTGCATGCATTTATTAAAAAACTGAAATCAGTCTTGCTGCATGAAAGAGAAAAACGAGTGCGACCCGGACTCGATGACAAAATCCTTTGCTCATGGAACTCCATGATGGTTGTAGCTTACTGCGACGCATACCGCGCATTCTACAATGCAAAATATCTAAATGCAGCCATCAAATGCATGAATCTGATTTTGAAAAAAATGAAAACGCCCGACGGAGCTTTGTTTCACACTTATAAAGAAGGTAAGGCAAGCATCAACGGATTCATGGAAGACTATGCATTTGCAGTTGCCGCACTGATAGCACTATACAATTGCACTTTCAATGAAGAATGGCTGCAGGAAGCGAGAAAGATCAGCGATTATGCCATTGAACATTTTTATGATAAAGAGCGGTCTATGTTCTGGTTTACATCAAAGACTGATAAGCCGCTTATCATGCGCAAAATGGAAATTGCTGACAATGTTACGCCGGCATCAAATTCTGTAATGGCCCACAATCTGCATGCCCTTGGAATTTATTTTGACAACAAGGAATACATAAGTATGTCAGAAAACATGCTGATCAATGTGCGAAAAGACATGCTGCGATACGGATCCTCCTACTCCAACTGGGCCATACTCGCTCTCAACTCACTGTATCCTTTCCGTGAAATTGTGATCACCGGGAAAGACAAAGAGCAATTCAGAATTCATCTTCAGCAAAAATATTTGCCGGGAACCATTTTTGCCGGAACCGGCAAAGGGGAAGGAAGTATTTCACTTTTGAAAGACAGAATTGTTGAAGGAAAAAGTCTGATTTATATTTGTGAAAACAGAGTTTGTAAAATTCCGGTGGACAATATTGATGCGGCGCTGAAAATATTGAATAAAAAGAAATAGTTTTCAAACTTCATTTTTATTCAAGGATTTTTTATCTTGTTGTGGCAATTTGATCAAAGGATAAATAATGAAGATTAAAACGATCGCTGCCTTAGTTGCTTTTCTCCTGTTTTCCAGGAACATTTCTGCACAGAACATTCCGAACGCTTCATTCGACAGCATATGCGTATGCGCTATTGACAGAGTGTTTCAATGGATCACTTCTGATTTGTACAATGTTCATCAGGACACGGTAGTTCCACTGGATCCGGACAGTTATTACCCTCCTTATACGGTCATGCAAAACATGGCTATGTTCAGTGTGCAGCTGAATTATTTTGATACAAATCCTGCCCACAATACATATTCGCTTAAATTGATCACCAATGACACAATATTTTACCCGGATGGCAGCTTACTCCGAGGATTTATCACCAATGGTGATGCATTTTACACAGGACCAGACGGACTCATTGATTTCAAAAAAGGAGGCACCCCTTTCCCTCACAGGCCCTCACACATACTCGGGAAATACAAATTTGAAGACACCCTGACTGCTGTTCCGCATTTTGGGCTTGTAAAAGTGCTTCTGAAAAAATACAATTCGTCTTCAGGGAACATTGATACAATCGGCGTGGCCGACAGCGGATTTGCACTAGCATATAATCTTACCTGGACTGACTTCAGAATTCCGATCTCATATCTGAACAATGATACACCTGACAGCATAGTTGTACTGATTCAGTCATCAAGTGTTTCCCCTGCTCCCACGACTTTGTGGATAGACGACATCGAATTTGAATTCAGCACCGGAACAGATGAAATTGAAAAGCATAGTTCTGTTCAGGTTTTTCCCAATCCTGCACAAACAGAATTGCATCTTATATTCCGGGATTTTCAAGATTCAGAATACAGAATCACCGACATACAAGGAAGATTGCTGCTTCAGGGCAGAGCTACTTCAATTATTGATATCAGTAAACTGATCCCGGGCCAATATCAGCTGGAACTTTACAATTCGAACAGCCAGGAAAGATGGATCCGGCAAATTGTAAAAACCAGATAAGCCTCCCTTCCAACAGCATTTTGTTTATAGAATTTTCCATAGGAGAAACTCCCGCATAAAGCATTTAATTTTCTTTGAGACCAGCAAAGGATCTCATGGAAAAAATCAGGAAAATACTTGTAGCCAACAGAGGTGAAATCGCGATCAGAATTCTGAGAGCAGCTTCTGAACTTGGAATACGAACGGTGGCCGTATTCACTTATGAAGACAGGTATTCATTGCACAGATTCAAGGCAGACGAGGCATACCAAATCGGTGATCAGAAAGAGCCATTAAAGCCTTATCTCGACATTGAAGAGATCATCAGGGTTGCAAAACAACAGAAGGTAAATGCCATTCATCCGGGTTATGGATTCCTCAGTGAAAATGTACATTTCGCCCGTCGCTGTCGTGAAGAAAAAATCATTTTCGTCGGTCCAACTCCTGAAGTCATGGAGCAGCTTGGCGACAAGGTACGATCAAAGGATGTTGCTAGGGCCTGCGGAGTTCCCGTAATTGAAGATAACAGACAAACCCTGAATGATTCGTCAACTGCATTAAAAGAAGCTTCACGGATTGGTTATCCCGTGATATTTAAGGCAAGCGCAGGCGGTGGCGGCAGAGGGATGCGAGTAATCAAGAGAGAAGATGAACTTGAAAAGGCGTTTCATGAAGCCAGAAGAGAAGCCGGTAACGCTTTTGGCGATGATACCGTGTTCATTGAAAAATTCATTGATGACCCAAAGCACGTAGAAGTTCAGATACTTGGAGATAATCAGGGTAACATAGTCCATTTGTATGAACGCGATTGTTCTGTTCAGAGAAGATTTCAAAAGCTTGTAGAAGTCGCTCCTGCACCGAACCTGAAACAGGTCACCAGAAATAAGCTGCATCAATATGCTCTCAGTATTGCCCGGCATGTGAGTTACAACAATGCGGGTACAGTTGAATTTCTCGTAGATCCCGAAGAGAATGTTTACTTCATCGAGGTGAACCCACGCATTCAGGTTGAACATACAGTTACGGAAGAAATCACAGGCATTGACATAGTCAGAAGTCAAATCCTGATCGCAGACGGAGTTTCCATTCATTCAGAGAGTATCAACATTCCTACCCAGGAGAAAATCCAATGCAATGGTTTTGCCATTCAGTGCCGGATCACCACTGAAGATCCGCAGAACGACTTTAAACCTGATTACGGCACTATCATCGCATACCGTCATGCAGGCGGTTACGGCATAAGACTCGACGAGGGAAGTTCTTATCAGGGCGTAAAGGTGAGCCCCTTTTTCGATTCCATGCTTGTAAAAATTACAGCTAAAGGAAGATCACTGAAAGGCGCACGGCAACGATTGCACAGGGCGCTGCGTGAATTCCGGATCCGAGGCGTGAAAACCAATATCATGTTCCTGGAAAACGTGATTATGCATCCTGAATTCGAGAAGGGATCGGCAACGGTGAAGTTCATTGAAAAGTATCCTGATCTGTTGCAGTTCCGTACCGGTCAGGACCGTGGAACAAAAATGCTCCGTTACCTCGCAGATGTGCTTGTAAACGGAAATCCTGATGTGAGCAAGGTTGATCCTGATAAAATCTTTCAGATCCCCAAGGTACCGGCATTCGAACGAAACAAGAAAATCACCAGAGGAACAAAACAACTGCTCGACGATTTAGGCCCGGAAAAATTTACCGAATGGGTAAAAGAGCAAAACCAGACATTGGTCACTGACACCACCTTCAGAGATGCACATCAAAGTTTGCTCGCTACACGAGTACGCAGCACTGACATGCTGAAAGTTGCTGAAAGTTTTGCTCGTCATCATCCACAATTGTTTTCTATGGAAGTATGGGGTGGGGCAACTTTTGATGTCGCTCTACGATTCCTTCATGAATGCCCGTGGCAAAGACTTCAAGATTTAAGGTCAGCTATACCCAACATCCTGCTTCAAATGCTGATACGTGGTTCCAATGCGGTAGGATACACATCTTACCCCGACAACCTGGTGGAGAAGTTTATTGAGAAAAGCTGGGAAAATGGTGTGGATGTTTTCAGGATATTCGATTCACTGAACTGGCTTGAAAACATGAAAGTCAGCATCAAAGCTGTGAAAGAGAGAACAGGTGGAATTGCTGAGGCATGCATTTGTTACACTGGAGATTTCATGGATCCTTCCAGACAGAAATACTCCTTGCAATACTACCTTGATCTTGCAAAAAGAATTGAAGACGAAGGAGCCCATATACTTTGCATCAAAGATATGGCAGGCTTATTGAAACCATACGCCGCCGAAATTCTGGTAAGTGAATTGAAAATCGCACTTAGCATTCCTGTTCACCTGCATACGCATGATACCAGCAGCACCCAGAACGGCACTTATCTCAAGGCAATAGAATCTGGAGTTGATATTGTGGACGTAGCTTTGGCTTCCATGTCAGGTCTTACTTCACAACCAAACTTCAACGTGCTTGCGGAGATTTTAAAGAATACTCCTTATGCTCTCAACTTCGACATCAATTCTCTCAATGAGTTTTCAGATTACTGGGAAGACGTTCGTGAGTATTATTATCCATTTGAATCAGGACTGCAGGCAGGAACTGCAGAAGTTTACAAGCATGAAATTCCCGGAGGCCAGTACAGCAATCTGAAACCGCAGGCCATTTCACTGGGACTTGCCGACAGGATGAGTGACATTAAAAAAGCATATGAAGATGTGAACAAGCTTTTTGGCGACATCGTGAAAGTCACTCCCTCATCAAAAGTGGTTGGAGATCTTGCAATGATGATGGTCACTCAGAAGCTGAGTAAAAAAGATCTATTTGAAAAAGGCGACTCAATATCATTCCCGGAAAGCGTGAAGAGTATGTTCCGCGGTGATCTCGGACAACCACATGGAGGTTGGCCTTCTGAATTGCAAAAAATAATTTTAAAGGACGAGCAGCCATACACCGAAGTTCCGAACGCACACCTGAAGCCTGTGGATTTTGATGCTGAATATGAGCTGTTCCAAAAGAAATTCGACCACTATCAGGGATTTTTAGATTTTCTCAGCTGGAAATTTTATCCCAAAGTTTTTGAAGAGTATTATAATTTCAAAAAAGAGTTCGGTGAGGTAGGAAGTCTTCCCACACCTGCATTTTTCTATGGCATGAAGCCCAACGAGGAGATCATGATCAATATAGGCAAGGGCAAGACAATTCTTGTGAGGCTTTTATTCATCAGCGACAAGGCTGATGAGGCAGGCAATCGAACGGTTTTCTTCCGACTCAACGGACAAACAAGGCTGATAGAAATACGCGACAAGAATGCTGAATCCAAAACACGCAGCAATCAGAAAGCACAACAGCCAAATGAAATCGGCGCACCTTTACAGGGCCGTTTGAGCAAGATTTTTGTCAAGGTTGGTGAGCTCGTAAAGAAAAACGCGCCGCTCTTCACAATTGAAGCCATGAAAATGGAAACTACCATTACTGCACCCCGCGATTTGAAAGTGAAGAGGGTTGTGCTGAATGAAAGCAGCATGGTGGAAAATGATGATATGATCCTCGAAGGCGAATAATCATTTGATCATCTTGCCCAATTCTTCCGAGAATGCATCCAAGTTCAGATAATATGTATGAACAATGCAATTTTTATTCGAAGCCAAACTATTGGACCAAGGCACAACATTCTCGTTGATAAGCTTCCAGCCCAGATATTTTCCATAAACAATGATCACACTAAAATCGGGTTGAGTCTTAAGGTTATCAGCCATCTGAATTGAATCAGACTCCTGCATTGGCTTTAAAACTTTAAAGAATTTAGTCAGATGTCTGGCGGAATCGATATTAATGTAAGTACCGGCACAAATATTTTTGACAAAATCATCTACCGGCGCCGAACAAGTAGTTACTTCAAAAAAATTCATACGGTAACCCTGACTATTAAACATAAGCACATCAGGCGATCGAAGTCCCTTTAGCAATCGTGCATATTCATTAATCTCAAAAGGTCTTAATACAAGGGCGTTTTCAATTCCTTTCTCTCTTAGAAAACTTCGCACTTCCACATCGTTCTCATATTTCGGCTTCTTGACACCGGCGTATGTCTTTATTATCGTCTGACAGGAGGAAAATGGAAAAAATAAAATCCCCAATAACATCATCCGGACATAGTAATTTCTCATAAAGATTCAATAATGGCCGGAGATTTCTCTCCGGCCCTGGTTATTTTTTATTAAAATAAATACTTGCGCCTTTCTCAGTGTGTTCCAGCGGGTACTTTCCTCTTCGAATGAAAGCTTCAGCTTCGAGTTCCAGCTTTTCTACAATCTCTTCAGGTAATTTCAGATCTTCTTCCATAAGGAATACTTCACCGGAAAACAACTCTTCATGTTCCTTTATCATTTCTTCAGGAACATCCATAATCAGATTACCATTATCGTTTCTTAGCCTAAAACTAAAGCTATATTCATAAGTAATTTCAATATAACAGATTCCAAAACCTTTGCAATCCCTGCTTTTCCTTCCAAACTCACCTACAACATGTATTGTAAATTTACTGCCAGGCTCAGCGGAGATTTTCTCAGGTAATACTAAGAAGAAACAGGCAAACAATGCAAGTATTGAGACGATTTTATTTTTCATAATGGTTCTTTGTTAAATTATTCAGCAAATGATTTTTTAAATGGTAAATAAATTCTGATAAAACGGTCAAGATGCTCCATCTTGTATTTACCGGGAGGAATTACAACAGAATCTTCAAGTTCCAAAAGCTCACGCATTTCCTCAGGCAATTTGAAATGTTCTTCCATCAGGAAATACTTTTCGGAAAAAAGATCTTCGTTTTCATGATTGCGTTCAGGAATCACATCGAATACAATCATTGTGTTGCTCTCATCTCTTCCTATGTACGCGTTCCAGATAACACTTCCTTCATGCACGAAACACAATCCGTTTCCGGCGCACTTCTGACTGTTTCTCCCCCACTCAATTCGAACTTTTCCTTTCACCACAATAGTCGTGGCCTCAGCAGGAGATAACTGAGTACACAACAACACAAATGGCATTAACAGGTACTTGATAGTTTTTTTAATTTTCATTTTTGATTTAGTTTAGGTTAAACAATGATTAATGGCCACTGATTTATTCTAATCGGAAGCGGTACTTTCTTAGTTTTATGTGAAGTTTTGACATTAATTTCTCCGTGCAAAACTGCTACGGTCTTCGAATGACTACAATAGAAAGTGTTCTACAATTGAGTAGAACAAGTCGAATTCGATGACTTTTTCTCACTGATGCTGGATAATATAGGATACTCAAAGATTATCCACACAGACTAGTGGATGAATAAAATCAATCTCATCATAAAATAGACGAGCAATAGCCGGAGTCTCGCTTGATTTGAAATAAACTTCAATTTATAAATGAGAGAACGAAAAATATTTTTAACAGGATTCGGGAAACTATATGCTGATGTCCTTGCCATGGAAATTGCCATTAAATCTTCAGCACAAGTGAACATTCTAAATGAAATGAATAAGCATGAAATCGGTACAGATGATTTGATAATTATACAACTCAACGGAGAATTTTCATTGCGCAGCGAATCTGCTTTGTGCGGAATAAAGGATCAAAAGAAAATTGCATATCTAAATGGTTCTCCATGTTCCGATAAACTGGTATTCGAAATGATGAACTCCGGCATCAGAGCCATTGTCAGAAACACAGATGACATCTGTGAACTTGTCAGAGCAATTGATTCAGTATATAATGAAGGATACTACCTGAATGATCTGATATCATCTGCTATGCTGCATTATTGCAAAAAGTCTGGCGCATTAAGCCGCGATGCCTTCGGCCCGGGAACATTATTCAATGAAAGAGAAATAAGAATGATCGAACTCAGAAGTCTCGGAAAAACCGCTGCAGAAATCGGAGATGAACTTTATCTGAGTAAAAAAACGATAGATAAAATCTTCTGTGAATTGTACAGGAGAATGGAATGTCCCAATTTTCCAAGTCTATTCAGAATTTATCAGGATGATAAAAGCAGGTCAGTTAAGGCAGGAGTTTATTTTCCTGATCTGAACTCTTTAAAATAATTGGGCTCGAACAAAGCGAGATCCTCGAATTTTGTTTCAGAAAAAGCCTGTTCAGCGAGAGGTGCCATCCATTCTGAAGAAGCTCTTGCATTAAAGCTGAAGTCGGCATTCGGATTCGACTCAAACAAAGATGCGCATTTTGCTGCTCCATCTCCAAAAAAATAGACTTTGTGATGCTTCAACAGTTCTGAAAATGAATTAGAATCAATCACATCAGCAGAAAGATGATACACATGTTTCAGGTTGATATCATACACCTCACAATAAACTTCCATCCTTCTTGCATCAATCATGGGGCAAAATAATGTGTTCTCATCCGCTTTGCCATGCTCTTTCAAAACAGTGATAGCACCAAGTGTCATGGAACGTGTGGTAGGGACCGCTATCAGGGGCTTATCGAGGGAGTAGCATAAACCTTTGGCAGTGCTAAGCCCGATCCTCATTCCTGTGTAAGAGCCTGGTCCACTGCCTGCAGCTATCGCATTCAGGGAGGAAAGCTCCAGATCAGCGCTGTCCATCACATCACCGACGAAGAGAGCGAGTTTTTCCGCATGCGAATAACCTTCATCAGTCTCCTGGTTAAAAATTGCCTTGCCGTCAATAGAAAGTGAGACGGAACATACAGTGGTGGATGTTTCTATACAAAGTATTCTTGCCATTGCTAAATTCCGATTGCGGTGGATTTATTTCTTTTCCTTGCTGAACAGTTTATCCTTCTTCACCACCTCAACTTCATCACCGTCCTTCAAAAGCTTGCTGATGGCGCTGTAGGGTGATGACACCACAGTCTGTCCTTTCTCCACCCCTGAAACAATTTCAATGTAGCTGTTATCCTGAATGCCGATCTTCACAGGCTGGAGTTTTACTATACCCTTATCTACCACAAAGACACATTCAACTGCCTTGCTCTCTTTGGAATCTCCTGCATTCTCATTTTCGCTCAGCTTTACACTGCCTTCATCTTCCATTTCAGTTTCGCTATCATCCTTCTCTACTGCAGATTTTGACTTTTGTGTAGTGTCGCGTGTTGTGACAGACTGTATAGGAACAGACAAAACATCATAAACACTTTTGGTGAGAATGTCAACAGTCGCAGACATTCCCGGATTGAATACTGCTCTTCCCGGGTGGTCTTCATCTTTGATGATTTCATACGAATCCTTAAAGATTCTCACCTTCACTTTGAAATTTGTCACTTGGTCCATGCTTATGCCACTGACATTGGCAGAGTTCGCCACTTCGGTTACTATTCCTTTGAATTTCTTTCCGGTATAGGCATCCACTTCTATATTTGCCGTATCGCCTACGTTGACTCTTACAATGTCGTTCTCGTTGACATCCACGCTAACTTCCATCTCTTGCAGATTAGCAAGTGTCATCATTTCTGTACCGGCAAATTGAGAAGTTCCCACCACTCTCTCGCCTTTTTCAACATTAAGCTTCGCTACTGTTCCGTCAACAGGCGCAAATATTGAAGTCTTCCTAAGATTATCCTGAGCCTCTTTAACCGTCGCTTCCGCACTTCTTACATTGAACTCAGCTCCTGAAACACTCTGGGAGGCAGCATCCACTTCAGCTTTTGCCACTTCATATGAAGACTTGATATTTTCCCATTCGGATGAAGAAATCAGTTTCTCATCATACAATTTTCTATTACGCTCAAAATTAAGACGGGCTTTTTCAAACTGCGACTGCACCTGAATCAGCCTGGCTTTGGCATTTTCAAGGTTGGCTTTTGTAGAATTGAGCGATGCCACGGAACGGTCGAGATACGACTGATAAATGTCCGGCAGTATTCTTACAAGAAGCTGGCCTTTGCTTACCCTGTCGCCTTCTTTCACCGGCAATTCCACAATTTCACCGGAAACATCAGGACTTATTTTTATCTCCACTTCAGGTTGTATTTTACCGCTGGCGGAAACCGTTTCAGTAATGTTGCGCACTGTGACTTTTTCTACGGCAACCTGTCTTGCCTTTTCGCCACCGATCCATCCTGCCTTACGGCCAATGACCGCGAAAACTATCAGGACGCCAACTGCAATGACCAGCCATTTCATCAGATTGCTTTTCTTTGCCATGATTCAGTTTTTATCGTAATTTTTTTCTAAAATTAAAACGTCAGCTTTTTCCCCATGTAGAAATCAATAACCTTCAGTCTGAAAATAAAATCATATTTCGACTGGAGAAGTTCAGCGCGCGAAGCTGCAAGAAGGTTTTTAGCCTGCAGGAATTCATACGAACTGACAAGGCCTAGTTCAAAACGCTGACTGTTGATTTTATATGACTCCTCCTGTGCGGCATTGCTTTTTTTACTTGCGTTGAATTTCTGCGATGCTGCAGCAGCATCTAAAACTGCCTGTTGAACGCTTTTATAAAGGTTCTTTTTTGTCTGGTCCAAATTCAAGCGAGCCTGTTCCAGATTAATCCTTGCACGGCTGACATTTGTCTTTACAGCCCAACCGTTGAAAATAGGTATTTGCAAACTGAACCCGACAGCACGGCTGAGGTTATTATCGAGCTGGTCTCTGAACGCTGTACGCTCAAAAATGGGAGTGGTATTCGGAACAATCGAATACACAGAATCACCGGAACTTGTAAAACCGGAAAATACGCTGGATGGTATCCCCACATTGTAACCTGTAATTTCCTGTCCAGATGTACTGAAATTGGTGTTGATATTGCCTGTTACAAGCAATCTCGGATACCTTCCTCCTCTGGCCACAGCAAGTCCTTTTTGGGCGCTCTGTGCTTTGAGATCATAAGACATTATTTCAGGCTGTGTGCCCAATGCCTGTGCATATACTTTTTCTGTTGTAAGCGCCTCTGCAGGCAGTGAAGGATCGCTCAGCATTGGGTCCTGGATGGAAAAATCCTTAACCGATGGTAACTCTAAAAGTTGAGCAAGATTCAAAAGGGACTGCTCATAATTGTTTCTTGCCTGTATTTGTCTTAATTCATCGGCAGCGAACTGAGCTTCTATTTCCAGAAGAGCAGATTTAGAAAGAGAACCCAGTTCAAACATCCTGTTGACTCTGTCCTTTTGAAACCTGGTGGCTTCAAGCTGTTCAGAAGCAGCCAGCTCCAGTTCCTTTGTATACAGAGCCTGAAGATAAAGTGTCACCACATTGAGGGAAATATCATTCCTGATTTTTTGCAGATCATAACGGCTGCTGAGAAAACTGAGTGAACTTTGCCTGAGGGTGTTTTGCAGCTGGAATCCTTCGAACACAGATAAACTGCTGCTCAGGTTAAAGCTGTTCGACCTTACTTCGTTTGTGGTAAAAGCATTTGTGATGGGGTCAATGCTTCTGCCGAAATAATGATTCTGAGAAGCACTTCCGTTCAGGCTCGGCAGAAAACCGGCAATGCTTTGATCCCGTAAACTTTTGCTGAGCTCGGTGTTAAGCTCCGCCTGTCTTACCTGTAAATTGTTTTCCAGGGCATGGTCAATGCACTGCTGCAGATTCCAGGTCTGTGCATTCAGCAACAAGATTCCTGCAGCAAATGAAACAGTGAGTGAGAATAGGAACTTCATGCTTTCGTGTAGGCAGGTAAAAGTAGGGCAAAGCTAATGAATATGAAGTTCATTAACCAAGATTAACAAATTACATAAGAGGATAATCTGTCTGTGGTATTTCAATCTAAACAGAAGTTTCCAAAAGCAGATTCAGACTTACACGCATTATCTCCCCCATATTTTTACACTTCAGAAAAGAATCCTTCTTATAATGCTCTGCCAGTTCAGTTTTAAGCTGATCGACTTTATCCTTCAGTGAAACGGTGTCGTTTTGCATCACCTCAAGCAAAGACGCCAGGCGAAAGCGTGCAATCTTGATTCTTCTTGCCATCAACGACCTTTCTTCAAGCTGGTATTGCCTTACTGTTTCCTTATTGATGTATTTAATGCACAAATCGACGTAAGGATTGTTTTCCTTAAAAAACTGAGGAAGATAAATTGATTTGCGTCCTTCATAACTCTGCTGGTCAAAATCAATCGCCCTGAACCGGAATTGGGTATCGTCGAAATCGGCCGTCATATCAATCACAAAATTGTATGAACGCATGTCACCAAGCAGCCTTACAAAACACCGCTCATTGAATTTGATGAACTCCTTTGCAAGACGTGTGTGATTAATCCCGGGAATGTTCAGATTGTACTGTACAAACTGATCTCCGGGAATTCCGATGATGTGTTCCTCCACCAGAGTGTCTGCATCCACAATGTAATTAATTCTGTTTGGAGAAAGCAGATCTTCGAATTCCAGGCCGTACACTCTGGATGCATCAGCAAGTTTTACATAGTAATAATCGTAATTGTCGTTGTACTGATTTTTAATCCGAATTCTGAATGGCTTTGAATTACCAAAGGGGCAAAAATCTATCCGATCTACATAAAGATGCTCCATCAAAGTGATGTTGCCTTCCACTTTCATCATCGCGTAAGTCCTGATAAGCCTGTGATTCAGTTCTTCATTCTCACCGGGAGGATAAAACACGGTTTCCCATAAAGTGTCCTTCCCCGCTTTGTCAAGAAGAGGCACCGTGTAATTAAATCGAAGCAAATCCGGATAACGAAAAGGAAGATTCTCGGCTCTGTCAAAGTCTTCCAGGTACATGAAGAGTTCCTCATTGATCCTGAAACTTTGCTTCTTTTTTGAAATAATATTCTTGGAACCTGACATAAAATTCTCACCTGCCCTGGCGAATCAGTTAGCAATTTAGGTAATTTACGGGAGGACAGGTTGCAAGGTGCAGAGATTTTTAAACATTGAAACCAATATCAGCGAAGGATCAATTGAATAAATGATACAATTCAGCTTCCATTAATAAGCCAGATTTGGTCCAAGCCACCTTTCAATTTCTTCCACAGTCATGCCCTTTCTTGAAGCATAGTCGCTGACCTGATCTTTTTGAATTTTGCCGAGTCCGAAATACCTGGCTTCAGGATGTGAAAAATACAGTCCGCAAACTGCAGATGCAGGATGCATGGCGAGGCCTTCGGTGAGTTGAATTCCTGTGTTCTCAGCCACATTCAGCAGCTTCCAGATTGTATGTTTTTCCGTGTGATCTGGCTGTGCAGGATAACCCGGTGCAGGCCGGATTCCACGGTATTCTTCCCTGATCAGCTGCTCGTTACTCAATTCCTCATACGGTTCATAGGCCCAGAATTCCTTTCGTACACGTGCATGCATGTGCTCTGCAAAAGCTTCCGCAAGGCGGTCAGCTAAAGCTTTCAACATTATCGCAGAATAATCGTCGTGTTCTTCTTCAAACTTTTGAACCCACTTTTCAATTCCAATTCCGGTAGTTACTGCAAATGCCCCGATATAATCTGTTTCGGAAAATGAAGCTGAAGCCGCACCAGAAATTTCAGAAAAACTTCCCGATTGAACCAAAGCAGGCTGCGGTTTATTGACAGCTACATTCACCGGCATCACAAAATCGGAAAGCGCAATATTAAACTGCCCATCTGCTTTAGAACTTTGTTGCCTTAGAGTGTGAAGTACAGCAATCTCCTTACTTTTAAAAGAAGATTCCTTATCAGGGCTGTATACTTTAATATCATCTCCATCCGACAATGCCGGGAAGATGCCAATCACCGCATTTGCGCTGATCCATTTTTCTTTCACTATCTTTTTCAGCATCGTCTCAGCGTCTGCAAAAAGTTTCTTCGCTTCTTCTCCTCTTTCGGAATCGTTGAGGATTGCAGGATACGATCCCTTCATTTCCCAACTGTGAAAGAATGGTGTCCAGTCTATATAAGGAATGAGAACTTCGAGATCATAGTCATTAAAAACTTTGACTCCAGTAAAAGCCGGTACAGCAATCTCCGCTTGATTCCATTTATATTCAGGAGCGCTTCGGCGGGCAAGATCCAGCGGAATGTACTTATTCGCTGATTTAGCATTTGCATGATGAAATCTTAATCTTTCATACTCTTGCCTGGTGTCCTGCACGATCTTATCACGGCTCTCTGACGACAAGAGATTGCTCACTACAGTCACACATCGTGATGCGTCGTTTATATGAATCACCGGATTCGAATATGCGGGTTCGATTTTAACAGCTGTATGCACTTTAGATGTGGTGGCGCCACCGATTAAAAGAGGAACAGAAAAACCTTCTCTTTCCATTTCCTTCGCTACATGCACCATTTCATCCAGTGAAGGAGTAATCAAACCGCTTAATCCGATTGCGTCGACATTATGTTTCTTTGCTTCGGCCAGAATTTTTTCTGCCGGAATCATCACTCCAAGATCCACGATCTCGTAATTGTTGCAGGCAAGCACCACTCCCACAATGTTTTTACCAATGTCGTGTACGTCTCCTTTCACTGTCGCAAGCAGAATTTTCCCTGCACTCTGCCTAGAAACATCTCCTTTCAGCGCATTGGCTCTTTTTTCTTCGTTGAGATATGGCTCAAGATAAGCTACTGCCTTTTTCATCACGCGTGCGCTCTTCACTACCTGCGGCAGAAACATCTTTCCTGATCCGAATAAATCTCCTACCACATTCATTCCGTCCATGAGCGGACCTTCAATGATCTGCAAGGTAGAAGAATATGACTTCCTGGCTTCCTCAAGATCTTCTGAAATGAAGTCAGTAATGCCTTTTACTAAGGAATGAGAAAGTCTTTCTTCAACAGACGCATTCCGCCATTCCTGTTCTTTTGTGTCTTTATGGACTTCCTGACCTTTAATTTTTTCTGCATAAGTTATCAGGCGCTCGGTGGCATCATCTCTTCTGTCGAGCAGAACATCTTCCACAAGTTCCAGCAGCTCTACAGGAATCTCGCTGTACACCTGAAGCTGACCAGGATTCACAATCCCCATGTCCATGCCGGCTTTGACACCATGATAAAGAAAAGCAGAATGAATCGCTTCACGAACCGCATCATTTCCTCTGAATGAAAAACTAACATTGCTTACACCTCCGCTTACTTTGGCAAAAGGCAGATTTTCCTTTATCCATCGTGTAGCATCAAAATAATCGACAGCGTTTCTTCGGTGTTCTTCCATACCAGTAGCGACAGGAAAGATATTCGGGTCGAAGATTATATCCTGCGGAGGAAATCCGACTTCTTTTGTCAGAATCCGGTAAGCTCTCTCGCAGATTTCTATTCTTCTCTCATAAGTGTCTGCTTGTCCTTTTTCATCGAACGCCATGATGATCACTGCAGCACCGTATTTTCTGATCAGCTCTGCCTGGCGTCTGAATTCAACTTCTCCTTCTTTTAACGATATAGAATTGACAATCGATTTTCCCTGAGTGCATTTAAGTCCGGCTTCAATTACGCTGAACTTGGAAGAATCAATCATGACGGGAATCCTTGCAATGTCCGGTTCAACTGCCATCAGATTCAGAAAGTCATGCATTGCCTTTTCAGAATCAAGCATGCCTTCATCCATGTTGACGTCAATAGCCTGCGCGCCTCCATCTACCTGGTCGCGCGCCACAGAAAGAGCTTCTTCAAGCTTATCTTCTTTGATCAGTCGCAGGAATTTTTTTGAACCTGTTACATTCGTTCTCTCGCCAACATTCATGAAATTTGAATCCGGCCTTAGCACCTGTGCTTCCAATCCGCTTATACGCAAGTAAGGTTCTATTGCCGGGATTTCCCTTGGCTTTACTTTACGTGCAAGTTCAGCGATGTGAGAAATATGATCAGGTGTGGTACCGCAGCAGCCACCTACAATGTTCAGGAATCCACTCTTCAGAAAATCCTCCACATGATGTCCCATGTCGTGCGGACTTTCATCGTATTCACCGAATTGATTCGGGAGGCCTGCATTGGGATATGCACTCACAAAGAAGGGGGCTTTCTGCGCCAGCTCTTCAATGTGCGGACGCATTTCTTTGGCGCCTAATGCGCAATTTAGTCCGATACTGAGAAGACCAACATGCGAGACGGAATATAAAAACGCTTCCACAGTCTGTCCGGACAAGGTCCTGCCGCTCGCATCCGTGATGGTTCCTGAGATCATTACAGGCAGTCTGAACGATTTTTCATCAAACACATTCTGCACAGCGAACAATGCAGCTTTCGCGTTGAGTGTGTCTATTATCGTTTCTACGAGAATAATATCCACTCCACCTTCGATCAATCCTCTTACCTGCTCAGAATAAGCTGTGACCAGCTGGTCGAATGTAAGCGCCCTGTAACCCGGATTGTTCACATCAGGTGAAAGTGAAAGTGTTTTATTTGTAGGCCCGATCGCTCCTGCGACCCAGCAATGTCCATTTTTGTGCTTTTCATGATTCTTACTGAGGTACTTTTTAACTGCCTTCTTTGCCAGTCTGGCTGACTCATAGTTGAGTTCATAGACCATATCTTCCATTGCATAATCGGCAAGTGAAATGCTCTGCGCATTGAAAGTATTTGTTTCAATGATGTCTGCACCTGCTTCGAGATATTGCAGGTGGATTGCTTCAATGATATCGGGTCGGGTAATGGAAAGCAAATCATTATTACCTTTCAGTTCCTTGTCAAAATTTCTGAACCTTTCGCCCCGGTAATCTTGCTCCTGAAGTTTGTAACGCTGAATCATGGTACCCATGGCCCCGTCAATCACAAGCACTCTTTTCTTCAATTCTTCTCTGATGTCTTTATTACTCATATCTCTTTAAACAGATTTTTAATCTCAGGCTTTATGCTTATCCAAAAAAAAATCTCCCCGGATAAATCAGGGGAGATCGTTATTGGTATAATCTTGTTTGAAACGATTGCATCTGACTTATCTATCATCCTTTCGGATGTACGAGTTGGCACCTTCTCTCAAACCCGGCTTGCAAGGGCCGAACAAGGGTTGCCAAGGCTTCTCAGGGCGTTTTCCCTCCACCTTTCTGGATAAGCGGTTCCGGCAGAGCCGGATTGTAAAGAACTGCAACAAATGTAAAAAGAATTCATTACAAATAAAAAGAGGCATTGAAATTCAACGCCTCTTTTTCAACATAATTTATAATAACTTATCGGGCTATTGTCAGTTTATGGCTGGCAATACCGTCAGCACTTTCAATTCTCACGGTATAAATTCCTGATGCAAGATCATTGAGATCAAGAATTGCCTTAGAATCAGAAATGATTTCAGCACCTGTAACTTTGCGTCCAAGCTGATCGCAAATGAATACCAATGCCTTTTCGATTTGCTTTCCGAATTCTATCTGTACCTGGCCATTGGCAGGATTAGGATAGATACGGGAGTCTGATAAAATGATCTGGTTAACGCCTGTAAAATCCTGGATTTCTATATTGTAATCCTCAGTCTCTCCTGAACCAAAAGAAAGGCATGCGTCACCTGCACCATTTTGGTTTGTTGTGAGCCTGGTCCGGACACGCATTTTCGTTGCGCCAAGATTAGCAGTTCCGGGGATTGCAATATTAATAGTACTTGCAGATCCTGCAGTTGAAGTTGTGGATACCTGCCACCATTCAGTAGATTCGAATACTCCGTTCTGGTTGAAGTCGATCCACACTGAAGTTATATTATCATTGTCTGTAGTTACGCCGATATTATAAGAAGAACCTCGGTTCAGCATTGCAAAAGTTGAAGGACTTGAAGGCCATATTGTGTATGCCATGGCAGTGAGTTGATCACAGGCAGAATTGTGATTCAGCGCTGTGCCGGTAATAGTCACATTGGTGATGGCAGAGTTTAGCCCGGTACAATCAACTGAGTGAGGCGCCACGCAATAACAGTCTGTAGCAGCATTCATACCGACCATCACTTCACCTGAAGCCACTGTCTGGCCAGTGCAGGTTACATTGCATCGGTAATAAGTCGCACTTGTCTGTGTGAGCATAAGAACTTTTGAGGTTGCTCCGGAAATATCTGTCCAGTTGATGTTGTCAGGGCTGGATTGCCATTGATATGTGAGGTCAATTCCAGCATCTGCTCCAACGAGGGATAGATTAAATGACTGACCTGTACATACAGAAGCAGTATCAGAAACCGCATTGCCGGCTACCGGAGGAGCAGTACAATTTGGATAAGTGATGATTCTCACATTGTCGATTGCCCACCACCAGTCCCAGGAACCAGTCCAGGTGAAACGAATCATCAAATCATTGGCTACTCCCACAAGAGTTGACAGATTGTACGATGATTGAACTGCAGGATTCGGATAGCCGACACCAAGGGAATCAAATACCAACGTATCCCATGATACACCAAGATTTGTTGAATAAAGAATGGTTTTTGCCGAACCTCCTGAGAATGGACCAAGCAAAGGGCGATACTGTTCACTCATCTCAAGAAAAAGTGATGTGGTCGCTGTTGAGATATCAATATTTGGTGTTGTGAGTGAAGCCAACTCATCGATATTATTGTTTACACCGCCGTCATCGCTGTCGAAAATTGCAAAGTTCGTATCGAAACCACCACCGGTGATTATCTGCCCATGAGGATTATTAAAATACCATAAGTGAAGAGCAGGCATGCCCAAGCTGTCATTTGTCCATCCGGAAGGCAGGGCTCCTGAAGAAAAATCCTCAATGAATAGTGTAGTCTGCGCTTGAACTCTTGTTCCAAAGAGACAAGCCATAACAAGAATAAGGGAGAGTAATTTTTTTTTCATGTGAGTTTGGTTTATGGGTTAAAACTGTATTTTATTTTCAGAAATGATTTTCCGCAGATCGGGCCTAAGCCTGCTCTTGTACACGTTTCTTGAAACATTGCGTGAAGGATCCTTGCGTTTAGTGATTTGTTGTTCCTTGGGAAGTGCCAGTGTTTCCATACATGCTGGTGTGCAACAGTTGTTCATACTGTCCGCGCATTTCTCGCATTGGATAAAAAGAAGATGACATTCGTCGTTCGCGCAATTCACATGTCTGTCACTCTTATTTCCGCACTGATGGCATTCAGAAATTACATCTTCGGTGATGCGTTCTCCCAGACGGTTATCGAATACGAAATTCTTGCCGATGAATTTCGACTCAAGACCTTCCTGCTTCACTTGTCTTGCATAGTGAATGATTCCACCATTCAGCTGGTTCACATCTGTAAAGCCTTCATGCTTTAAATATGCGCTGGCTTTTTCACAACGAATACCGCCTGTACAATAAAGCAGAATTTTTTTATCTTTCTTATCCTTCAGCATATCCAGAACCATCGGCAATTCCTGACGGAATGTATCTGCATCAGGAAGAATAGCACCTGTGAAATGTCCAACTTCGCTTTCATAATGATTGCGCATGTCTACCACAATTGTATCAGGCAATTCCATGGCTTCATTGAACTCTTTCGCAGACAAATGCTTGCCCACGTTGGTCACATCAAAGCTGTTGTCATCAAGTCCGTCTGCAACAATCTTTTCACGCATTCTGACAATCAGCTTGTGAAATGATTTTCCGTCATCCTCCACTGCAATCTTCAGGTCCACATTTTTAAATTGCTCCCAACTGTTGAGATAAAACAAAAACTCAGTCCAGTTAGGTTCAGGAACGGAAATCTGGGCATTGATTCCTTCGCGAGCAATGTAGATTCTGCCTTTGACACCGAGCCTATCCAGACCCAAATACAATGAATCGCGGAGTTCCGGAAGATTTTCCAATATCACATAACGATAAAATGACAGTGTCTTTCTTTTAAAATCCTCTTTCAAGAGGCGGTTGAGCAATGTATGCTTATCGTATTTATTAAACAGTTGCATCATGCAAATATAAAAATTAGGGGCAGACCACTAAAAATCACAAATTACTCAGAATAAGTGTAATACATAAAAGTATCAGGTCTTATTCCTGTTTTTATACCAAAAGGCAACACCCACGGCACCAAGCAAATAAGGGATGGCGAGGAGATATAAAATACCGGTATTCAGGTTTTTTCCAACCTTATTAGAATTCGATTCCGTATTGCTTTCAGCCACACGTCTGCACATGGCACACTGAGCTTGTGTCAATTCCGGCAGGAGTGTCATTAACCCAAAAAAGAGAATAAATGCAGCTTTTCTCATTTTAAAACTTGTAATGCGGGGAAATCATCAGGTAAACGATCACACCGGAAAGCGTCACATAGAGCCATACCGGATAAGACCACTTTACTATTTTTCTGTGAAGTTCAACCTGCATGGTTAAGCCCCGGTACAAAGATATCAAAACCAGAGGTAATACAATGGCTGCAAGGATGATGTGAGTGATCAGCACAAACAGGTAAAAAGGCCGCAATGGACTGTCGGCAGGATATTTTGTTTCAACTCCGAACATATGAAAAGTAACATAAGTCAGCAGGAAAACTGTACTAAGTATGCAAGCGAGCAGGTTCAGTTTTCTATGCATGGCCACATTCTTTCTTTTGATAAAATAAAAAGACATAAGAAGAAGGACGAATGTGGTGCCGTTCAGTGAGGCGTTGATCGCAGGCAAGATCACTACCCAGTCTGGTATACTTCCGGCTTTAGGCAAACGGTCGAGTAATACCACGACTAGGAATACCACAGCGGATACAAAATAAATAAATCGTAAATAGAATTTGTCGTTAGCTCTCAGTTCTGGCATAAATTAACTTACTTGTTGCTGTCCCAGTCTTCTTTTCTCGAACAGTAAAATTTTAATTTCATCTCTTAATGTATCCACATCCGCTTTTTCCATCCCGTCATAATAGCCACGAATTCTCCTTTTACTATCGATCAGAATGAGCTGATCGGGTGCCTGAAGATTTTCAATGTCATCATTGATTTCCGGATGTATCAGGAAACTTTCTCTGCAAAGATTTAATATGCTGTCCCTGTTTCCATAAATCAGCCACCATCTGTCTGCATTTGCCTTGAGTGATGTGGCATAAGCATCCAAAGCCGGAATGCTGTCTCGATCCGGATCCAAACTGAACGAGAGGAAACGAACAAGAGAATCATCTTCGAAAAGAAACTGAAGGCGCCTCATCTCTTCCATGAGTTTGATGCAAGAGTCAGCACATTGAATGCTGAAGAAACCGGCTACTACAATTTTTCCATCAAGGTCCGAATACCTTATGCTGTCGCCTTTCTGGTTGATGAAAGTGAAATCCTTTACTTCATGAAACAGCGTATCGCCTTTCTCGCCCACATGAATAGGTCCGAAAACAGGCAGAGTCCTGAAAGCATTCTTCCCGGTAGTGAGGACAAGCCAGAACACAACCGGGAAGAGAATGATCAGGATCGGAATAAGTATTTTAAGCCTTACTGACAATTGGCAAAGATCAATCTTATTTTAACCTGGGATGAGTCCCAGCGCAGTTCCTTCATAGAGGGCTATAAATATCAGGTACACTATCAGCACAAAGGGAAGCAGGACAGTCCACTGAAAAGGAACCTCTTCAAACTTCAGGTGCATGAAATAACCAACTATATAGTAGGACTTCACGATCGTGAGAGCAATGAAGGTCCAAATAAGCACAACCTTTGGAATAGCGGTGAATGAAATTGCCACTTCAAAAACAGTGACAAGCAGGAGGATCCAGAACACTTTCCAGATCGTTTTTGTGTTAAGCGCACTGTGCGCCTTTTCTTCGCTTGCATGCGAAACCACCTCGTGATGCATATCAGTCATAATTCTTTTTTTTATACCAGATAGAAGAATGTGAATACGAATACCCAAACCAGGTCAACGAAGTGCCAGTACAGTCCGACTTTCTCAACCAGCTCATAATCTTTCTTGCGCTCAAGTACACCTCTCCAGACCATGATGAATACAATGATGTTCAGCACCACTCCGCTGAATACGTGGAAGCCGTGAAATCCGGTGATGAAGAAAAAGAAATCTCCAAAGAGCGGAGTGTTACCATATTCATTCTCCTTGAGATTAGCTCCAATGATATTTTTAACAGCTGTAGCTTTCAGTGCTTCAGCTTCAGCACCTACCACTCTTGTGCCGTCATTGAAGAAAAGGATTCCGGGTTCCAGATAATCGGTGCGGGCAAATCTTCCGTCAGCAAGCACATAAGCTCCTTCCGGAGAACCTTTGATAAAGTGATACCATTCCCAAGCCTGACTTCCAAGGAAGAGGAAACCTCCGACGATTGTCCATCCCAGCCATTTCAAAGTAGCGGCTTTTTTCAAGCGGTGACCGGCATCCACAGCCAGCACCATAGTCACGGAAGACATGATGAGAATGAACGTCATCAAACCCACATACATCAGCGGAACATGTGCATGAATAAATGGGAAGTGAGTAAATACCAGATCCGGATCAGGCCAGATATCAGCAAAACGGTGACGAAGCGCGCCGTAAGCAATGATCAAACTTGAGAATGTAAATGCATCGGATATCAGAAATATCCACATATACATTTTTCCCCATCTCATGTTGAATGGAGAATGCCCGCCGCTCCACATTTTTTCAGGAGCTGTTGTAGCTGATGCTTGACTAGACATGAATTTTGACAGTTATGTTTTTCGTTATACGTGTTCTTGCAATCGGGTTTCCTTTATCGGATGTAAAGTAAAAAGAAAAATAAATACACCCATAATCCACCGAGAAAGTGCCAGTATATGGCACACATTCTCACTCCATTGTAGTTATTTTCTGAATACTTACTGAGAATCGCGCGTGAAAATACAATTATTAATGCAATCATTCCTGCAAGGAGGTGAATGACATGCAAACCTGTAATCACATAAAGGAATGATGCTGCCACATTTGAAACCTCACCAACCTGACTGAGAGTCTCTTCACCGGATGGAATGTAAGTAAACTCACCTTTGATGTCACGGATGCGACTTGTGAATGCAATGCCTTGGGAAAACAGTTCAGACCAGGCCAGGTACTGGGTAAAGACAAATGCTCCGCCCAGAAGAAAGGTAAGCAAGAGTCCAAACCTCAGGCCGCTGTTATTACCTTTCTTCACTGACACCAGCGCCCATTGCATTGGCAGACTGCTCAGAACAATCAACACTGTGCTGAGAATGAACATATCAGGCAAAGCGAATTCTACCCATTTCCCTTCACCCTGGCGAACAATGTATCCTGAAGTGAGGCCTGCAAAAAGCATGATGATGCTAACTATCCCCAGCCACAAAACCCCACGATAGGCTTTTCGCTGCACTTTTATTTCTTCTCTGGGTTCCATCACGTATTCCATTGGCATTAAAAGAGTTTGTCTATCATCCAGGCTAACTGAATGAGAGGTAGATATATGAATGAGGCGAACATCAGCTTTTGAGCCGAGCGCATGTCACAGTCGCGGTAGAGATAAAATGCAGGTGCGGTGAACAAAAGTCCGCTTAATATTATAATCAGTGATGTATAAATACTTACAAATCCAAAGAAGTAAGGAAGCATCCCCAAAGGAATCAGACAAATACTGTAGGCAAGAGTTTGGAATGCAGACATTCTGTTTCGTCCTCCGGCAGAAGGAAGCATTCTGAATCCTGCTTTGAGGTAATCGTCATGCAATACCCAAGCAATGGCCCAAAAGTGCGGGAATTGCCAGATAAACTGAATGGCATAAAGGAGCAAGGCCTCCAATCCGATTTCATTTTTTGCAGCAACCCAGCCAAGCAAAGGTGGAACCGCTCCGGGTATAGCTCCTATCAGCACTGCAAATGGGGTGAACTTTTTTGCAGGAGTATAAATGAGGGTATAAATGAAAAGAGAAAACAAACTGAGAAAACCACTCAAAGGATTGATTGTGAACCAGAGAATCAGAACACCGGAGATTCCCATCAGCATGGAAACAGCCATAGCTTCCTGAACAGACAAGCGACCTGAAGGCAATGGTCTTTCAGCCGTCCGGTCCATTATTTTGTCAAGGTCCTTTTCAATTACCTGGTTAAATCCGTTGGAAGAACCGGTTACCAGAAAACCACCAAGAGTGAGTAATAACAACTGACTCCAGGAAAATCCCGGGCCTGAGGCAATGATGAATCCCATGGCGGCGGAAAAAACAACCAAACTGCTCAGCCTGAATTTGGTGAGCAACACGTATTCCTGAATCCTGGAAGTTGTTGGAACTGATTGCATTAAAGAAACAGCCTTATCCTGCATCTGAAGACCGCATTTGTGGCTGCAAGTTTATCAATAAATCATGATTAAGCCAAAAATCAGGATGCTGCTTTCGACAATTCTGAAGGAATTTCATCAGCTTGCTCTTCCATGTATTCGTTTTGACTTTCAATGACTTTCAGTAAATCAAGAAGGCCTTTGTTGATATCTTCACGGATATAGCTGGCTTCGATTTTCCTTTTGTTGAATTCAGAAATAACTTTTTCAGAATTCTGAAGGTAAAAGATCAGTTGCTTTAATTTTTCTTCCTGATTATCAGATGTCAGGTACACATTCTCAAATCCCACTAGTACATTTCTTGCTTCTCCTTCACCCTGATAGATCAGTGGGAGTCCGGTAGACAGGTACTCAAACAATTTTGAAGGTACGGCAGAATAAAATTCAGGCCGTAATGTGGCGAAAAGCACTGAGCTGGACTGATAAACCGGAAGGATTCTTTTCCAGTTGAGCTTACCGTGAAAGATCACATTGTCTGCATTCAACTCAGAGGCAAGTTTCATTGATTGTTTCAATTCAATTCCTTCTCCGATAATATTCAGACGGGTTTTTTCCATTCCGGAAACAGCCTTTATCATCAGACTCAGGTCCTGTCCCTTACCGACATTTCCCACGTAGGTGATGATGAACTGATCCTGATGGTCATGTATCTTGAGCTTGCTTAAAATCTCATGCCTGCTTCTGCTGATACCATTGCTTATCATACTGATATTTCCGGCTTTTACTCCTGCATTCTTTTCCACCCATTGCTTCTCAGAAAAATTCGTCACCATCACATGATCAAACTTTTTAATGCACCATGCCATAATGGTTTGAACTGCTTTTTTAATCGCTCGCTCAAAAAATCTTTTTTGAGGGAGGTAGCACCATGTGAGATCGCGGATGTCTGCAATCAATTTTCCATTTCTTCCAAAGACAACGGTGGCCGGGAGAACGAACATGAAAGGTGAAGTGGCAATTGTAACATCGGCTTTGTATCTGCTGGCTTTTCGCACAAGAAGAAAAGAGTAGATGGTTTCAAAGATTGCCCTGAGAATAAATTTTGATTTTGGAAAGGAAGGAAGATTCACATAGTGAACAAAGATATTGTCTGATAGCTGCACATATTTTTCGACAGACTTTTTTCCGGCTTCTGTTAGCGCGAAAACATTCACCCTGCAATCGCCGGCAAGTGTTCCTGCAAGTGATTCAATCCTGAAAGCGGCGGCAGTGACTTCAGGAGCAAAATGCGAAGTGATGATGTTTACAGTCTTCAATTCAAATCATGGCAGGGAAATTCTCGTGATCAACTCTCCTGAAAAACCGACGAGAACTTTTTTCGCCGGCACTTTCACTCCAAAGGCAGGTGAAATTTTTGTGTCGGAAAGTTGAACTGAATCAGCTCCCTCAAAACTGATCTGAACAAACTTATGAATTATCCCATTGCCTGACTGCTGCAAGGGTGAATTTTTATGCACATGAAAACTTGCAATGCATGACTGGGAATTCACATTGTCTACAATATCTCTGATTATTATCTCGCGGTCTTTAATTTCAAAACTTCTGGAATGAATCGCGCCGATACTCTTGTATCCGTCATGCGATGCGCTTACAAAGTTTCTGTTTTCTTTCAATCCAAAAACTTTATTCTTGAAACCAACACGAAAACTGTCATACACTTCGCTCTGATTTTTTCCGGCAACAATAACAGTATTATGTGCAAGAGTGGATCTTTCATAATCGCGGTCTGCTCCGCGTTCGTAAGTTGACACTCCTGTATCTACTATGAATGGTTCGCCAAAGACATTCAGAATAAAACTGAATGTGTCTGCATGACTGTGACCGGGAGCCAAAGCAGGATTAAGTCCGTTTACATCAACCAGCAATTCAAAATTCCTGTTGCGGAATTTCCTAAAGCCGCTAGGGCCGAGATGTTGCAGTCGCGTCTTGATGCCGAGACGTTCCGCATACTGGAACAGACCAAGCCAGTTTGGCATGTCAGATGATGAATCATTTACCTGCGGCAGTTCGCCGTTATCAAAAGCCATCTGAAGCAGCCAACCGCACATAATGCCAGCCTTGCTTTCCATCAGGCAAATCAGATCGCGGTGATGAGCGAACTCATAATTACGAAGCAATTCGATGCTCTCCAGTATTCTTCTCAGCTGAATGCAATGGTACATCGGACTCAGCTCAAAGTGTGCCCCGTCAGAAAGTATTTGAAGCGGTAATTCAGCACTCAGAATTTCCGTGCCTCTCTTTACAAATTTATTTTCCCTGAAATAGACTCCTGCCCTGATCAATGCATGTGCATTGTCGAGAAGATGATTGTTCCTTAAATGAAACTCCGGATTCGCGCTTAAATATCTAGCCTGATTGTAAACAAACGCGAGAATCTGCCTGTCTTTTGAGTTAGCGGCACAAATGAAAGGCAGCCAGTTTAATATGCGCTGGCTTACACAGTATGAATCGTACGTGGAGCGGATTCTCTTCGACTGCGAAACAAAATGTTTAAGCAATCCGAGTCCGGAATCAGCATCCATACCCTGCTGATGTAAAAAGTCAAAGGAGTTTAAACGAAGGTTCCACAATTTCCCGTTTTCACTGTGATTCCAGTCAGGGTTGTTGCGGAATTTGTACTCCGCATTCATTAGCTTGAATTGACCTTTGCTGAAAACAGCGCTGATCTGAAATGGCTCTGAATAATGCAATGGCTGAACCTGTTCCGGACAAGCTTTCTTGTTTTTTTGAATTCCTCCCTGAGCGTAATTCTTATTGAGATTGTAAATGAACTTTTGCCTGATCTGTTCAGCCTTGTAATCCTTGATCGTGTTATAAAACCTGAGAAAATTCATTGGGAGAGGCCTGAATCGAAAAGCTGATCAAAGATAAAATTTAATAGCTCTCCTGCAAGTAAAATCGGACTTGAAAATTATTCTCTTTTGAACACATCAACTACCGCTCAATGTCAATCAATAAAATGAGACAATCTGCATCAAAGCAGTTTCTTGTATAATTCGAATATTTCAAGGCTGTAATCCGGCTGAATGACAGGACTTTTCCTTTCCACCGATGACAATTTTGCGATCTGTCTGCTAAGATTCAATGCATCATCTGTTTTGAAAAGCCGCGTACCCTCCGGCCTTGAACACACATCGCTGGCCAATACCTGGACGCCGGCTTCAAGGGCTTCCCTTACAGAGAGAGAATCCCCGTCAGATCTGGCAGCTCTGATGTAGAGGTCAAAATCTCTGATCCATTCAGGAAAATCAACTTCCTCACAGAGGTAATTGATTGCAATGTTTCCCTCATCATTCAAATCATTGATCATTCTCTCATATACTTGCTTCATGCCTTTGTTTGGATCGAGCAAAATGAGTTCAATGCTTCTGTTAAGATCATTATTCGGAATGTTCCTGATTGCTTCAATGATCAGATCAAATCCGTAAAGATCTTTGCCATGAAAAGTTTCAGGGGTTCTCGGATGCCAGCAAAGTGATGCAATTCGAAATTTTCTTTCACCGGACCCATATCCTAAATTCAATTGTTCCTGTTTCTTAATTGCCACCGGTATGTATGCAGGAATATGAAATGACTTTGGTGAATCTGAAAATGACTCATACGCATCCTCATTTACGAAGATGATCTTGTGACTTAATTTCATCATCATCCTGAAACTGAAAGATTGCAGTCCGCGTGAATTATGATGTGTATAAAGTATTTTTTTCACCAATACACGAAACAACAAAGCCGGCAATATTTTTAGCGGATGATGAAGATGAATATGAATGATGTCCGCCTGCAGCAATGATGCAGCAATGCGGAAAAAACTCCGGGTCTTCTTTTCAGAATGAAGAGTAAATCGTTTTATATCAAAAACAGAAAGTGAAATTCCTGACTGCCCGCATGACTTAAGCCGAAGTCTTTCCAGATGAACTGATACGCCACCTCTTGGAGGAGGAAAGGGCCCCAGGGCTACAACTTTAATACTCTTTTTCATCCTTCAATTCACTAAAAAGATCTATGTATGCTTCCGCGATTTTCTTCGAATGAAAGTTTTCCGCTCTGGACATTATGCTTTCTTTATTATTTCTTCCCTCATTCAGTGTCAGCTCTATTGCCCGGGCCATTTCCATGTGATCACCCACAGGAACAAGTCGTCCGAATTTTCCCTGATCAAGAATTTCTGCGCTTCCGCCCGGACAATCGGTGCTGATTACCGGGCATCCGCAGGCCATTGCCTCCGCCAAAACAAATGGAAATCCCTCGTAACGTGAAGGCAGTACGAAAACATCTGCCCTTGACATGTAAGACCATGGATTTTCGCTTATGCCGGGAAGGAGAAAATCATCTTTCATATTCAGTTTGAGTGCCAGACCTTCCAACTTTATTCTTTCAGGGCCTTCACCAAGTATCATCAGCTTCAATTTTTTCTTCTTTCTCAGTTCCGCAACTGCTTTTATCAAAACTGAAAAATCCTTTGACTCAGCAAGGCGTCCTGCAGAAATCACAAGCGGGATTCCATCTTCAACTGATAAGGCAGGATTGGGGTCCGAATGCATCTGGCTTTTCAGCTCATCTGTAATCACAGGATTTGGAATCACCCTGATCCTATTTTTTATGCCTGGAATGAAACTGCTCAAGTCGTGCGCACTTGCTTCGGATACGGCAGTGATGGCGGAAGCTTTCGGAAAAAATCTTTTTATTAAAATTCTCAACAGGAAGTTCTTCATTCCAGTCCTGCCCAAATTCATGGATGGCGTGCTCTGCTCATTCAGAACAAGCAATGATTTGTTTCCGGCTGACTTCCATGCAAGCAGCGTCATCAGCTGAACATGATTCTGAATGGCGATCACCGCATCAGGTTTATTACTTTTGAAATATTTCTTTAGAGGCCAGAATGCTTGTATAGCCCGCGGACATTTCAAATCAATTACAGTGCAGTAAGCAGAAACTTTTTTCAGAAATGCTCCTTCTCTATGAAGCAAAACAAGATCGCATCTGATTCCCTTTGAAATAAACTCATTACACAGATTCAACGCTGCTCTTTCAGCGCCGCCGGTTCGCATGCTGCCTATGATGATTGCTATATGCCGGATATCATTTTGATTCATCAGCTTTCAATGAATTATTATTCAAGCCCGATATTTGCCAGAACCTTGCTCCAAGCACCATACCCAGTCCGATTGAAAAAGATTTGTGATAGAAAGAATGATAGAACAAGAAAATCACCGGAATCATCAGGACAAAGACATACAATGCTGACTTCTGTCTGTCCCCTTTTATTTTTTTATCCACGGCGGAATAAAAAACCCAGATCAGGAAAAGAAAAGCAGTCAGTCCGGGTAATCCCCAATATATCCATACCTGTAAAAAAGCGTTGTGTGCCGCCATTGCTTCATCGGTTGTAAATCTGTTTGTGATTCCTGATGAGACGGCCCAGCCTTCCCAGTAGTTTCCGGATCCTATGCCCGTAAGCCAGAACTGATGTACATTATTCACAATACCTGCAAGTATTCTGGAACGTGAGTCCACTTCCTGCAGTTCAGAAATTCGCACCATGCTGGCAAGCCTTTCCCACACCACTGCAGGCACAGCAAAGAAGAGAACGATACAAAGTAGACTAAGCGGTACGAGCCACTTCCTCATGTTGATGCCGGACTTGATGATGAACACAAGAGTGGCAATAAAGAATATCAATGCTCCTGTTCTCGACGCAGGAAAAAAAACTCCCAGTATGGATGGTAAAGTGAGTAATACAAGAAGAAACCTTCGCAAACGGCTTTTTTCATAGTATATCCAAACTATACCAATCATCGCACCGATTCCGGAGAAATAAGATATTTCATTGAGGTTGCCTTTCAGCACAAGTTCTTCGGCAGCGATTATCCTGGCGCGGGTTGCGTCATATAAGCCGACTGCAGTGGACGTATGCAATATTCCCGAAAGCTCTGAAATCATGATCACAGATTGCACTGAACTTGCTATGATGAAAGTCATCATCGCGAGATCAATGGAAAACCTGTCCCTGCACAGTATGGCAATGCAGAAAATTCCCAGCGCCATGTTTACATAACGGAAGATGATATCATAGCGCGCAGAAGGATGCATAGTCTCCATGAATACGCAAACAAGGGCAAAGACCATTGAAGCGATGAAAAACTTTCCTGAAAACATGCGGATGAATGTATTCAGTCTCCTGGCAAGAAGGTATGCTAGCGTGAGGGTAAAAAGTACGAAAGGCGTGCTTGCAGATCCTATAAAGGGAAGATTCGCTTCAAAGTATATGCTGATGATAATAAGAACAATCAGTATCCTCTCGGTGAGACCTGATCTTATTTCCGTTTCAGCATTCAGTGAAATATCCATTGCCATGCATTGCAAATGTACGTTTCAAAATGCAATGCAGGAATCATTGTCTCTACAACAGTCCGGCTTTCAATCCAAGTTTCTTTTTCACAAAATAATAACTCATCAGATTGAAGAGTATAATTGCTGTGGCGCTCGCAATTGCAGCTCCTGTGACTCCGTATTCGGGAATCAGATAAACATTAAGCAGCACCTGAATCAGAAATGAAATAAATCCAAACAGAAAAAAGTATGCATGATGGCCGGTCATTGCAAGTGTGCTGCCTGCCATTCCGGTTAGTGCATTCACAAGCTGAGCAAAAATAAGGATCATCATCGGACCATAGGCTGCAGTGAAAGCTTTACCAAAAAAACCTAGAAAAAATTTCCCTCCAAGTAGTAATATGACAGCCAACGGTAAAGATATCATCAGAATCTGTCTCGATGCCTGTCTCATCATCTGACACAAATCTTCTTTTTTTCCACTTTCCCAGAGCCCGGATATTTTAGGTACGAAGACATAATCCACTACTGAAAGTCCCAATGCGACAAGGAAAGCGAGCTTAGATGCCACACCGTAAATTCCTGCCTTGCTGAAACCAAGGAAGTGATTCACAAAGAATATGTCACTTTGCTTTTGCAACATGCCAATGAATGTTACCAGGAAAAGGGTGGATGAAACCTTCATCCAAAGTGATCTCTCATACTGCGATTTGCCTTCGGGAAGATTATTCGTAGCGTGCCTGCTCACCCTTCGGTACACAATTATACATACAAGAATGGTGCAGATCAGGTTGATCATCATCACTGCGTCCACGCCGAGCTTATTATGATTGTTGTAATAATATAGCCAGCCGATTGCCGTGAATACAGGCAGGTAAAAGTAGATCGGACTCATGGATGCCTTTACTTTGTGGAAAGCCCTGAGTATGGAAGATGACTGGTAAACCAGCGCGAGAAAAGGCAGAAGCAGTACTGACCAAAACAATGCTTCGGAAAAATTTATGCTAAACTTCCTCGACTTAAAAATCAGAAATGTGAAGATACCTGCGCTTGCCACCAAAGCAAGAAAAGTTATCATTCGTACGGAAAATTTCACAAAACCCTGCACCTTCCCGAATTCTTTCTTTTGCATTGCAGACGGTATGAACCGGAGCGAAGCAGTATCCAGTCCGAACAAACTGAACACCAGCAGAAAATTAATCGCAGTGATGATCACTGTGTATTCTCCGTAACCTTTCACTCCCATGAGTCGTGCAAGCAGAACCTGACTGAGGTATATTAATGCAAGACCGGTGATACGAAATGCCAGGGAGTGAACAACAGACTTCTGTATTCCCTCAACATTCTTAACGAAAGAAAACAATGTGCTGATCCTGTACATTCAGGCGCGATGAAATTTTTCCTGATCAGCTCTCAGGAGTTTTTATTTGAATATGTGATTCCGCAGAAATCCAACACCGTTTTGTCCATACCGGGTGAGACAGTGGAAAACTCACGATGAGAAACAAGGAATACGATGATGTCGGCTTCACGAACAGCTCTCAGTGTATCGGTGATTTCCAGATCGGGATGTTTGCGCACATTCGGCTCTACTGCTATCACTTTGTATTTGGATTTTTCCAGTCGGCGGAAGATTTCCAGCGAAGGACTTTCACGCAGGTCATCAATATCCGGCTTATAGGCAAGTCCCATGCATGCGATCAGAGGTTCTTTCCCTTTGCTCTTTCTGAATTTTTTCACACTCTCCTCAATCTTTCCCATCACCCACTCTACTTTGTAATTGTTCGTCTCCCTTGCGAGACGAATGATATTGGCTTCCGATGGAAAAGAATCCACAATGAAGTAAGGATCCACGGCTATGCAATGTCCTCCCACACCCGGACCGGGTCTCAGGATTTTTACACGCGGATGCTTACTGGCAAGTTCAGCAAGTTCATTCACGTCGATTCCGGCTTTATCGCAAATGATTGACAGTTCATTTGCAAAAGCGATGTTCACATCGCGGTAAGCGTTTTCCACCAACTTGCACATCTCGGCTGTCCTGGAATTGGTGAGGTGCAGCTGCCCTCTTACAAACTTCGAATAAAACTCCGCCGCGGCCTTTGTTCCGGATTCATCAATGCCTCCAATCACGCGATCGTTTTGCTGCAACTCATAAATCACACTCCCCGGCAATACTCTTTCCGGGCAGTAAGCGATGGAAATTTTGTTTTTTAGTTCAGGTCTTTCTCTGAATATGATGCGGCTCATCTTTTCCGTCGTTCCAACCGGACTTGTGGATTCAATGATGAAAAGATTGCCTGCCTTGAGGTGCGGGATCACTGCTTTTGTCGCTTTCTCCACATAGGATAAATCCGGTGTACGGTTTTTTCGCAAAGGAGTCGGCACAGCGATTAGAAACACATCTGCAGCTTTCACCTTTGTAGATGCCACCAGGAATTTCTTCAGCACAGCGTAATGCACAAGTCCTTCAAGATCCGGTTCAATGATGTGGATTCTTCCCTGGTTGATGGTGTCCACCACTTTCTTGTTCACATCCACGCCGTGAACATGTATTCCCTTTCCGGCAATGAGTGCGGCCGTAGGTAATCCAATGTATCCAAGTCCCATTATCGTAACCTGCATGTTCCTACTTTTATTTCTTTCTGAATATTGATTCCACAATGTCTGCAATCTGTTTGCTTGTGGTTCCGTCTCCGTATGGATTCACAGCTTTTGCCATTGATTCGTAAGCGGATTTATCATCAAGAAGTGTTTTAAGTTCGGTAATTATTTTATCACGGTCTGATCCGACAAGCTTAGCAGTGCCTGCATCCACTCCCTCCTGCCTTTCGGTAAGCTGTCGCATAACAAGCACAGGCTTTCCCAATGAAGGCGCTTCTTCCTGCAAACCTCCGCTGTCTGTAAGAACAATGTACGACTTGCTCATCAGCCAGATGAAATACGGATAATCCAGAGGAGCAATCAGATGCACATTCTTCAGTCCTTTCAGCAGACGCATGACCGGCTCTTGCACATTCGGATTGAGGTGAACGGGATAGATGAAATCAACTTCAGGATATTCCTCCGCTACTATGCGAATTGCATTGCATATGTCTTCGAATGGCCCGCCGAAACTCTCCCTCCTGTGACCGGTAACCAGTACTATCTTCCTATCGTCCCTGATCATGGGGAAGTGATTCTGATATGCTTCTTCTCCTTTATTCCTGATGAGGTCAAGCCCAAGGAAGAGTGCGTCGATTACTGTATTCCCAACTTTATATAAATGATTGCGGATATTTTCTTTTTCCAGATTTCCAACTGATCTTCTGGTAGGCGTAAAGTGATAATCTGAAAGATGACTTGCCAGAACACGATTCATTTCCTCCGGAAATGGAGAGTATTTATTTCCGCTCCTCAACCCGGCTTCAATGTGTGCCACGGGAATTTTTTTGTAATACGCTGCAAGTGCTCCAATAAAAGATGTGGTGGTATCACCTTGCACAAATACAAGATCAGGATTCGCTTCATCAAATACTTTTTCCAGCGCGCGTAATCCGTCGACGGTTACATCGAAAAGACTTTGTCCCCGTTTCATGATGTTCAGGTCATATTCGGGAGCGAGCTCAAAAAACTCAAGCACCTGATCCAGCATTTCCCTGTGTTGCGCGGTCACGCAGATTTTTGTCACAAATCCTTTCCGTCCTGCAAATTCCTTGATCAGCGGGGCGAGTTTAATCGCTTCCGGCCTGGTGCCGAAAATAAAAAGGAGGTTTGGAATCTTCACAGACATGCAGGGAAAAGGGCGTTTTTAACCCGGATACATTTATACCCTCACACTTTCAAAGGGTTGCGCTTTCAGGCAATTTGACGCTGCCTTCGGCGCTTTAAAATCAAATGAGGGAGTTGGGTGAGCAATAAGGCGCTGAAAATGAAGATAAATAAAATCATCGCCGGATTCTGATGTCGCAAGAAGTAAGCAGCAAAGAGGTAAATCATGCTGACGACGTACAGCAAAATCGCAGACCCGGCGTGACTCAGTCCGAGTTCGAGCAGCTTATGATGAATATGCCTGCGGTCGGGTTTGAAGGGTGACTTTTTCCTGAAAATCCTGATGATGAAAATCCTAAACGTATCGGTGAGGGGGATCACCAGCGCGGAAAACAAAACAACCGGTGAATAGGAATATGTGAATATCATAGCCGGAAGATCAGCATGGCTGAGTTCGAGAAATCTAAGACTCAGCACAGCCAGAATAAAACCCACGATCATCGACCCGGTATCGCCCATGAAAATTCGCGCCGGCTGAAAATTGAAGATCAGAAATGCGGCAAGGGATCCGCAAAGTGCAAGGGCGAGGTAGGCCATCATGAAATCGCGGTAGTGATAAAAGAGTAAAGCATAGAAAGCTGACGCGATAAGACCCAGGCCGGCTGCGAGTCCGTCAAGTCCGTCTATTAGGTTGAAAGAATTAATGATGTAAAGAATAATCAGTATTCCGAGTGTGCCGGCATAGATTTCGGATAATTCATGTACTCCGAAGAAGCCGTAAAGACTATCCACTTTGAGGCCACAGAAAGCGGTCACAAGAAATACCGCGACAAGCTGAACGAAGATTTTAGCGTAAGGGCTCAGCGGAAGAATATCATCACGCAAACCCATGAAGAACAAAATCAGCAGTGAGGCAATGATGAAAGAATGCGCAGGTTCGATATAAGCTGCTGCCCAGAACACAAATGAAAACAAAGTAGATGCGAATATCGCGATGCCACCCAAAAGCGGTACACGCTTTTTGTGAAACTTCCTTTCATCCGGCTCATCGAAGGCATCCACTTTCTTCGCTATCCTGATGATGGACGGAATGGAAGCCAACGAAATCACAAACGCGGTGATGAAGCAAAAAAAGAGGTGATGCATTCGCTTGCAAGGTAGTGAAAAGGAGAATAGTGTTGGGATGTCTGAACTGGGATGTCTGAACTGGGATTCGTGGGATGAATGGGATTTGTGGGAAATAGTCTGAACTGGGATTTGTGGGATGAATGGGATCAATTGTTCTTTGCTTGTGAGCAAATTGCCAAGAATGTAAAATCTTTCGATAGTAAATAATAAAATACATCTAATCCCAAGAATTAAATTAATCCAATAAATCCCAGTTCAGACATTCCTCCCCTCACGCTCCTTCACATCTTCACAAACCGCTCCATGAACTGTCCTTTCTTTGTCTTCAATCTTAAA
>ERZ869936.145-NODE-145-length-90247-cov-8.399038_pt1 | contig 90247 bp, 74 predicted proteins | sample MGYA00520876_ERZ869936 | MGnify/ENA primary metagenome ERZ869936 (study PRJEB32218, sample SAMN09650985) | biofilter metagenome | isolation source: enrty point of leading RO module | place: Saudi Arabia: Thuwal, RO plant located on Red Sea | collected 2016-02-17 ...
CCAACGGCATCTCGACCGCCGGAACACGCCAGGTGACCGGCAAGCTCGACCCCGCCATGAACGGAAAGGTCAGCTCGTCGGCCGTGTCGACCATCTGGCGGGCCCAATCCCACTTCCACGACAAGTGCTTGTCGTTGAACACGGGCACCCCGCGGCCGCTGTTGCGAAACACGTCGACCGTCTGATCGAAGAACTCGTAACGCGGGTAGAGCGTCTGCCCCTTCTTGTTGACCGGGTAGCTGCCGTGCTCGCCGATGATCACCACGCCGTCCACGGCCAACTGGTCGCCCCCCAGGCACAGGGCCTCGGCGATTGTAGGGTAGATGTTCAGGTTCTCGAAGCGCGACTCGCGCTCGCGGCTCAAGTCAGCGTCAGGAAACTGGTCGACGTACATCGCCACCAGGTCGAGCTTCGGATGGTAGTGTTCGCTGGCCCAGCCGTAGCCTTCCAGAATCCGGTCGACGATCACCTCGGCGTGCGAGTTGCGGCGGAACTCCGTGATCAAGGCCGCGATCTTCGGCCGCTTGGGACGAGGCGTCTCTTCGGCCAGCAAGGGCCGGGCGCGTCCGCCAAGGGTCAGCATCGCCGCCGCAGGCACTCCGGCCAGTACGCTGCGGCGCGAAACCTTCGGGCCGAGACGGGTCGCCTCGCTTGGTGGCTTGTCGGCTAGTTCCATCCGCGACCGCTCCAGTTGATGGCCCGCTCGAGCAGATGGATCACGTCGGCCGAAAAGATCTTAAATAGCGTCTCCCCTTTCTCGGCCGTGGCCAAGGCCGGGGTGCCGATGTGGCCCGGCGGGCTGCGGTCTTTGGTGACCCAGGCTCGCATGGCGGGAGCGAAGGGACTTGCGGGGTCGACCGTTTCGGTCGCCTGGTAGTCGCCCACCAGGTGCGGCGCCAGCGCCAGCATCATCGCCGTCTCCCACTCGCAGGCATGCTGCATCACGCGCTGCTCGATCGACGGATCGGCTTCATGCGGCACCGCCCCCAACGCCCAATAGGCCGCAAACAGCAGCAGCAGATCGTCGCGCTGGCGATGCCGCTGCCGTACCTCGAACAGCGCGTGCTGGCCCGGCACGGTGTTGCCGCCGTGACCGTTGACGATCACGATCCGCTTGAACCCGTGGGCGATGAAGTTTTCGACCATGTCGGCTACCAGGCTGATGTAGGTGCGCGGCGCGGCCGACATCGTGCCGGGATAGTCCAGATGATGCTCGGAGTTTCCCAACCACATGACGGGGGTCATCAACACCTTGTCGCGCAAGGCCTCTTCGGCCCGGCGCGTGACCTCGCCGACCAGCATGCTGTCGGTGAACACGGGCAGATGGTGGCCATGCTGCTCGAGCGCCGCGGTGGGAATCACCACGGGAGTGTCGCGCGACAGGGCGGCCACCTGGGGCCAGGGCATTTCGGCGAGAAGCATCGGAGGGAGGGGTTAGGGATCAGGGGCTGGGGGTTAGGAGGGAAGGAGCCAACCCAGTCACATTGTACTCGGGGTTACTCTTCGGCAATGCAATATAGGTGGGTTTTGCCGCGGAGAAACAACTCGTCGCCGACGATCGTGGCCGAGGCGTCGAAGCTGTCGTCGAGCTTGTTGGTGGCCAGGATCTCGACGCGCTGCTTGCCGTCTTCCTCGACGAACTTGCCGCGCGGGATGACCACGGTCGTGCCTTCGCGGCTAGTAACATAGATCTTATCCGCGGCACCCACGGGCGAGGCATAGACGTTGGCGATGCCCTGCAGCCGCTGGCGGTCGACGATCGGTTCGCCCGTGGCGGCGTCGTAGCAGGACAAAATGCCCTTGTTGCCGGCGGTGAAGTACAGCAAATCGTCCCACAACAGCGGCGAGGGCACGTACGGCGTGCCGACTTTACGCGTCTTCCAGGCGATCTTGTCGTCCTGCTTCGTGATGTCGCCTACCGAATCGAGCGGAATGGCGTACAGCGAGTTCGTGATGAAGCCCGTCATTGCATACACGCGGCTCCGGTCGGTGACCGGCGAGGGAATAGCGCTGGGCCCCTGACCGCCGCAGGCCCACAGCAGCTCGCCGGTTTTGAGATCGTAACTTCGCACTCGGGCCGAGCCGTGCACCACGACCTGCGGTCGATCGCCCGTGTCGACCACCAACGGCGTGGCCCAACTGCTGTTCTCTTCGCGGCCGACCTTCCAGCGCGTGTCGCCCGTTTCAGCATCGAGGCAGATGACGAACGACTCGCCCTGGTGATCCCAATTGACGACGACCGCGTCGCCGTAGATCACCGGCGAGGTGCCTTCGCCGAACGTGTTGAAGACGCGCATGCGGCCCAGATCGCGGCTCCACTTCTGGTGGCCGTCGACGTCGTAGCAGTAGATGCCGCGCGAGCCGAACGAGGCGCACACGATCCGCCCGTCGGTGCAGCACGAGGCCGAGGCGAAGCTGCCGTCGGGATGATGTCCTTCGTGCGGCACGGCCACCTTGGCAACGTCGCGCCACAGCGTGTTGCCCGTGGCCCGGTCGAGGCACATCACGACGAATTCGTAGAAGTGCGTCGGCGGCTTGGCTCGAGAGAAGCCGAGCGTCGAGCCGGCCCGCGGCGGCTTCCTCTCGGCCTCGGCCAGTTTTTCGGGCTCGCCCTCGCGATCGGTTTCGATGGCCGTGGTGAGAAAGATCTTTTCGCCCCAGACGACGGGCGTGGCCGTGCTGTCGCCGGGGAGCTTGATCTTCCACTTGATGTTGGTGTCTTCGTCCCAGTGCGTGGGCGGATTGCCCAAAGGCGCCACGCCCGTGGCCAGCGGTCCGCGCCAGCGCGGCCAGTTTTCGAGCACCTCGCTGGGCACTTCGTCGGCAAAGCACGCGGCGGCCGCCGTCCAAGCCGTCAGTGCCAGAGCGATCTTCTTCATGGGGTCGTTCCTCTCAGGCGCGTGCAAAGTGCAGGGGCAGTTTGACCGAGACGCAATTGCACATCAGCGTACCACGCCGCCGGCTGATGTACACCTGCGCAACGCCGCTGCCTCCGGCCAAACGCCTGCCTCCGCGAAGCTGGAAACGCGTCACGCGGTTCGACCACAAACGCCGCGAAATGCTGGTAGAATGCCCAGCAGATGCGGAAACCTCGCCCACCCGGCTCGACGGAGGGAGACAACGATGCACACGTTCGGCTGTGGCGTTCTGACCGGTCTGGTGTTGCTGCTCGGCCAGGCACAGGGTGACGACGGCGCGTCACTCGCGCCGCTCTATGGCAAGTGGAAAGTCGTCAAGACAACCATGTCGGGAAAACCCATCACCGACAAGCAGATTACCGATTCGCAAATGACCTTCAAGTCGGGCGAGCTCACCTGGGAAAGCGGCGATGGCAGCGGGCGCGAGCGGTTTGAAATCGAGCCCGAAGCGGGAACCGATCCGCCGGCGTTCCACGTCAACCGCGTCGAGCCGGCCAATCGCCCGCAAAGCGGCCGGCTGATCTACGAGCTCCAGGACGACCGGCTGCGGATCGCCTTCTTCGACGCGCTCCAGGGCCGGCCCGTATCGTTCCAACCGGCACCCGAGCTGATCGTGATCGAGCTGGAGAAGATCGACAGCCCGCAGCGCGTCGAGCCGTAGTCCTGATGCAAGGCCGTGCCGCCACTCGAGCGCGGGTCATGGCCCCCAGTTGAACGGATGGGATTCGGGCGGATCGATCGGCTTGGCGACCATCGTCGCGATCAAGAGGCAGTCTTCTGCAGCCTGGATTTCGCAGGACTCATGCGGCCCAACGTAGAGCATGTGGTGCGGGGCGATCTTGCGGGTCCAGTTGTCGCCGGCAACCGACGCGCTGCCATCGAGCACGACGATCGTCATTCCGTCGTGGCAGTTACCGAGTTGTGCTCGGCCGCCGGGCAATAGGGGCAGGCGCAAGACGGTGACGCGGTCGCATTCGACGAGTCGCGCATAGGGCGTCCAACCGGGCGCGTGGAATCGGGCGACGGCCGCGGCATCGCGCATGCAGTCCTCGATTTTGTCGGCCTCGAGATCGAAGACCTCGCCGCTACGCGTCTTGAGAGGCTCCATGATCGTGTTCACTCCAAAATGGCAACTACCGTCCATTCCACGTACGGGAGATCCTCGCTGACATCGACATCGCCTTCGATTGGACGATTCCCTTCTCGATGTCGAAGACGATAACGAACTCATACTCTTGCGTCTGTTCGTTGTAATCGCCGATCGGCAGGTGAAGCTTGCCGGTGAACCAGGTCGCGACCACGGGAAACTTTTTCCCGGGCAGCAGCGCCTCGTCCCGCACGGCCTCGCCGTCGAGCCGGCCGCTGATCGTGTCAAGCAGCAACTTGCCGCCGGCGATGCGCCAGGCCGCCGTGTAGCCGCCCCAGTTGTTGCTGGAAGTGACCTCCAGCTTCGGCGGCATGACCTTCGCGGCCGGTGGCTCTCCATCACCATAGTGCCACAGCCCGGTCATAGGGCGCTGAAACATCACGAACCGGCCCGGCCCGTATGTGAGCTTCTCCAGAACCTGTGGAGTTGCCAGCGCGGGTGCCGCACACGCCAGCACCAGCACCCCTGCACCTGTCAGTCGATGCGCGAGCTCCCGCACGATCAGCCCTCCGACGCCGTAGTTTGTGCTTCTTCCGGCGAGCGAACTCGCCGTCCCAGCGTCATTGCGCGCCGCATGGCCCACTGAGTGGCCGAGTCGACCGGCTCGTGGAAGTCGGCCACGCCGGCCTGGCGCGTGGCGACAACCCGTCCGCCGGCAATCACCAGCGCGTTGCGATGCGTGGCGGCCACGCGTGCTCCGGGCGTGACCACGCCGAACAGGTTCACCGGGTCGGCCGCCGAAATGACGATCCACTCGGGCCGCTCGCCCTCTACAAGCTGCCGCCGGGCTTCGCGCAACTGGTCGACCGCCGCGGGCAACGCATACTGCTCGCCCGCCACACCGCCGACGAAACGCCCGCCGCGCACTTCGCCGCGCAACTCCAACAGCCTGAGCACGCGCACCAGGTCGCCCCAGGCGGGGGCCGAGGCCTCGCGCACCAGCACGTCGCGAAATACGACGCCGTAGCGGCGGAGCAACTGCCGGCACCAGGCTTCCAGGTACTGCTCGCGCGAGGCGGCATGTACGGGCCCCGGAAACAGCGACCACCGACCCACCGCCGCGGCCGGGCCATGGGTCACGTGTCGGGTGCGGCGCCGCGTGGTCCGGCCGTCGCCGGTCTTGGCAATCGCCCGCACGGCGGCAAAGCCGTCGGAGCTGACCAACCCACAAGCGGCCAACTCGCGCAACGCTTCCTCCAACTGAGTCGGCAGAAGCTGCGTGAGCGACTTCAGCTCGGCAAAGAACAGTGCCCCGCGGCTGCGCAACGCTTCGAGCACCGCCTCGGCCCCGGAACGCACGCTGCCCGAGGGGGCAACCGGTTCGACGGGCAACAGCGTCGACAGCTCTTCGCGAAGCAGAAGCGAAATCGGCACCACGCGCGTCAGGGCCGCATTGCTTGGCCGGCGCTGGTCATCGCGCCGCGGCGGGTTCAGCCGGCCCCAGACCGCTTCGCCCGAGTGGAACAACTGGTCGAGCCACCCCGGATCGTAGTCGGCCACGCGCGCAGCCAGCACGCGGGCCTCCCACGCACCTGCCGGCAACTCGAAGCCCTGCAACTGCGCGATCGCCTCGCGCACGCCCACCGGTCCGCCCCACTGATCGTCGGGGCTCAAGTGATGGAACCGCGTCAGGAAGTGCAGATAAACGTGCGGCTCCACCCGTTGAATCTGCCGCCGCAAACCGGCCAACGTCATGCGATGGATACGCGCCAGCAGCCGGCGATCGCACCAACCGGTGGGCTTGCCGCCCGAGGTGTCCGACGTCTCGTCGTCGCCGAAGTTGCCGCGCAACACGGTCCCCCGCCCTTCGAGCGCCTCGAGCGACGCAGCGACCAGCGCCTCGTCGAGCCCCAGAAAATCGGCGATCTCCCCCGCCGTCGTCGGTCCGCTGTATTCGACCCTGCCCCGCACGAGCGCAACAACCGCATCGGTCCGTTCGAGGTCCCGATCCAATTCGGCCGGCAGTTGCACCGGCGGATCGGCCACGGCCTCGGGAAACGCCGCCCGCAGGATCGGCCAGCTTTCCGCGGCGATCCAAAACGAACGCTCGCCGCACCCGACGCGCGTCGCCCGGCCGGTTTTGACCAGTTGTTGCACCGCTTCGCGCCACGGCGCGGCTTCGGCGTCGTCGACCACGATGAGTTGCTCCAGGCCATCGTGCAGTTCGTCGGCGCTGCGCACCAGCGGCCAGGCCTCGGCCCGCACTTGGGCCACCGCGTCGGGGTCGAGCCGGGCCAGATCGCGCATGTCGTCGGGGTTCATCGTGCGCCGGGTGGCCACGGCCCGCACGCGGCGTTCTTCCAGCGGGGCCCCGTCGAGGAACGCATACGGATTGGCGTTGAGCAGCTCGTAGCAGAAGGGAGACGGCTCGCGGGTATCGCGGCCGATAAAGTGAATCTGCTCGTCGCGGACGCGCGCAAACACTTCGACCAGCGCGTCGATGTCCATCGCCTCGTGCAGGCAGTCGTGCATCGTCTGACGCACCAGCGGATGGTCGGGAATCTCGACGTCGCCGGAATGGTTCTCCAGGCAGCCGACCGTTTCGGGGAACACGGCGGCCATCAGGTCGTCGCTGCGAAACCGCTGCATGTGCGGCGGCACGCGCTTCCCGTTCTGTTGCCGCAGCACGACCAGCGCCCGGGTCAAGTTCCACCGCCAGCGGACCTGGAACATCGGCACGGCCAATAGCGCCTGTTCGAGCAGGTACTTCACGTTCTCGGTGTTGAGCATCTTGAACAGCGCTTCGATCGGCACGCTGTGCTGCGGACCCAGCGAGAGCACGATGCCGTCGTCGTCGGCCGCGGCCTGCAGCTCGAAATCGAAGCTGCGGCAGAAGCGCTTGCGCAGCGCGAGCCCCCAGGCCCGATTGATCCGCGCGCCCAAGGGAGCGTGGATCACCAGTTGCATGCCGCCCGATTCGTCGAAGAACCGCTCGAAGATGATCTTCTCGGCGGTCGGCACGACACCCACGGCGGCCAGTTGCGTTTCGACATAGGACAGCGCCTGCCGCGCCGCCCATTCGTCGGCACCGCACTCGCTGGCCAGCCAATCGACCGCCGACGATCCGTTGTTGCCCGCGCCGTCGACGGCCGCTGCCAGGTCGCGGCGCAGGGATGATAGCTCTTCCGACAGTTCGACCGTGCGGCCCGGCCCCTCGCCGAACCAGAACGGGATGCTGGGGGCGGCCCCTTCGGCGTCGCGCACCCGCACCTCGCCGCCGCGGACGTAGAGGATCCGCCACGAGGTGTTGCCCAGCAGAAAGACGTCGCCGGCCAGGCTTTCGATGGCGAAGTCTTCGTCGACCGTGCCGACGAACGTTTCGTCCGGCTCGGCCACCACGCGGTACTGGGCCGTCTCGGGAATCGCTCCACCGGAAGTGATCGCGGCCAACCGCGCGCCGCGTCGGGCCCGCAACCGCCCGTTGATGCGATCGCGGTGCAGGTAGGCCCCGCGCTTCGTGCCGGGAGCCACACCCTCGCTGAGAATCTCCACGATGGCGTCGAAGTCCGCCCGCGGCAGTTCGCGATAGGGCCAGGCTTGCTGCATCAGTGCATACAACTCGTCCTCGCTCCATTCGTCGCAAGCTACGCTGGCGGTGATCTGCTGAGCGAGAATGTCGAGCGGCCGCTCGGGCACGGTGATCGCGTCCAGCGCTCCACTGCGTACGGCCCGCACCAGGGCCAGCGACTCAAGCAGTTCATCGCGGGTGAGCGGAAACAGCCGGCCCTTGGGCACCTTGCCCAGCGAGTGACCGGCCCGGCCGACGCGCTGCAGAAAGCGGGCGATCGACCGAGTCGAACCGATCTGGCACACCAGGTCGATATAGCCGATGTCGATGCCCATCTCGAGCGACGCCGTGGCGACGATAGCCCGCAGTTGCCCGTTCTTGAGCCGGCTTTCCGAAGTGAGGCGAATCTCGCGCGACAGGCTGCCGTGGTGGCTGGCCACGGCGTCTTCGCCCAGCAGCTCGCGCAAGTGATGGGCCACCCGCTCGGCCATCCGGCGGGTATTCACAAACACCAGCGTGCTGCGGTGCGCGGTGATCAACTCGCTCAGTCGGGCATAGACCTCGCCCCATTGCTCGTGCGAGCAGACGGCCGACAGCTCGCTGGGCGGCACTTCGATCGCCAGGTCCAAGTCGCGGCTGTGCCCGCCGTCGATGATCGCGCAATCGGGCGTCCCCTCGGCATCGACGTTGCGGGTGCCCACTAGAAACCGCGCGATGCTTTCAATCGGTCGCTGCGTGGCCGATAGCCCGATTCGCACAGGCGGCTTCTCGCACAGCGCGACGAGTCGTTCCAAGGTCAGCGCCAGGTGGCTGCCGCGCTTGTCGGGCGCCAGCGCATGGATCTCGTCGACGATCACGGTCTCCACTCCGCGAAGCGTCTGGCGGCTCTTCTCCGAGGTGAGCAGCAGGTACAGCGACTCGGGCGTGGTGACCAAAATGTGCGGCGGTTTGCGGAGCATGGCCTGCCGCTGCGAGGCGGGCGTGTCGCCCGTGCGAACCATCGCCCGGACGGGGAGCGGCCCGTCGCCGCTCTCTTCCAGCCGGCGACTCAATTCGGCCAGCGGCACTTCGAGGTTACGGTGGATATCGTTGCCCAGCGCCTTGAGCGGCGAGACGTAGACCACATACGTGCGATCTTCGAGCGTGCCCTCGCGCCAGCGGTGCAGCAGCCGGTCGAGACAGACCAAGAACGAGGCCAGCGTTTTTCCGGACCCGGTCGGCGCGGCCACCAGCGTGTGTCGCCCGGCGGCGATCTCGGGCCAGGCGCGGCTTTGCGGCTCGGTCGGCCCGCCGAACTTCTCGGCAAACCAGGCGGCTACGGTCGGGTCAAAGGCGAAACGGTCCATGCCTCTATGATAGGCGTTACCACCGTCTCAGGGCGAGTGGCCCGTTTGTGCCCTAGGTGGTGCGTTCGACCCGCTCGGCGTAGGACGCCGGCTCGATGTACGAGCCGTACATGCGGGCGTACACCTGCGTGAACTCGGCCCCCAGGTACACGATCTGCGCCGAGTAGTAGGCCCAGAGCAGGAAGATGGCCAGCGAGCCGGCCGCCGCATAGGCCGAAGCGGTGGTGCTGTGGCCGAAGTAGAGCCCGATCAGCGAGCTGCCGGCCCCGAACAACAGCGAGGTGACCAGCGCCCCCAGCCAGACGTCGCGCCAGGCGATGTGCCCATCGGGTAGCAGCTTGAACACGATGGCAAACAGCAGCGTCTCGACCAGCGTGGTGATCCCGTAGTTGAGCCAGCCGAACAGCGAGCCGGAGAGCGGCACGTCGACGGCAATCCACTGCCAGGCGATGGCCAGGGCCGAGTTGAGAATCAGCAGCCCCATGAACAGCATGCCCACGAACAACACCAACACGAAGGCCAGCAGCCGCACGCGCACGGTATAGAGCCAGTGGGCCGAGGGCTTGGGACGCACCTTCCAGATGGTGTTGAGCGAGTAGCGCAGCTCGTTGAACACGGCCGACGCTCCAAACAGCAGCGCGCCCAGCGACAGAATCGTGGCCGTGGTACTCTCCTCGGCGCGGGCCAGCGCCGCGACCATCGCCTGCACGCCGCCGGCCGCCTCGGGGCCCATCACCCCCTTGAGCTCCTCTTCGATCTGGCCCTCGGCGGCGGCCTGGCCGTAGATGGCCCCCACGATCATCACCGCAAACACCAGGAGCGGCGCCGCCGAGAGTACCGTGTAGTAGGCCAGCGACGCCCCCATCCGCGAGCAGCCGTCCTTGGACCACGAGATGGCCGTCTGCTTGAGCAGATTCCACCACGACTTTTCCAGCCGCGCAGGCGAGGCTGCATCGGAGGCAGCGCTTGGCGCAGGTTGCGAATCGCTCGGGTCGGTCATGGCAAAGCTGGGATCGGTGGCGCCGGTCGATTACGATGGCGACGGCGGCCAGCGACTTCGCTCGGCCGCACCACCCCACAAGTTTCCCCCCGCGCCCGATAGTTTGCCGGCAATCATGCTCAGCACAAAGCCCAACTCTCCGGCATCCCTGCCGACTCGTCTGCTCGCTACTCTGTTCGTCGTGCTGGCAGCCCTCACGTCGATCTTGCGTGCCCAGGGCTATCCGCCCGACGAAGCCGCGCGGCACATGACGGTGCCCGAGGGCCTCGAGGTGCAATTGGTCGCCAGCGAGCCGCTGGTGCGGCAGCCGGTGGCGATGGAGTTCGACGACCGCGGTCGGCTATGGGTCATTCAGTACTTGCAGTATCCCAACCCCGCGGGGCTCGAGCGCAAGCAGGTCGATCGCTACTCGCGCACCGTTTACGACAAGGTGCCCGAACCGCCGCCCCACGGCCCGCGCGGGGCCGACCGCATCACGATTCTCTCCGACAGCGACGGCGACGGCGTGGCCGACCGCGGGCACGACTTCGTCGACGGGCTCAACCTGGCTACGGGGCTGGCCTTTGGCCACGGCGGCGTGTACGTGCTGCAAGTGCCCTACTTGCTGTTCTACGCGGACCGCGATCGCGACGACGCGCCCGACGGCGATCCCGAGGTGCTGCTCACGGGCTTCGGCATGGAGGATGCCCATTCGGTCGCCAACTCGCTCACCTGGGGTCCCGATGGCTGGCTGTACGGCTGCCAGGGAAGCACGGTCACGTCGAACATCCGCGGCATCGAGTTTCAGCAGGGCGTCTGGCGCTATCACCCGGCGAGCAAGCGGTTCGAGCTGTTTTGCGAAGGGGGCGGCAACGCCTGGGGGCTCGACTTCGACGCCGCCGGCGAGCTGTTCTACTCCACCAACTACGGCGGCTACGCGATGCTGCACGGCGTGCAGGGCGCGTACTACTGGAAGCAGTTCGGCAAGCACGGGGCCCTGCACAACCCGCATGCCTACGGCTATTTCGATCACGTGCCGCACGCGGGGCTCAAGGGCGGGCACGTGACCGTCGGCGGACTCATCTACCAGGGCGATCTGCTCGGCGAGCGATTCGGGGGCAAGTACATCGGCGCCGACCTGCTCGGCCATGCCATGTATTGGCACAAGCTGACGCCGCGCGGCTCGACGTTCGCGGCGCAGCACGAAGGCGACTTGCTCGTCTCCGGCGACACGCACTTCGCCCCCAGCGACGTGACGGTCGGCCCCGACGGCGCGATCTACGTCTGCGACTGGCACGATGCACGCACCGCACATCCCGATCCCGACGCCGACTGGGATCGCACCAACGGCCGCATCTTCCGCATCGCCAGGAAAGACGCCGAGCCCTTTCGCGCTTCCGGCATCGGCGGCGAACTGGTTTCCCGCTCCAGCCAGGAGCTGGTCGAAACGCTCGCGGATCGCAACCCGTGGTACGTTCGCAAGGCTCGGCGATTGTTGGCGAATCGGCGCGATGCGGAAGTCGTGCCACAACTCGTCGAGCGGGCGATGAACGACGACGCGGGCGCGCTCGAAGGCTTGTGGGCGTTGTACGTCAGCGGCGGGTTTTCCGACCGCGTGGCCGACGACCTGCTCAGCCACGGCAATCCCGACGTGCGGCGATGGACCGTGCGGCTGCTAGGGGACGAAAACCGCGTGGCCCCTTTTCTGGCAATGCGGCTGGCCGAGGCCACGCGCTACGAAGAAACGGCCAGCGTGCGCGCGCAACTGGCCGCCACGGCCAAGCGGCTGCCGGCCGGCCAGGCCCTGCCGATCATCGAAGCGCTGCTGCTGCACGACGTGGATGCCGACGACCCGTTCGTGCCGCTGTTGGTGTGGTGGGCCGTCGAGCAGCATTGCGAGAAGTCGCGTAGCCGCATCGTGCGAGTGTTCTCCGAGCCCGATGTGTGGGAGAGGCGACTGGCCCGCGAGACCGTGCTGCCGCGGCTCGTGCGACGTTACGCCGCGGAGGCTTCGTCCGCGGGCTACAAGGCCTGCGTCACGCTGCTGCAGGCTACGCCAGACGAACACCAACGCGCGATGCTGATCGCGCTGGACCAGGGGCTAAAGGACCGTTTGACCACATCGGGCGGCAATGCCGGCACCTTGTTCGCCGACCAGGCGGCGGCCAACAAAACCGAGACCAGTCCATCGGGTTCTCTCGACATACCCGAGTCGCTGGCCAAACACATCGATCAGGCCTGGCACGCCGATTCAACCGACATCGCCCTGCTCCGGCTGGCAATACGGACCGGCCGGGACGGCGCCCAGGCACAAGCGCTGGAACTCGCAGCCGACGAGAAGGCGCCGCAGCCGGCGCGCGTCGACGCCCTCGAGTTGCTGGCCGAAACCGGCAACGCCTCCGCCGTCGAGCCCTTGCTTGCGTTGTTCGAGTCGACGGAGGAATCATCGCTACGCGGCGCGGCGCTGGCAGCCCTGTCCCGCTTCGACGATGAACGCATCGCGGCCACCCTGCTCGAGACGCTCGACGCCCTTGCGGACGATCTCCGCACGCAGGCTCTCGACGTGCTCCTCGGCCGCAAGGCGTCGGCCCGGGCACTGCTTCGCCAGGTCGACGATGGCAAGCTTCTCCCCAAAGACATCGCCATCGACCAACTGCGGGTCGTGGCGCTGCACGAGGATCCGGCGCTCGACGAACTGGTAAAAAAGCACTGGGGCGCCGTCGGACGCGGCACGCCCGAGGAGCGGCTGGCCGAGATGCGGCGGTTGAACAACGACCTGCGAGCTGCTTCCGGCGACCCCGCGGCCGGCAAGGCGCTGTTTGCCAAGCACTGCGGCACCTGCCATCGGCTGTTCGGCGAAGGCAACGAGATCGGTCCGGAGCTGACCCATGCCAATCGCAAGAACACGGCCGAGTTGCTGGCCACGATCGTCGATCCCAGCGCGGTCATTCGCCGCGAGTACATGAACTTTCTGGTCACGACGAGCGACGGCCGCGTGCTCACCGGCCTGCTGGTCGAGCAGACGCCCAGCCGCATCACGCTGTTGGGAGCCAAGAACGAACGCACGACGGTTCCCCGCGACCAGGTCGACGAGATTCGCGAGGCGCCGACCTCGCTGATGCCCGAGAACCTGTTGAAACAGCTCCAGCCGCAGGAGCTGCGCGACCTGTTCGGCTATCTGCAAAGCGATCCGGCGGCGGAGGCGAAGAAGTGAACGACGCTTACCACTGCGACACTCGATTCGGCCGGCGCGGGTTTCTCGGCCTGTCGCTGGCGGCCGGCGCTCGACTGCTTACCAGACGCCCGCTGTCAGCCGGCGAGCCGCGGCGCAAAGCGCAGATCGCCATCACGCTCGATCTGGAGATGAGCCGCAACTTCCCGGCCTGGGACGACACGCACTGGGACTACGAGAAGGGGAACCTCAACGAGCCGACCAAGCGTTACACGGTCGAAGCCTGCCGCCGCGTGAAGGCGGCCGGCGGCGTGCTGCATGCCTTCGCCGTGGGACGCGTGTTCGAGCAGGAGAATATCGACTGGCTCAAGCAGATTCACGCCGCGGGGCATCCGATCGGCAACCACACGTACGACCACGTCAATGTCACGGCCACACGGGGCGAAGACATCCAGTTCCGCTTCGCCCGGGCACCGTGGCTCTTGCGCGGGCGCGAGCCGGCCGAAGTGATTCGCGAGAACATCCGCCTTGCGAGCGAAGCGCTTAAAGAACGGGCGGGCATCGAGGCCGCGGGCTTTCGCACGCCCGGGGGCTTTGCCCGGGGACTGCTCGACCGGCCCGACGTGCAGCAGATGCTGCTCGAGCTCGGCTTCACCTGGGTCAGCAGCATGTACCGCCCGCACCCGTTGGGCGAGCCGATGCAACGGCCGACCGCGGAGGTGTACGAAGCTATCGTGGAAGCCGTGGCCGCCTCGCAGCCGTTTCAGTACGAAAGCGGGCTGGTCGAAGTGCCGATGTGCGCTCCGAGTGACATCACGGCATTTCGCTCGGGGCGGTGGCAGCTCGAGTGGTTCGTCGAAGCCGTGCGCCGCGGCGTGACCTGGGCGATCGAGAACGGCGGGTGCTACGACTTCTTGGGGCACCCGTCGTGCTTGTACGTCACGGACCCCGAGTTTCGCACGATCGACATGATTTGCGAGTTGGTGCACGCGGCGGGGGATCGGGCGGAAATCGTCGACGTGGGAACGTTGGCGCAGCGCAGTACCGGTGTGGCGGCAGCCGACGCGCCGTCGCCGATGGCTCCGGGCTAAACCGGCGCGGGGACGGTCACACTTTGACGAGGCGCTTGCCGGTGTTGTCGCCTTGGAGCATGCCGATGAATGCCTTGGGGAGATTCTCGAAGCCTTCGACGATGTCTTCGCGGAACTTGAGCTTGCCGTCTTTGATCCAGCCGGCCATCTCGACGGCGCCCTGCTGGAACTTGTCGGCGAACTGAAACACCAGAAAGCCCTCGGCCCGGGCCTGCTTGACGATCAGGGCCCACAGCCAGCGCGGGCCGGTCTCCTGCTTCTGCAGGTTGTACTGCGAGATCTGGCCGCAGATCGACATGCGGGCCTTCACGTTCAGCAGCGGAATTACCGCGTCGGTAATTTCGCCGCCGACGTTGTCGAAGTACACGTCGATGCCCTGGGGGCAGAGTTCCTTGAGCTTCTCGACGTTGTTGTCGGTGGTCTTGTAATTGAAGGCGGCATCGAAACCCAACTCGTCCACCAGGTACTTGCACTTTTCGTCGGTGCCGGCGATGCCCACGGCGCGGCACCCTTTGATCTTAGCGATCTGGCCGACAATCGACCCCACGGCGCCGGCAGCGCCTGAGACAACGACCGTTTCGCCTTCCTTCGGCTGGCCGATATCGAGCAGGCCGAAATAGGCCGTCAGCCCCGGCATGCCCAGCACGCCGATGGCCGTGGAAATCGGCGCGATCGTTGGATCGATCTTGCGCACGCCGCGGCCGTCGGTGAGGGCGTATTCCTGCCAGCCGAACTCACCCTGCACGATGTCGCCCACGGCGAACCGGGGGTTCTTCGACTCGACCACTTCGCCCACCACGCCGCCGACCATCACGCCGCCGATCTCGACCGGCGCGGCATAGCTCTTGGCCTCGCTGATCCGCCCGCGCATGTAGGGATCGACCGACACGTAGAGGGCCTTGACCACGCATTGCCCGTCGGCGGGCTCGGGCACGGGAGCTTCGACCAGTTTAAAATCCGACTCCTGGGGCATGCCCTTGGGCCGGCTGGCGAGTGTAAACATGCGGTTGGTGCGCTGTGCCATGGATGGACGCCCTCGAAACGTGAAGTCGCGAAAATAGAGACCGAAGCGAAGGGCGCTTGTCTACCACATTCCCGCGGCAATGACCAACCACCGGGGCGAGAAAACGCTTCTCACCTCGGTCGACCTGCGGTAGGATAAGCCGCGGTTGATGCTTGTTTCACCCACGGCGCCGGGAGTCTCTTGCCATGCTCCATCGACGCGATGCAATGATCCGGCTCGGTCAGGCGGGCCTGGGCGCACTGGCCCTGCCCAACCTGCTGCGGGCCGAGCAGGCGCTGGCCACGCCCGCGCTCAAGCCGCGAGCCAAGAGCTGCATCCTGCTCTATCTATGGGGCGGACCGCCGCAGCAGGACATGTGGGACCTGAAGCCCGAGGCCCCCGAGGGCATTCGCAGCCAGTTTCAACCGATCGACACGGTCACGCCCGGGGTGCAAATCAGCGATCAGTTGCCCAAGACGGCCGGGCACACCGACAAGATGGCCATCATCCGCTCGTACACGCACGAGAGCAACGTGCACGAGGCGAGCGTCTACCACACGCTGACCGGTAAGGTGAACAATACGCTGGTCGTGCCCCGCAACCAGCGCAGCCGCAACGACGCGCCCAACGCCGGCGCGGTCGTCAGCTACTTCAAGCCGCGGGGCGCGATGCCTGCCGCGGTGACGATCCCCTCGCCCATCGGGCACGACGGCGTCACGTATGCCGGCACGTATGCGGGCTTTCTCGGCGCGCAGCACGACCCGCTGGAGCTCAAGCCGCCGGGCGAAGTGGACAAGGCCCCGCCGCACAGCCTCGACCTGCTCGAAGGCATCGACTCCACCCGGCTGCAGGCCCGCTTCGGTTTGCTCGAACTGCTGGAGCAGCACGATCGCGTCGTGCAACGGCGCGGGTCGTCCGGTGGCGGCGGGCTGGAGCAATTTCGCGAGCAGGCGTTCCGCATGCTGGCCTCGCCCGAGGCGCGCGGAGCGTTCGAGCTCGAGCGCGAGTCCGACGCGATGCGCGATGCGTACGGACGCAACGAGTACGGCGAGAGCTTTCTGTTGGCCCGGCGGTTGATCGAGTCGGGCGTCCGCCTGGTGACGGTTGTGTGGTCGTACCTCTGCCCCGATGGCAACGTGGCCAACGTGTGGGACAACCACGGCGGCACGGCCTCGCTGGGCGGCATCGGCGGCTATGCCATGCTCAAGGAAAAGTACTGCCTGCCGCCGCTCGACCTGGCCTACTCAGCCCTGCTCGCAGACCTGCAAGCGCGCGGGCTGCTGGACGAGACCTTGGTCGTGATGCTGGGCGAGTTCGGCCGCACGCCGCAGATCAACAAGAACCAAGGCCGCGATCATTGGGGAGCGTGCCAATCGGTGGTGCTGGCCGGCGGCGGCATCCGCGGCGGCCAGGTCTACGGCTCGAGCGACCGCCACGCGGCCTATCCGCGCGACAACCCCGTTTCGCCCGAGGACCTGATCGCCACGATGTACCACGCCCTGGGCATTCCGCCAGAGAGCCTGGTCCACGACCGCGAAAACCGCCCGCACCGCATTAGCGAAGGCCGCCCGCTGGTGGAGCTGTTTGGGTGACCACCCGCCCGCGGCACGTGCTAGATTTCCGGTGGGGAAAGGGCTAAATTAGGTGATTCGAGGCAATCTTGCCTACGCGGATCTGTGTCGACGAAACAACGGGAAAGGGCCGATGGCAATCATCAAGTTCGTGAACGAGAAGAAGGAGATCCAGGTCCCCGAGGGGTCCAACCTTCGCAAGGAAGCCATGCGGGCCGGCGTGCAGCTTTACTCGTTCCCCCACAACATCGCCAACTGCCGCGGGTTCAGCCTCTGCGGCAGTTGCCGGGTGCTGATCACCAAGGGGATGGAAAACGCCAGCTCGATGGGCGTCGCCGAAAAGACGCGCTTGAAGATGGCGCTGCCCTACATCGGCAACGAAGACTCGATGCGGCTGGCCTGCCAGACCGAGGTCAACGGCGACATGGAAGTGCAAACCAAGCCGCCCTTGAACTGGTTCGGCGAGAACTTCTTTAGTTGAGCTCCGGCCCCTTCCGAACGGCGAACGAGCAGCGTGAAACAAATCATCGCCATCACGAAGCCGTTCGTGGCCGAGAAGGTGCTCGAAAACCTCAAACGCGCGCCGCTCGAAGCGTGCGCCGTTCGCGAGGTGAAAGGCTACGGCCGGCAGAAGAGCTATCTCGACAAGTACGGCGAAAGCGAGTACTCGCTGGCCTTTCTCCCCAAGGTGGAAATCACCCTCTGGGTCGAAGACAACCGGGCCGAGGAGATCTACCGCAAGATCGTCGAGGCGGCCCGCACCGGGCGCATGGGCGACGGCAAGATCTTCGTGCTCCCCTCGGCCGAGCGCACCATCGACTTCTGAGCGCTTTGAGCTGCGCTTGCGCTTCTCAGCCGATGATCACGTGCGGGTGCAGCGACGGATCGGGCTCGGCCTTGCGAATCAGATCGCGCACGCGCCACGGCACGTTGCCCTCGCCGAACAGGAAGAACCCGACGGTTGCGGTCAACTCGCTTTCGTCGGACCAGCCGAAATGAATCTCGGGCGGCGTCCCGCCGCGCGATAGCTCCAGCGCAATCGTGGCAATCGCATGCGCGATCGACGCACAGCGCGAAACGCGAATCACGAACCGCCCTTCCTGCTGCTTGATTTCCATCAGCGGGCTTTGCTGAAACTCGCTGGGATCGCCCAGTACGGCCTCGATGAACACGATCGGCACGTCGTCGCTCAGCCGGTGGCGGTGTCGGATGCTGGCCTCTTTGTCGTCCAGCCCGCGACGTCCGGGGCGGTGCGGCACCAGCACGGGAAACTCGAGATGCTTGAGGCTGTCCCACAGGAAGTGCGAGTTGTTGTCAGCGAACTCGAAGGCCTTGAAACGCAACTCGGTCGATCGCTTTAAACGCGAACCGAAGCTCGACACGACGATCGCGATGATAAACCAACTGGCGATCTTGATCCCATCGGGCCGCTCGATCATGTTGGCCGCGGTCGTGAAGAAAAACACGACCGTGATCGCCAGAAACGGCCACGACAGCCGCATGAACCAGTGCCCCGTGTTCTGCCGGTAGCGATCGATCACCGTAGCCACGCACGCGCTGGAAATCAGCACCAGCACGCCGGTGGCATACGCCCCGCCCTGGGCCTCGACGCTGGCACCAAACACCCAGGTCACCGTCAGATTGATCAGCGTGAACAACACCACCAGCGGCCGTACGGCCCGGGTCCACTCGGGCGCCATGCCGTAGCGCGGCAGATACTGCGGCACCAGGTTCAACAGCCCCGCCATCGCGCTGAGGCCGGCGAAGCTGAGAATGACCATCGTCGACAGGTCGTACAGCGTGCCGAAAGCATCGCCAAACAGCGGGTTGATCTCGTGCGGCCCCTGACCGTGGGCAAGAAACGCAAGCGCCCGGTCGGCCGCGCTGCCGCCGCCCCCTTCGGGCGCGCCCGCGGCGTGCGACGGCTCTTTTAGCAGTTCGCCGGGGGGAATCAGCGTGGCGGTCACTGCCGCCGAGCCGAGCAGGTACAGCGACATGATGCCCGCGGCCGTGGCCAGCAGCTTCTTGGCGTTGCGAATCCGGCCGCGCGGCTCCTCGGGCGTGTCGTCGGGGTCGCCCTGGATCAGCGGCATCACCGCCACGCCCGTCTCGAATCCGCTAAGCCCCAGCGCCAGCTTCGGAAACAGCAGGATGCTGATCAGCACGACCGTGAGCATGTCGTGACCCGAGAGGGGCGGATGCCGCAAGTACCAGTTGCCCTCGGCCAGGTTCGTGGTCCAGTCCGAAAACAATTCGGGGTGGCGCGCGAGGTCGACCAGCCCGCTGCCGACCACCAGCAGGTTCAGCGTCAGGTACAACCCCACGACGACCACAGCCAGCCCGATGACCTCCTTGAAGCCCCGCATGAACACCGCTCCCAGCACCAGCAGCAGCGTCATGGTCAGCGCCATCTGCTGGCCGTGCTCGCTCAGCGCATGCACGAAGGGGGGCATGTACTGCCAGAGCGGATTGTGGATCATGTGCACCGCGGCGTCGGCGGCCGACAGCGTCTTGGTGATCACGAAGTCGGTGGCCGCGAAGCCCAGCAGGGCCAGCACGACCGTCTTGCCGGTCCAGCCACGCATCAGGCGCTCGAGAATGGCAATCGAACCCTGGCCATTCGGCGAACAGCGAGCGACGTGGGCATAAACCGGCAGCGCGCCGAGCAACGTCACCAGCACCAACACGATCGTGGCGATCGGCGCGAGAATGCCGGCCGCCTCGAAAGCGATCGACGGCTGATAGCCCAGCGTGCTGAAGTAGTCGACGCCGGTCAAGCACATCACCCACAGCCAGAACGTGCGGTGGTGCTCGTCGGCCGGATGACCCGGGCCGGGCGGAACGTGCGGCGCGGAAGGGCCCGATTCGGGTCCAGCGACCGCGTCCGCCGGAGTTGGCGGCGTCTCTTGAGATTCGCTCTGGGAGCGTGGATCGGGCTGCATCATTTTCGGGAGGCCACGCGAAACGAGCGACTCCCTGGACGATGCGCGAGCCCGCGACTCGCCACGGGCAAGACGCTCCGTACCGCGGAACGACAGCGGTGCCCCATCCTAGGGCTGCACCGGCAAACGTGTCAATCGAACTAGCGGTGCGGTAGTATCCTAGAAGTGAGTTCGTGCTGGTTCCTATTCGTATTCGATCTCGGCCTCCGGGAAAACCCTGAGCAACCGACGTCCGTCGGCATCAGAGAACTCATCGCGTGCCAGCGTGAACTTGTGGACCGCGGTATGCCCGCCAAAGAGCCGCACGTACCACGGTGGACGCCCTAGAACCGGAAAGTCGCGGTAGTCATAGACCCAAGCAGTGGCACTGTCTCGTTTGGCGAGCTCTTGAAGAATCCTGTCGCGCTCGCGAAGACGGCTCAGACAACTTAGGCACCACGCCAGGGCTACTCCAGCTACTACCGCCAGTACCAGTAGGGACCGAAGCGAAAACTGCAATCGGAGGCGTGAAGTGAGGTACCTTCTCATTACCTGATCTTACCTGGCAGAGTGTCGCTGCCCAAGGACCGCCCGTAGTAGCCCGCCAATCGTCCAAACGTGCCCAGCGGCATACGGTCCAACGGCCGCGTTCGCAGCGGCCAGCTTGCGAGCCGTGTCGGCAGCGGGTTATCCTGAAACGATTCCGAGTCACGCCTGTACTCCCTCCAGAGCGAGCAAGTAGCCATGAACTCCTCCCCCTCGCGGCGCACGTTTCTCAAGCAATCGGCGCTCACCACGGCCGCTCTGGCCGCGGCTCAAGCGACGCGGCGGGCCCGCGCAGCCGACAGCCCCAACGAAGCGGTCGTGATGGGCGTGATCGGCACCAACGGTCGGGGCCGCGCGCTGGCCGACGGCTTCGCCACGATCGGCGGGGCACGCGTCGCGTACATCTGCGACGTCGATCAGCGGGCCGTCGATCGCACGGTGAGCGCGCTGGGCGGCAAGCAGAAGCAGGCCCCGCAAGGCGTGACCGATCTGCGTCGCGTGTTCGACGATCCGGCGGTCGACGCCGTGGCCATCGCCACGCCCGACCACTGGCACGCGCCGGCCACGATCCTGGCCTGCAATGCCGGCAAGCACGTCTACGTCGAGAAGCCCGCCAGCCACAACGCCCGCGAAGGCGAAATGATGGTCGAGGCGGCCCGCAAGCACTCGCGCGTCGTGCAGCTCGGCACGCAGCGCCGCAGCATGCCGGGCATCATCGAGGCGGTCCAGCGCGTGCACGACGGCGAGATCGGCAACGTGTTGTTCTCGCGCGGATGGTACAACGCCAATCGCCAGCCGATCGGACACGGCAAGCAGGCGCCCGTGCCGGCGTGGCTCAACTTCGAGTTGTGGCAGGGACCGGCTCCGCGGCGCGCGTATCGCGACAACCTGGTGCACTACAACTGGCACTGGTTCTGGCATTGGGGCACCGGCGAGCTGGGCAACAACGGCATCCACGCGCTGGATATCTGCCGCTGGGGGCTGCAGGTCGACTATCCCACGCAGGTCTCGGCGGGCGGCGGCAAGTACTTCTTCGACGACGACCAGGAAACGCCCGACTCGCACGTCGTGACTTGGGACTTCGACGGCGAGAAGGCGATCACCTGGGAAGGACGCAACTGGCACCGCCACGGCTTCGAAGACTCGATGTTCGGCATCGCCTTCTACGGCGACAAGGGCTCGCTGGTGACCAACGGCCGCGACTACAAGCTCTACGATCCGTCCCACAAGCTGCTCGAAACGCAAGACCAGGGCTTCACCGGCCACGATCCGCACCTCGAGAACTTCCTGAGTTGCATTCGCACCGGCGACCGCCCCAATGCCGACATCGACGAGGGACACAAGAGTACGCTGCTGTGCCACCTGGGCAACATCGCCTATCGCACCGGCCACACGCTCAAGTGCAACTCGGCCGACGGACACATCCTCGACGACCCCGCCGCCGAAGCCCTCTGGGCCCGCGAGTACGAAAAGGGCTGGGAGCCCGTCGTTTAGCCTTCCACCGACAACCCTGCGATTGCCAAAGTAGCCCGAAGCGCAAGCGAGGGAGAACCAACGCAACGACCCTCGTCCAGCCTTCCACCGATCGAACCGCGATGCCAAACGAGCCCGAAGCGCGAGCGACGGAAGCACGCCGCAACGACCCTCGCTCGCGCTTCGGGCTGGTGTATGTTTGTTTGCCACGATCGCGAGCATCTGCCGTGTCATCATGAACAAGGCTTTCATTCGCGAGCCGGACGAAACCGGCGACCTGCACTGTCCGGCCTGCGGTTCGCTGGGCACGGCGGTGGTGCGCGAGACGTGGCAGGCGCACGTGGCCGCTCCCGATGAAACGCAATTGGCCGATGCCGCGTTCTTCTGCCCCTACGACAAGTGCGACGTGGTGTACTTCGACATGTTCGAGCGCATGGTGCGCACCGAAGCCCTGCGGCACGGCGTCTATCCGAAGGATCCGCAGGCGCCCTTGTGCGGCTGCTTCGGGCTCACGGTTGCCGACGTCGAGGCCGACATTCGCGAAGGCGGCGTGACACGCGTGCGGGCCATCGTCGAGAAGGCCAAGGGCCCCGACGCCCGCTGCCGCACGCAATCGCCCACCGGCCAGAGCTGCGTGGCCGACGTGCAGCGTTGCTACATGAAGCTCCGCGGCAGCATCTGAATCCCGGCTAGCATCACCCGGGCAATTGCCCTGGTTCTCCACCCGATCACGAATCAGGTTATCGCACTCGCGGCACGAAGCGTCCGGTGCGGGCCATGTAGTCGCGGTACGGGTCGCCGAACTTTTCGACAAGCTTCTGCTCTTCTTTCGGCGTGCGAAGCACCAGCAGCGCGATCACCGCGCACCCGCTGACGGCGATCAGCAGGTTGGCCGACAGCAGCGCGGCGGCCGCCATCAACAGCGCCGCGGTCACGTAGAACGGATGGCGCACGTAGCGGTATGGCCCGTTGGTGACCAGCGTCGCATCGCGCCGCGTGGCTACGGTGTCGGTGAGATTCTTGCCGAGGTTCGTCAGCGTCCAGTACATCATGGCCGCGCCGGCGGCTCCGAAAAGAATGCCGCCGTAGCGCATCGCATCCGGCAGCCACACGCTGGCCCAGGCAAGCGCCGGCGGCCAGATGAGATAGACCAGCGCCGACAGCCACAGCACCAGGCCCGCGACGCGCAGCACGACGGCCAGCCACAGGCCCTCCTGGCGACGATCGAAACGCTCGCCCGACTTCGCGGCCTGCACGCGGTAGTAGACGGCGATCGACATCGAGACGGCGAAAACGGCCAGCAGTGCCAGTCGATACGGAACGTCCATGTGGCCCTTGCCATGAAACAGCGAAACGGTTCGCCCGGTTCAACCGCCCAACGATTGTAATGCCCCGCCCCGCAAGGGATAATTCGCCCTTCGAGCGTTCTAGCAAGTTCAAGGCGGGAGTTGGACATGTCACGCGATACTCTGCGGGAAGCGGCGGCGGAGTTCCTGGGAACCTTCACCCTGATCGTGTTCGGCGTGGGCGTCGTGGCCCAGGTCGTGTTGGGCGGCGGAGATCACGGCGATTTCTATTCGATCAACATCGCCTGGGGTGTGTCGGTCATGCTGGGCTGCTACGTCGCCGGCGGCATTTCCGGCGCGCACATCAATCCGGCCGTGACGCTGGCGTTGGCCGTGCATCGCGACTTTCCCTGGCGCAAGGTGCTGCCCTACGTCATCGCGCAGTTCGTGGGAGCTTTCGCGGCTTCGGTCGTCGTCTACCTTACCTATCGTGAAGCCATCCTGGCGTTCGAAACCGAGCCCACGCTCACCACGGCCGGCATCTGGGCCACCTATCCCAAGGACTATCTCAGCAACTTCCCCGGCGGGCTGCTCGATCAGACCGTCGGCACGGCGCTGCTCATGATGGTCATCTTCGCCGTCAGCGACGAACGCAACATGGCGTTGCCCAAATCGATCAGCCCCGTGGTCGTGGGAGCCACCGTGTTTGTGATCGGCATGACCTACGGCCTCAACGCGGGCTATGCCATCAATCCGGCGCGCGACTTGGCGCCGCGGCTGTTCACCTACGTGGCTGGCTGGGGCGATCAGGTGTTTACGGCCCATGACGACTTCTGGTGGGTGCCCGTCGTGGGACCGTGCATTGGTGCCGTGTTGGGCGGGCTCACCTACGACGTGTTCATCACCCGCCTGTACGGCAAGTCGGACGTACCGCACGACAAGATTCGCGGTTAGGAGACGCACCATGTTGAAAGCCGGAGCGGCCACCAGCAACATCACGCCCGCCCTGGGCGTTTCGCTCAACGGCGGCATGAGCGACCGCACCGCCACGCACATCCACGACGACTTGCATGCCCGCTGCCTGGTGCTCGACGACGGCACGACGCGGCTGGCCATCGTCATTTGCGATAGCTGCATGCTTCCGCAAAGCCTGCTGAACGAAGCCAAGCACCTGGCCCACGGCCACACGGGCATTCCGCTCGACCAGATGCTGATCGCGGCCACGCACACGCACACCGCGCCCACGTCCACCGGCGTGTTTCAAAGCGAGCCGGACGAAGCGTACGTCGCCTGGCTGCCGCAACGCATCTCCGACGGCATTCGCCGCGCGGTCAACAATCTCGCGCCGGCGCAGGTCGGCTGGGGCGCGGGCAGCGAGCCGGCGCAGGTGTTCAATCGCCGCTGGAAGATGGCCGACGGCACGCGGCTGGTCGATCCGTTCGGCCGGCCCGATCGCGTGAAGATGAACCCGCCGGCCGGCAGCGACCAACTCGTCGAACCCGCCGGGCCGACCGATCCGCAGATCGGCATCCTCAGCGTGCGCACCGCCGACGGCAAGCCGCTGGCGCTGCTGGCCAACTACTCGCTGCACTACGTGGGCGGCGTGCCGAGCGGACACGTGTCGGCCGACTACTTCGGCGAATTCGCCAGGCGCTTAAGCCGCAAGCTCTCGGCCGGCGGGCTCGAGCCGCCGTTCGTGGGCATGCTCTCCAACGGCACCAGCGGCAACATCAACAACATCGACTTCCGCCGCCAACGCGAGAGCCGGCCGCCGTATGCCCAGATTCAAACGGTCGCCGAGGCCGTGGCCGCCGAAGCGGCGCGGGTCGCCGGCGAGATCGACTACCACGACGACGTCACGCTGGCCATGCGCGAGGCCCGGCTGCGGCTGGGCCGCCGCCCGACGCCCAAGGACGAAGTCGCCCGCGCCAAGTTCGTGCTCTCCAAGGCCGAGGGGCCCTCGCTCAAGGGCGTCGAGCAGATCTATGCTCGCGAAACCGTGCTGCTCAACGAGTACCCGCCGTACGTCGAGACCATCCTGCAAGCGCTGCGGATCGGCGAGTTGGGCATCGTCACGTCGCCCTGCGAGACGTTCGTCGAGACGGGGCTGGCGATCAAGGAGCAAAGTCCGCTGCACCCGACGTTCACCATCGAATTGGCCAACGACTACCGCGGCTACCTGCCCACGGTCGAGCATCACAAGCTGGGCGGATACGAAACCTGGCGGGCACGCTCGAGCTATCTGGAAGTCGACGCCGAGCCGAAGATTCGAGCCAAGCTGCTCGAGTTGCTGAAGGAAGTCGCCCAGGCCTAGCGAGTCGCGCCATGGCACTTGAGCCCGTTTCGCGCGAAGAAGCCCTGCGGCGCGTCCCCGACGGGCCCACCACGATCGAGGCCCGCGCCATCGCCCTCTCGCCCCGCGGACGCGTGCTGCGCTCGGACGAGGGCCTGGTCATCGTCCACCCGGACCATCGGCTGGTCTGCGCGCTGGGCGCGGTGCGTGCCGACGACGTCGACGCGCTGTTCGATCGCGAGCAGTTCGAGTGCGAGCTGGTAGCCGACCGGACTGCCTACGAACGACTGAAAGACACGCGCGACTTCGAGCGGGCCCTGCTGCACCGTCTCGGCCAGGCCTGGCACTCTCGGCCGCATACGATTGCCGAACTCTCGATCCGCCCGCTAACACTCGACGATCGCCTCGATGCCCTGCCGGAGGAACTGCGCGAAGAGATCATTTACGCGCGGGAGCATTTCCACGTTTTGGCGGGCGTCGTCGACGGCCGGCCTGTCAGCTTCGCCTACGACGAGGGCACCGAGACGCTGTCCGATCTTTCGATCGACACGCTCGAGTCGCATCGCAATCGCGGCATCGGCACCGCCGTGGCCGCCGCGGCCGTGGGTCACGTCGTGGCCCGAGGAATGACTCCCGTCTGGGGCGCTCTGGCAAGCAACGCCGCCTCGCTCCGCCTGGCGGCGAAGCTGGGGTTCGACCAGATCGTCGGCGAACTCTTCGTCTGGGAAGAAGAGTGAACCAGTTCTTCAACTCGCCCTTTAGCCGGCACATTCATGTGCCGCGAGCGGTGCGACGGCCCACGGAGCGAGCTGCTACTTACCAACCGGCGCCTTTGGTGTTGAGCTTGATGCGCACCAGGTACATGTCGGCGTTGATGTAGAGCGTGCTGCCGTCGTCGCCCCAGGCGCAGTTGCCCGTGGCCTGGCCGGTCTCGAACGTGCCCAGGTGCGTTCCGTCGGGATCGAAGATGTGCACGCCGCCGGGCCCCGTGGCGAACAGGTTGCCGTGCTGGTCCACTTTCAGCCCGTCGGGTAGCCCCTTCTTGCCTTCCTTGACCCACGCCGTGGCGTCGAAAAACTTGCGGCCTTCGCCCAGCGTGCCGTCGGGCTTCACGTCGAAGGCCATCCAGATCGCGTCGGCCGGATCGCTCTGCGCCACGTACAGCGTCTTTTCGTCGGGCGAAAAGGCGATGCCGTTGGGACGCGTCATGTCCTTCGTCAACAGCGTCAGCTTGCCGTCTTTGCCGAGGCGATAGACGCCGCAAAAGTCCAGCTCGCGGCGCGGGTCGTCGTAGCGCTGCGGCAGCCCGTAGGGTGGATCGGTGAAGTACAGATCGCCGTTGGACTTGATCGCCGAATCGTTCGGGCTGTTGAGCCGCTTGCCCTGGTAGCTGTCGACCAGCGTCTTTTTGCCGCCGTCTTTTTCCAGCCGAGAGACGCGGCGGTCGCCGTGCTCGCAAAAGATCAGGCGGCCTTCGCTGTCGAGGTTCAGGCCGTTGGAGCCCGGCTCGGGGCTGTAGTCGACCACGCCCGTGTAGCCGGAGGGCTTCATGAACAGGCTCACGCCCTCGCCTTCTTTCCACTTCATCACGCTGTTGAGCGGAATGTCGGAAAACAGCAGGTAGCCGCCCTCTTTGACCCACACGGGCCCTTCCGACCAGTCGAAGCCTTCGGCCAGTTGCTCCATACGGGCATCCTTGGGCACGATCTTATCGAGCCGGGAATCCTTGCGCACGATGTTTCCGAAGCTGGGATATTCGGTGTCGGCGGCTGCGGCCATCGAAGCGGTGCTGGCCGCGGCCACGGCGGCCGCGAGCGCGAGGGAGACAAACGAGCGAGCCATTCCAGAAGGCCTCCGGTGGGAGCGGTGGGAAGCGAGCCGAGCGAAGCGTTCGCCCGCCGAGACCCTACGCTACGCGCCCGGGGGCGTCAAGTATTTTGCCGCAGCGTGCGGAGAAGGTGCGGCAGATAACCCAGCGCCGCCCCGGCCACCAGTCCGCCGCCGTGGGCCCAATTGGCCACGTTGCCGATCACGCCCACCGCGCACAAGACGAACCAGATCAAGAGCATCATCACGAACTCGGGCCGCAGGTAGAGCCCCGAGTGCGGCTCCAGCCGCCCTCGCACCCAGGCATAGCCGAACAGCCCGTAGACCACCCCCGACATGCCGAGGAAGTAGGGCCCGCGCGCTGCGAACTGGGTGTAGTTCGACACCAACGCCACGAACAGCACGAGCAGCACGTACCACCAGGGACCCAGCTTTCGCTCCACCAGCGAGCCCAGGTTGTAGAGCATGTACATGTTGAACGCGAGGTGGATAAAGCCGCCGTGCAGAAAGACGGGCGTGATCAGCCGCCACACTTCGCCTTCCTGGATGTCGGGCATGGAGAACATCAACTCGGCCTCGGCCGAGCTGCCGAAGGCGCCGAGCGCCAGCGCGATGCAAGCCACGATCATGACCATCGTTACCGGCCGGCGCCGCCAGGGGCTGGCCCACTGGTTGCGCATGTCGACGAAGTTGCGCTCGGCCTGCCGCTTTTTCTCGGTCGCCGCGCGGCGGGCAGCGCGGGCCGCGGCCTCGGCCTGCTTGTAGCGCGGATCGCCGGGATCGTGCCGGAACTGTTCGAGCTCTTGCTTGCTGCGCTCGATCTGATTCTCGTCGTGAATCCAGATCGCCCACTCGTCGCCCTCGGACTCGACTTTGGACGTGATGCCCAGGGCCAGCAGGTAGTCGGCAAACCGCTGCGCGTCGCTCTTGGTGGTGATCGTTCCGGCTTGCCGCATGAGTTGCTTTGCTGTTGAAAGGTGGCCTGGCGTCGGGCGCGCACAGCTACGATTCGAGCCGCACGTGCTGAATACTATGGGCCACCATCCATTCGAGCCACCTCTCTTGATCCTCGCTAATCTCCACTTCGGCCCGGCTCTCGCTGTCCAGCGGAGACACCAACTCGAGCACACCGTCCTCGAGCCACTGTCGGGCATCCTCGAGCCGCACCCAGTATTCGCCCTCGGGCAGCGGCGGCACGCCGTGTTCGCCCGGCGGCGTCATGAAGTACGCCACGTCGCGCTTGAAGCGGCCCGGCATCTCCAGCGGCGCCAGTTCCGGGTGATCGACGGAATGGACACGCATGGTCAAGAGTCCGTGGGATCGCTTCGCGCGCGGCTCGGGAAAGGGAATAGCCTACCAGATGCCGCCGCTCGGTGGCAGGCATGGTTGCCTGACTGTATTTCGCAGCGCTCGCGGCGAGATTGGACTGCGGAGAACGGCCCGCAGGTGCAAGCAGTCAGTCCTCCCGCCGCCTATTCGACGCTCAGCCCCGCCAGGTGCCCAGTGCTCCAGGCCGCTTGAAAGTTGTATCCGCCGATCGGCCCATCGAGATCGAGCACCTCGCCGGCCAGGTACAGACGCTCGGCGAGCTTGCTCTGCATGGTGCGGGAGTCGACTTCCCCAAGCGCCACGCCGCCGGCCGTGACTTCGGCCTTGGCGAACCCCCGCGTGCCGCTGGGAGTGACCGATTGCGACTTGATTGCCGCCGCGACTTCTCCGCGGCGCTTGGCACCCACTTCGGCCAGCTTGAGTTGGGAATCGAGACCCGACTCGGCCAACAGCGCCTCGCACAGCCGCCGCGGCAGATGCTCGCCCAGCAGGCCCACCAGCGTGCGCTTGCCGGCCGCGGAAGCTTGCTCGCGCAGCAGGTTCTCGAGGGCCTCGACCGTAAGCTCGGGCAAGAAGTCGAACACCAGCGCCAGCGTCCGCGGCTGGGGATGCCCGCTGATCGCGCGGCTCACGTCGAGTGCCGCCGGACCCGAGAGGCCAAAGTGGGCAAACAACAGCGAGCCGCGCCGCTCGGCCAGCACGCGCGGTTTGCCGCGCTTTCCCTCGGCCCGCGGCTCTAACACGCGCACGGTCACGTCGGGCACGGTCACGCCGCGCAACTCGCGAACCCACGCGGCATCGGTCGTCACCGGCACGAGCGCCGGCCGCGGCTCGACGATCGTGTGCCCGAACTGCGCGGCGAAGCGGTATCCGTCGCCGGTCGTGCCGCTGCCCGGATACGATTGGCCGCCGGTGGTAATCAACAGATTTCGCGCGTGCAGCGTGCGCCGCGGCGTCACGAGTCGAACGCCGTCGCGCTGGCGGGCCACTTCGGCCAGCGGCTCCTCCAGTGCCAGCGTGCAGCCGCTCCGCTCGAGTCGCCGGAGCAAGGCAGCCAGCACGTCGGCGGCCTTGTCGCTTTGCGGAAAGATCTTGCCGGTCGATTCCGTCTTGGTCGGCACGCCCTCGGACTCAAACAACGCGATCGTGTCGGCCACGCTCAACGCCGCCAGCGCCGAATGCAGAAAACGTCCGGGCGGACCGTAAGCTTCGACGATGCCGCGATTGTCGGTGGCCTGCGTGATGTTGCAGCGGGTGCCGCCGGACATCAGGATCTTGACGCCCGGCTTGCGGTTCTTTTCCAAAAGCAGCGTGCGCTGGCCCCGCATCGCCGCGGTGCCGCCGGCCACCAGGCCCGCGGCGCCCGCGCCCACGACCACGACGTCCCAGTCTGCTTCCATCGAGGGCGGATCTACGCGATGGCGGGGTAGAGCGAATAGCCGCTGACGCTGGTTTCGATGCGAAACAGTGTCTTGCCGGCCGTGACGTACAGCGTTTTCATCTCCGGCCCGGCAAAGGTGAGATTCGTGATCACGTCTTCGGAAATCGGAATCCGCCCCAGCAGCTTGCCCGCGGGCGAAATGACGTGCACGCCGGTTTTCACCTCCGTGGTTTCGTGCGGATTGCGCGACTTGAGCACGCCGGCGGCGACCCACAGGTTGCCCTGGCGATCGAGCCGCATGCCGTCGCCCCCGCGCCCGCGTCCGAAGTCGAACACCAGCCGCTGCCCCGACAACGTCGCGTCGTCGGCGACGTCGAAGGCCCAGATCTTGCGATTGCCGCCTTCCACCGGGTGGCTGTCGATCACGTACAGGGTCTTGTCGTCGGGCGTGATGGCCAGGCCGTTGGGCCGCCCGATGTCGGGTTGCGACACCACGCGGCGCACGTCGCGGCCGTCGATGCAGTAGACCGACTCGTGGCCCATTTCCAGGCTATCGCGATCGATCCAGTAGTAAGGATCGGTAAACCAGATGCGGCCCCGCCGATCGACGCAGGCGTCGTTGGGAGCATTGTAGCGCTTGCCCTCGAAGCGATCGGTGAGCACCTGCACTTCTCCGGTCTCCAGATCGGTGCGCACCATCCGCCGGCGGCCGCCTTTCCCGAACTCGGCCCCCTCGCAACTGATCAGCCGCCCCTGGGCGTCGAAGGTGTTGCCGTTGGTGCGGCCGCTGTCGGCGCGAAACACCGAGACAATGCCTTCGGGGTCCATTCGCAGGATGCGGTTTCCCGCGATGTCGCTGAAGTACAGATCGCCGCTTTCGTGCCAGGCCGGCCCTTCCAGAAAGCAAACCCCCGCGGCCGTGCGGGCCTTCGTGCCCGGCGGCACCAGTCCCTCGGGTAGATCGACGTCAAACACTGGTGAATCCTCCCGACTGCGAACTTCTACAATCCGCCACCCCCGGCGGACATGAAGAAGATCATAGCGGGAATGAACACGGCCAGGCCAATCAGAGCTCCGGCCGCCAGCAAGGTTCCCAGGCCTCGCCACCGGGAAAACTGGTGCACCTCGGCCAGGCAGTTGATAAGAATCACCAACTGCCAGATCCCCAGGACCACTTCTGCGACACCAGTGGCGATGAGCAAGTTCTGCTCGACCGGCACAAGCCCAAAGATGTATCCGTCAAATAGCTTGGGGCCGAGGGCCAAGAACTTCGGGATCCACAACACGAGTCCGAACGCCAGGGGAACCTGCGACCAGCCAAGCGCCGCGCGGACGTGTTCGTAGTTGGCCGCACCGCCCAGCAACCTTCCGCTGAACCACAGCACGGCACCGCCCACGTAAAGACTGATGAGCCCCAAGATCGGGCCGAACACCAGGGCGACGCCCAGGACGGCGGGCATCGGGATCATGCCGCCCAGACCACGGGCAGCCGCCTGGTCGAGCGCTTGCGAAATACCTCCGATCGCCGCCAGCAGCACGACCATGTTTGTCGGATTGGTGTCGACAATCTGCCGAATCGTGGCCCGCGGCTGCGTCCAGATCGATCGCCACGGATTCAGTCGCTCGTAGCCAGGAACCACCCCCGGCCGGCTCGGCTCGATGGCGGCCCGCGGTGAGTCATACGGATTGGGCGAGGCCGGAGGCGATGCTTCGTGTGCGGAGTGCTCGGGCTGCGACATGGCTCATCCTCGCAGGACGGAATACATGTAAACATGTACACATATGGGACTGCCGTATCCTAGCCGCAGACACACTTCTTTCAAGCCTTATCAACCCACCCATAGGGATTATTTTCGTTTTGGGGCACAAAGGGGTGACGAAGTGCTTGGCGGGCCGACCAGGTTTGTTCCCCTGGAGCTAATCAGCCACTACCATATTGCGATGCAACCACTTGCCGGAATCAAGGTCGTTTCCACTGCGTTCAACATGCCGGGCCCCGCGGCCGCCTGGCAGCTCCACGGCTTCGGTGCGAGCCTGGTGAAGGTCGAGCCTCCCGGCGGCGATCCGCTCAAGCGCAACTGCCCCGAGCTGTACGAGGAGTTCACCGCCGGCCAGCAAGTGGTCGAGCTGAACCTCAAGCAGGAAGCCGACCGCGCGCGGATGGGCGAACTGTTGGCCGAGGCCGACGTGCTGCTCACCTCGACGCTGCCGGCTTCGCTTGAGCGGTTGGGACTCGACTGGGAACGATTGCACGCCGAGCATCCCCGGCTGTGCCAGGTGGCGATCGTCGGCTACGCACCGCCCAAGCAGGAAGTGACCGGGCACGACCTGACCTATCAAGCCAGCGTCGGGCTGGTCAGTCCGCCCACGATGCCCTCGACGCTGTTGGCCGACATGGCCGGCGCGCAAACGGCGGTGACCCACGTGATGGGCGTGCTGCACGAGCGCACGCGCACCGGCGACGGCGTATTGAGCTATGTACCCATCGCCGGGGCGGTCGACTTCTTTGCCATACCGCTGAAGTACCAGATCACCATTCCCGGCGGGCGGCTGGGCGGCTCGCTGCCAATGTATAACCTTTACCCCGCTCGCGAAGGCTGGGTGGCCGTAGCGGCGCTCGAGCCCCATTTCTGGGAGAAGATGCGGCAGCTCCTGGAACTCAAGGAGGGGACCTACGCCGAGCTGAAGCGCATCTTTGCCCACCGCTCGGCCCGCGAGTGGGAACGGTGGGCCGTTGAAAACCGGCTGCCGGTTGCCGAGGTGCAGCCGCCGGTCGAGTAGCGGCGCGGGTGTGTTTTCGCCCCGCGGGCTGCGGTACAATCGATTCCCGGCTGGCATCCCCTTGGCGAACCCCTTCCAGCGCCAGCCACCATTCTTCATCCACACGCGCTCCCTAGGCGAGGACGACCATGCATGGCTTGATCATGGACTTCCAGTTGAACATTCCCGCGATGCTGCGGCGCGCCGAGCAGTTGCACTTCGATCGCGAGCTGGTTTCCCGGCGGCCCGACGAGTCGATCGACCGCTACACCTACGGCGACATGATCCCCCGCGCCAAGCGGCTGGCCGTGGCGCTTCAGAAGCTCGGGCTTAAAGAGGGCGACCGCGCGGCCACGTTCTGCTGGAACCATTCGCAGCATTTGGAAGCCTACATGGCCATCCCCTGTGCCGGCGGCGTGCTGCACACGCTCAACCTGCGGCTGCACGAGAAGGACCTGGAATACATCGCCAGCCATGCCGGCGACAAGATCGCCATCGTCGACGACGTGCTGTGGGACCTGTTCGACAAATTCCGCGCCGGCTCGGGCATCGAGCACGTGATCGTCGTCCGCTCGACCGACAAGCCCCTACCGCCGGGCACCATCGACTACGAAGAGCTGCTGGCCGATGCCAATGAGGCCGACTTCGAATACCTCGACATCGACGAGCGCGCCGCGGCGACGATGTGCTACACCTCCGGCACCACGGGCAAGCCCAAGGGCGTGCTGGCCACGCACCGCGCCGTGGTGCTGCACTCGATGGCCAGTGCCATGACCGACACGCTGGGCTTGAGCGAGCGCGACACGGTGATGGCCGTCGTGCCGATGTTTCACGCCAACGCCTGGGGCATGCCCTTCACCTGCATGCTGATCGGCGCCAAGCAAGTGTTCCCCGGACCGCATCTCGATCCGCCGCACCTGCTCGACCTGCTGGCCAGCGAAAAGGTGACCGTCACCGGCGGCGTGCCCACCATCTGGCTGGGGATGCTGCAAATCCTGGACGAGAACGCCGGCAAGTACGATCTGTCGAGCCTCCGCGCGGTGGTCACCGGCGGATCGGCCGCGCCGCTGAGCATGATCGAAGGCTTCGCCGAGCGGCACGGCTTGCTGATGCTGCACTCCTGGGGCATGACCGAGCTGTGCCCCGTGGGCACCGTGGGCACGGTGCCGCACCGCCTGCTCGACAAGCCCAAGAAAGAGCAGTACGCGTTTCAGGCCAAGCAGGGCCGGCCCTGTCCGATGGTGGAAATTCGCGCCCGCAACGAAAATGGCATCGTCCCCTGGGACGGGCAATCGATGGGCGAGCTCGAAGTGCGCGGTCCGTGGATTGCCAGCGGCTACTACAATCGCCCCGACGCGGCCACGTCCTTCACCGACGACGGCTGGTTCCGCACCGGCGACATCGTGGCCATCGACGAGTTCGGCTGCCTGCACTTGCAGGATCGGGCTAAGGACGTGATCAAGAGCGGCGGCGAATGGATCAGTTCGGTGGCGCTGGAAAACGCGCTGATGGGTCACCCCGCCGTGGCCGAGGCGGCGGTCATCTGCGCGCAGCATCCCAAGTGGGCCGAGCGGCCGCTGGCGATCGTGGTGCTCAAGAAAGGCAAGAAGGCGTCGTCCGAGGAGTTGATCGACTTTTTGCGGCCGCAGTTTGCCAAGTGGTGGCTGCCCGACGCCGTGGAATTCGCCGACGCGATTCCCCGCACCTCGGCCGGCAAGTTCCTCAAAACGGCCCTGCGCGACAAGTACGGCGACTACTACACCCGGCAGGAGACGGCCCAGGCCTAGCCTGCGCCGCATAGAATACCGATAGCGGCCGCCCCGGCGAATGACAGTGCGGCGGCCGGCACCAAACCCTACGAGGAAACCATCATGCCACAGCCAGTTGTCGTCGAAGTGCTACGCACCCCCTTCGGGCGCAAGGGAAGCGTGTTTCGCGAAGTTCGGCCCGATTCGCTGCTGGCCACGGCGCTAGCCGGATTGTGCGAGCGAGCCGGCGTGGATTCGTCCAAGATCGAAGACGTCGTCACCGGCTGCGTCACGCAGGCCGGCGAACAGGGGGCCAACATCGGTCGCCTGGCGGCCCTGCTGGCGGGCTTTCCGGTCGAGGTGCCGGCCGTGTCGCTCAACCGCATGTGCGGCTCCAGCCAACAGGCGATCCACTTCGCCTCGCAGCAAATCGCCGCCGGCGACGCGTACTACACCATCGGCTGCGGCGTGGAAAACATGACCCGGGCACCGATGTTCAGCGACGTCGGCACGCTCGACAAGCTGAACCCCGACCTTGCCAAATTCAATCTCGTGCACCAGGGCGAAAGCGCCGAGCTGTTGGCCGACAAGTACAACATCACCCGCGAGGACGTCGACGAGTTTTCCAAGGAGAGCCATCGCCGGGCCAGCCAGGCAGCCCGCCAGGGATATAACAAGGAGATCCTGCCCACCGCGGGTCTCGATGGCGACGGCAAGACGATTCAAGTCGCCCGCGACGAAGGCGTGCGCGACAAGATTGATCCGGCCAAGATGGCCTCGCTGCCCACAGTGTTTCGCCCCGACGGCAATGGCGTCGTGACCGCGGCCAACTCGAGCCAGATTTCCGACGGCGCCGCGGCAGTGCTGATCGCCGATCGCGAGGTGGCCCAAAGCGACGGCCTGCGGCCGCGAGCGAGGTTCCTGGCGCGCGTCGCCGTGGGCGACGATCCCACGCTGCAACTGGCCGGCGTGATCCCCGCCACGCAGAAGGCGCTCAAGCGGGCCGGGCTCTCGATCGACGACATCGACTGGATCGAGATCAACGAGGCCTTTGCCTCGGTCGTGCTCTCCTGGGCCAAGGAGCTCAAGCCCAACATGGAAAAGGTGAACCCCTGGGGCGGGGCCATCGCCCACGGCCATCCGCTGGGAGCCACCGGCGCGGGCCTGTTCTCCAAGATGCTCACCGGGCTGGAAGCCACCGGCGGCACGCTCGGCCTGCAAACCATGTGCATCGGCCACGGCATGGCCACCTGCACGATCATCGAGCGAGTCTAGGGCGATCGATCGGTCGATCATGATGCGCAACGCGCGACGAGCGACGGTCCTCGTGCTGCTGGCCGGCGCGATCGCGCTGCCGGTGGTCGAAGCTGCGCAAGCGCAGCAGGCCCCGCCCGATGACGCCCCGGACCGCGCACTGGCATTCTTGCGCGTCGAAGTGCCGAAGTGGCAGCAGGAGAATGCCTGCTTCTCGTGTCACAACAACGGCGATGCGGCCCGAGCGCTGATGGCCGCCACGCAGGCCGACCGGCTGGACGACAAGCTACCGCTGGCCGAGACGCTTGTCTTTCTGGCCAGTCCCGATCGCTGGGACGAGAACGGGCCCGACGGGCCGTTCAAGGACAAGAACCTCGCCCGGGTCCAGTTTGCCGCGGCGCTGGCGGAAGCCGCTCGCGATCGCCTGGTTGCCCGCGACGACCGCGTGTTTCGCCAGGCCGCCGCGATGCTCACCGAGCTGCAGGCCCCCGACGGCAGTTGGCCCATCGGCCCGGCGGGCAACGTCGGCGCTCCGGCCACCTACGGGCAAGCGCTGGCCAGCCTGATGGCGCTGCGAGCGCTGGAAACGCTCGCACCCGAGGAGCAACACGAGCCGATTGCCAAGGCGCGGCGGTGGTTCCGCGCTACAGAGCCCAAGCGCGTGCTCGATGCCGCGGCCACGCTGTGGGCCCTGGCAGGCGCGGACGACGGTGCGGCGCAACGGCAACGCCGGCGGGCGCTCGAGTTGATTCGTCGCGGCCAGTCGCCCGACGGAGGTTGGGGACCGTTCGTCAATGCGCCGCCGGAAGTATTCGACACGGCGGTCGTGCTGTTGGCGCTGGCAGCCCAAGAGGATCACAGTCACTTGTCGCCGCTCATCCGCAAGGGACGTCGCTTTCTGATCGCTCAGCAGTTCGACGACGGCAGTTGGCCCGAAACGACGCGGCCCCGCGGGGCGGAGAGTTACGCCCAGCGACTGAGCACGGCCGGGTGGGCCACGCTGGCGCTGTTGGCGACCCGCGGCAGCTAAAGCTGCCGGCTAAGCGAAGGAGTGTCGGTTCGACCGCGGCCGGGGTGCTACTCGACGTCGAAGGAAACCGAGACCGTTTTCGTCTGAATTCGCCGCTGCACGCGCTCGAATTGGTCGACCTCGAAAGGTCGGCCGATGGAATTGCCGGCCAGGTCTTCGAGCGTCGTGTCGACCACGAGGCGATAACTGCCCTGGCCCCAGGCGCGCTTTGGCGTGAATCGCCAGCACGTCTCGTCGTCGCTGGTCGAAACGGTGCCGGGCACCTTCTTGCCGGCGGCATCGACGATCGATAGCACGCGCACGAGCATCGAATGATCGAGCGGCTCGCCGAGGCGCACGATCAGCGGATCGGACGTGCCGGCGCGCGGCGGCTCGAGCTGCCAGCCGTCGGGGTCGACGGTCTCGTCGTCGGGCGGACCGACGGAGAAGCGTTTCGCGGCGCCCGATTTCAGCGGCCTCCGCTTGGCGTCGCGCCAGGCGGCGTCGACGGCGAGCGTGTAGCTGTGTCCCTCTTCCAGAACCGGGCCGAGCTCTTCGCGCGGCTTAAGTCCGCGCTTCACGCGCCCCGGATCGCACAACAGCGTGAAGCGGCGGAACCGGTCGTCCCACAGTTCCTCGCCCAACTCGAGAAACGCACCTTCGACTTCCTTCCCGGTGGTCTCGTCGAGCAAGTGAATGTGGCGATACGCCTCGCCGCGGCTCATCGGCGCCGAGAAGTGGACGTAGAACTTGAGCTGGTTCTCCGGCAGCCGGTCCGCCGACGGATAGATGTGTTCCACCACCGTCGACTTGGCGGCCGACGGACGCTCGATCGAGAGGACGGCTTCCAGCGGCTTCGTTCGCGACGACCCTTCGTTCGACAATCGTGCGCGCTCGAACACAGCGCGATAGCGCACGCCCGGCTCCAGCGAATACCGGGGCGTGAACGGCAGCCGCTTGCCGGCGATGCTCACGCGTCCGCCCACCGGCGGCGGGTCCTTCAAATCCGATTCGACGAACACTTGCAACACGGCCACGCGCTCCTCGGGCGAGAGCGCGTCGAATGCCGCTAGCTCGGTCTCGCTCAGCCCGACAACGTCGATCGTGGCGCGCGTACCAGCAGCATCGTTCAGCTCAATGCGCGGCGACGCGTCGTTGGCCCAGCCGCAAGTGGCCCGCTGGGCCGTGATCAGCATCGCCAACGCGACGAGAACCAGCTTGAGGCGCAGAGAATTCACGCGCTGCTCCCCTCACATAGAAAAACGTGGGTGGCCGACTCGGACGCCGGCCACCCACGCAAATCATCGTGCCGATCGAGGAAAATCTCGCACCGCGCTACGGCAGTTCGACCGCTTCCAGGTTCATGCCCGAATCGGTTTGCACCAGCACCAGGGCATGTTCCTTGTCGAGCTTGTCGAGCTGGGTCACGCCCTGCAGCTCCTTGATCGTATCGTACGGCAAGCCGGCCGTGCCGCCGCCCGAAACGCGGTCGGTGATACCGTCGGTCTCGTCGATCTTGGCCACGTCGACTTTCATCACGCCGCGGCTGTTGTTGGCGATCAGCAGGTAATCCTTGCCGTCCTTCTGGTAAACGACCATGTCCAGTGGCCGGTTGCGGTTGCCCAACTCGGCCACCGTCGTGCCGCGCACCTTCTTGCCGGGCTGCAAGTCGGAGAGCGGGAACCGCACCAGCGGGGTGCAGGTGTAGGCGGCCAGCACGTTCGGCTTGCCGGCCACGTCGAACACGGCGAAGGTGCGCACCGGCGAGCGGGTTTCCACCTTGCCGTGGGCCCCGTGAAAAATCTCGACGCTGGTGCCCTGGTCGGCCTCGGCGAACGGGAAGCTGAGCACGCGCAGATTCGAGGCGAACTCTTCGTTCGACAATCCCGCCACGATCACCTTGCCGTCGGTGAACTGCAAGTCGGTCGTCACTTCGCGGGCGCTGCGGCCGTCGGTGGCCGGATTCGGAATGGCGGCCTTGGAGAATCTCACGCCCTCGAGCGAGAACTCGCCGACCTTGCCGGCCGAGTCGACGCGCACCAGCACGGGCTCGGCATCGGGGCCGGTGCCGCGCGACACCGAAAGGAACGTGCTGCCTGTCTCAGGATTGACGGCCATGTCGTTAATCAACATGCCCTGCGGGGTGGTGCCCAGCAGCGAGGCCACCTTGCCGTCGATCTTCTCGATCTTCAGCGGCTGGCTCGGGCTGCCGGCCGAGGTGTCTTCAGTGGCAATGGCGAACACCGCCGCGGCTTGCGGATCGCCCACCAGCAGAATGCCCTGCGGGGCGAACGTGAGCGGGCCGGCCGACTTCAAGTCAGGCGTTCCCTTTTTCATGCCGTCGGTCAAGTCGGCGGCAAAGCTGGCGTTAACCAGCGAGACGACCGCGATCGCGGCAACTAACGAGATTCGTTTGGGCATGTCGGGCCTCCTATGCGAACGAACGCAATGGGCTAGGGTGGATGGGTCCGGGGCCGCGGCGAGGGCGCGAGGGGCGTCCCCCGCGGCAGGTCTACGATTTCTTGCGCTTGGCTTCCCACTCGCGCTTGATGGGTTGGCCGCGGCGCTGGCGCTCGATCGTGCCTTTGATCGTGTCGCCTTCGATCGTGCCTTCGTACTTCGATTCGAAGGCGCGTTCGCCGCGCTCCATCACGGTCTTGAACGAGAGCTTGTCGTCTTCGACCTTGCCGTCCTTGATGTCGAGCTCGAAGCCGTCGCGGAACGGCAGGTGCAGCGTGCCGGTCAACTTGTCGCCCTCCTGCTTCAGGTCGAGGGTCATTTCATAGTCCTCGCCCGCGCGCGAGAACGACCAGGTCCACTTGCCGCTGGCGTCGGCGGCAACGGCGCTGGCGCAGGAAACGAGCACGCCGATCGCCATGAGCAACGGCAACAGAGTCGCTTTCTTCATGGGGCACCTTTTGGCAAACGAGTGGTTGGATTGGCAAACAGCTTTCCCGGCCGTCGCGTGCTGCGAGGCGGTGGACCCCACGTCGAAAGCTCCGGCCGGTCATCTTGCCGCGCGCAACATGAAGCGTCAAACAGATTCGCACGCAGGCAGTTATTTACCCCCGCTAGCGGCCGAGAGTTCCGCGGGAAACGAGAAATTAGCGCCTTTGAGGGGGACGCTCGCGCGATGGCCCGCGCTTTTTGCACACGTCCCCTAAGGCTCGTGCGGCGGCGATTCCGGCGGGGTGGTGATCAGCCGCGCGGCGCGCCCGCGGGTGAAATAGTTGAACGACCAGTGGATCAGCACGAGGATCCGGTTCTGGAATTGCACCAAGTACATAATGTGCACGAACAACCAGGTGAGCCACGCCATGAAGCCCGAGAGCTTGATCCAGCCGATGTCGGCCACCGCGGCCGAGCGGCCGATCGTGGCCAGCGTCCCCTTGTCGTGGTAGTGGAACGGCTTGGAAGGGCTGTCGCCGCGCAGCCGCCCCATAATCGTGTCGGCCACGTAGCGGCCCTGCTGCATGGCCACCGGCGCCAGCGCCGGCAGCGGCTTGCCGCCCTGGTGGCTGTAGTTGGCCAGATCGCCAATCACGAAAATCTCGGGATGCCCCGGTAGCGTGCAATCCGGTTCGACGGTCACCCGGCCCGCGCGGTCGACTTCCTGCCCGGCCGCTTTGGCAAGCGCCGTGCCCAGCGAGGAAGCCTTCACCCCCGCGGTCCACAGCACGGTGTCGGACGGAATGTTTTCCTCCTGGTCGCCCACCTGAATCGTCACCCCGTCGGCGCGAATGTCGGTGACGCGAATGCCCGTGCGGACCATCACGCCCATGTGCTCCAGTTGCTCCTGCGCCTTCTTACGCAGGTCCTCGGGAAACATGCTCAGCACGGTCGGACCGGCCTCGAAGAGCATGATTCGCGCGTCGGCCGGGTTGATGTTGCGGAACTCGTGCCGCAGCGTGTAGCGCGACAACTCGGCGATGGCGCCGGAGAGCTCCACGCCGGTGGGCCCGCCGCCGACGACGACGAAGGTCATTTGCGCGCTTTGGCGTTTGGAGTCGAACTCCACCTCGGCGCGCTCGAACGCGCTGAGCACGCGGCGGCGAATCATGATCGCGTCCTCCAGGCTCTTGAGGCCCGGGGCCACCGCTTTCCACTTGTCGTGGCCGAAGTAGTTGAACTCCGAGCCGGTGGCCACGATCAGCGAGTCGTAGTGCAGCGGCGTCTCGAGCTCCTCGCGCAGGATCAGGCGGCGATGTTCCAAGTCGAAGTCGACCACTTCGCCCATCACCACGTTGGCGTGCCTCTGCCGCCGCACCAGGGCCCGCAGCGGCGAGGCGATGTTGGCCGGCGACAGTCCGCCGGTGGCCACCTGGTAGAGCAGCGGCTGAAACAGGTGAAAATTGCGGCGGTCGACCAGCGTCACCCGGGCGCCTGCGCGCTTCAAGCGGTTGGCGGCATACAGGCCCCCGAAACCGCCGCCGATGATGACGACGTGATGCGCCGGCTCCATAGAATCGGTCAAGTTCTCACCTCATTCGTGGTTCGTGACGTGATGCTCTTCTGGCGCTCCCGCTTTTCCTAGGCCGTGGTCTTTTGCTCGGCACGCAGTTGGGTCGACGAGATATCCTCGCGAAACGTGTCGGCCGGCACCCCCTGGCAGATCGCGGCCAGCGACTCCGGCAGACTGAGGTCCTCGAGCGTGCAAAACTTTCCGTCGATCACGCGGCCGAATACCAGAAAGCGGCAGCCGGCCGCGGCGATGCTCTCGATGGCTTGCCGCATGGCAGCCTCGTGGCCGTAGTAGCGCTGCTGCCCGACGCGCACGATCGTGTCGGCGCCCACGACGAACCTGGCTCCGGGAAACAGCTCGGCTTTTTTGACAAATGTGGGGGCGCGGGTCAACCACACGGTTTCACCCGACTCAAACTGGCGCACTCGGTGATCGATTTCGATATAGTCCAGCGGCGGTTTGTCGACGTTGGCGATGGCGATTTCGAAAGCCACGTCGGCGCCCACGATCCCCCTGGCGACACTTGCCATGCGGCGGTGCCCGGCATGCAGCGGATTGAACGCACCGGGAAAGATGGCCGCCGGCGGCTGCCCATCGGCGCCGCGGACGATGGCCATCGCCCGATCGGCCAGCAGGTCCTGTTCGTCGGCCGGCGCGTCGACTCGCGAGGTCACGACGTGTTCCCCCTCGAGCAGCGGCAGCTCGAGGCGGCTCGCCGCGCCGGTGGCCTCGGCCACGGCATTGAGCACGAGCGCCGCCACGACGGCTTCCTCTTGTTCGCGCGTGCGGCGGCCTTTGCGCAGTTCGAGCTGATAGGCGGCGGTGGTCGTGGCGGTCTGCCAGGCGACATGAGCCCGGTGCTGCCCACGCTTGGGGCGGTCGCTGGCCAGGCTGGCGGTGCAGGCCACCCCGCAGGTTGGCGACTCGGGGTCGTAGGCCTTGGCTTTGAGAAACGAGGCCATCGCCATGGCCCGGCCGGTGCGGGGCGAGCAAAAATCGTCGGGAGGCCCGCCCAGCCACTCGCCCATGGCGTGGGCCGCATAGGGCACGGCCGCGGCCAGGATCGAACGCGAGGCCCCCGGCACCTTCAGCAGCGCCGAAATGGCCTCGCTGCCACCCCCGGTGACGGCCAGCACGATGCGCAGGCCGCGGCTGTGAACCTCTTGCGCCAATTGCTGTTGCGACGGTTTTCTCACGCTCTTCGAGACCCGGGTAGCCACGATTTCCCCGCTGGAAGCTCCCTAAGCCTACCCTAGGGCTGCCCGACGCCAAACGCCAGCTAGTCCCCCGCGGCCAGGGAGCCCGCGACGCCGGGAGCGGACCACCGGTGCAGACGGCACCAGCGGCCGGAACGACCGTTTTTCGAGGGGTTTTCCGAAATTCCTCAAGTCTGCTGCCAATAGCGCCGGCAGGACCGCGAATGCAAATACGTGGCGGGCCAAATCCGGCCCGTCCGGTGACAACGCGACGAATTGACCCATTCGAGTGGGAGGACAAGACCATGATTAAGAAGACCCTGGTAACGTTCGCGGGCTTGAGTCTGCTCGCGGTGCTGTTCTTTGGCAGAGATGCGGTAAGCTACGCCACCACGTCGTTCGGCTGGATGAAGGATTCTGTGAAATCGCAGGTGCCGGTCGAGTTCGAGATCGAGCGAGCCCGGCGGATGGTCAAGAACCTGGTGCCCGACATCCGCAAGAACATGCACGTCATCGCCCAGGAAGAAGTCGAGATCGAGCGTCTCGACAACGAGATCGCCCGGGTCGAGAAGACGATGGGACAAGAGAAGGCCGAGATCATGAAGTTGAAGGACGATCTGGCCGAGAAAAAGGCGGCCTACCGCTACAACGGCCGGACCTACACGGTTTCGCACGTGAAGTCCGACCTGGCCAACCGCTTTGAGCGGTACAAGGTGCACGACGCCACGCTGGCCAGCCTGCAAGAGATTCAGACGGCCCGCCGCACGAGCCTGGATGCCGCCCGGCAGAAGCTGGAGAACATGCTGGCCGTGAAGCGTCAGTTGGAAGTGGACGTCGAGCAACTGGAAGCCCAGTACAAGCTGGTCGAGGTCGCCCAGACCTTGAGCGAGCGGAACATCGACGACAGCCAACTGGGCCGCGCCAAGGAGCTGATCTCCGACATCCGCACCCGGCTCAAGGTAGCCGAGCGGCTGGCCAACACGCCGCTGGTCGAGGGCGAGATTCCCGTTTCGGCGTGCGAAGTGAACACCGAGCACATTGTCGACCAGGTCACCGAGTACTTCGGTGCCGATCACGAAGCCACGCAGGTGGCCGAGGCCGACACCGCCACGGTGCAGTAACCCCGAGGGCACGCGCGTCGATGCACGCGCGTGCGAGGTCAGGAAAATGACCCAGGGGCGGCGAAGGGGTATTGGCTTGGCAACGGATTGGTGGAACGCCGTCTCCAGGAACCTCCTGGCGCCATTTTGGCGGCCGCGGGCAGACGGCGCGAACGAGGATGGGACTCGCGGGGCGAGGAACGCGCGCATGTTCGACTCAACCCACCCCGTTTCTTCTCAGTCGGCGGATTGCGTACCATGGATAAGAAACGCCGTGAACAACGCAGCAGCGAAATCTCGTCTCCTGTTGTGGGTCGACGCAGTCGGCGGGTTCTTCGTCTGTCCGGGCAACGAGATCCACTTGGGTCAAGCGGTGCCCGACAGCACGATCGATCTGCCGCTGCTGGCCGACCTGTCCCGGCACCATGCCACGATTCGCCGCGACGAGGAGGGCTACACGATCGAGCCGCTGCGCGACGTGCGGCTCAATCACGAGCGGATCACTGCCACGAGTTGGATCAACGACGGCAGCCTGATCGAGCTGGGGCCAGCGCTGCGGATGCGGTTCACTCGACCGCATCCGCTGTCGGCCACGGCGCGTCTCGACTTTGTCAGCCATCACCGCACGCAGCCGTCCTCCTCTGCCGTGCTGTTGATGGCCGACACCTGCATTCTGGGACCCTCGGCGCAGAACCACGTCGTGTGCCGCGAATGGCCGCACGACGTGGTCCTGCACCGCCAACACGGTGGCTTGTACTGCACAAGTGCCGCACAACTGGAAGTCGACGGAACGCGCCACAGAGGGCGTGCGCCGCTGAACATGCACTCTCACGTGGCCGGAGAAGGGTTTTCGTTCAGTTTGGAGGAAATCTGATTTTCGTGGCCGCAGGCAGCGTGTCATAATCGAAACTAATAGTGGGACCGGGTCGAGCCGTCACGGCAGCCGCCCGGAGGGAAGAAGGTCGACCCATGCTCTCGCGGACGCAAGCAACGGCCCAAGACATCGACGTAATCGACGACGCCATGGAATCGCATCCGACACATGCTGACGATCAGCCGCGCGTGGGGCCGGTGAGATTCACCTACCCCAGCGGAGCTCGACCACTCGACGGCTACACGATCAAGCGCGGCATCGGCCGCGGCGGATTCGGCGAGGTCTACTTCGCCGTCAGCGACGGCGGCAAGGAAGTCGCGCTGAAGCTCATTCGACACAACCTCGAGATCGAGCTGCGGGGCGTGACCCACTGCCTCAACCTGAAACACGCCAACCTCATCGCGCTGTACGACGTCAAGGAGGACGAGCAAGGCAACAGTTGGGTCGTGATGGAATACGCCGTCGGCGACTCGCTCGAGGAAATCATCGACCGCTATCCCGAAGGCCTGCCGCCCGAAGAGGCCTTCGAGTGGATGCAAGGCATCGCCGCCGGCGTGTCGTACCTGCACGACCACGGCATCGTGCATCGCGATCTCAAGCCCGGCAACATCTTTCGCGACGACGGCCAGATCAAGCTCGGCGACTACGGGCTCTCGAAGTTCATCTCGTGCAGCCGCCGCAGCGGGCAGACCGAAAGCATCGGCACCGTCCATTACATGGCGCCCGAAGTGGCCAACGGGCGCTACGGCAAAGAGATCGACATCTATGCCCTGGGCATCATCCTGTACGAGATGCTCACCGGCCAGGTGCCGTTCGAGGGCGAGAGCGTCGGCGAAGTGCTGATGAAGCACCTCACGGCCGAACCCTCGCTCGATAAAGTGCCCGAGCCCTATCGGGCGGTGATCGCCCGGGCCCTGGCGAAGGATCCCCAGACCCGCTTCGCCACGGTGTCCGAGATGTTCAACGCGTTGCCGCCCACGGCGGCCACGATTGGTTATCGCCCGCCGATCAAAGAGACGCGCTACGCCCACCAAGCGGACGAGGCCCCGCAAGCGGCCTCCACGCCGCCGGGCGGCGCGGGCTCAGGCGGCAAAGCGGCCGCCGGTGCCACAGCCGCCGCCGCGGCCATGGGTGCCGCCGCCGCGGCTCAGGCCGGCAGTTCGGCATTCGACGACGAGCCCGTATGGCGCACTATCCGCGACGGCTGGCGCGGCGCCCGCGATTCGTGGGACGGCCTGAACACGCCCACGAAAATCGTCGTGGCCATCGTCGGCTGCTCCGCCTTGGCCTACAACGCCGAGCTGGTGCTGCAATTGATCGTGCCGTTGGTGGTCTTGTACGTGCTGTATCGCATCGTGCGAAACGTCGTGCTGCAGCACGAAACGCGCAAGGCCGCGCCGTACGCTGCACGCGGCCCGGGCGCAGCGCCGGCACACTCGCCGGCGCGCGACGCGGGTCTCGACACGACGACCTATCAGCCGGCCCAGGCCGCCATGGCCGCGGCCGAGCAGGCCGCTGCGCGGGCTGCTGCGATGGTCCCCAAAAGCAGCGGCGATTGGCGCGAGGCATCGCGCCGCCACTGGAAAAAGCGCGGACGACGCCGTTGGCGCGAAAGCGCCGCCGAGGCGCTGGTCGTCAAGCCGGCGCGCCAGCGGATCGCCGACCTGGCCGGTTCGATGATCATGGCCGCGGTGATCGGCACCGTGATGAGCCTCGTGGCCGTGCTGTTGCGCGGCGAAACGTCGATCGAAAAAGAACAATACGCGTGGCTGACCATCACCAGCGTGGTGGGCGCCTGGGCCGTGCTGATTCCGGCCAAGTTCTGGGAAGGCACGCGCGGCGATCAGACGCTGCGCCGGGTGACGATGCTGGTCATCGGCCTGGGCGTGGGCGCGGCCGCCTACGGGGCCTCGGAACTGCTGATGGTCTCCTACACCGACAGTGCCGAGCTGCAACATTTTTCGAAGTTCAACCTGGCCGAGAAGTTCTACGACGCCGGCGGCGCGCCGCAGTTGGGCGCGTTTTTGGCTTACTTCGGAGCGTTGTTCGTCGCCATCCGGTGGTGGAAGCAGGCCGACCCGATGCGTCGCACGCGGCTGAGCGTGTGGGGCGTGGGAGCTTGCGTGTTGGCCGCTTGGGTCGTCGATTTTCTCTGGCGATTTCCCCAGCCCTGGGGCGTGATGGTGGCCGCGATCATTTCGACTTCGGTGCAACTGGTCAGTCCGCACGCTTCGCCAGAACAAAGCTCAGGCGACCTGGCGGGAAGGGAGTAGAAGGCGATGTACCCCTTGGCCATGATTGGAATGATGGAGTTGATCCTGCTGGTGGTGGCCGGCTGGTTCGTGCTGCGGCTGGTCAACCGCCGCCGAGGTCCCGACGGGGCCTGCGAACACCGCTTCGGCTGGCTGAAACTCATCGGCCTGGCAGCCGTGGTCGCCGGCGTCTCGGTGTTCTGGGCGCGATCGCAAAGCCATCACGAGGTCGAGGTCGATGATGCCTTCGCGCACGATACCTACGTCGCGTTCGAGCCCCTCGATCTAGCCAAGGAGTTCCACGTCGAACACCACGGTCCCTGGCGCACGTCGCCCACCGTCACGGTCGAGACCACTCCGTCGTGGGCGATCATCTGCCTGGGCAGCGTGCTGGTGATTCTGGGCGTGTTGATCTTCACTCGCGGCCGCTTGAAGCCGGCGGCCACAAGCATCATGACGTTGCTGGGCGTGGGGGCGATCGTGTTCGCCGTGGCCAGCTATGTCGGCGACCCGCCACGTAGCAGCTCACCGGCAGTCGAGCGTCAGGTAGCCGTCCGCGGCATGGAAGAGCACCACATCGAGCGTCACGTCACCCGAGGCCGCCACGACGACGCGTCGCGCTCGTACTTCGGGCGCGCCAAACGGCCCGCCCTGCGCCCCGTGCGGCCGACCGGCGAAGAGCAGCTCTCCGGCGACGAACTGCCGCCCCGCGCGGGCAGCATCCCCGTGGCACACGAGTTGGCGAAGGCCAATTCATCGGACGCCGCCCCGGCACCCGATCCTTCCGCAGCGACCGATGCCACGCCGCCAGCAGCCGCGCTGGCCGCTGCTGAATCCGAAAACGACAACGTAGGTTCCGACGCGGTGGAGCAAGAAGTCGAGAACAACGAGGACGCCCACAAGGATAAACACGAGGACGACGGTGAATCGGCCGAAGCCGAGCACGAAGAAGACAACGTCTCCGATGTCTTCGCCGATGTCTTCGAAGATCTCGTCCAAGGCAGTGGACAACGAGGGCAACGACCGGGAGGCGAGCACGAAGCCGCGCAGGTCGCAGCCCTCGAATCGAACGAAGAAGACGAGGCCCCGACAGTCGCCGTTCCCGACGATCGCGCTGCGACCGACGAGGCAACCGCCGCCGGCACGATCGACCTGGCCAGGCCGCGTCCCGATTGGATCGATGCCCCCTCGAAACTGAACGGCAGCACCTACCTGGTCGTCGTGCGCTCCGGGCGCTTCGGCTCGGTACCGGAGTGCCAACACGAGCTCGACGAGCAAATGAAAGAGGCCGTCGATCACTACGTCGCACAGTACCTGGGCGACGAGCAGGCCGCTTCGCTGGTCGACGTGCCGCTCTCGTTCATCAAGCGCAACCTGCGCAAGGACCAGTGGGCCGAGACGGTCGAAACCAAGGCGCTCGAAGGCCTCAACCTGGGCGAGATGTACGAAATGTATGCCCGGTTGCAGTTCGACGAGAACGCGCAGCACTACTTCCATCGCCAGTGGCACGATGCCGAAGTCACGCGCCGGCTATGGTATGCCGGCGGCGGTGCGGCGCTGCTGCTGGCTTTGCTCTCCACCTTCTACGGGTACCTGCAGCTCGACATGCGCACCGGTGGAGCGCACAAAGGCCGGCTCCAACTGGCCGCCACGCTCGTGGCCCTGATCGTCGCCGCGGGCGTGCTGGTGGCGCGGCGTGCCATGCCCTTCTGACGCGTCGTTTCTCGGCGCGTCGATTTGCCCCGTGCTTGCTGCCATCGAGTGGACGGCTGTGGTAGGATAGTAGGGGTTTTCACGGAGAATGCTTCCCGCCCCCGCTATCTGATTCTTGAATCGCCCCATGGCGCATGCCGCACCCTCCGATCAACTGCTCGTGGCCCGCATTCGCGACGGCGAACCCGACGCGTGGAACGAACTGATCGCCCGGTTCGAAGGTCGGCTGTTGGCGTTTGTCGAAGGCCGCCTGGGACGCCGCAGCGCTGGCGAAGACGTCGTGCAGGAAACCTTTCTCGGCTTCCTCACCAGCCTGCCCAACTTTCAAGATTCGCGCCCGCTGGAAAGCTACCTGTTCTCGATCGCGGCCCACAAGCTCACCGATCACCTCCGCCGCGAGGGTCGGCGGCCGACGCTACCCTTGGCCACCAACAACAGCGGCGCCGATTGGGAACCGCCGGCCGGAGGCCGCACCGTTTCGAGCGCCATGCGCAGCGGCGAGCGCCGCGGCATGGAAGAAGCGGCCCTGGTGCAAGCGCTCGCCGAGCAACTCGCGCGGCTCCGCTCGCGCAACGAGTGGAAGAAGATGGCCTGCCTGGAACTGCTGTTCGTGCGTCGTTGGGCCAACCGCGACGTGGCCACGAAGCTGGAAATGTCGGAGCAGCAGGTGGCCAATTTCAAATTTGAGTTCATCGCCCGGCTGCGCACGCTGGTGCGCAAGCAGGGCCTGTCCGAAGACGTCTTTCCCGAGCTGCACGAAAAAGCCTAAGCTGCACATGGCCGAACCCATCACCGCCGCCGACCTGGAAGCCTATCTCGACGAGGCCCTGCCCGTGGAAACGATGTCGCGGATCGAACAGGCGCTGCGCGACGAGCCGAAGCTGGCCGAAGAGCTGGCCTCGATCAACAGCCGGCGCGACGCGGGCATTCACTCGGTGGGCGAGATCTGGCGGCGGCACCGTTTGAGCTGCCCTTCGCGCGAACAGTTGGGCAGCTTGCTGCTGGGCGTCGTCGAAGCCGACCTGGCCGAGTACATTCGCTTCCACCTCGAAGTGTCCGGCTGCCGCACCTGCCGGGCCAATCTCGACGACCTGAAGTCGCACCAACGCGACGAACCGGCCGCGGTCGACAAGCGCCGCAAGAAGTACTTCCAATCGAGCGCCGGTCACCTGCGCAAGCGCTAGTCCCCCCCCTTCGTTCGGGCGGAAAGCGGATTCGCGCCCGCGCGCTTGCTGTGCCAGTTCGCCCAGGTCACAATAAATCGCCGCGGGGCGAATGTGCCCGCCGATTGCCTCCCGTCTTGTCCCGTTCGGAGCTTAGCCGGTCCATGAAGCTGCCCGTTGCGCTCGTCTCGTCGATGGCCCTGGCCGCCTTGCTGCTCGGTTGCCGCACTCCCACGCGTGCCGCCGACCTGAGCCGGGCCGTGGTGGTCGTGCCCGAGGGCCTTTCGCCGCGCGAGACCAAGGCGGTCGAAATGCTGCGCGACGAGATCCAGAAGCGCACCGAGATCGAGCTGCCTCTGGTGCCGAAGTGGCCCGAGGGCGATGCCGCGGTGATCGCCGTCGGCCCGGCGTCGCTGGTCGAGACCTTCGCCGGACCGCTGGCCGCCGATCTGGCTGGCGACAAGGATCTACCGGCCGAGGGCTTTCGCATTCGCACGCGCGGCGCGCAGCTCGCCATCGCCGGCAACGACGAACGCGGCGTGCTGTTCGGCATCGGCTACCTGCTGCGACATCTGAAGATGACCCACCAGGCGATCGCCCTGCCCGAGGCGCTCGACGTCACCACGGCTCCGGCCTACCCGTTGCGGGGCCACCAGTTGGGCTACCGCCCCAAGACCAACAGCTACGACGCCTGGGACCTCGACCAGTGGGAGCAGTACTACCGCGATCTGGCCGTGTTCGGCACCAACGCCATCGAGTTGATTCCGCCCCGCAGCGACGACGCGGCCACGAGCCCGCACTTTCCACGGCCGCAGATCGAAATGATGGAAGGCATGTCGCGGCTGGCCGACGAGTACGGCCTGGTCGTGTGGATCTGGTATCCGGCGCTCGACAAAGACTACGGCAATCCCGAAACGGTGGAGTTCGCGCTCAAGGAATGGGAGACGGTCTACAAGCGGCTGCCGCGGATCGACGCCATCTTCGTTCCCGGGGGCGACCCGGGTCACACCGAGCCGGCGCACATGATGAACCTGCTCGAGAAGCAGACCGCCCTGTTGCGCGAGTATCACCCGGACGCCGAGATGTGGCTCTCGCCGCAAGGCTTCACCACCGAGTGGATGCAGGAGTTCAAAGGTCTGCTCGAACAGGAGCCCGAGTGGCTGGCCGGCATCGTGTTTGGCCCGCAGGTGCGTCCCGGGCTGCCCGAGTTGCGTAAGTTGGTGCCCGAGCGTTACCCGATTCGCCGCTATCCCGACATCACGCACAGCCGCCAGAGCCAGTACCCGGTGCCCGACTGGGATCTGGCCCACGCGCTCACGAGCGCCCGCGAGCCGATCAACCCGCGGCCCACCGGGCAGGCCACGATCTTCCGCGTGCTGCAGCCGTATGCGATCGGCTTTCTCACCTACTCCGAGGGCTGCAACGACGACGTCAACAAGTTCGTCTGGAGCGGACTGGGGTGGGATCCCGAGAAGCCGGTGATCGAGATCCTGCGCGAATACAGCCGCTACTTTCTCGGCCCGGCCCTGACCGATGACTTCGCCCAGGGACTGCTGGCGCTCGAGCGCAACTGGCAAGGCGCCTTGCTCACCAACGACGAGGTGTACCAGACGCTGGCCCGCTTCCAGGACATGGAAGCAGCCGCCGGACTCGAGCTGATGAAGAACTGGCGCTTCCAGCAGGCGCTGTACCGCGCCTACTACGATGCCTACGTGCGGGCCCGGCTGATCTACGAGACCGACCTCGAAGCGCGGGCCATGGACCAGTTGCGACAGGCCGAAGCGATCGGCGCGCTCGAGGCGATGGACAAGGCCGAAGCGATCCTCGCCCGCGCCGACCAGCGCGTGGCGACCGATTGGCGGGATCGCGTGTTCGAGTTGGCCGACGCCCTGTTCGAAAGCATCCGGATGCAAACCAGCGTCGGTAAGTACAAGGCAATTTCCGTGGGACGCGGGGCGACGCTCGACACGGTCGACGTGCCGCTCAACAACCGGCCGTGGCTCGAGCAGCGGTTTGCGGCCTTGCGCGAAGAGAGCGTCGAAGCCGAGCGGCTGGCCGGAATCGAAGAGATCGTCGACTGGACCAATCCCGGTCCCGGCGGCTTCTACGACGACCTGGGCAAGCTGCACGCGCAGCCGCACCTGGTGGTGGGTCCCGGCTTCGAGCGCGATCCGGCGTTTCTCGAATCGTCGCACACCGGCTTCGCAGGCTTCGGCCCCATGCGCACCAGTTGGAAGGACCACGCCGAGGCGATGCTCGACGGCACGTTGAAGATGCGCTACGAGAACCTCGACCCCGAGGCCAGCTACAAGATGCGCGTCGTCTACGCCGGCGACGATGCCGAGAAGCCGATGCGCTGCGTGGCGGGCGACGACATCGAGATCCACCCCTACATCACGCGCAAGCGTCCGATCGCCCCGGTGGAGTTTGACATCCCGCGCGAAGCCACCAAGTCGGGCACGTTGGAGCTCACCTGGCACGGCCCCAAGGGCATCGGCAGCAACGGGCGCAACGTGCAGGTGTCGGAAATCTGGATCATCAAGAAGTAACCCCCTCTGCGAACCGGCCGCGGCGGGGAGGCCGGATCGGAGACACAAGCGTGAACCACTCTGCCCGATTCGCCGTCACCTCGATCGCCCTAGCGAGCCTGTGGCTCGGACCCTGGGCTTCCGCTACCGCCAGCGACCTGCGCGTGGGGGCCGCCGCGGTGAACGTCGTGGCCGACGATGCGATGGTCATCGGCGGCGGCATCGGACCCGGCAAGGCCACCGGCCAGGAAGGCGAGCTGCGGGCCGTGGCCACGGTGGTCGAAAAACCCGGCGACGGCAAGCTGGCCCTGGTGGCCTGCGACGTGCTGTTCGTCGAGCGCGATTTCGTCGATGCGGCCCTCAGGCGCATCGACAATTCGACCGGCATCGCTCCCCAGCGGATACTCGTCAGCGCCACGCACACGCACCACGCCCCCACCACCGCCACGCTGCACGGCTACGAGCGCGAAGTCGAGTTCGTGCGGCGGCTCGAAGACGCCATCGTCGCCTCGGTCGAACAGGCCGATCGAAATCTCGGCGAGCCCGGCGCCGAAGTCCTCTTCGAGCTCGGCGAGGAAAAGACCGTGGGGGCCAACAGCCGGGTGCTGCTCTCCGACGATTCCATCTGGTGGATCGGCTCGCTCGACGACGCCGTGCGGTCCACCGGCCCGTTCGATCCCGAGCTGCCCGTGCTGGCATTTCGCGATCGCCACAAGCTGCGGGCCGTGCTCTACAACCACGCCACGCACACGATCGGCACCCGCACCCCAGGCGTGCGCTCGCCCAGCTTCTACGGCCTGGCCGCGCAAGAGCTCGAAGCACAACTGGGCGCGCCGGTGGCCTTCTTCGAAGGGGCCTCGGGCTCGACCCACAACATCACCGGCGTCCCGGTCGACGAAGCCGTGCGGCGAATGAAGCGGGCCGTACGACAGGCCCTGGCCGAGGCCGAGCCGGTCGAAGTCACGCGACTCGAATCGATCAAGCGGCCGTTCACGTTTCGCGTGCGCACCTTCGACGAATCCGTCGAAGACGACAAGGTGGCCCGCTACTGCCGCAAGCGGGCGCCCGCTCATGCCGACAAGATCATCGAGGTATTCCGCGACATGCGCAAGACGCTCGAACCCGATCAGGGCAAAGAGCGTTCCACCGTGTTGCAGGCGATGGCCCTGGGCGAGGTTGCCATCGTGGGCGTGCCGGCCGAATACTTCACGTTGTTCGGCGTCGACATCAAGCGCCGCTCGCCTTTCAAGCACACGATCGTCATCGAACTGGCGAACGACTGGATCGGCTACCTGCCCGACCGCGAAGCCCATCGATTGGGCGGCTACCAGACCTGGATGGGACTGCACAGCTACGCCGAGCCGGGCACCGGCGAGCGGGTGGCCGACGAGGTGGTGAGCATGCTCGAAGAACTTGCGAGGAAATGACGCCATGCGTCCCTGGATGTGCAGCCTTGGCATCGCCCTGCTGCTGGCCGGACTGGCCACCGCGGCCGAGCCCGAACCGCCCGATAGCCCGCTCGCGCCCGAGGACGAACTGGCCACCTTCGAGCTGGCCGACAAACGGCTCACCGTCGAGCTGGTCGCCGCCGAGCCCGAGGTCGACAGCCCCGTGGCCATCTGCTGGGACGCCGACGCGCGGATGTACGTGGCCGAGATGATCGACTATCCCACCGGACCGCCGGGCGGACGCATCCGCATGCTCGAAGATCGCGACAACGACGGCCGTTACGAGCACGCCACGGTGTATGCCTCGGGGCTCCCGTTCCCCGCCGGCGTGCTGGCCGCGCATGGCGGCCTGGTCGTCACCGCCGCCCCCGACCTGCTCTTCCTCAAGGACGACGACGGCGACGGCGTGGCCGACCGCAAGATCGTCGTCTACACGGGCTTCGGCGAAGGCAATCAGCAACTGCGCGCCAACGGACTGACCTGGGGAATCGACAACTGGGTCTACGGCGCCAACGGACGCAGCGACGGCGAAATCCACAAACCCGACAACGCCGAGGGCGAGCCCGTGTCGATCCGGGGCCGCGATTTTCGCGTTTCGCTGGACGGCCGCCGCTTCGAAGCCGTGATGGGCCAGAGCCAGTTCGGCCAGGCGTCCGACGACTGGGGCGAACGCTTTCTCTCCTGGAACACGATTCCCATCCGCCACGTGCTGTTCGACCAGGCCTTCGTCGATCGCAACCCCCGGCTGGCCAGTTACGCGGTGCGCGACATTGCCGAGGCTTCGGAGACCGGAGAGGTGTTTCCCATCAGCCCCCGACCGCAGACGTTCAATTCTGAGCCGACCGACTACTACAACGCGCTTTCCGGCCTGACGATCTATCGCGGCGACGCTTTGGGACGCGACTACGAAGACAGCGCCTTCGTGGGCGAATCGCTCACGAACCTGGTGCATCGCCGCGCGCTTTCGCCCGACGGGCCGACGTTCGTCTCGCGGCGCGGCGAGTACGATCGCGAGTTTCTCGCGGCCCGCGACCCCTGGTTTCGTCCGGTGTACCTGACCACCGGTCCCGAGGGGGCGTTGTACATCGTCGATTTCTATCGCCGCTGGGTCGAGCATCCGGCATTCGTGGCCAAGAGCAAGCGCGACGACGTCGATTGGCGCGAGGGGGCCGGCCACGGCCGCATCTGGAAAGTGAGCCGCCGCGAGAACACCTGGCCGCCCAAGCCGCAGCCGCGGCTGAGCCGGGCCACGACGGCCGAACTCGTCCAGCAACTCGAATCCCCCGGCGGCTGGCGACGCGATACGGCGCATCGCCTGCTCGTCGAACGCAACGACGCCGCCGCCGCAGCTCTGCTCCGCACGCTCATTGCCGAAAGCGACCTGCCCCAGGCCAAGGTGCACGCGCTGTCGATCATGCAGCACCTCGGGCGCTTGGAAGACGGCCTGCTGGTGCGCGGCATCGAGGACGGCGATGCCCGCGTGCGTCGCTTTGCGATGCGGATGGCCGCGCCGCGCTTGCCCAAGTCGCAGCGGCTGCGCGAAACGATGCTCGGCCTGGTCGATTTTCCCTCGCCGCTGGTGCGGTTCGAACTGGCCCGGGCGCTGGCCGAAATCGAGGGGCCGGACAAGGTCGAAGCGCTGGTGCGGCTGGCCGATCTCGAAATCCGCGACGAGCCGATTTCGATTGCCGTGGTTGGCAGCTTGGGGCGCTCGGCCGGCTCATTTCTGAATACGCTGTTCGACAAGCACGACACCTGGCGACGCAACCCCAGCCAGCAGCAGGTGCGGTTGCTGCGCGAAGCGGCCGCGACGGCGGCCGACGGCACCGACGACGCCCAACTGACCGAGGCCTTCCGCCTGATCATGCACGAAGCGCCCTCGCAGGTTGGACCGGGCGACCTGGCGATTCTGGCCGGCATCGCCCGCGGCCTCGAGGATCGGGGGCACGCGCTGCGCAAGCTGGTCGACGATCCGCCCGAGCGTTTGCGGCAATACGAGCCGCCGATGAGAACGCTGATCGCCGCGGCCCGCGCGATGGCGGCCGGCCAGGACGAGACGCTCGAGCATCGCCAACTAGCGGTCGAAGTGCTGGGGCTGGTCGACTCGGGCAGCGGGCCGACGCTGTTGGCCCTGCTCGACCCGCGCCACGACCAGGCACTGCAAACCTCGGCGGCCGAAGCGCTGGGGACCGCCGACGACGCCACGGCGCAGGAAATGTTCACGCGTTGGAAAGACTGGACGACCGCCACCCGCCGCGCCCTGGCCACCGCGGCGCTACGTTCGAGAGCGACGACCGCCGCGCTGGTCGATGCGATCGAGCGGGAGGATATCCTCCCCCGCGAGCTCGACCCTGCCACGCGCGACGCACTGGCCGCGGTGCGCGATCCGGCGATCGAACCGCGGATCGAAAAGCTGCTGGCGGCCCAAGCCGCGGCCCACAGCCGCGAGGAGGTGGTCGACCGCTTCACCGCGTCGCTCGATCGGATGGGCGAGCGCGCCCGGGGCGCAGCGCTGTTCGAGAAGCACTGTCTCGGCTGCCACACCGTGCAATCCCGCGGTCACCGCGTGGGACCCGACCTTTCGGGCATCGCGTCGCGCTCCAAGGAGGACCTGCTGGTCGATCTGTTCGACCCTAGCCGGCAACTGGTACCGCAGTACGCGGCCTATACGCTGCTGACGCATAACGGGCAGGTGCTCTCAGGCGTGCTCGTCTCCGAAACCGCCACCAGCGTCACGCTGCGGCGGGCCGAGGGGGCACAGGACTTCGTACCCCGCGAGCAGATTGCCGAGTTGCGAGCCACCGGCAAATCGCTGATGCCCGACGGCATGGAGCAGCAGCTCAACGAAACCGACGTGGCCGACCTGCTGGCGTTTCTGCAGCAGCCCGACGCGCGGTTGTTTTCCAAGCGCGATTAGCAGCCTGCCGCCGCGAGGGATCGCAGCACGGCGCCACCGGAGCAATCGCCCGCCGCAACGCCTCCGGGCAGTTCTGCTTAACGGCTCACGGAGTGAGCCTGCTACTTTGGGGCCGTAATGTAGCAGGCTCACTCCGTGAGCCGTCGCAGCCCATCGCCGACCGTTGGCGCACCCGTTCTGACGATTTTCGACCTCGCCGGGAACCGCCGGCTAGATCGCGGCCGCCAACGTGCATTCGTGCGAGGCGCGCGGTTGTAGCGATTGTAGCGGCGCGCGGCGTGACGATTTTGCGGAAAGTGCACGCGATGCGCGTGCCGGGCTCTCGACCGGGAAGCTATGTTTGGGTACATCTCAAGTACTTCCGCATTCGCGGAAATTGCCAACTCGGAGAATGCATCATGATGGGCCACTCGGCTTTGGTGTTGGTTGCGCTTACCGCCACGGCGGCCGCTCCCGACGCACAAGTTGCTTCGATCGCTCACCGCGATCTGCCGGTGGGACAGTCTTTTGAAATCGAAACCACCGACCAGGTGTTTCGCGGTCAACTCTTGGATCGTTCCACCGGCGAATGCCAAATGACCTTTTCGGGCGACGGTAAGAAGTTCTCACCGGTGCGGACCGTTTACCTGCTGGGAGCCACGGCCGGCCCGCAGGGTCCGCAGATGCTGGTGCGCATGCACGAAGTGCAGGTGGGTCTGAAGATGGAGCTGGGAATCGACGACCTGGAACAGCGCCATCGCCTGATCACCAGCGAAGTGCGGAATATCAGACTCTTGCGTTAGCAGGGATGCGAGGTCGAAATCGGCCAGGATGGCCTGTTTCAACGGCAAACAGTTCGGCCGGCGGCGCGCATTCGCGCGGCTACGGCCAAAACTTTCTCGGTGGCCGCCACGACGTCCGCATGCGTCGTGGTGGCGCCGAGACTGAATCTCACCGATCCGGCCAGCACGTCGGCCGGGCAACCCATGGCCACCAGCGTCGGCGAGGGCTCGCTCGATCCGCTGGCACAGGCCGACCCCGTCGAGCAGGCCACGCCCTCCAGGTCGAGCGCCATCACCAGGGCCTGCCGGTCGACGCCTTCCAGGGCCACGTTCGACGTATGCGGCAGCCGCTCCGCGCTGGCGCCGTTGATCACCACGCGACCGTCGAATCCCTCGATCAGCCGTTGCTCGAGCTCGTCGCGCAACGCGCTCATCCGCTCGATGCGGCCTTGCTGCTCGCGCTCCCAGGCGGCCAGTGCCGCGTGCATGCCCACCGCCAGCGCCACCGATTCGGTCCCCCCGCGCAATCCTTCTTGCTGAAAGCCGCCAACGACCAGCGGATCTATTTCGACGTCGCCGCGGATCACCAGCGCGCCGATGCCCAGCGGTCCGTGAAACTTGTGCGCCGCGATGGTCATCGTGCCGGCGCCGATCGCGCGAAAATTTACCGGCAGCTTGCCGGCGATTTGTGCCGCGTCGGTGTGCAGCGGCACGCCCGCGGCCTGGCACCGCCGGGCGATCTCGGCCACCGGCTGAATGACCCCGGTCTCGTTGTTGGCCAGCATCACGCACACCAGACGCGTGCGTTCGGACAGGGGTTCGTCGAGCGTCTGCGGTTCGACGATCCCGTCGCGTGAAACGCCGAGGCGGTGGATCGTCCAGCCACGCCGCTCGAGCAGCTCGGCCACTGCCGCGACGCTGGGATGTTCGATCGGCGAGAGGATCACTTCGCCGGGGGGCGATTGCATCAGCGGTCCGCCCAACGAGCCCAGCATCGCCAGGTTGTTGGCCTCGGTGCCGCCGCTGGTGAAGAGCACGCGATCGGGTTGCGAGCCCGACAGGTTGGCCCCCAGCATGCGGCCGATTTCCTCGCGAGCCTTTTCCAGCGCACGTCGCGCCCGCCGGCCGACGGCGTGCTGGCTGGCCGGGTTGCCGAAGCGTTCGGTTTGCCAGGGTGCCATCGCGGCGGCCACTTCGTCCAGCAGCGGCGTCGTGGAATTGTGGTCCAGATAGATCATCGCGTCGCGCGTCATGCTCCCATCTTACCAGCCGACCGCGCTTGCGGCTCTTGGTGCCCAAAGGCCGGATCTTCCCGACCGAAAAACGCCTCCCTCCGGCGGGTAGGCTGCCGGCCGGCGCGGTATCATGGAGGGCAATCTGCTCGAAGGGGTCGTGCCGTGTTCCGCTTGCTCTATTTGGTCGTGCTCGGCGCGGGAATCCTGTGGATCGCCGCCGCGATGCCCGTCTTGACCGACGCCATGGGCTACGTCGATTCAATGATGGAGAACAAAGCTGTGGTTGTTCTGCACGAACAACAAGCAGGACTATTTTCCGGCGAAGCCGGCCGGCGGACCAAGATCGTATTGGTGGCTGCGGCGGTGATCATTGTCGGCTGCGAAGTTTGGAACTTCGTCCGCTGGCGGCTGCTGCACAGGCCCTAACCACGGCACGCGCTCGATGGAATCGAAACCGAACAAGCCGAAGAAGACGCCCTGCCCCAAGTGCGGCAGCCCGCTGAGGCTGCGCCCCCAGCAGCGCGGCACGCAGGTTTCGTGTCCCAAGTGCCAGGCGACGTTCACCGTCGGCGGAGCGCAGGACAAGGCACCCGCCCCCAAGAAGAAGAAACCCAAACAGCAACCGCAGCGGGCCAACGTGCCCTACGAGTCGCCGCTTAAGGAAGAAGACCTCATCGAGGAGCACGAAGAGCCCTCGACCGAGGAAGTCGGCGTCACCTACGAGGCCCCGGCCGAAGACGACGCCTACGAACCCGAGATCCGGCTGGAACGCGTGTGGGCGGTGCCCGACGACGAGATGGCCAGCATCGGCCCATTGGCCGGACGCGAGAGCGCTTACGAAGTCGACTGGGCCACGACCGACGACCTGGAGATGGAAGCGCCGACCCAGCGCGCTCCGGTGCGCGAGGATCTGCTGCTCGATTCGGCACGCCAGCGCGGGCTGCTGCGCGAGTACCACGTTCCGGATCCACCGAAATGGACGTTCTTCAGCGGCGTGTTCACGCATCCCTGGCAAGGCGTCAACGTGACTCGCTGGACGGCGATGTCAATGGGACTGAGCCTGACCGGCGTGATGGCCTACTGCGCCGTGACCTGGCTGAGCGGCGGCACCAGCCAGGCGCTGGGCGTGCTGATGACGATGTTCACCATCCTGATGGCGCTGGTGACGCTGTCGTTTGCCACGAGCAGTTGCCAGGCCGTGATTCAGGACACGGCCGACGGACACGACATGCCGCAGGAGGCCTCGCTGCCCGAATGGGACCAGTGGATTTGGACGCTTTTCTGCTGGGGAAGCCTTTGGGCCGTGAGCGGGGCGCTGGCGTATCCCCTTGCGCTACTGATCGGGGGCATCGCGTTTCTGGTGGTGCCGGGAATCCTGTTTCCGATTCTGCTGCTTTCGGCGATGGAGGCCGACTCGTACCTGCTGCCCTACTCACCCGTCGTGCTACGAACGCTGGTGAGCTATGCCCACGGCTGGCTGACGTTCTACCTGCTCTCGGCGGCCATGTTCATCGGCTGGCAGGCGATGCTGGTGTTCGGATTCGCCAGCGCCCCGATGCTGGGAGCGTTCATCTCCGGCCCCATCGTGGCGGCCATCATGCTCATCTATGCCCGGCTGTTGGGCCGCGTGGCCTGGCGCGCCAGCGGCGCGAACATGGCAGCCTCGGAGCGCGAAGCGGGTGCGGCCCCGGCATCTTCAGGCAAAGCGCAACCGGCCGCAGCCCCCAAGCCCAACAAATCGAAGAAGCGCCGCAAGCATCGCAAGATCCACATCGAGCTGCCCGACGAAGAGCCTCCTGCCGACAACTCCTCGTCGCACGAGCGTCCGCGGATCAGCTTCCATCACCGCCCGTAGCGTCCGACGGCGCCCAGGCGGCGAATACCCGCGCCGGGCCTCCGCTGCCGGTCTCGATCTTGATCGGCGCCACAAACAGATAGAATCCCGCTGGCGGCAGCTCGTCGAGATGGGCCAGGTTCTCCAGCCCGTAGCATTCGGCCTGCCCCAGCAGGTGATGCACGGGAAAGTCGCGCGAGATGCCGCGGTCGACGCTCAGCGTGTCGAGCCCCACGCCGCGCACCTCGCGCTTGTCGATCAGAAACTTCACCGCCTCGGGCGAGAAGCCGGGAAAGTGCAGCCGGCCGCGGACGTCGCGATTCTGGTAGCGGGTCGAGTTCTTCCAGAACTTGCTCCAGCCGGTGTTGGCCAGCACCACGGCGTGCTGCGGAATCCGCCCGTGCTCGCGCTCGAAGCGGCGCACGTCGTCGAGCGAAACCAGGTAGTCGGCATCCGCGCTCACCGGCCCGCGAACGTCGATCACCACGGCGTGCGAGAACAGGTCTTCGGCGGGAATCTGATCGACCGAAGGCTTGCCGCGCTCGAAGTGATTCGGCGCGTCCAGGTGGGTTCCCAGGTGCTCGGGCGACGAGAAGGTTTTGCTCAGCACACCGTCTTTTTCCAGCGTGGCGATCGTGTGCAACTCGAAGGGCTGGTAGTTCTCGCCCGGCCAGTAGGCGCTCTTGTCGTTGAGCGGCCAGGCCAGATCCACCAGCTTCAGCTTGCCGGCGGCCAGATCGGCCAGCGTCGGTGTGGCCGACGGGGGTGCGGCCGGCTGGGGCGAATCGACGGCGGCATCGGGCTCAAGCGGCGCCTGCCCGGCGGCCGATGGTTGCTCGAGTGCGTCGATCCCGGCGGAGAAGGCCACGCCGCCGGCCAGGGCCAGGGCGACAAGCAGCGCACGCGTCATGGGGAAACCTTCCTTTCCTGCGGTTCGTTGGCTGGCGCACGACAAAAGTCTAGCTTCAAGGCGCGCTTGGGCGTGGCCCCGGGACGTGCGGACTTTGACGATGGTACGGGGCCGGCGCGGCGGTGGCAAAGCGTGCAAGCTATCGTTGTCGAGCCGCACCCCAACCGCCGCAGCAGGGTCGCCGGCGGCGCGCGAAATAGGCAAATCTAGTTGACTGCGCCGAGACGTTTCGCCAAGATCGCAATATTGGGAGTCCCCGCGGCGCGTCAAAGACCACCCCTAGCGAAGGGGCACGCCAGCGTTTTCGGGGGACGACGTATCCGGTAACACTGTCTTTCAGAAAGGGTGTCGGTTATAGAACGCAACCAGAGGATCAACGAACAAATCCGTATTTCACCGGTCCGGGTCATCTCGGCCGACGGAGAATTGCTGGGCATCCTGCCCACCGAAGAGGCCCTGTCGAAGGCTCGAGAAAGCGAACTCGACCTGGTCGAAGTGGCCCCCAACGAACGGCCTCCCGTATGCCGCATCATGGACTACGGGAAGTTCAAGTATCAGCAGAAGAAGCGGCTGGCCAAAGGGCACGCCCACCAGAGCAAGATCAAAGAGATTCGCGTCCGCCCCAAGACGGGCGAGCACGACATCCAGTTCAAGCTGGTACAGGCCCGGTCGTTCCTCAAGCACAAAGACAAGGTGATCGTCTCGGTCGTGTTCCGCGGCCGCGAGCTGGCCCACGTCGAAGAGGGCCGCAAGGTGATCGACCACGTCATCAAAGAGCTCGAGGACATCGGCAAGGTCGAATCGGCGCCCTCGCATCAGGGCAAGCGGATCGTGGCCATTCTGGCCCCCAGGTAGCCAAGTGCTCGCCGGGCAACTCGTCGGTTCCCGGCGGGACGACTTTCGTGCAACGACGCGTCAACGATGCACCGCGCTGCGGCATCCGGCTAGCGGTACGCGCAACCGCTACGCAAAGAACCAGCACATCCACAGCGTGGCCGCCACCAGGATCGCGGCCCACAACCGGTCGTTGCGATACCAGGCCGGCCCCCGCGCCTGCTCCGAGTGCCGTTCCTCTTTGTACTGCCCCCAGGTGTAATGCTCGCGCTGGGGGTCGCGCTCGCGAGTCGTCGCGTAGCTCACCGCCAGCAGCACCGCGTAGCAGGCCAGCGTGGCCAGCCCGGCACGATGGAAGGCCTGCAGCTTGTGGTCGAACATCGACGCTGAGGTCACCTCGAAGGCCACCGACAGCAGCGGCCCGGCCAGGATGCACACGAACGACGCGGTGCGCGTGACCAGCGGCTGCAAAATGCCGGCCACGTAGGCCACGATCACGCCCGGCACGAGATACGCGTTGTAGTCGGCCATCGTGTTGAAGATCCCCCCCTGCGTCTGCCCGAACATGATCGACAGGCCGATGGCCAGGCAGATCATCGCCATCATCGCCACGCGGCCGACCCAGATCAGCCGCATCTCCGAAGCCTCCGGATCGAGGTACTTCTTGTAGACGTCGAAGGTGAACAGCGTGGAAGTGGAGTTCATCATCGAGTCGATCGTGGAGAGGATGCCGCCGATCAGGCCGGCCATCACCAGGCCCACCAGCCCGTAGCCGGCCGGCAGCAGCGTGCGCGCCAGTCCGGCAAAGGCGGTGTCGCTTTCGGTCTCGGGATCGATGTTCAGGATGTAAGCGGCGGCCATGCCGGGCACGATGCAGAGAAACGGGATCAGCAGCTTGAAGAACCCGGCCGTGATCACGCCCATCCGCGCGTCCCAGCCGCTTTTGGCGCCCAGCGTGCGCTGCACGATGAACTGGTTGGTGCCCCAGTAGTAGAGGTGCAGCACCATCAGCCCGCTAAGCACGCCGCTCCAGGGCAGCTCGTCGTGGCTGGCCTCGAAAAACACGTGGAACTTGTCGGGCTGCTTTTCGAGCAGGCCGGAGATGCCGCCCACGTCGGGGTGCCAGATGGCCAGCACCGCCAGCGTGCCGCCGCCGGCCAACAGCAGCACGCTCTGGATGAAGTCGGTGTAGATCACCGCCTTGAGCCCGCCGAAGATCGTGTACAGCGCCGCCACGCCGGCCAGCAGATACACCGACCACTGGTAGCTGATCGCAAAGTCGGAGTTCTTGGTGAGGGTTTCGACCGTCAGCGCCCCCAGGATCAGCGTGCCGACCATCTGGATCAGCAGGAAGGCCATGTTCGTGATCGAGTACAGCAGCCGGCTGCGGTCGTCGAATCGCCGCCCCAGATATTCCGAGAGCGTGTACACGCCCATGCGGCGATAGAACGGTAGAAAGAAATAGCACAGCATCAGCAGGCCAAAGATGGCGCCGAACTCGAAGTTGGCCTGGGCGAAGCCTTCTTTCAGGCCGGCCCCCATCATGCCCACCATGTGGTGCGAGCTGACGTTGGTGCCGAAGATCGACCCGGCCACGACCCACCAGGCGACCGACTTGCCGGCCAGGAAGTAGTCGGCCGTGCCTTTCTCGCGCCGGCCGATCCACATGCCGAAGGCCGTCACGCCCAGCACCGTGCCCACCAACAGCACGAAGTCGATGGCCTGGAGCGGTACGCTGGCCACTTCGGCCAACAACAACGAAGAATCGACGAGCATGGTTTCCGCCTGGGTCGGTGTACAAGTAAGTCAATCGGTCGCGGCATCGCGCTTGCGAAACGTGACCGAGCCGGGTGCACACAACGCCACCAACTGGGGCACGTCACACTCGGCCAGCAGGCCGAACGCGAACAGCTCCGGCATCTTTTCGACCGGCACGTCGCGGTTGATGAGTTCCCGGAAGCTGGTCAAGCCGTCGACCGCTTCCACGCCGGCGATCGCTTGCGGTTCAAGCGCCGCGGCCACCAGCGCCACCGCCGAGGCCCGGGGACCAACAGCCAGCACGCGCGCGGGCCTGCGTGGGTACGGCTGCTTCGCCGTCCAGCGAGCCAGCGATATTAGCTGTCCGGCCTGCACGCCCAGCGCCCGCTCGCCGGCGGCCGCCATCATCAAGGGATAAGTATAGTCGGGGTCCTGCCCCTTCAGTTGCGATTCGCCCCACAGCAGCAGATCGGCCGCGTCGACGTAGTACCCCGCTTCGAGCAGTCGCCTCGCTTCGGCGGCTTGCGTCGCACGTCCCTCGTCGGCAATGACGATCACGCCGCCGTTGGCTGCCTTCGTGGTGGGCGTGAGCAGCGTTGCCGGCACCGTCCAGGTGTCGCCCACGCGCAGGGTCATGGCATTGGCCGGCCAGCGACCGTCCATGCGATGTCCCGCTCCCGGCACCGCGGCGCCGTAGTCCGGCACCCTCAGCAAGGCTCGCAGGCGCTTGCGAAGCTGTTCTTGCTGCGCCACATCGCGCGGCGTGGCGCGCTCGACCCGGCCGGCGTCCGGCAACGCTTTGGCCAGCGAAACGGCCAGGCGATGCAGATCGACATTCGCCTCCGGCAGCGGCACGTGCAACTCCTCGGGCGTCTTCAATTCCGAGGTACTTTCGATCTCTTCGCGGACGAAGCGGTTGTCGCCGGCGTAAAAGAAATCGCCCAGCATCGCGTAGAGCTGCTGCCGGTTGTCCTGCTCGAAATTGTGCGTGCCGGGATCGTGGTTCACGTGCGAGCGGAGCCGGTCTTCCGCGCCGTAGAGCGCGAAGATCGGCCGGGCGGCCGCCAGCAGTGGCTCGAGCGTGTGGCCGCTTTGAAAGCAGCAATCGTCCTGGGCGTTGTAGGTCAACAGCGTCGGCCGCGGAGCCCGCAGCGCCGTCAGGTGCGTATAGTCGGCCAGCGTGGCCAGGTCGGTGGGGGCTTGTTCCGAGTCGCCCATGTCGCCATAGGCCAGGTTGGTGTGGAAGCTGCCGTAGCCGGCCACGGGGTTGGCCAGCGTCACCCGCTCGTCCAGGCTGCTGATCACGATCGTCTGCCAGCCGCCGCCGGAAAGGCCCGCCACCGCCACGCGCTTGGGATCGGCATGCTCAAGCGCCAACCCGACGTCGAGCGCCTGGCTCATGGCCAGGTAGAAGGGCGCCAGTCCCCCGGCCCCGCACAGCTCCAACTGATTCATCCGGCCATGCGAGAAGCCGTCGCTGCGCAACTGCCCCATGCCGAACCACTCGACGTTCAGAGCCAGCATCCCACGCTTCGCCTGATTGATCGCCCGCAGTTGCTTGTAGTCGGCCGCCTTGCCTGCCGGATCGTGGCCGTTGACGTTCAGCACCAGCGGCACGCGGCCCTCGAGCTTCTCCGGCTGATACAGCAGTCCGGGAATCCACATGCCGGGCAAGGCCTCGTAGCGAAACTTGCGAATCGTATAGCCGGGCCCGCCGGGAATGGCGTCGAGCCATTCGACCCCGCACTCGGCATCGCGCCACCGGGCCGCTGCGCCGCGAAACACGATTCTGTCGAGCACGTCGCCACGCAGCCGCTCCGCCCTCCCCTGCCACGCGTCGAGATCGGAGCACTCGGGCGGCGCGATCAGCCGCGCTGCGATGAACGCCTTGACCTCGCGCAGCGGCTGGCCCTCGGCGAGCACCGTCTGCTCGAGCGCATCCTGAAGCGTCGGCTCGACGGCGCAAACGGAGCTCGGGCCGGCCAGCCAGCCCACCAGCAACAGTAACCACACGGCGCGCAATGCAGCTTTCATCGGGCCTCCGGGCCGGCAACCTCGGGATACGGAACGAACGCGCCCGCGCGAGCGCGAATCGCGTGCAATGCTACACCGAGCGGATGCGGCTCGCAATCAAGCCGCCGCAACCGGCCGCGCGCCCGTCGTGCTACTTCGCCGGATCGCGCAGTTCGATCCACGACGTCTGCGTGATGAGGTGCTCGAGCGACGCGAACGAAATCGCGGCGTTGGTCGCAAAGCGCGGACTGTCGTTGGCCGGGAACGTGGCCAGCGTGGCGTCGCCGACCAGAAACACGTTGAAGTCGCGCGACAGGTTTTCATACCCGGCCGTGGTGCGGCAGAAGCACATGTCGGTGGCATAGCCGGTGAGCAACACGTGCCGCACGCCGTGGGTCTTGAGAAACGCCTTCAGCGGCTCGTAGCCCTCGGCGTCGTAGATCACCACGTCGTCAGGGTCGGCGTTGAGGTCGCTCGTGACTGGAATCGGCAAGTCCCAGAATCCGGCGTTGTTGTAGCGCGGCCCCGCGTCGAGTCCGCTGAACTGGCGAAAGTAGTCGATCACCGGGGTCTCGGCCGACAGCTTCAACTGCCGCAGAATCTCGTGGCCGCGATACTCGAAGCTGTTGAGCTTCTTGTCGAGCTCGCGTGCCGCCTGCTTGCGCTCCTCTTTGCTCGGCGCGTGGTCGAATGACCGGTAGAGCTTGCGTCGGATGGGATCGTTCTCGCCCGGCAGGCTGTACATCACAAACGCCACCTTGTCGCGCAGCCGCGCCAGCAGCGGATCGATCACTTCGCGCGTGTGCCGCCCGGCCAGGTGATTCTTTTCCGGCGTGCAGAAGTCGGCCGCGCCGGCCGGCTCGGGCGTGCGCCAGCCCTGCCCGTCGTCGACACCCCAGGGATGCACCATGATCACGGCCGTCTTGGCCGCTTCCAATCGATTGGGCATCTCGATGATGCCGCGGGCGTTGTACGAAAAACGCCACGCCCGCACGTGCAGATCGGCATTCGGATCGTCGACCAACAAGGGTGCTTCATACCGCACGCGTTCTCGCACCGGCTCGACGAACTCCGGATGGTCGGCCAAGAGCGGCTGTGGGTCTTCGATGCGCGTGAGCCGATTCTCGTAGGTTCGCTCCCTCGGCGGAGCAGCCTGTACTTGCGTGGCGGGCGGCAAGAGCAGCAAGGCAATCAGAGCGCGACGGAACATCATGAAACTCCCCCGAAAACGCATCGGAAACGGGTCACGGCCGCTACCCATCATAGCCGCCCGGCGGTGCTGCTCAATCGACGGGAACCGTAGCGGCCGGCACATGCGCGCAACTACAATGAGGCCGCTGCGGCTTTTCTCTGGGAAACGGGTCGAAACACGATACGCATGGGCATCTACGAGGAACTCGGGCTCGAACCGATCATCAACGCCTCCGGCGCGGTGACGCGTCTGGGCGGCGCGCCGTTGTATCCGGCGGCGCTCGATGCCTTTGGCCAGGCCGCCGGCCAAACCGTGCCGCTGGAACAACTGCATGCCGTGGCCTGCCGCCAAATCGCCGAGGCCACGGGCACCGAAGCCGGACTGGTCACCTCGGGAGCCGCAGCCGCGTTGACGCTCGGAACCGCCGCGATCCTGGCCGGACACGATCTGGCGCGCATCGAACGACTGCCCGACTGCTCGGGCATGCCCTGCGAGTTTGTGGTCGCCCGCGAGCATCGCAACGGCTATGACCACGCCGTGCGCGCGGCGGGCGCTCGGTTCGTGGAGGTGGGGTTTCACGAGCTTGCCGCCGGCTCGGGAGTGCGCCGCGCCGAGGCCTGGGAATACGAGGCGGCTTTCGGGCCTCACACGGCCGGCGTGTTGTACGTGCTCTCCAAAGGAGCCTGCCCGCCGCTCAAGGACGTCGTCGAGCGTGCACACGCGCACTACCTGCCCGTGCTGGTCGATGCCGCCGGCGAATTGCCTCCGCGGGCCAACCTGAAGACGATCGCCGCCACGGGAGCCGACCTGGTGGCCTTCAGCGGCGGCAAGGCGATTCGCGGACCGCAGGCCACCGGCATTCTGTGCGGGCGCCGCGAGTTGATCTCGTCGGCGGCGATTCAGATGCTCGACATGGACGACCACCTGGAGCTATGGCAACCGCCCGCGGAGTTGATCGATCGCGAGCAGTTGCCCGGCATGCCGCGTCACGGCATCGGCCGCGGGTTCAAGGTGGCCAAGGAGCAGATCGTGGCGCTGCTGGTCGCGCTGCGGGCGTTTGCCTCCGGGGAGTACGACGCGCTGGTCGAAGGGTATCGGGCGCGGCTGGACGAGATTTGCGCGGCGCTGGCCGATGTTCCGGCCCGCTGTCACGTGCAAGCCAGCGACGGCGAGAGCTTGCCGATTTTGGAGATCCTCGTCGACGAACGGGCGCTAGGGCGCACGGCCATCGAGGTGTGCCGCGCATTGCGCGCCGGCTTGCCCCCCTGCTATGTCGGACATGCCGCGTTGGCCGAGGGCACCCTCGTGATCAATCCGCTGCACCTCGACGAGCGCAACACGCCCGAGCTGGCGCGGAGGCTGCGCGAGGAGCTAACAACGAAGTCGTAGTAGACCAACTACGTCAATTTGTCAGGTCGACATGCTTGCGCTCCGCAAGCATGCTCACGCGAGCGTGAGCATGGCACCGACGATCGCACGGTTCTTGTACCCGACAACTAAGCGTAGTTGGTCTAGTAGGACAGGTACGACATACTGCGTGTCAGGTCTGCTGCGGTTCTTTGAGCGTCAGCACCGGGCAAGGCGCATCGCGCACGACGATCTCGGCGACGCTTCCCATCAGTGCCCTTCGCAATCCGGTCCGGCCGTGCGTGGCCATCACGATCAGATCGGCTCCTTCCTGCTTGGCCACGCGAACGATCTCGGCGGCCGGGTCGCCGCGCAGCCGGCGGACTTCGTGCGCGACGTTTTGCCCAGAGTCGCTGACCAGCGAGTCCAACAGTTGCTTGAAGGAGGCCTCCTCTTCGTCGATGCGGCCTTCGGTCACCTCGATCGGCCCCAGCGGGGGCACCGAGGGGGGCTCGACGAACACGGCGAGCAGACCAGCCTGCGACTGCCCGGCCAAGGCCACCGCATAGCGCAGGGCGGCGTTGCTGGCCGGCGAGTAGTCGGTTGGAAACAAAATCTTCTGCATCGCGAATCTCAAATCTTCGGGCCCGTGGCGGCGGCCGCTCAAACTTCGACGGGAATGACGATCACGGCTCGCAGCGAACCGCGGATGACGCGTTCGGCGGTGGTGCCGAACAATAGCTTCTCGATGTGGCCGCGCGTGCCGTACTTGCCCATCAGGATCGCATCGACCTGAAAGTCTTCGGCCTTGCGAAGGATTTCGATAAAGGGAATGCCTTCGGAAACGATGGTTTGCACATCGATGTCGACTTCGCTGCTTTGCTTGAGCGCCGCGAGTTCCTCTTCGGCGTGAGCGCGCATCTTTTCGATGACCTGCTCGCGCGATTCGAGCCCCAGCTTGGCGGCAAAGTCCACCAGGGCGGGGTCGATGGCGTGGAGCAAAATCAGCGCGGCATCGTCGCCGCCTGCCAGTTTCGCAGCCCGCTCGACCACGCCGCGCGACACGGGCGAAAAATCGACCGGCACCAACAACGTGTTCAGTTCGTACATGCTTCTTCCTTTGCTGTTGCTAGCATTGCGGTGAGACGCCCGCTCGGCGGCGCACGCGGCTTTCGGGGGCGAGTGCATGCAGGGCACGCCCCTCGTATTTTCGCACATTTTCCGCGAGCCGGGCAGACCCGCCCCAACGGCCCGGGATCGGTGTGCCCCCGGGCGCACCTGTCGCTCAAAATCGCACACGGCCGCGGCACCCGTCCTTGCAGCGCCGCCGCGCGTTCGATCAATTCGCACGGCCGCGGCAAAGTGAGCCATGCGGCCCGGCAATTGCACCGATACATAGAGGTAGGGCTCTATTCCACGACGATCAGGAGTTGCGTCATGAGCACACGATGGATTCTCGCGGCCGCGGTGACCGCGGCCCTGGTGGCCGCCGGCGCCGGAGCACGAGGCGGCGAAGACGACGAAGCCGGCAGCTTCTGGATGCAAAAAAAACTCGAGTACTCCGAGAACATCCTCGAAGCCTTGGCCCGCGAAGACTATCCGGCCATTTCCAAGAACGCCCGCTCGATGAACGCGCTGTCGCAGATGGAGAAATGGGTGCGCGGATCGGGCGAGTATCGCGCCCAGTTGAAGATCTTCCAGAACGCCAACAAGCAACTGATCCGCATGGGCGACGAAGAAAACCTTGACGGAGCGTCGCTGGCCTACGTTCAATTGACGCTAAGCTGTGTCAATTGTCACAAGGTCGTGCGCGATCGTTCTTCCGAGACGACGTTACGAGCCAGGTAAGCCGACCCGCGACCGAGCCCGCACAGTCGCCGCCCGGCGGCGCCGGCGGAAGGAGTGCGCCCCGAGCGACGTTCGTCGAGCGGCGTGACGCCTGGATCGCCGCCTTGGCGGTCGCCGCGATCGCGCTGCATCTGCTGCTGCGCTTCGCGCTGGACGTGCCGCCGCTGGCGTACAACGCGCCGCTGTTCGTGGCGCTGGCCCTGGGCGGCGGGCCGCTGGTCTACGACCTGCTGGGGAAGCTTTGGGCTCGCGAGTTCGGCGCCGACCTGCTGGCCGGCCTGTCGATCGTCACTTCGCTGTTTCTCGAGGAGTACCTGGCCGGCACGTTCGTCGTGCTGATGCTTTCCGGCGGCGGGGCGCTGGAAAGCTTTGCCGTGCGCAGCGCCTCGAGCGTGCTCGAGGCCCTGGCGAAGCGGATGCCGCAGGTGGCCCATCGCAAGCGGGCAGGCGACCTGGTCGACGTCGCCCTGGAAGACGTGGCCGTCGGCGACGTGCTGATCGTCCTGCCGCACGAGGTGTGCCCCGTCGACGGCGTGGTGCTCGAAGGCCACGGCGTGATGGACGAGGCCTACCTGACCGGCGAGCCGTTCATGATGTCTAAGACGCCCGGCTCCACCGTGCTCTCCGGGGCCATCAACGGCGCTTCGGCTCTCACGATCCAGGCCAGCCGCATGGCGGTCGACTCGCGCTACGCCAAGATCATGCAGGTGATGCAGGCCAGCGAGCAGCGCCGACCGCGCATCCGCCGGCTGGGCGACAAGCTGGGAGCCTTCTACACGCCGCTGGCCGTGGGCATCGCCCTGGTGGCTTGGGCCGCCAGCGGCCAGGCCGACCGGTTCCTGGCCGTGCTCGTCGTGGCCACGCCCTGCCCGCTGCTGATCGCGATTCCGGTGGCGATCATCGGCTCGATTTCGCTGGCCGCGCGGCGGGGCATCATCATCAAAGACCCCGCCGTGCTCGAACAGGTGGAAAACTGCCGCGTGGTGATTCTCGACAAGACCGGCACGCTCACCTTCGGCGAGCCGCACCTGGTCGAGCAGCACGTCGCCGGTGGCTTCGACCGCCGCCGCGTGCTACGCCTGGCCGCCAGCGTCGAACGCTACTCCAAACACCCGTTGGCCGAAGCGATCGTCCACGCGGCGCGGGGCGAGGGTCTGGAGCTGTTCAATGCCGCCTCGGTGCGCGAACCGCCCGGCGAGGGACTGCGCGGCACGGTCGCAGGCCAGGACGTCTGGATCGCCAACCGCGCGCTCATCGCCGCCGCCGACCCGGCGGCCGCCGGACAGTTTCCGCCGGTCGCCGGAGGCCTGGAGTGCAACGTGGCCATCGACGGGCGCTATGCGGCCACCTACCGCTTTCGCGACGAGCCGCGGCCCGAGGGCTACTCGTTCGTCGGCCACCTGCGGCCGCGGCACCACATCGAGCGCGTGATGCTCGTCTCGGGCGATCGCGAGAGCGAAGTGCGCTACCTGGCCGACAAGGTCGGCATCCGCGAGGTGTTCGCCGACCAGAGCCCCGAAGACAAGCTGCGGATCGTCCGCGACGAGACCGCCCGGGCCGGAACGCTCTTTTTGGGCGACGGCATCAACGACGCTCCGGCGCTGACGGCCGCCACCGTGGGCATCGCCTTCGGCCAGCACAGCGACATCACGGCCGAAGCCGCCGGCGCCGTCATCATGGACACCTCGCTCGCGCGGGTCGACGAGTTCCTGCATATCAGCCGGCGCATGCGCTCGATCGCCCTGCAAAGCGCCTTAGGGGGCATGGCCTTAAGCATCGCCGGCATGGGCGTGGCGTCCGTGGGACTGTTGCCCCCGGTGGCCGGGGCCATCACCCAGGAGGTAATCGACCTGCTGGCCGTGCTCAATGCCCTGCGGGTGGCCGTGCCGCCTCGAGAACTCAGCGATTTCGAGTCGCCGTTGCCGGGCTCGCCCCCCACGACGGGTATCGATGACGCGATATAATTGTGTGGCGTCGCTTCCGCTCCATCGCCGCGCACCTCCACTCAGCAAGGGCCCCTGTCATGCAAAGACGCGAATTTCTCTCGACGGCCGTGGCCGCCACGCTTTCAGGCACCGTGCTCGGACACCGCGGCTGGGCCGCCCACACCGACGGGGAATGCCGCATTTACGCTTCGCCGGCCGAGGCCATGGCTTCGCCGCGCGAACGCGAGCTGTTCGCCACGGCGCTGCGGGTCGGCATCACCGACAGCCAGCCCGACTACCTGGCCGTGGTCGACGTCGACCCCGATTCCAAGACCTACTCCCAGGTCGTGCATCGCGTGATGATGCCCACGCCGGGCGACGAGTTGCACCACTTCGGCTGGAACGCGTGCAGCAGTTGCCACGGCCAGCAAGACGCCATGCGCCGCTTTCTGGTCGTGCCCGGCATGCTCTCCGGGCGGATCCATATCATCGACGCCGAGAATCCCCGCCGGGCGAAGATGCACAAGGTGATCGAGGGAGCCGAAATCGTCAACAAGACGAACTTGAGCGCTCCGCATACCGTCCACTGCCTGCCCGACGGACAGATCATGATCTCGATGCTCGGCGACGGCGAAGGCAACACGCCGGGCGGCTTCCTGCTGTTGGACGAAAACTTCGACATCGTCGGCCGCTGGGAACCCGCAGACAGCGGCATGACGTTCAACTACGACTTCTGGTACCAGCCGCGGCACGACGTGATGATTTCCAGCGAGTGGGGCGCGCCCAACACGTTCCGCCCCGGTTTCAAGCTCGAAGATGTCGAGGCCGGAAAATACGGCCACTCGCTCTGCTTCTGGGACTGGGACGAAAGGAAGCTCGCCAACAAGATCGACCTGGGCGCCACGGGCATGATTCCCCTCGAAGTGCGCTTCCACCACAACCCCGACAGCTCCCACGGCTTCGTCGGAGCGGCCCTGTCGAGCACGATGTGGCACTGGCACAAGACCAATGGCAAGTGGCAGGTCGACAAGGTCATCGAAGTCGAACCGGTCGAAACCGAGGACTTTCCGTTCCCGGTGCCGGGCCTGATCACCGACCTGGTGCTGTCGATGGACGATCGCTTCCTCTACTTCTCCAACTGGCTGCACGGCGACCTGCGGCAGTACGACGTCAGCGACCCGGCCCATCCCAAGCTCACCGGGCAACTCTGGCTGGGCGGCGTGATCGGCAAGTCGGGTAAGTTCCGCGGCAGCGATTTCCGCGGCGGACCGCAGATGCTGCAGTTGAGCCTCGACGGGCGCCGGCTGTACGTCACCGATTCGCTCTACAGCAGTTGGGACAACCAGTTCTACGGCGACATCGGCAAAAAGGGCTCGACCCTCTTGCAGATCGATTGCGACCCGCAGGGCGGCATGCGGCTCAACGAAGACTTCTTTGTCGACTTCGGCCCCGAGCCCGGTGGCCCGGCCCGAGCGCACGAGATGCGCTTCCCCGGCGGCGACTGCACCAGCGACATCTGGATTTAGACCACCAAGCGCCAGCTCAACAGGAGAGCCCATGGAAAAACGGCTCGTTCACTTCGAGACCCGCGGCAGCGTGGGGCTGATCACGCTCGACAACCCGGCGCGGCGCAACGTGCTGTCGCGGCGCGCGCTCGCGCAGTTGATCCAGCGTCTCGACGAGGCCGAGAGCGACGGCGACGTGAAGTGCGTGATCCTCCGCGCCGAAGGCCCGTCGTTTTCGGCCGGGCACGACCTGCGCGAGATCATCGACGCCAGCGACGCCGAACGCGAGTCGCTGTTCGCTCTGTGCAGCGAGACGATGCAAATGATTCGCGGGCTGTCGCTGCCGGTGATCGCCCAGGTGCAGGGCATCGCCACGGCCGCCGGCTGCCAGTTGGCGGTCACCTGCGACCTGGTCGTAGCCGCCGACGAAGCGAGCTTCGCCACGCCGGGGATCAAGATCGGCCTGTTCTGCTCGACGCCCGCGGTGGCCGTATCGCGCGTTATCGGTCAGAAGAAGACGATGGAGATGCTGCTCACGGCCGAACCCCTCTCGGCCCGCGAGGCCGAGCGGATCGGCCTGATCAACCGGGTCGTGCCGATCGGCGAGCTGCCCCAGGCGACGTTGGCGCTGGCCGAGCAGATCGCCGCGGCCAGCCCCTACACGATCGGGTTGGGTAAGAAAGGCTTTTACGATCAGGCGGAGTTGCCCATCGAGCAGGCCTACGCCCTGACCGAACAGATCATGATCGAAAACGCCCGGGCCCCCGATGCGATCGAAGGCATGCAAGCGTTTCTGGAGCGGCGCGAGCCGCGTTGGAGCGAGACCTAGCTTGCCTTGTTCGGCGCGTTTTGAGCCCCTAAACTAAGGGATTGCCCCCCGCTTACACATCACTTTTCAGGCGAACTTCGAGGACCTTCCTATGGCTACTGCCATGGATCGCAAGCTTTGGGCCCAGTGGCAAAAGGAGATCGAGAACGCTCCGCCGCCGGTGCAGCCGCCCACCACCGTCAGCAGCGTGCCCATCGACCCGCTCTACACGCCGGACAACCTCGAAGACTTCGACTACGACACGGAGTTGGGCTACCCGGGCCAGTTCCCCTACACGCGCGGCGTGCACGCCACGATGCATCGCGGCCGGCTGTGGACCATGCGGCAGTTCGCCGGGTTCGGCACGGCCAGGCAAACCAACGAGCGGTTCAAGTTCCTCGTGGCCAAGGGTCAAACCGGGCTGAGCACGGCCTTCGACCTGCCCACGTTGATGGGCATCGACAGCGACGACCCGCGCTCCCTCGGCGAAGTCGGCCGATTGGGCGTGGCGGTCGACACGATCGAAGACATGCGGCAACTGTTCGACGGCATCGACATTGGCAAGCTCTCGGTGTCGATGACGATCAACGCGCCGGCCGTGGTGGTGATGGCCTTCTACCTGGCCCACGCGCAGGACTCGGGCGTCGACTGGCGCTCGCTGCGGGGCACGATTCAGAACGACACGCTCAAGGAGTTTCACGCCCAGAACGAGATCTACTTTCCGCCCGAGCCTTCGGTGCGGTTGACGGTCGATGTGATCGAGTTCTGCACGCGTCACGTGCCGAAGTGGAACCCGGTGTCGGTCTCCGGCTACCACATTCGCGAGGCCGGCTCCACGGCCGTGCAGGAATTGGCCTTCACCCTGGCCGACGGCTTCCACTACATCGACCAGGGCCTCGAGCGGGGGCTGGGGGTCGACGAGTTCGCCGGCCGGTTGAGCTTCTTTTTCAATGCCCACAATGATCTGTTCGAGGAGATCGCCAAGTACCGCGCGGCGCGGCGCGTGTGGGCCGAGCGGTTGCGCAATCATTATGGAGCCAAACAGGAAGCCTCGTGCAAGCTGCGGTTCCACGCCCAGACCGCCGGCTGCACGCTGCAGGACAAGCAGCCCGAGGTGAACCTGATTCGCGTGGCCTACCAGGCCCTGGCCGCCGTGCTGGGCGGCTGCCAGTCGCTGCACACCAACAGCATGGACGAAACGCTCGCCCTGCCCTCGGAACACGCCGTGACATTGGCGCTGCGCACGCAGCAGGTGCTCGCGCACGAGACGGGCGTGACCAACACGGTCGATCCGCTGGGCGGCAGCTACTTCGTCGAAACGCTCACCCGCCAGATGGAGCAGGAAGCGGGCCGGTACTTCGAGCGCATCGAAGAGCTCGGCGGCATGCTTCCGGCCATCGACCGCGGTTTCTTCCGCCGCGAGATCGCCGACGCGGCGTTCGCCTACCAGCGCGAAGTCGACGCCAAGCACAAGCTGATCGTCGGCGTGAACGCCTTCCAGGAAGCCGACGAAAAGCCCCTCGAACTTCTGGAAATCGACCAGGCCGTCGAAAGCGGCCAGATCGAGTCGCTCCACCGGGTGAAAGCCGACCGCAGCCAGGACGATCTGGATCGCACGCTCGCCGACGTGCGTCGCGCCGCCGAAGCCGAAGAGAACACCATGCCCACGCTCATCGACGCCGTACGGGCCCGGGCCACGGTAGGCGAAGTGATGTGCGCACTGGCCGAAGTCTACGGTCGTTGCGACGCGACGGTCGTTTGACCCAAAAGGTTTGCGTCCCCCTTTTTCTCCCGAGTCGAGTCCTCTCTAGATGAGCAAACAGCCGTCGCTACGCATCGTGTTGGCCAAGGTCGGCTTGGATGGCCACGATCGGGGCGTAAAGGTCGTGGCCCGGGGACTGCGCGACGCGGGCTTCCACGTGATCTATCCCGGACTCTGGCAGGCGCCCGAGGCGGTGATTCGTACCGTGGCCGACGAGGACGCCGATTGGCTGGGCATCAGCCTGCTGAGCGGCACGCACATGACGCTCGTGCCGCGGCTGATCGAACAACTGCGCGAAGCCGGTTTGGGGCACGTGGGCGTGCTGGTCGGCGGCATCATTCCCGAGGCCGACATTCCCAAGCTGACCGAGCTCGGCGTGGCACGCGTGTTCGGGCCCGGCACTCCCATGGAAGACATCGTGCAGTTCCTGCGCGATTCCGGGAGCCGCACGCATGCTTGACGAGTTGTTCGAGCGACTGGAGAAGCAAGACCGGTTGGCGCTTGCCCGGCTGCTAACGCTGGTCGCCCGCGAAGAGCAGCTCGACGTGATTCGCTCCCGGGCCGGCAAACGTCCTGAAAAGACGCGCGTGGTGGCGATCACTGGCAACGCCGGCGTGGGCAAGAGCACGCTGGTGGGCAAGCTTGCCGAGTACCTCCGTTCGCAGGGCCAATCGGTAGCCATCCTGGCCTGCGACCCGCAAAGCCCCTTGACCGGCGGGGCGTTGCTGGGCGATCGGGTGCGGATGCCCAGCCGTCCCGACGATCCAGGCATCTACATTCGCAGCGTCGCCGCGGCCAGCGGACACCAGGCCGTGGCCGAACACGTCGACGTGATGATCCGCGTGCTCGGGCGTTACGGCTTCGACGTGGTGCTGCTGGAAACCGTCGGCGCCGGGCAAGGCGATACGGCCGTCAGCGAGCTGGCCGACGTGGTCGTCTTGCTCGTGCAGCCCGAGAGCGGCGACGAGCTGCAATGGGAGAAGGCGGGCCTGTTGGAAGTGGCCGACGTGGTGGTCGTGCACAAGGCCGATTTGGCCGGAGCCGACCGCACCGAGGGACAGGTCAAGGAACTGCTCAGCCTGCCCGGCTGTCGCAAGATCGCCGTGCTGCGCGTGAGTTCCACCAAGGGCGAAGGTTTTGAAGCCCTTTGGCAGGCCGTGCTCGAGTCGCCCCGCCACGCCGCAGCCGCCGACGAAGATGCCCGCGAGTTGCTTCGCCGCGCCCAGGAGATTCTCGCCGAGCGCTTCCACCGACAGGGCGACCGCGTCGGCAACGTCATCGACCGCTGGAAGCGCCAGGAACTCGACGAAGCCCAGGCGGCCGACGAACTTCTGCAATTGCTGGCCCGCTAAGCGGCACCGTTTCGCGGTGCAAGCGACTCCCTGGACGTGGGGGATCGCATCGACTACCATGGGGGCCACAACGTGCTGGGAACATCTCCCGGCCGGTCTCTGTCCGGAATCCCGGCTAATGCATCGACACTGACCGTGTGCCGCGTCGAACTCTCGACGCATTCTTTCCTGCCCACGTCGATTCGTGTCCTCGCCTGCGCATGTCTTGCGTATCGCCTAAGGCCGAGAGACGTACCGGGCGGCACGCAGCGTCAGCATGCGTGGGACTTTCTTGCTGAAGTTTCTCGGAGTCACCCAGCCATGATTTGCATTCTGAAGACTGTCGGCCGCGGGCAATGTGTCGCGGCATGTTGCGCGTGGAGCATTGTCGCCATGGTTGCCGCGGCGGCACACGCCGATCGTGTGTATTCGTTCAACAGCTATCCATCGGAGCAAGGCGGCGGCACCTTGGTCGGATCGATCACGGTGACCGATACCGCGCCGGATGACGGAATCCTCAGCATCGCCGAAGTTCTGGCCTGGAATTGGACGGCGACCAACGGTCCGTTGGCGCTTGCCGCGAACAGCACCGAAGAGAACGCTTTCTACAGTCCCGGCGGCAGCGGCGCGACGATCACGGAAACCGACATTCTGTTGGCCGAGGGCAGCATGCTGTTCGGCGTCGAGAATCCGGAAAGCAACGCGGGACTACTCTACGACCAGTCCTCCTCGATGCCGGGGCTGTACCTGGCTTCGTCAGGCCTGGTGACGATCGTCTGGGGAACCGCGCCCGCCCCCAACGCGCTGGGCGGCGATCCCTGGGTCATCGCTACGCTGGTTCCCGAACCAGGGACCGCCGCGCTGCTAATTTCCGCGCTGTTGGCGATCGGCCTGATGCTCGTCTGTCGCCGCATCGCCGCTCTTGGATAGCGGCAATAACGCCGCCGCAACGGGCCGGCAGCCGACTTGCTTTGGCTGCGAAAGCGCGCGGTGCCGCGCGGGGACTGTGCCCATGCGGCGCATTCAGCCCGACTGTTGCTTGGCGCACTCGATGCAGTAGGGCGTGTAGGGAATCGCGTCGAGCCGCTGCTTGGGGATCGGGCGGCCGCACTGTTGGCAATCGCCGAACTGGCCGGCTTCGAGGCGCTCAAGCGCCGCTTCGACATCCTCGAGCATTTGCTCTTCGTTCTGGGCGATGGCGATGTTTTCGTCCATGCCTTCGGCGGCGCGGTCGGCCGGGTGCGAAGAAAGCCCCGCGCGGTCGCCCGGCACGCTCACGTCTTCGCGCATGGCCTCCTCGACTTCGTCGACTTCGCGTATCAGCCGGCCCCGCAGCTCGAGCAGCCGCGTGCGGTACTTTTCTTGTGCTTGCTGGTCCATCTCTTTCTCCCGTTGGGGGTCTGTCTCCCGTTGGGGGCCCACCTCAATCGTAACACTTCACGCACAGGAAGCGCGCCCGAATCGAGGCTTTTGACTTTTGGTCTAGGATTGCAAAAAATGCGCCAAGCGAGCCTCGCCTGACGCTGGTGGCCATCTGGGACCAACCGACGGCTGCGGGGCCCGCGCTATCCATGTTCGTTCAGGCGGCACCACTCCATGGCTCGAGAACCGCGGCGATTTGGCGATCTGCTGGTTTCGGCGGCGCGGTCCTTTCAACACCCGTACTGGAAGCCAGCGGTCGACGTCTACCGCACCGCCCACGGCTGGCTGCTCAAGTACGAGCTGGCCGGCGTTTCTCCCAGCGACGTCCAGGTGCTGCTGGCCGGCCGCACCATCACGGTGCGCGGGCTGCGGCGCGACATGCGGATCGAGGAGACGCACGAGTCGTACTGCATGGAGATTTCCTACAACCAATTCGAGCGTTCGCTGGAGCTGCCCTGCGAAATGGCCACGATGCATGCCGCCACGCAATATCGCGACGGCATGCTGTTCGTACGGTTGACGACCAAGGAGAACCCGCAGTGAGCACGCCGGACGATACCCTCACGCTGCCGGTGCTACCGATCAAGAATACGGTGCTCTACCCGTACCTGCTGATGCCGTTGTCGGTGGGCCGGCAGGCGTCGCTGGCCGCGGTCGAGGCAGCGAGCAATACCGAGGACAAGACGCTGTTTCTGGTCGCGCAGAAGGATGCCCAGGTCGAGGAGCCGACGTACGAGGACCTGTACACGATCGGTACCGAGGCGATCATCAAGCGGCTGGAGCGGACCGAGTCGGCCGTGCAGTTGATCGTGCAGGGCACGCGGCGGATGGAGATCATCGAGCCGGGCCCCGCCACACCGTACTTGCAGGCCCAGTTGCGCCCCCTGGGCGAGCCTTCGGACGAAAGCACCGAGATCGACGCGCTGGAGCGCAACATGGTCGACCTGGCCGGGCAGATCCAGGCCATGTCGCATCCCGAAGCGCAGATGGGCATCGCCCAGATCCTGGCCCAATTCAAGGATCCGCTGCACAAGGCCTACATGCTGGCCTCGATGCTGAGCCTCGATTTGGACAAGGAGCAGCAACTGCTCGAGGCCGGCACGCGGCTGGACGCCTTGCGGCTGATGCACGAGCTGCTGGGGCACGAGGCGCAGATCACCGAGCTGCGGCAGAAGATCGCCACTCAGGCCAAGAGCGAAATGACCCGCGAGCAGCGTGAGTACCACCTGCGCCAGCAGCTCAAGGCCATCCAGCAGGAACTGGGCGAATCGAGCGGCGAGGAAGCCGAGGTGCAGGAACTGCGGCGGCGGATGGACGAGGCCGAGCTGCCCGAAGACGTGCGCAAGGAGGCCGAGCGCGAGCTTTCGCGGCTGGAGCGTTTGAACCCCGCGGCGCCCGACTACCAGATCACGCGCTCCTACGTCGAGCTGATTCTCGAGTTGCCGTGGACCGAGGCGACGGAAGACAACCTCGACCTGGCCCGCGCCCGGCAGGTGCTGGACGAAGACCACTACGACCTGAAGGCGATCAAGGAGCGGATCGTCGAGCAGTTGGCCGTGCTGAAGCTCAACCCGCAGGCCAAGGCGCCGATCCTGTGCTTCGTCGGACCGCCCGGCGTGGGCAAGACCTCGCTCGGCCAGTCGATCGCCCGGGCGCTGGGACGCAAGTTCGAGCGGATGAGCTTGGGCGGCATGCACGACGAGTCGGAGCTGCGCGGACACCGCCGCACCTATATCGGCGCCATGCCGGGGCGGATCATCCAGGCCGTGCGCCGCTCGGGCGTGCGCAACCCGCTGTTGATGCTCGACGAAGTCGACAAGTTGGGCCGCGACTACCGCGGCGACCCATCTTCGGCGCTGTTGGAGATTCTCGATCCTGCGCAGAACTTCGAGTTTCGCGATAACTACCTGAACCTGCCGTTTGACCTGTCCAAGACCTTCTTCATCGCCACGGCCAACACGCTCGACACGATCCCGCGGCCGCTGCTGGATCGCATGGAGATCCTGCGGCTCACCGGCTACAGCGAGGAGGAGAAGATCCAGATCGCCAAGCGGTACCTCATCGAGCGGCAGTTGAAGGAAGCTGGCCTGACCGACGACCAAATCGCCATCCCCGACGACACGCTCCGCCGCGTGATCACCCGCTACACCCGCGAAGCCGGCGTGCGGCAGTTGGAGCGTGCGATCGGGCAGTTGGCTCGCAAGGTGGCCGTGCGCTACGCCGAGGACCGCGGCGAGGCCGTCACGATCCGGCCCGACGACCTGGCCGAGCTGCTGGGTCCCGAGCGGTTCTTTCTGGAGCAGGCCCGCGACCAGCTCCCGCCGGGCGTGGCCACGGATCTGGCCTGGACCGCGCCCGAGCGCGAGGTGCTCTACATCGAAGCGGTCGCCCTGCCCGGCGGCAAGGACCTGATGCTCACCGGCCAGCTCGGCGACGTAATGCGCGAGAGTGCCCGGGCCGCGCAGAGCTACATCTGGTCGCGAGCCAAGCAGCTCGGCGTGGCCGAGGACGAGATGCGCTCTTCCGGCGTGCACATCCACGTGCCGGCCGGCGCCATCCCCAAGGACGGCCCGTCGGCCGGCGTGGCCATGGCCGCGGCATTGGCTTCGATGTACACGGGCGAACCGACCCTCAACGACACCGCCATGACCGGCGAGATCACCCTCACCGGGCTCGTGCTGCCCGTGGGCGGCATCAAGGAGAAGGTGCTGGCCGCACGTCGTGCCGGCGTCACGACCGTCATCCTGCCGGAGCAGAACGCCAAGGACCTGCCCGACCTGCCCGAGGAGGTGCGCAGCGAGATGCGGTTCGTGCTGGCCCACCGCATCGAGGATGCCCTGGCCGCGGCGATCCCCACCATCGCCGACCGCCTCGCCGGCGTGGCCAACATCCGCTATGCCGAACCCCACGGCAACGGCCAGCCGCAGGACCAACCGCGCAAGCGCGAGAGCAGCCCCAGCTGACGTTCGCCGGCCGTTTTCGCCCTTCCCAGAATCCGGCCATTTGGCCGTTTGGGGCGGGTGGCGTTTTTCACGCCTATCGTGCAATGGGGCGAAAGGCCCGAACTTGGCCGGCTCTCCTGGCTTGCGCCGATTGGCCGGAACGCGCCGAAATGAAGTAGTGCCGCGGGTGCCGAGAGGACTCGCAGCCTCGCTTAAACCAAAACGCGACTCGCGCCGCAAGAAACGTTTTCGGCCACCCAAAGGGGCCCGGTGACCCGGCGAGCGACTGCGGCGTCTAAGGCACGGCCGAATCGGAGCGAGGCACGCAACCAGGGGGAGACGATGCATCTGACGACGGACGCGCTGGAATTCTTGTTCTGGCTGCCCCCGGCGGTGAGCCTGCTGCTGATCGGACATGCCCTCTGGCCGCGCGTGCCCCGCGAGCGCACGCCGCGCCGTCGGCTGGCCGCGGTGCTCGTCGCGGCGGGCGAGGCGGTGGGCATCGGCTTCTGGCTCGGTGGCGGTCTCGTCCTGTTCGGCTGGGCGTTCTGGTACGGCGACAACGACCATTGGTTCTGGACCGGCGGGTGGTGCATCGGGGCCGTCGTCGCAGGCGTCACGGCCGCCGCTGTCGCCTGGAAGCTCGCCACCGGCCGCGCCTCGCGCCGCTTTCTCTATGTGCACGCCGCCGGCGCGATCGTTTTGCTCGCGAGCCTCGGCGCGACCTATGCCTTCCACTTTCTCAACACGATCAAAGGCACGAATCCCGACGCGATCGCTCAGCAGTTCGCCGATAACCTGTCCGCCAGAACCGGCGAGCCGATTCGCGTGATCGAAACGCAGCGGGCTCCCGACGACACCCGCCGCAGCTATCGCCTGATGGCCCCTGACGAGCCGCGCGGGCGCTTGTCGCTGCATCGCCGCGGCTGGTTCGGGTGGTCGCACAGCAGCAGCGCCATGTTTCCGCCGTCGCAAGACGAGCTCGCCCGCGCCCGCCAGCGCCTGAAGACCGACACCGCGGGCGGCAAGCCGATTCTCGAGTGCATCACCGAAAACTACCCGGGCACTCCGAGCGCGGCAGAAGCTCAGAAGTTGCTCGATGGACTGAAAGTGAACTCGACCCGCCAGTGAACGTCGTCGGCGCGCCTACCCCGGCACCGCCACCCCCACGCGTTCGCACACGCCGCTGATCAACTGCCAACTCCCCGGCTCGATGAAGATCCCCTCGCGCTCGCGCTGGACGCGGCGCTCTTGCTCGATCTCGCCGGGGGCGTAGATGCGCTCCACCCCGGGGGCGCGGGGGCAGTCGCGGACGTAGGCGCTCAGATCGGCCACGCGGCGGGCGAACTCCTCGGCCGCGCCGAAGCGGGCCACGTCGAACGCCATCAACAGCATGCCGTCGCCGGGATAGGCGGTCACGCCCTCGCGGCAGCAGCCGGCCCCGGTCAGCGCGCCGGCCAGGATGTCGATCATGAACGCCAGGCCCATCCCCTTGTGACCAAACACGCCGCCCAGCGGCAGGATCGAGCCGGGCGGATCGGCGTAGAAGTCGCCCGGGTCGGTCGTCGCCTCGCCGCGGGCGTTGAGCAGCCAGTCGGCGGGCGTCGGCTTGCCGGCCTGGTGCAGGGCCCGCACCTTGCCCTCGGGCGCGACGCTCGTGGCCATGTCGAGCACCACCGGATCGCCCGCGGCCGAAGGGGCGGCGATCGAAATCGGGTTGGTCGACAGCCGCCGGGCCGTGCCGCCGAAGGGGGCGACCAGTTGCCCGCCGCCGGCGCAGTTGGAGACGACCAGCCCCACCATCCCCGCCCGCGCGGCCAGCTCGCTATAGGTGCCGATGCGTCCGGTGTGAAAGGTGTGCCGCAGGGCCACGGTGCCGGTGCCCGCCTCGCGCGCGATGTCGATCGCCAGCAGCATCGCCTCGCGTGCCAGGTACTGCCCGAACCCATGATCCCCCTCCACCACCGCTGCGGCCGGCATCCGCTCGACCACCCGCATCCGCCCGTCGGGCTTGAGCGTTCCGGCCTCGATGAACTCCGCATACTGCGGAATCCGCAGCATCCCATGCGAATCGTGCCCCGCCAGGTTCGCCCCCACCAAATGATCGGCCACGCACGCCGCGATATCGTCCGGCGCTCCCATCCGGGTGAAGACGTCGATGGTGAGTTGATGGAGCGTGTCGGCGGAAAAGGTGGGCATGGGGAGGTCCGTGGCACGAGTGATCTTCGGGCGAGACCTAGAATCTAGTGCGCGGGAGGAGCCGATGCTAGGAGGTCGGGATTTGGGCTCGGCGGGTGGCCGCGACAACTTGTTGTCGGGGTGCCGCAGGCACCAGAGGCGATCACGAGCGGTCGATTCGCCAACGAGGGTCGAGTTTGAAGGGTTCTGGACGCCCAGATGGCGGATACCTCTTGTTGCTTCGCAACACCGACAACGAGAACGAGTTGTCGGTGCCACCCCGTGCGTGTTTCTGAAGGGCCAACGGCCCGCCCTGCTTTAGCCAGGGGCAACGCCGGCAGAGCCGGCAACGCCCCTGGTTAGCGGCCCGCGCGCACATCCTCTTCAAGCCCCAACGGGGCGCTCTGGCCGCCGATGCGCGCAGGCTCAGGGCGCCCCGTTGGGGCTCAGGATGATGTGGGCACCGGCTCCCGTATCCCGGGGCGATGCCGTCAGGGCCGGCGTTGCCCAGGGCTTAAGCAGGACGGGCCGTTGGCCCTGGAAGAGCGAGGGTACCACGGGTGGCCGCGACAACCTGAGCTCGCTGTCGGCGTGGCGAAGCAACAGGAGCCGCGAGTGCGGCCCAGCCTATGTAGCAGGCTCACTCCGTGAGCCGTGGCAGCGCCTCGCTGGATATTCCACCGCCGCTGGAGCCAACCGCACCAAGCGACTCTCTGTCACTTAAAGCCCCACGACACGTCTGCGACGGCTCACGGAGTGAGCCTGCTACTTTGCGGCCATCTGGTGCCGCAGGCACAAGAGACGGCGGCACCCATGAATCGCATTTCGCCGTGACGCGTTCGGCGTGAGCCGTTATGTTTGGCCGGAGGTACCAAACATCTGAGAGACGCCATGGCCGAACGTCAAACTTACCCCGGCAAACAACTCCCGCGCGAACCGATTCATCGGGTGACCGAGCCGGTTGGCCGGTTTCTGCACGTGGAGGCGGCCAGCGGGCTGGTGCTGCTGGCGTGCGCCGTGGCGGCGCTGTGGCTGGCCAACTCGGCGTATTCGGAGAGCTTTCTGGGGTTCTGGAAAAAGCCGGTGGGCTTCAGCTTCGGCGAGTTTCGGCTCGAACATTCGCTCAAGCATTGGATCAACGACGCGCTGATGGCGATCTTCTTCTTCGTCATCGGGCTGGAAGTGAAGCGCGAGATCGTCTTCGGCCAACTGCGCGAGCCGCGGCGGGCGATGCTGCCCGTGGTGGCGGCAATCGGCGGCATGGTCGTGCCCGCGGGCATCTACCTGGCGCTGCAATTCGGCCAGGACGGCGAGCGGGGTTGGGGCATTCCGATGGCCACGGACATCGCGTTTGTCGTCGGCTGCATGGCCGTGCTGGGACGACGCGTGCCGGTGGCGCTGCGGGTGATCCTGTTGTCGATCGCCATCGTCGACGACATCGGGGCGATTCTGGTGATTGCCTTCGGCTATACCGAGTCGATCCAGGTGGGATGGCTCGCGGCCGGGCTGGTGGGAATCGGCCTGGTGGTGCTGATGCAGCGGGTGGGCGTGCGCAGCATGGGCATGTATACGCTGATCGGCGCCGGCATCTGGCTGGGCTTTCACGAGTCGGGCATTCACGCCACGATCGCGGGCGTGGCGCTGGGGCTGCTCACGCCGGCCCGGCCTTACCTGGCCCAAACCGTCGGCGGCGAGCTGCTGCAAGACGCCACGGAACTGCTGCACGGCGGCGGTTGGGAACAGGAAACGCATCGAGCCCAGAAGGTCGGCAAGTATCGCCGAATCACGCGCGAGACGATTTCGCCCTTGGAGTATTTAATCTACGTGCTGCATCCCTGGGTGGCGTTTTTGATCATGCCGGTGTTTGCGCTGGCCAACGCGGGCGTATCGTTCGAGGCGTCCGACGTGCTCTCGCCCGTGTCGGCGGCGGTGTTTCTCGGCCTGTTGGCGGGCAAGGTGCTGGGCATCCTGCTGGCCAGTTGGCTGTCGATCAAGTCGGGCCTGGCGCATTTTCCCGAAGGGGCCACTTGGCGGCACCTCATCGGCGGCGGGTTCCTGGCCGGCATCGGCTTCACGATGGCCCTGTTTATCGCCGGGTTGGCCTTCAGCGACGAGGCCACGCTGCGCTCGGCCAAGGTCGGCGTGCTGGTCGGCTCGCTGGCCGCGGCGATCGTGGGCATGGCCATCCTGGGCACGATGCGGGCGCCGGCGGCGGAGTAGCAGGCTCACTCCGTGAGCCGTCGCAGAAGTGTCGGGGTGCCGTGGGCGCCAAAGCGTCGCTTGGTGCGGTTGATTCAAGCGGCGGTGGGATATCCGGCGAGGCGCTGCTACGGCTCACGGAGTGAGCCTGCTACTTACGTGTCGGTGCCAACCTAGAACACGCTACTCGTGGTAGCGGTAGGTGATGACCTGGACTTTTTCGAGGGTCACCAGGCCTTCGCCGATCATCTCGTCGAGGTTGGGCAGAAAGGCCTCGATTTGCTCGGGGGTGTCGACGCAAATCGCAAATACCTCCGCCGCGAAGTTTCCGGCGAAGACGCGAGCTACACTTGACGTGTCTCGGCCAGCAACGGGTGGAGCCGTCTTCCGGCGGCTGATCAACATGCTAGGGTGGATGTTTCCTTCGACCTGTCCTTGCGATCCTGCCGCCAAGGCGTGGATCGAGCGGCGCTTGCATTGGCTCGCCGATGAGTTCGATGACCACGCGTTCAACGGGCGGCGGCTCGTGCTGCCGACCGCGGACTTCTTTCCCGACCGCTACGACGGCTCGCCCGAGACGGTCGCCTCCCTGTGGGAGCGCGTTTGCGGGTACATGGACGTCGAACCCGATCGGGTCACGCTGGAACTGATATCCGAGGCGGGCAAGCTGTGGCTGGTGAACGGGGCCGGCCAGTATCTTCCGTCCGCGGCAGGCACCTACGAGCAAGACGATGACGCCTGCACGATCCGACTGGACAAGGGCGATCTCGACCATCCGATGGCCCTGGTCGCCACGATGGCCCACGAATTGGCGCACGCCCGATTATTGGGCGAGTACCGCGCCAGCCAGGACGAGTACGACAACGAACTACTTACGGACCTGACCGTGGTGTTCTTTGGGCTGGGGCTTTTCCTGGCCAACACGCCCCGCAATTGGGATTGCGATTATCACAAGTGGCCGGGCACGGATTGGAATCGCCCGGAATACATGACGCCGCCCATGTTCGGTTATGCCCTGGCGCATCTGGCCTGGTTTCGCGGCGAGCGGCACCCGCGATGGATGCGGCACCTGCACTCCAACGCCCGGCCCGACTTCAAGCAGGCGGTTCGCTTCCTGTTCGAGACTGGCGACTCGACGTTTCGGCCGAAACGTACTGCGCGGGCCTAGCGCCGCGATGCCTGGTCGCGATTGTCGGCACGTGGTCCTCGGCACTGCGACTGCGCAGGAGCCGGCTGCCGAGAACGCTACTCGTGGTAGCGGTAGGTAATGACCTGCACTTTTTCGAGGGTCACCAGGCCTTCGCCGATCATCTCGTCGAGGTTGGGCAGAAAGGCCTCGATTTGCTCGGGGGTGTCGACGATCTCGATCACCATCGGCAGGTCTTCCGACAGCCGCAGCACCTTGGCCGAGTGGATGCGGCTGTGGGCGCCGAAGCCGAGGGTGCCGCGCATCACCGTGGCCCCGGCCAGGCCGCGCTCGCGGGCATCTTCAACGATCGCCTGGTAGAGCGGACGGCCGTGGTACTTGTCGCTCTCGCCGACGAAGATTCGCAGCAGTTGGGCTTCGGATGGAAGTTTCATTGCGGTCCCCCGCCGGACGTGCCGGCCGTGCGCGTCAGAACAGTCGGCCCAAGGCGATGCCCACAAGCACCAGCGCGATGCCGGTGACGTTGTGCAACAGCAGGTTGCCGGCCGCAGGCAGCCACTGGGCGTCGTCGAGCATCTGGCCGGTCTCGAAGGCGAAGGTGGAAAACGTGGTGAAGGCGCCCATGAATCCTATCAGCACGATGGCTCGCGTGGTGCCGCTGATGATCAGGCGCTCTTCGGCCAGCGACCAGACGATGCCGAACAGGAAACAGCCGGCGGCGTTGGCGGCGAAGGTGCCCCAGGGAAACTCGGTGGAATGCAACCGCTGCACCACTCCCGCCACGCCGAAGCGCGCCAGCGTTCCGGCCGCCCCGGCCAGGGCGATCAGCAGCAGCTTCTGGTAGAGGGGCATGCGGTGGGAAGGGGGTTAGGGATTAGGGGTCGGGGGTTAGAGAAAAGGGATGCGATGGGAATCTAACCCCTAGTCCCTAACCCCTAACCCCTTTCAAGACCGGCGGGGCGAAGCGGTCTTGCAGGGCTTGGACGGTGATCTCTTCGTGGCGGAGGGCTTCCATGGCCCGCACGGCGGCGTCGGCGGCTTGAATGGTGGTGATGCAGGGCACGCCGCGGGCCACGGCGGCGGCGCGAATCTTGCCCTCGTCGGTGCGGGCTCCCTTGCCGCTGGGCGTGTTGAGAATCAGTTGAATCGCCCCGTCGACCAGGTAGTCGAGCAGGTTGGGGTGGCCTTCCTGCAGCTTGTTGACGTGCTGCACCGTGATGCCGGCCTCTTCGATCCGCCGGGCGCTGCCTTCGGTGGCCATCAGCTTGTAGCCCAACTCCGAGAGCCGCTTGGCAATGTCGACCACGTAGTCTTTTTGCCGCCGGGCGACGCTGATGAAGATCGTGCCCTCATCGGGCAGCACGACGCCGGCGGCCAGTTGGCTCTTGGCAAAGGCGATCGAAAACCGCTCGCTGATGCCCATCACTTCGCCGGTCGAGCGCATCTCGGGGCCCAGCACGATGTCGACGCCGATGAACTTGCGGAACGGGAACACGCTTTCCTTGATCGACACGTGGCTGGGGATCGGCTCGCTGGTGCAGCCCAACTCGGCCAGCGTCTGGCCGGCCATCACCTTGGCGGCGATCTTCGCTACCGGCATGCCCGTGGCTTTCGACACGAAGGGCACCGTGCGGCTGGCCCGGGGATTCACCTCGAGCACGTACAGCTTGGGGCGGCCGTCTTCTTTCTTGATGGCGTACTGCACGTTCATCAGCCCCACGACGTGCAGCCGCTTGGCCAGGGCTTGGGTGGCGGCGCGAATCTCAGCCAGGATCGGGCCCTGCAAACTGTAGGGCGGAATCACGCAGGCCGAGTCGCCCGAGTGGACGCCGGCCTCTTCGATGTGCTCCATGATGCCGGCCACGATCACGTCGGTGCCGTCGCTGATGGCGTCGACGTCCACTTCGATGGCGTCTTCCAGGAAGCGGTCGATCAGCACCGGCTGGCCCTGGGCCACGAGAAACGCCTCGGCCACGAACCGCTCGAATTGCGTCTGGTCGTAGCAGATTTCCATCGCCCGGCCGCCCAGCACGAAGCTGGGGCGCACCAGCGACGGAAAGCCCACCTTGGCCGCTTCGGCCCGGGCCTGCTGCATGGTGCGGGCGATGCCGTTGGCCGGCTGCTGCAAGCCGAGCTGCGCGAGCAGCCGCTGAAACTTCTCGCGGTCTTCGGCGTCTTCGATCGTGTCGACGCTGGTGCCGATGATCGGCACGCCGGCCGTGGCCAGCGCCCGGGCCAGGTTCAACGGCGTCTGCCCGCCGAACTGCACGATCACGCCCACGGGCTGCGTGCGGTCGCAGATGTTGAGCACGTCTTCGGTGGTGAGCGGCTCGAAGAACAGCAGGTCGCTGGTGTCGTAGTCGGTGCTCACCGTCTCGGGATTCGAGTTGACCATGATCGACTCGATGCCCAATTCGCGCAGGGCGAAGCTGGCGTGGCAGCAGCAGTAGTCGAACTCGATGCCCTGGCCGATGCGGTTGGGCCCGCCGCCGAGGATCATGATCCGCTTTTTGCCGGGCTCTTTGGCCGGCGTCTCGTCCTCTTCCTCGTAGGTCGAGTAATAGTAGGGCGTGTAGGCCTCGAACTCGGCCGCGCAGGTGTCGACGGCTTTGAACGTGGCCACGATGCCGCGCCGCTTGCGCTCGTCGCGGACGGCCATTTCGTTGGTGCTCCACAAGTGGGCCAACTGGCGATCGCAATAGCCGTATTGCTTGGCCTGCCGCAGCAATTCGTCGCTCACGTCGGCCACGCCCTCGTGCGAACGCAACACGCCCTCGAACTCGACCAGCTCGCGCAGGTGCTCGAGGAACCAGGGGTCGATGTGCGTCAACTGGTGCACTTCGTCCACGCTCATGCCGCTCTTCAAGGCATAGCGAATGAACCAGGGCCGCTCGTCGCCGGGGGTGGAGAGCTTGATGCGGATCTCGTCGTAGTCGGGCTCGTCGGCCGTGCCCCAGCGGTCCTTGGCGTCGCAGCCGAACCCGAAGCTGCCCACTTCGAGCCCGCGCAGGGCTTTTTGAAACGACTCCTTGAACGTGCGGCCGATGGCCATCGTTTCGCCGACGCTCTTCATCTGCGTGG